>Ga0194133_10003812_pt1 | contig 20979 bp, 11 predicted proteins | sample TA2KigOf40mmetaG_FD_155448 | JGI IMG/M metagenome (GOLD analysis project Ga0194133, IMG submission 155448) | Freshwater microbial communities from Lake Tanganyika, Tanzania - TA2015055 Kigoma Offshore 40m | ecosystem: Environmental > Aquatic > Freshwater > Lake | place: Tanzania: Lake...
CCTAATCAATATCTTAAATTTAATCTGGACAAGTAATTTTTTCTGTGTACTTCAAAAAATAAAAGTTCAAAAAAAAAAAAAATTCTGAATCCTTCTAAAAGTGTCTACCTTACCTAGGTAACCTCAATTTGTTTTTTCATTTGACTTTTGAGTTTTCCAGGAATTGCTCAATGTTAAGAGATCCTTTTAAAATCTTTTATGCAGAAAATTCTTTTTTGGCTTGGGTTATTATGTCATACATAGACTTGCTGAGTTCCATAGATAAATTAATTTGGGTGTAAAATCGACTTCCATTACCTTTGCCACATTCAAAAATTCTAATCAGTCTCTACTTTTTAAAAATCTCCCAAACCATAAAATCTTAGAAATATGAATGAGTAACGTTCATTAAGTGGCAACCACTTTGTTCTCATTAGCTCCGATTAAAAAAAATCCAAAGACTACCACTGGAATCACGCATTTTATAGTTATATGTACCGTTTGCTCACAGTGCCTGCAATTGCACCTTTTCTGTCCTCGATACAAATCTTTATTCGGTATCAAACAGCGATGTTGTGTCAAAAAAATAGTTTCAATTTCAATTTCATTTATTCAGCTCAAACGTACTATTATACAATGGATACTATAATACTTAATTAGAGCCTAGTACACTCATTGTTGAAAATTATAGAAGAAACGTACATTAGTTCAACATTGATATTTTCTTATTAGGAAGTGTCTTTGCAAATATTCATAGGATCTATTTTTTAAATTTCCTCAAAGATTAAAGCTTAATTGGTTTTTGATGCCAGACTAAATTCCTTTGTAAACAAAATAATTATGAGGTTTAACCTCTGGCCATGCAAAGTACTTTTCAGTCTTAAATCTTAAAATTAATCATCAGTACACCTTCCTCATAAGACAAATTTAGCTACCTAAGAATCAATTTTGTATTTTTCTAATGCTTCTTTTGTCCTTTATTTTTCAAATGGGAGTGATAGTTTTTTGATCCTTAAGAAATTTGTGTGCTTGGATGATCACTTCAGAAAATGACATTCTCAAGTTTTGAAATTCAAATGCACGTTGATCTGAAGCATTGTTGCAGAACCTTTGTTTAATAAAAAAAAATAGGACTAAGATTGGAAAAAAGCATATCAAAATTTGGAACATGTATCAGAGTTTACCTGTCATTCAAACATTTCATATTCAACAGACCATCTGCAATCTTTGTCTTTGTAGGTTTCATTTCAAAATTAGTGTTTTTTCGAGTCAAATCATAACATCATTAAGATCATATTTTCATCTGTAATATGACTATTGAACAAAAATTGTTTGAACTCAAGTTCTGTCATCCCCATCATTATTCAATTTACTCTGCTGAAACTTGAAATCTCATTATGCTAAAATAACAAAATTGGCCTCTTTTCTGCAATTCCAGATTTCTCTTTTCCCTCAACAATTCTCTTGATGCTGTAAATTTATTTGGAAAAAACTTATGCAGTTTTTTGTATTGATGGGGAAAAACTCAAAAAGAGTTTTAACTTCATTTCCTAGAATCATTATTAATATATTGAGGCATTTGACATCATTTTTTCATCTTTTTGTGCTATTTTTTCTGTAAGTCAAGCAGAAAATTCTCAGTAATGCTGGATTTCACCCCTATTAGTGAAATAATTTGTAAGTATTTTCAAATTATTATTTTTGCTTGTCGATCTTGACATGTTTAATGTACTAACACAATTTATTTCTGCTTAAATGTGTAAAAATTTGAGCTCAATTTTTAAATTGATTGGCAATATATTATATATTTTTTGTGCTATTTTTTTTACGAAAGCTAAGGTGAAGCTGTCATTGAAATACAAGAATAAAACTGCAGAATCTCGAAGTCCAAAAGTTAGCCATCTTTGTATGATCCTATCAGATGCATATCTTTTCTCTTGACAAGAACAGATACAAAAAAGTGAAAGCTTGATGATTGCCAATAATAACAACCTGCAGAAAAGTGCTTTTCGTCTAAATTTGTTCACACCTGAAAGATTGGGAAACTCACAAAAAAGTAGAAGATTGGATTTTCTAAATGAAAATTAAGATTTTGGAATGGGCCCAAAGCCCTGAAATTATGTCCAAACCCTGACTTTAGAACTAAATCTTTTACCTTTGGGCAATTCAACTGTAATTTTAAAAGAACTTAGGAGATCCTCTTTTTTACAATAGGAAGAAATGATATGGGATGCATTTTAGTATCTTCTTGTCAACCAATTTGAGCCCTTTTAGATGCACTTGTGTGAAATATATCTGCACACTTTGTTTGTATAGTTGATGAGAAACTCTAAAGGATCGAGTGATTAATCTCTTTGAAGAGTACACATAGCAGTGCTTTTCTAATATTGGTAAATGTTTCAAACAAAAGTGTGAACATTTTCATGAAAAGTTCAACTACTTTTTATTTTTTTCTGCTGAGAGGAAAACAATAAATGTCTTTCAATCTAAGCTTTTCTAAAAGAATGGAGCATCCAAAATGCCTTGTATAATTTTTTCCTTTGAGTCCTTCACCGATATTTATGGGTAAAATATACCTTGTGACTGCCACAGGCAGACAACAGTAACTGATAAATATATTAGCCTTCTATATGGAGATTTGATTTAAAAAAGAAATTCAAGATTTTCTGAAAAAAGTCAGGAAATAAAAAAATTAGTAGACTTCAAATGAAATATGAATTGTGTACTTACATGCACATCTAAGCCCTGATTTTTCTCTGTAACTGTAAGGACCATAATAAGATTAAAAACTTCTCACAAAATGACACACTTCTTCAAAGATTCATGTTACTTACTTTTCGCAAAGAACTGGACTATTGTGTACCTCTTTTTAATGTGAATGTAAGAAGAAAAACCTAATGGCTATTGCACATTTCTAAACCCTGAACCAATATTTGTCTTACAATAAAAGCTAAAAAAAGATTTGCTCTGCTCAACAAGCTGTACACTAGAAGGCTTTTCCCAATAGTTTGCTGCAATATTCGAATAGCATGACAGAGAAGGCTTTGATCCTTGTTATACCACAATTATTGACAGTACAAGTTCAAGATGTGCATTTGCTTAGAGGTATCCTTTTTTGCAAACAAATTGTTTCATTCCTTAGATTAGGCATTATCGTTCATGGCTGAGTTGACACTATTGAATTGCTATCATTGATAATATATATATATAAAGCACTGTTGATTTTAGAATTCAATCCAAGTAATGAAAAATGACCAAGCCACAAAAAAGCGGGTCTACTTGGTTTCGCCTAATCTAAGTTTGCCCAATCTAAGTTCGCCTACTACTTTTCGCCCAATGTCGTTTCGCCTAATGCGCGTTTCGCCAATGGTTCGCCCAATATGAAAAAAAGGGTCGACGAGCGCGCACGCTCGTTGACCCTTTAGGTAGCCCCGCAGGGTTAGGTTAGGTTAGCAATATTTTTTTTCTTTTGGGCGAACTTGTACGTTAGGCGAACTTAGATTGGGCAAAAAGTAGTAGGCGAACTTCGATTGGGCGAACTTAGATTAGGCAAAACCAAGTAGTATCCAAAAAAGCTATGAATCAGAACCATAAATAAAATTTAATAAAACTTGTTTATTTTTATCAAGAATTGAAAAAGGGGAAAATTTAAAGTCTTATTTAAAATAAAAGTTTTGTGAAAATTTTCACCTTTTAAAAAATTCTTTTCGAAGTAATTTCCGATACAAGCTGTTCCCAAACCAGCCCTGGCCTAGAAAAATTCGAACCAAAACCACAAGAACAAACTTTCTCGCACAAAAGATAAAATGAAGAACAAATTTTGAAAGGTGTCTAAAGAACCATGTTTCATTTTGACTTACCAAGCCAATATGAAGAAATATTAAGTGGGAGAAAAATGCAGTTCAAAATAAAAATCATAAGTATTTCAGAATCTGTAGTTTTTTTGAAATTTAGACTTGTTGTTAATGGTATGTTAATTTTACTATCAATTGAGGAAAATAGGTTTTTTTCCAAAGTTGACATTACAGATTAAAAAAGTATTAACTTGCACGATTTTATAAAATCATCCTATGCCTACAGTGGTTGCCGTTGCTGAGTGCTCGTAGGAACCTGTCTGAGAACTATGATCTAAGACAGTGGGCTCAATCCTTGGCCCCTGCAGAAATTTTCAAGCCCAGATTGCAAAAAAAATCAAAAAGGCACTCTCAGACTATCAGGGTAATAATAATCTGCAGTGTAATTATGTAATAATTAAATGGCCATATGGCAAGACTATGGTGTTGAAAATCTTTTGAAAACAAAGGTTGAAATTAAAATTAAGTGAAATATCAATTACTTTCAATTCACAAAAAAATCATATTCAAATCCAAATTAACTGTATCTCTTCTGTTCCAGAGTATGAGCTTATATAAAATCTTCTATTGAGACTAAAAACTTCTTCTAAGAAAGTCATTTTGTTCAAAATGCTGAACCCCCAACAACAGGCCTTCCTCAATTCAATGGCTGCAGTCACGTCTGCTTTACAACATCTTCCACAGTCAGCTTCTCTAGTGAGGAACATGGTCCCATCACATCTCCCAGTAGAGGTAAAAAATTAAATTTTTGTTCTGAAAGTCATTGTTGATTATAAACAACTGAAATAGGCATCTAACTACAGATGACCCATCAGATAACCTCAAGTTAAACAATTGACCCATTAAATAATATATCTTATAGCCATGAAATATTGGCTGTGCAAAAAGATTAATGAAATATAATTCAAAAGAGGGTAAACAAAAGCTGGTTATTAAAACCATAAATAAGAAAGAACTATTTTACCTTTATGATGACATCGTTTCAGCAATTTATACAACTCGACTTAAGCCGTTGATGAGTTGTTTCTTTGACAAATCTAAAGGCAAAATTAGAGAGCAAAAATTAAGCAACACCCTTACCTTCATGATTCAACTCAAAGTGAACTGGAGATCCATGTAGATGGCACACACGGATCTTAGCCTTAAAGATTTAAATTACGAAAAGTACCATTCTTTGATCACGCAACTTTTACTCACATCTGATCCCTGAGCGCACCTGATCAATGCGCTCCCGCCTCACATGTCAATAAAAGGCCTGTGTGCCTTAAGATAGTTAACTAGTTATTCTCCGTGTGCTTAGAAGTAAGTCATATAGAGTAGATAGCTAGGAAAGTTATTTTAAATGATAATATGTGTGTATCATAAAGTATTGTAAAGTACCTGCTCAATAAAGTATTATGAGCATATTTAAATACCTTGCGTTTCTTTTATAAGAACTGGGGGGCCTTAGATACTCATAGTCATAGGATAGGAGTTACTGAAGATTAACACCCCTTAACTGATCCAAGCGACATGACCAAGCTTGTCGCTCGAATTCAGTAAGTCTACATCCATGTGGCTTCTCTAATGACTGCCTGAGAAAATTACTCAAATAAAGTCATGATGACTAGATTTTATAAATCTAATGACATTTTAAATTTTTATTTAAATTTAAATTTATAATTTAAATTATTATCATTCCCAGCCGGAAAAGTGAGACACAAATTTGGCAAAAATTGTGCAATTGTTAAATATTTTGGGGCACGTACATAAAAAATTGTTCAATTGATAAATATTTTAGGATGCCACTGTGCAGTTGTGACATGAAAAATGTATTTTCTTCATAAAATTTAGTATTTTTTTGTGTACATGTCCCAATTCATACCACAATTGTGAAATGTCCTTATCTAGTAAAAAAATGGCATGAAATACGGTCATTTTCCGGCCAGCCAGGCTCTTGAAAAGTTTATAATTCAGTAGTAATAGTCAAAGTCATTAATTGCAATAAATAAATAACATTAATGCATGATCAACACCTTCATAAAAGTTCTGTCAGTTACAGTTATCCACGAGAAACCACGAAGCGAGTGAGATTAGAAATATGGCTGAGGGTTGGGAAAAATATTATTTGACTTTCATCTTACATCTTTAATAACTCCTACAATTTTAAAGTTATAGAAAAATCTATAAAATAATGTTTGTAGCTAAATGTTAAGGCAATAAATATTATTTTATAAACTTTTCTTTAGCTTTTAAATTGGGGTAGCTTTTAAAGATGTAAGACCAAAGTCAAATTATTTTTCGATGTCAGTCCGTCCATCCATCCGTCTGTCACCTTTAAGTCTCCCTAAGTTTTAAAGCTAGAGAGCTAATTTTTTGCATGAATATGGCTTGAACTCTTATCTAACAAGTAACCAACCAGATTTCTGAATTTTTTTTCTAGAATTTGAGATATTTTATGTCAAAGATGCAAAGATAACAACTGACATGAGAAAAAATGAAACATTTTTTAACAAACATTTGGTTGTTTGTTTGTTTGTTAAGAGCCAATTGCTTGCTCTTGGGTTTGGCATTCTTCCCTTAGCAAACAATGCCCTATTATATTTTCAATTTACCATAAATATTCTGAATTCTATCATATTTCCACTTCAATCTCATTTCAAGATTAAGTTGAAACTTAATCTCTCATTCCCACAGTTTAAAGGAACAAGTTTCCTAATGGCCCTAAAACAAGATACACACAACCCTTTATTAAAGCTCTTTCTCTGATCCGACTTTTCGCTGCATAAAAGCCCTGTTGTTTTATCAATAACACATCATTATTGATTATTTTCTTAATTGGGAAGATCATCACTGGGTTTCTGATTTACCCTTACTGAGGTTGCCTTACTGATTTTTTGCAACCAAAGCTTAAAAAATTGCTGGCATAGCCGGTAACTGAACCCACAATCTAATCTTGGTTCTTGCATATGACCTATGGCGACTACTTTTTTATAAAGTGTAACCTCTCAAAATCAACTCAACTCACAATCTTCGTACTTGCCAATTATCCGAACAAAACATACATTAAAACAGGTGTTAAAAAGCAACAAACGATTGTTGGGCTAGATTTTTATAGGTCAAACAAGCAGGCCTTTCCCATATTCCTTAGCAAATCTTTTAGAATTATATCTGGAAATTTAGTTTGATATAATTAATTGAAACAACCGAAAGTACTCACAGTTAAACAAACATTTCCATTTTGTGGTTTGAATTGTATTCCTGCAAAGTTAATTAGTCTTCAAATGTCAAATATATCTTTATATTTAATGAGAGATGAGAAACTTTCAAGACTTTAAACCTCTGAACTCAGTAAGAGAGTTTTTAAATGAAAACTATCTTAAATCAAAAATTGTTTTGACAGGAAAATAGTCCTCTAGAAATCCTCCAAAAATGATCTTGTTTGACTTTAAAAAACCTAACTCTCTATTAAAAGATATCCTTTTTCTTCAGTACTTAATAGAGTAGAGATAAGTTGAACTAATGATTCTACAAAGAAGAGAAGACAAAAATTATCTTTACCAATAGGCAATTTATGTTTGCATACATATATAAATTTTTGAATTCAAATAAAGATGGTATGTTCATATTATTTAGTCAGAAATTCAAAGATCAGCTAAAAGTCTTTATTTACAGCCATTTTACCCATTTATATGAACCAAAATGTGATCAAAAAATCATTGCCTAGAGTGATCGAGACACACAAAAAATATACATTGAAAACCTTCCCCTCAGGGTCTATGACAAAATTGTATAATTCTCTAGTTTTTTTCTCATCAAATCACATTAATTTTGAATTAGATCTTTATAGGCAAAGTCTGAGAATCTATCACTGAGTTCAAAAATTGTTATAAATTTACATAATACTTATTTGGGATTTTTCAAAGTTATTTGCTGCTGATTTGTGAGTAAAAATAGAATTTCTTAAGTCCTCATCTGTCATATACACGTCCAAAACATAACTTGATTGAGGATATGATTATGCACAAAAAGATGTTAACAGATGTTGACAGAAGGATCAATCTCTTGACTTTATTCATTTATGCAATAATGTCGACATGTATCAATTGTAAAAGCTCTTTTCAATTATTCTAATTGAAGTTGATCAATTACAGAAAAAGTAATTTCCAAAGTCGTTCTCCCTGAAGTTTCAATTTCTGCTTTTGTGTGTGACGTCTCACTTAGTGAGGCAAAGACACTTGGAACTTTTTCTTCGCACCATATTTTGGAGTGATTTTATCTAGATTGATGGACACAGATGGGAAAGTATTTTTTCTAGAGAGGAGATCAGCTTTGATCAATTCCCCAAGTGTTGCATGCAAGTGAACTTTTCCCTCAGAGGAAAAAGCAATCTGTCTCACTTTCTAATAAATTGCTAAGTAGCACTGAAAGTATCCCCAGTACAACAATTAATTTGTCAACAAAGCTGAACTTTCAGCTACTTTGCTCTAATTAGCTCCTCAATTACAATTCCTTGTTTTGAAAGCTAGGATAAAGTATAACCTTCATATATTACTTATTCATGACAAATTTTTTGTCTGCACTTGTAAATTTATTTTTTGGCATTGTATTCTTTGCACTTAATTTTATGAAAGAGTCAATAAACAATGTCAATGTCAATTAGTTTTCTTTCTGCAACTGAAGTGATAAAAAAAGATTTTTGAGGAGATGTTTGGAACTTCATAAATCAAAAATGCACTAGAAGGCTGATGAGGCTTCAAAATCTTCCTTGGGTAATTAATAGTGATGGGTCCAGGTCAAAAATTTTGACCTGAGTCGGATCAGCCATCCTTGGTTTGAGTTTGGGTTTGGAAAATTTCCCCTAAAAATCCCAAATTTTCCAATTTTTTTCCCTTCAGGTTGTGTCAAAAAGTACCCGGGTCAAAGACGGGTCGGCCTCTTATTTGCTGCTGGTCAAAAGTATGCTCGGGTCGGGTCAGGGCCCATCTCTTGACTAACCAGTAAGGAAAAAGTTGTGAATAAAGCCAAGAGGTGGTTGAAAAGACCTGACAAAGAAAACTGAAATTCCTACAGTTTTTATTCTTACAACAAAAATCTCAAAGTCAACATCATTTGTCACCTTGGCCCAAAAGCCAAAGGAAGTGACTAGGTTTGATGGATTCAAAACTTCAAGCTACCAAAAGTTTTTTAAATCTAAAGCATCACTTTTAAGAATAGTACAAACTCTGACAAATGTGATATCTTTATTGTGTTGTTGGAAATTTCTCTTTGAAATAAAACCCACATTGTTCATATTCCAAATCTATTTATAGTTACTGAATTTTCGACTGTTCTTTTTAAAAGTTATTCGAAGCAAATAACAGGACCTAAGGCCAAATTTTACCATTTTTAAACGCAGCGTGTCTATCCACTTTCAATTCCCAAGCACAATCGATAGCTAAAAGAAGGCTGGCATACCTAACTATTTTTCAGTATTCTAGCGAATTTTTTTTATTCATGAAAGGCACTCTCTTTTTGGCTGGGAATCATTTGTTATTTTTTGGCAACATGGGGTCAAAGGTTTTCTAGAGCTGCCGGGGTTCAAACCCGAGACCCTCAGATTCCCAGCCTGATGCCATGTGAATCAGATTACTCCATTTTAAGATTACTGTAAGTCAAGGTATGTGTGATTTTGCCAAGTCAAACCTCCTCTATATAAGAGTTTGTGGCTAGCGTTTGTTGGTGTATGATCTAAGGGATATACTACATACACGTTGAACAACAAACTTCATAGAAGACAACATAAATCTAAAGGTAGGTAGCAGAGTTTTTGTTCTATTCTTAAGAAGTCCATATAACTGTATCATGTCTTTTTCTCTTTTGAGCGATCTTGGGTTACAATCTTTCTGATCATGTAATTTCTGCCTAGCAATCATAATTGTAATGTTTGTTGTGTCAGTTAATAAATCAAATTCATTGAAAACATCTTCTTTGACTTGTATTTTGGGTGACATTGTTTACCAGAAAGTGAATATGTTCCAGGATTTTTGCAATATTGTTTTAAAGTATTTTTAGAATATCTTTATTGGGCAAAAATGATGCTATCTATTGCATATCTTGATGTTTTTGTATCCCATTATCAAGTTTCGAGACTTGCCTCCGTGTAAAAAGATCCTTGCGATAGAAATAATTTTCTTGTATTGGAGCATCACACCTTTCTGATCAATTTGCCATTTAAGAAGAGCAATTTGCTTTTCATAAAGAAACGTGATTTTTTTCCTCTATTGAGATACAAAATGTAAATCTTTAGCTCGTTTAGGTCGGCATGCAACATTTTTCTCTCTACTGATTTACTGCTTCTAGAAACAAAATCTATCATCCACCCAGAAAATCCTGCATGCTTTTTTTCCTCATAAACTTATTTTCTCGAGAAAAAACTATGTGATGGATCTTGATAAAGCGGCTAAGAAGTTGCAAAAAGTTTAGATTGTACATAATCTCATGCGCAAACTTTATCATTAATATAGAGGAATAAAATTTCAGCCTGTAATATTTTGTAAAACAAAAACTTGTCGCAGTTGATAGGCATGCTTTATTTTATTAATGTGACTAATCCAAGTGCTTTGAAATAAAACTTTACTTTTCACAACGGCACGGTACTTGGCAGGTATTCGATCTAAGGGATTGAACTATCAGTGGTTCAACCCCCGGCACTGATCTTTGACTACGGTTTGGCAAAATATGCATCAAAAAGCCCAAAATAAGACCTGTAATGCACCTATGTCCAGGCCCTTTCTGATACATAAAAAAATTAGGTAAATGAATATTGTCTACTAACTGAGGGTACCAGTCATTGCCCGGGTGAAATTTGAACATTTTTTGTCTTGCAAACAATTTTGTTAGGTGTTTCCTTCAGCTTTTAATATTTTTAGCCCCAACGCACCCAGGGATGGGGTTAGAGATATAAAACTATTGCTATTTTACCCACATGGTTCAGCTGAGCCTTTCTGCTAAATGTCACTGATATTGATCCCTTCAGTAAGGTTATGACATCCCGACACACTTTAAATTTTATTTACATAGAAAAGAAATTATGAATGAAATAACTCAACTCAAAGTAATCAAGGTGAGCTTTCTAGAGCAATCTTTTGTGTATAGTTGAATGCACTTAGGCATTGCACTTTCAAAAACAGGGCAGAAATTTGAACACATTTGTGCTTGCATTATAATTGTTTAATGTGTAACAAATAAGGAACTAGCTGTATTGTCCTTTTTTAAGTTTCTAAAATAATTTGATTCAGAAATACCTCTAAGAAAACATTAAAACACAAAAGATTTAATACCTGATGGAAAAGCTGGATTCAAATTTTTTTGCAACAGATCAAGAAGGAGAGGAAGCCAAATTGACTTTTCTTAAAGAACCCATTGATTTATGTTTCCAAGGGAATAAACAAAAAGCTGATTTGGTACATATCTCATGAAATAGTGAAAGCTAAAAATATGCAAAGTACTAATTGAAACAAATGTATCAAGTTTAATCATCCTACATTTTTGTAAATTATCTAGGGATTGTAAGAAAGTCAACAGATTGTAGATTGTAATTTGGCAAGGGTTTCAAAATGCAAAGGAGAAAGTGAGATAGAAATTTTTAATCAACCACATCAAAAAATTAGAATGGAAATGTATTTTCAAAAAAATATCAAAAACATAAAAGTGAATGTTCTGAAATAAAAGTCTTTTTAAAAAACTTTATCTGATATTTGATTCTTTGTCTGCTGTATCTTATTTAAGAAATATCATGAAGATGCTAGAAAAAGAAACCAAGCTGACATTCAGGCAATTTTGTTTAAGAATTTCATCAAATATTTCAGTTTAACAAGATCAAAAGTCTCGGTCTAAACTTAATTTGAAAAGAGCCTCTGAAGTTGAACTCCAAATAAATCCTAAAGGATGACTTTTCTTTGATCTGACCTTTTGAAAAGATCAATTTCAAAGAGATGAATCAGGAAAAAGTAGAGCATCTTAGAAACAGAGTGAAGAAATGGAAGAATATTATTTTGTCAACCACTATGATTGTATTTAAAGGAAAACTTTTTTGCAGAGTTGAATCACTTTTGTTAATAAATACATCACTACATTGTAAGACTGTTGCAAATATTCAAACAATCTAATCAAGTAATCGAAAAAATTTACCAATTCAGACTTAGTGTAACCAAGGACAAGGTCTTTTGGAGTCAGATTGGTTTTCCATTTCATTTCAGGCGTGAGAAACCTTTTTTTGTACCCCGGCCCCCGGGCGTCTAATATTATTCAAAATACACTTTCACACAACCAGCTGCTAGAAAAGTGTCGTGGCATTCACCAAAAGAAAAAATGTAATGCTTTAGAACTTCTAGAGAAAACAAATTCACAACAGGCTTTGGCTGTTAGTTCAATTAATTTCCAATTTGTCAAGACAAGAATCTGTTTTTGTCTAAAAAATGTTGCAAGACAGAATGATGTGATTCTTTTGCTTGAGTGAATAACAACTCTTTCCATAAGTTTAAAATAAACAAATCAAATTCAAAAACAATTTTGAAAAGTTGTAGGTGCTGTTTTCTCTTAGTAGTAGGTGTTACCCTACTCCTTAATTTTAGTCATATGTAAGAGAAAACAACAGGACTTAGAAACACTACTCTTCACACCAGCTTTTGAAGTTTATTAGGGCTCAGGCAATGAGGCCTCATGAATAAAAGACTAAAATTCGTGCTGTGAATATTCTTTATTTGATCATGTGCTTTACCAACTCCCAATTAATGTTAGGTCAAAAATTATTATTCTTTCACAATTGAATAATATTCTATATCCTGAAACATGAGTTGGTTCAATCACACTTGGTATCTCTCCTTGGACTGCTGAGGAGAAAAAACTAACAAGTTTGATGGGGCGCTTTTTCACAGGATCATCTCCTGAACTCGTTCTTTGGTTTTCCAGTGATCTGGTCACTTTAAAGACATCTTGAAATCCCTTTAGAGGTTTGTTTCTGCCTACTTTATGTCTCTTTATCTATGGCTCATAATTGATCTTTTACCCTTTTACCCTTGGGGTTGATAAAATTTCTAAAGTGAAATAAGCCAAAACTGACTGTTTAGATTGCGTTTGTGACAAGTCAAGTATACGGGGAAAAAAGCGTAGGTGCTTCACTAAAAGCTTCACAGCCTTTGTCCTCATGCCACACTTTAGCTTGATGATTATGGTAAGTTTGAAATCCATCAATAGGTCTGACTGTTTTGCGATTGGACAGTTTATTCCCTAGCTTTTTGGTTATCATTTCTCAGTTTCAAGCAGCTGTTCAATCTCTCTATATTTTTGCCTTAAGATATTTTTGGCTATTGACCTCCTCATAGTTGTTGATTCTTTCATGATTCTTCAGGACTCTCTAGAGATATAAAGATGTTGAGACCTACCTTTAGTGTATTCTATAATTAAATATTATTCTCTTACTTTTTAATTTGAATTTATCAGACAATTTGTAATTTATTTTTATTTTGTTAGATTTGGTGTTTTTATTCATCCAGCTCAAAATTAAACATTGTTTATGTTTCTTAAAATGTGATTATTTCTAGAATTTCTTCCAAGTACGTTACAATTCATTGGAAGTGTTAAAAAACCGTTAACTGGGATGTCTCTTTGTGATCCATTTAAGTTTGGGATGATCGTTTGTAGGATGACAGGGAATCATTTGTTAGACACAGACTTACCACTGATCCGCCCAGAAATGGAAACAAAAGACTTTTTGGTCAATATTACTCACTGACTGCATAGGACTGCAAGGAAATGGGAAAATAATGCTAAAATCTTTACTTCCATAAGACCAAAAAATTACTAAAAGATGCTTTTTTTCAGCCAGAGTTCTCTAACTTGTATCTTTTTATCATCTGAGCATCGACAACTTTTAAGTATTTTCTTGCTCCTATTTGGGGAAAAGTTTTTAATGAAAACTTTTTTGCTGTTATAAATCTTCTGAAGTTTGTCATTATTACTTTTCTAGCCATTTACTGACAAAAAAATGACAAAGAATTTCAAAGGACCATTTAGCAATGACGACAAACTAAAGCTAATTATTTCAACCATTTAACCCTGAGAAAGAGTTGTTTGTTTGGAATTAAAACAAAATTTATTTTAAACCTATATTTACAAGACTGTTCAGAAGAAAGTCGTTTTTAGATTTTGACTGCTGTAAAAATGTAAAAAGTATTCCTAATTTTCACTCGCTATAATTACAATTTATTGACACAAAACTTCATCGTTGTTTTTAGACCAGTTCAAAATGATATTTTCAGATAAAATTAAATGCATGTGAAACTTCGTTTTGATTTGACTTCTAATCTACAAACTGCTTCTTGAGTTTTGTAAAAAACCTTATCAACGAGCATATTAGTTAAATTCTTCGACATTTTAAGAATAATGATGAAAATATCTGAATCACTCAATAATGATCATTTTTATTGAATAAATTGTAATGACATATCCTGAAAAGTTCATTAAGAACCATATAGATCCCAGGGTAGAAGCTTAGTAGCAAGTTTGGATTCAACTAAACAAGTATCTAAAGTTAAAGTTAAATTAATTTTTAAACAAATTGGGTATAGATTTTTCACACACAGGTCATTGGTTTTGGCTAGAATAAACTAATTCTTTGGGCAAAATATATTGAATATGAAATAAAAAATTGGATTTATAAACTCACCAGCAAGATAGAGAGATGATAAGACCTTTAAGTTTTCTCATTGCTTATGGACATTTGCCAAAGATTTTGCTGTTTTGCAACTACAGTGAAATTCCTTCAGCCTTGGTGAGGGAAAAGAAAATGCACTGAAGGAAAAGGAACTTTTTGGATATGGTGGGATCAGAGATGACTTCACTCAGGGATCCCAGGCAAAGACACACCCCCAGGTCGTCCATCCTATGCTGAGAGTACTGCTGGTTGAGCTTTGTTTTCTTTGATGTAAATTATCCCTTGTTAGGCTTTGAAAGAAGAAAGCCATCATATTTGTAAGTCTCATGATATCCCCCAATGATTTAATCCCAAGCTGAGCAACCCAAAGCAGAGTGCATGCTTTGAACTGATAGAAGATGTCTGTTTTCAAAGTAGTGATGGGCCCTGAGCCGACCCAACCCAAACATACTTTTGTCCCGCAAGAAATAAGAGGCCGACCTATCTTTGACCTGGGTGCTTTTTGACCCAAAAGGGAAAAAATTGCAAAATTTTGGATTTTTAGGGAGAAATTTTCCAAGTGCAAACCTAAGCCAAACATGGCTGACACGACCCAACCCGAGCAACAAAAAATTGCTGATCTTCTTGATTTGGATTACTTGCATTTGATTATTGGCAAATATTTGCTTAATAAATGAGTAAAACGGGTAACTGCCCTGAAAATTATTGTTTGGCAGTTTATCATGGAGAAAATATTTTTGTTCCAAAGACTTATTTGGTTAAAGCCCTTGGGCTAGTTTTCCCACTAGTTTGCCAGTGTGAGAAATGATACAAAATATTTGATTTTTTTTTATTTCCATCTCAGTTCAGCTTTTTTTTAGAAATACACAGCTTGGGATTAAAAAGTTCCAGGCGAGACTCTTTGAGAACACACACACAGCAGCTCTTTCTCTAAGTATGGCAATCAAGGCTTAAGCTATCAATAATCGAACTCGTTGAAAAAGGGGGCTCTTATGCTTTGCTCCAAAAGCAAAATTTTTCTGCCATTTCAGGTCCAATTTCTTTCTCCAATGCTAAATGAATAAAACTTTGTTGCAGGAAAAGAATGAGAATTTTTGTTGAGGTCTAGAAAGAAAATTCTCCTCTTTTTTTGAGAAAATTGATACGGGTGTCTTGATGTGGGATTTTGTGAAAATAAGTTCAGATTTAAAATTTACATTTAGATGAATGAAGAGCGTCTTCAAAAAATTTAACGAGGGAATTTTTCCCAAGTCCAAGTTTGATGCTGACAGAAGAAATATAAGGAATTGCGAATCTTCCAACAATTTGGTTGGTGTCAATTTCACTTTCTCTTGGGGTCATTTATCTTCGTCTCAATTTGACAAAACTTTGTCAGGTTACAAAAAAAACTTTTGGAAAAAGAGCTGGAATCATTTTTATTTTTAGAATTTGGGATACCTGACATATTTCAATTAGAAATTATTGTATCCAGCATGTATTTCTTTGAATAAACACATTTCAAAAGTGACTATTACAATCCCATAAAGAAAGTTTCTAAATTGAGTGGGATCCTAGATCATATAGGTAAAACTACAGTTCTTTCAAATAGCTGCTGTATCTAGGGCTGATGGAACCTGGCACAAGGAACTACTAGGTTATATTGAGACATGAGGTGACGAACCTGGGGTCTCACCCGGGAATTCGGGTAAATGCATACACCCTTGATCACCTAATCTGAGCTGTAGAGGAATGTTGGTTGAGCTTTATTTAGATCCTAATTCTGCCTTGTTGGGCTTTATATGGAAACTGCAATTTTTGGACCACAGCCAATATTGTCCATCTGGCATGGGGTAGTCCCTTGGCTGTACCTTTAATGAGAATAATTTCAATAGTATAGGGTTGCTGTGGCTGAGAGCTCTTAGGTACCTGAATGAGAGCAAAGATTTAGATTGTGGGTTCAATGCCCAGCTGCCCATGCCAGCAATTTTTCAACCCTGGATTCTAAAAAACATCAACAAGGCACCCTCAGTCTGGGTAATAGTAATCTACAGTGACCATAGACTTCTATGGTGGGATTCTTATAATAAAAATGTTGATCTTGCACTAACATCAGATGAGTCTTTTCTGCCACAAGATTATTATATTATTATTATTATTTCAAAGTAAAAAAATTTTTTAAAGGTACAAGCTGGGCAGAAAAATTTCATAGTTTGCTATTGGCAAAATATTAATTTTTTTATGTTGCTACTCATAATTTGTTAAGTAAATTAGATTTTTTTAAAGAAAAGGAGTCAAGGAAGCAGAGCTTAAGTTCTCAAGTTGTATCTTTTGCCATTGCCATTGCCATTAGCCAAAACTCTCAACAGGTGAATCTGTACCAGTATGGGACCCCTGAAATTTTTGTTAATTGCACACTCTATTTTTATCATCTCTCTGGTTTGTAGTAGAGGCAAAAGGGAGCTATTGTTAAAAGGATGCCGATGTGGGCCTACAGATTGTGAAGATAACCTTTTATTTTTTTTTGAGTGTCTAGCAAATTTAATCATGACAGACACTTTAAAGTCCTCATTTTTTTGTACATTTTTGTGGTAACCCGGGGTCAAAGGTTGCCAGAGGTGTCAGGGTTAATCAACCCTGCCGGGATTCGAACCCCCGACCCTCATATCTCCAGCCAGATGCCATGACCATTACGCCAGGGCAACCCCTTTCCTGACAAATACCTGGAATACTTAAAAGATAGGGAATAATAAGGTTGAGTGAGCTTTAATAAGTTGCAACTAGTTGGCTGATAACATTTAGTTGATATTCCAGTCCATTCGGGGGAATCAAGATTAGAAAATCTAAATATCTCATCTGTCTCAAAATAAAAAATCAGAAAGAACTGTCCATGAGAAAATGAAAAAAAGCCTCTTTTGCAATTTCGATGACGAATGACTAATTTGTCATGCATAATTTATTACCATCAAAAATTATTTCTCGATTGTCGTAAAGAAATTGTAAAGAACGGATGAACAAATCTCTCAAAGTTGGCCAAACAACTTTGCAAATAATCAAATAAAAATTAAGACACAAAAATAAGGTGAATATCAGTCATTATGCTAAGAAAAAGATATTTCCTCTCAACAACTCACCATTCAAAAGTACCCAGATTTCCAGGGAAGGAAATACCTGCTCAAATATCTTTTTTCATAGACAGATTTCGTAACCCTTTGCAATAAAACATAAAAAAGGAAGTAACCAAAGTACTTTTTATCACTTTTGAGAAATTCAAGTCAAATATATAACAAGAGAGGAGAACAGACAATGCTTATCTATATGCAAAAATTTGAAGTATTCTTTTAAGGGACAAAGATGAATAGCTCTGAAGGGTTAAAAGAAATTGATCAAAAGTGAGGTCCTTTTGTAGGGGGCAACTTGCTCTTAATGAGGGGAAGGCTAATAAAATAGTAGTTGTACAAGCAAGGGTGTATCACACAGAAGGAAAGGGCTTTAATCCTAAAAAGTGTTGGTGTGAGGGCCCTGGTTGCAGAAACAAGGAAAGAGGCCACGTTATATAACTTTGCAGTACCCCTATTCTTTTTAGGTACACTTGTACTCAATTTTTTCATTACACCTGTTGGTTTATGAGCATCTTGTTGTTTAGGGACAAAAATGGTACCGTTGTTTATGTATTTTGAGTCATTTGTGTCATTTATGACAGGATTTTGGGTTAGCCAAAATGTTAATGAGGAGCAAGGCTCAATAATCAACTTCAATAATTTCAAAATCATTTTTTGTAATAAATTTATATTAGTCCAGGCAAGTATTTTATTATCGTGATTGAAAGCATTCCCATGAGAGCCATGGTTGTGTTAGTCTCCAAGGATGGATGTTTTTTGTGGGTTGTACGGGTAAACACATAAATTAGTTTTTATGACGTTGAAATAATCATTTTATATGAAATCCTTTGTTGAAAAAATATTAAATTTGTGAAACTTCAAAGAGCTTTCATGAGTATTGCTTCAAAGCTTTGGTCACTTGAGTTCTGCTCTAAAAAAGTTTATCTTTTTGAAGAAAAATTAATTAAAATTTCAAACAAAAACTGTTTCGCTTATCTTTCATAAAAACTATAATTGAAAAAAAACCAGCTTTTTTCAAAGCCCTTTGAAGATCTTAGGAAGAAAAGCAAAAATCATTGCTCTTCGCTCAGATCAGACCATGAATTGTACAGCATTTTTTCAACCAAAAAAGTAAAAACTCACTTATGTTGTCGACTCAGTTAAATGCTTTGTCATCTAAGAAATGTAGTTTGCTTAGAATGCAGATTTTTCCGGCCTTTTTCTTAGCATCACTGAAAATTGTAGCTTTTCTTGGGTTTTTGTTATTGATATAACTTTTTTCTCTCTTTCCTTTATTGTATAGGTTAATGACACATTTGGCCATAGCATAATAATCCTTTTCAAAAAATCTTCTTCAAGTATAATGCTGACTAAAACAATAATCGGTTTTATTCGCATATGAAAAGTCTTCGAATTGATCTGAGGATTAAAATATTAAGGAAGAAGTGTAAAAGTTTATTGAAGGTGTTGAATCGCAAATAATTAAATTTTTCATCAAAGTCACCAGTTGAAACTATTTTGCCTGGAGTGAAGGTGAAATCCACAATCTAAAGATATCTGTTCTCGTTGTGGAGCCTTACATTAGATAATTTTTAAAGTCCGCCTTGCGATACACAGGCACACTAGATGGTTTATTGATTTTTTGGGGCAGGTTACCCTGGGCTGTAGTCAAACCCAAGCTGTCAAGATGGAAATCCTGCATGTATTCTACTTGATTACTCTGACTCCCCATTACTTTCATGAATTTTTTGTTTCATTCTCAGAGGTATTGTCAATCAGTAGACAGAGGAAGAAGAAGGCATCTTGTGTTAAGGACTAACTCCAAATTGGAGATGGGCCCTGACCCGACCCAATCTTACTTTTGGCTTGCAGTAAATAAGATGCCAACCCGCCTTTGACCACGGTACTTTTTGACCCGCCCCAAAGAGATTTTTTTTGATCCGAAGGAAAAAAATTGAAAAATTTGACATTTTTAGGAGAAATTTTTCAAATTCAAACCTAAACCATAAATGGCTGACCCGACCCAACCCGACCCAACCAGAGCCACAAAAAATTGACTCGACCCGACCCGACCCGGGTCAAAAAATTTTGACCCGGACTCATCACTACTCCAAATCAAGTAAAAAATAATAGGACTTTACAACAGTTTCTTTGACAGAAATTTTTAGATAATTCTTATAACATGCTTATTAGATAAAATTAAGTAAACGGGTATTTTTGCCGCGAAAAATATCAAACCCACATGCTAGCGAGCTTTTGTGAGTAACATAACTTAAGCAAGTTTACTGTATAGCTTTGAACTTAATTTTCTCAGCTTCTAGTCAAAGTTTCAAAATTCTTTTTAGCAGATTTTGAGCCAATTATATGAGGATTATTTCTGCCGAATTTCAGGTCCCTAGCTTTAAAACTGTGACAGACACACACACGGACGACACGCATAATCGAAATTTTTTTTCCTTCGGGTCAAAAAAAATCTCTTCGAGTCAGGTCAAAAAGTGCCCGGGTCAAAGGCAAGTCGGCCTCTTACTTACTGCGGGTCAAAAGTAAGCTTGGGTTGGGTCACAGCCCATCTCTAGAGCTGTTGAAGCTTTGAGAAATTGATCTTGAGTTGAGTATTTCCTTAAAAACCCAAATCTAGATATAACCCTTTTGGGGTCTGCTCTTTCTGCTTTATAGGGTGAAAAATTGCTGGTCTTGCCAAAGACTAAGCCCTAAAACCTTTTATCTCAGCCAGTTGGTCTGTATTGATATATTATCTTTATCAACCCTAGCACTTCTTGGAAGTTGAGTTTCAAAATGATCTGAAATTAGCAATCAATCTTATAATATAAGAATACCTATTTTTGTTTCAGCATCACCTTGTGCAAGCTGGCATTTCTTCCCCATTCGCCAACTATTCACATCAGGTCTTTGAGCTAATGAGTTTTGACAGTCCTTTGAACAAAAGCAATAAATGTGTTTCCTTTTTAGATTCCAGATCAAATAAAGTCAGATATGAAGGGTCAAGTAGAAAGTGGATCTCATACTCATGCATTACAAACTTCACATGCATTGTCAAATGGGGTTTCTAATCCTGATCAGCAAAGTGCCAACGTTAATTACAGAGCAAAGGTAATCCCTAAAAGAATAGTTTCTAAAAATGCTAGCAGTTAAAGTGAGGCTAAGCCATCCCTCCCCCCTTTTAATCAGGAAAGATTTTTTTGAGTATTTTTTCTATTTTTTGTTTGCCATGCCCCCTTCCTGCCTGCATGACGGGACAGACTAGAGATGGGCCCTGACCCGACCCGAGCTTACTTTTGACCTGCAGTAAATAAGAGGCTGACCCGCCTTTGACCCGGGTACTTTCTGACCCGAAGAGATTTTTTTTGACCTAAAGGGAAAAAATTGAAAAATT
>Ga0194133_10003813_pt1 | contig 20976 bp, 19 predicted proteins | sample TA2KigOf40mmetaG_FD_155448 | JGI IMG/M metagenome (GOLD analysis project Ga0194133, IMG submission 155448) | Freshwater microbial communities from Lake Tanganyika, Tanzania - TA2015055 Kigoma Offshore 40m | ecosystem: Environmental > Aquatic > Freshwater > Lake | place: Tanzania: Lake...
TCATATGAATATTTTTGGAACTAAATTAATTTCCCAAAAAAATGCGATAATATTTGATAAAATTTACGTCTATCATAAGATTTTCAGAGATTTCATTACAAAGTATGGAAATTTTTATAGTAAAAAAAATATTAAAATAATTGGGTGGATAAATAACAATAGTTATAATTACAAAATTAAGAAGAATGGTTCAAATTCTTTTGTTCTTTATCCATTTGAGCATTTTTGTAATTTTAGAAAAATTAATAATATTTTGGACTTTTTTCACAAAAAAAATCATCACATTATAATTAAAATTAGACCTGATATGGAAAATTATGATCATTTTAATAAGAATTTGAATATTTCTTTTGTGAGGGATTTTTCTAAACAACATATTGAGAATTGTATATGTGCATTAGGTAGTACTACTAGTATTTTATTCAATTTATCTCAGAATTTTATTCCAATTCTTTATATTTCAAATAATGGCTATGATCATTTTGATGGACTAAGTTTACCTACTAATTGGGTTAAAGTTTCTGAAATGAATAATTCTATTTATAAAAAAATAAAAAAATTAGACGTAAAAAGCAATTTTAAATTAGTAGAAAAAAAATATAATTTATCTAATCTTTAGTACAACTTTTAGTTTTATGAAAAAAATAATTATACTTTTAAATTATAGTATCGCTGTAATTTATTTTTTTTTTCAAAAAATTTATAATTCTGTTTTATTATTTATTTTTCTTCAAAAAAAAAAATTTAAAAAAAATATTTTTGTTGCTCTAGAAACATCAGAAATAGGTTCATTAAGTGCTTCCGCGAAATATATTATTGAATTAGCAAATAGCCAGAATCTTAATTTATCAAAAATTATTTTTTTATCGAAAAAAAAAGTTATAAATGACAGTCTTATTTATTTATTAAAAAATAATCTAAAGATATATAGAAATAATTATTATTATAATATTTTGAAACATTCATTTAGTTCTTTTTTTTGTAGAGTCATTAGATATCGTCTTAGGAATGGTTTTGTTTTTAAAAACGAAACTAAAATATTTCTTAATTTTAATTACAAACAACATCAAATAATCTCTAGAATCGCAAAAAATTTAAATTTTGATTTAACTAAAGAATTTGTTTCAATAAGCAATAGAGATCAGTATTTTTATAATAGTATTGGAGAACCAAAAGAATTCAATACATATAGAAATTCGGGATTTGAAAATCTTAGGCCAGCTATAAATTATTTGCAGAAAATTAATTATTTTATTGTTAGAGCGGGGCACTATGATTTTAATGAGATTAAAGATAATAAAATTTTAAATATAATGAATCTTAAAAAAAAAGAGAAAGATTGGTTTGATTTATATATTCATAGGTACTGTAAATTTTCAATAGTCCCATCATCCGGTATTGCTTGGCTACCCTATTTATTTAATGTTCCGGTATTAATGCACAATGCAATTCCTTTAGGACAACTTCCATCAGTTAACAGAGGTATCATAATACCGAAATTAATTAGGAATTTAAAAGATAATCAGATTATGAGTGTAAAAAAATTGCTAAAAATCAAAAATTGGAAAATTATTGAACCAAGTATGAATAATTTTAATATTGTTAATCATATTAGTTCAGATAATTTTCAAGCCAATGAATTATATAATAAATCAGCTATTAAACCTGAAGAAAATAGTTCTGAAGAAATATCTCAAGGTGTTAAAGAGTTAATTAAATTTATAATACATAAAGAAGAATTGTCTAAATACGAAAAAATTAATCAAGATAATTTTAGGAAACTTTTTCCTGAAACTCATCCTTTATTTATGACAAGAGCAATAATATCACCGTCTTGGCTAAATAAGTATATAGATAATTTATCTCAATAGTTCAGAATGAAAAAAAAAATTTGTGTAGTTACAGGGGGTTGTGGATTTATAGGATCTCATCTTGTAGATCTTTTAATTAATAAAGGTTTCAAGGTTAGAGTAATCGACAATTTAAGCACTGGTAACAAATCCAATCTGAATAAAAAAGCCAAACTTTATAAATTTGATTTATCAAAAAATTTAAAATGGGAAAAAGCTTTTAAAAATGCTACTTTTGTATTTCATTTAGCGGGACTTGCCGAGTTAGTTTCATCTATTAAGAATTATAAAAAATATTTTGACTCCAATGTAGTAAGTACTTTTAATATTTTTAATGTTGTAAAAAAATATAAATGTAAAAAGATTATTTATACAGCTTCATCGACATGCTATGGTATTCCTAAAAAATTTCCAACACCAGAAACACATCCTAGTTCTCCAATTCATCCATACGCTATAACGAAATATTTAGGGGAAGAGTTAATATTAAAATTTAGTAAATTATTTGATATTAATTGTATTTCTGCAAGACTTTTTAATGTTTATGGTCCAAGAGTTAGAGGTAGCAAAGGTTATGGCTCAATGTTTACTGTATTTTTAACACAAAAATATTTTAATAAACCTTTTACGGTAGTTGGAAATGGAAAACAAAAAAGAGACTTCACGTATGTTAGTGATGTATGTGAAGCTCTATATTTATTAGCTATAAATAAAAAAGTTAAATATGGTATCTTCAATATTGGGAGTGGAAAAACATTTTCTATAAACAAAATTGTTAGTTTAATGTCTGGAAAAAAAATACACATACCTAAAAGACCAGGAGAACCAGATATTACTTTTGGAGATATTAAAAAAATTTTTAAAGCAATTAACTGGAAACCTAAAATTAGAATAGAGGAGGGTATAAGAATTATGCTTGAAAATATTGAATTTTATAAGAATTTACCATTCTGGAATAAAAATAAAATAAAAATAGTTACAAAAGACTGGTTTAAGTATTTAAAGAAAAATACAATAAGTTAAAATTTTTTTTAAATAATAAAATAGTAAAAGTGATAAATAAGATTGTAGATCTTAATAATTTAGAACGAATTATTAATGATCAAAAAAAAAAAGCAAAAAAAATTGTTCTATGCCATGGTGTCTTTGATTTAATCCATTATGGGCACATACTTTATTTTAATTCTGCTAAAAAATTTGGAGATATACTTGTTGTATCTGTAACACCGTCTAAGTTTGTTAATAAAGGTTTAGGAAGGCCATATTATAACGACTTTCAGAGATTAAGTTTTTTATCAAATTTGAGTACAATTGATTATGTTGTTTTAAATGCAAAACATAATGCATTAGATGTAATACAAAAAATTAAACCTCATATTTATTGCAAAGGACCTGATTATAAAGAAATAAAAAAAGATTTAACAGGAGAAATTAAAAAAGAAATTGCTGAAGTAAAAAAATATAAAGGAAAAATTATCACAACAAAAGATATCAGTTTTAGTTCTAGTAAGATTATTAATCACTTTGGTAGAATTTATAATAAGGAGCAGACATTATTCATAGAAAATTTAAGAAAAGATTTCGACAAAAATGAATTTGATAATTTATTAAAAAAAATAGAAAAATTAAAAATTTTGGTAATAGGTGAAATAATTATCGATAAATATATTTTTAGTGAAAGTGTGGGAAAATCTGGCAAAGAACATCATTTAGTTACCAGGGCTATAAATGAAAAATTATATTTAGGAGGGACAGGTTCTATAGCAAACCATATATCAAGTTTTTGTAAAAAAATAACTGTTGTTAGTGCAATTGGATCTAATCGAAAACATCTTAAGTTTATAAAAAATAAATTATCTAAAAATATATCTTTAAATCTAATATATAAAAAAGACTCTCCCACAATAGAAAAAACAAGATATTTAGATAAAATTTCTAATAATAAACTATTAGGAGTCTATGATTTAAATGATGATTTGCTAAATCATAATCAAGAAATTATGTTTAAAAAAATAATATATAAAAATTTAAAAAAAAATAATATTATTATTGTCTCAGATTATGGGCATGGCTTGATTTCAAAAAGAATAGCCGAATTTATATGCAACAAATCAAAATTTTTATCTCTAAATTCTCAATTGAACGCATTTAATATAAGCCATCATTCAATAAATAAATATAGAAATATAAACTTATTAATTATTAATGAAGGAGAGTTGAGGCATGAGCTAAGAGAAAAAAATTTAAAAGTAGAATTATTAATTAAAAGAATCTCTAAGGATTTAAATATAGATCATATTGTTGTGACTAGGGGTAAAAATGGATCAGTTTATTTTTCAAAAAAAAATAATTCTTTTTTTTATTGTCCTGCTTTTGCAAGCAAAGTGGTAGATAAAGTAGGGGCTGGCGATACTATGTTGTCAATTATCTCCTTATTAATATATATTAAATTTCCTATTAAAATTTCTATGTTTTTAGGATCTTTAGCCGCCGCACAAAGCGTTGAAACAATAAGTAATAGCTTAAAATTAGATAAAACTAAACTTATAAAATATGCTCTTCACATGTTAAAATAATTTATGAAAAAAGAAATTTTATTTTTAAAAAAATACCAAAAAGATTTCCAAGGGCTCCTAAATAAATCTTTTGATAAAAATATAGAAAAAATAGTTAAAGCTAAAGATATTTTTTTAAATTGCAGTAAAAAAAATGGGAAATTAATAATTATAGGTAACGGTGGAAGCTCATCTATAGCAAGTCATTTTAGTGTAGATATTACAAAAAATGCTAGGTTAAGATGTGTTAATTTTAATGAACCAAATTTGATCACATGCTTTGCTAACGACTATGGTTATGAAAAATGGGCCGAAAAAGCTATTGATTTTTATGCCAATAAATTTGATGTAGTTATTTTAATATCAACAAGCGGTTGCTCAAAAAATATTATAAATGCGGCTAAATTTTCAAAAAAAAAAGGTATAAAAACTATTACTTTAACTGGCAATAATAAAAATAATTCTTTAAAAAAAATAGGTGATTTAAATTTATGGGTTAATTCAAAAGCCTATAACTATGTTGAAAACATTCACCAAATTTTCCTTTTATCAATTGTAGATTTATTAATTGGAAATAGTGTTTATTCTGCCTAAAAATAATATATTTAAGTAATAATTATATTTAATGATAATTTTCCAAATAAATTTTTTAGGTCTAGGTCATTTAATATTGAGATGTTATTCTATTAAACCGTGAATTAAGTTTGCCAATTTAAATAAAATGCAAAAAAAATTAGACTTATTATTATTTTTTTTTAATCAAATTGATGGTAAAAATAAAAGTAAATTAATATTATTAATTTTTTTAATTTCTATTTCATCTTTTTTAGAATTTCTTAGTATTGGTAGTATAATACCGCTTTTAAGTTCCTTACTTCAATTTAACGATTTAGATAATAAGAATTATTTTTATTCTATTTTGTCATTAATGAATCTTTATAATAAAAATTTAGAATTTTTAATATTTTTTTTTATTGTAATTATCATAAGCTCATCTTTATTTAGAATTTTAGTATTAAGATTTACAATTAAAACTTCATCTTTAATTATATCTCAACTTAGTTCAAAAATGTTTGGGCATATTATTTATCAGCCATACGATATATTTATAACAAATGAATCAAATGCTTTAATAGGTGGAATTACTCAAAAAATTAATGCCTTGCATAGTTTTATATTAAATTTGCTATATTTAATTTCAGGAATTTTTTTATCAATAGGTATTTTTTTTGCACTAATTTTTTATAATATAGAGGTTACTTTTTTAATTCTTGCAGTTTTATTAAGTTTTTTTATAATTATATCTTTTTCTATAAGTAAAAAAATTGATGAATTTAGTAAAAAGAATTCTTTTTTTGTGAATAAAAGGATTAAATTTCTTCAAGAAACTATTGGAAGCATTAAAGAAATAATATTAAATTTTGCTCACGTAAAAATATTGAAATTGTTTGACACTAACGAAAAAAATTACAGATTAGTCGATTACAAGATCTCTTTCTTAACTGCTTTTCCAAGAATTCTAGTCGAGGCTTTTGGGATAACCTTCTTGCTTCTAATAAGTCTTTTTTATTTTAATTTCTCGAACAACAATGAAATTTTGTTAACCCTAGGGGTTTTTTCATACGCAGCAAATAGATTATTACCAATCATCAATGGTGGATACCAATCCTGGGCGATATTATCTGGAAACTATTACTTTTTTAAAGATATTTCAGATATTTTTTCCTCAAAAAATGAAAAAAATTTATATGATTATGAAAAATCTAATAAAATTTACCAATTTTTAAAATTAGAGAATTTATCCTTTAGTCATTTAAACAACACTAAGAAAGTTTTTAATGGAATAAATCTTAAAATTCCACTAGAGAGCAAAAAAATAGCTATTATTGGACCTACTGGAATTGGAAAATCAACCTTTTTAAATTTAATAACTGGTTTATTAAAACCGTCGAGTGGGAAAATATTTTTAGATGACCAAAATTTAGAAAAAGAGACATTACAATACTGGCAATCACAATTTTCATATGTTTCTCAGAATATTTTTTTATTAAATGACACAATTAAAAATAATATATCTTTTCCAGATGATTCCGAAGCAATTTCAGAAGATCGTCTAAATGAAGTTATAAAATTAGTTGAAATTGAGAGTTTTATTGCAAATTTAGAGAAAGGATTAGAAACAATAATTAGTGAAGAAGGTAAAAATATTTCTGGTGGCCAGAAACAAAGAATTGGACTTGCAAGAGCATTATACAAAAAAAAAAAGATACTATTATTAGATGAGGCTACTAATAATTTAGATTATTTAACTGAGGAAAAAATTTTTACTAATATTCTAAATTGTTCCTATATTTCTACTATAATAATGATTACTCATCGTAAAGATAATTTAGATAAATTTGATATTATAATCGAATTAGATAAAATCTAACTTTATTATTGATAATGTCGTGATCAAATACCCTAAACAAATAATATATCCGATTAACTTCTTTAAACCATCTTTATATTATTCGAAAAAAAATTTTTTAAATAATTTTTTAAAAAGATTTAAAAAAATAAATAGAAATAATAATTTAAATCAAAAAATTCTAGGAAGAGCTAGGAGTGGTTTTTATATAGCTGTAAAATCTTTAATAAAAAATGGTAAAAATGTTTTTTTGATTAGTCCATTTACAATTCATGAAGTTATAGACTTAATAATGCTAGCTGGTGGTAAGCCTTTATTTATAGATTTTCAAAAAAACACAACTAATTTAGATTTAGAAAAAATTAAAGAAAATATTAATAAGAATGTTTGTGGTTTAGTAATTACCCATTATTCGATAGTTGATCAAAATATAAATTTGATTTTTCAGCTTTCAAAGGAAAAAAAAATTGCGATAATCGAAGATTGTGCTTTATGTTATTTGTCTGCTTATAATATTTCAAAAAAAAATAAATCAGATTTTCAAATTTATAGTTTTTCAAGTTTCAAAACAATTAATTATTTTTATGGAGGATTAATAAGTTATAAAAAAAAATATGACGAAAAAGTGAACAGTGTAATTAAAGATTGGAAAAAAATGGATTTTTTTAGTTATTTTCGTCAGATAATAAGAACTTTAATTTTTACTCTTCTTACAAATAATTTAATTTATAATTTTATAACAATTTACATTTTAAGAAAAAAAAATATCATAAAAAATTTTTTAGAAAAAAAAATTGATTTAAAAACAACAGAAATAAACTCTAGTTATTTTTCTTTACCATCCAATGCTGCTGTAAATGAATTAAATCTTAAAATCTTGAATTACAAAAAAATCTTAACACATAGAAGAAAAATTTCACTTAATTACTACAGTTTTTTAAAAAATATAAGCATTCCAAAAAAAATAACAATCAAAGATATTATACAGGGCGATTGTTTTAATTATTTAATTCTTTGTAAAAATGAAAATCATAAAAATTATCTTAATAATATATTAATTGAAAATAATTTCGATACTGGGCTTCATTTTTATTATAATTGTAAAAATTTTAAAAAGTTTGCAAATATATATGGAGAGACCAGTAATCTGGATAATCTTATTAAAAGATTATTAATATTACCGACGCATCCACGAATCTCAATAAAATATTCAACTATTTTAAGTCAGACTATTTTAAAATATTATGGTTAAAAAAAAAATTGTAATTATTGGAGCAGGTACCCTCGGACTTTTCTTGGGATCTCAAATTTTAAAAAATAAAAAGAAAAATTTTGAAGTTTTTTTTTTGGAAAAAGGCTCTGAAAAAAATAATTTTATTTGCAAGAGTGATATTGGTAAATCTTTATATTTCAAATTAGGAACAAAATATTTATCAAATTTAGGCATTGGCGGTTTGAGTAAGTTATGGGGAGGGCAACTTTCTGAGTTTGATAGGGAAGACTTAAAAAAAAGATACTGGGGGATTAATTATGCAAAGTTAAATAATTACTATTTAAAAATATATTCTATATTTAATTTAAGTAAAAGTTTTTTTAATAAAGTTAAACCAAATCCAATAATTAATAATAAAGAAACTAGATTTTATTTTACAAGATGGTTACCACAGCCAAATTTTTTTTTTCTTTTTAAAAAAATATTATTAGATAGTAGAGTTAAAGTTATTAAAGAGATTACAGATATAAATATCAATTTTAAAAAAAATAGAGCTACAGAAATAATAATTCAAAAAAATAATCAAAAAAATATTCAGATTAGTTGTGATTATATTGTTTTATGTATGGGCGTATTTGAAACTATAAAATTTTTATTAAAAAATAAAAAAAATTCCCCTTGGAGGCTAAATAAAAATATTGGGGCTTATTTTCAAGATCATTATTCATTAAAAGTTGGAGAGGTAAAGATATATGATCCTAAAAGATTTAATTATTTTTTTTTTAACAGATTAATAAGTAACCAAAAAGTTCAAACAAAAATAAAATATAATAATGTTAATTCTCTTGCTCTAAGCGGAGAATTTAAACCTTCAAAAAATAATTACCAATCAGTTATGCAAAAGCTTATTTATAGTTTAAAAAATAGAACGAAAATCGATAAAAAATTATTTATAAATTTCAATTTAATACTTGAAATAAAATATTTATTTTTTCTAATTTATTATTTATTAAAAAAAAGGATTTATTTTAATTATCATAAGGGTATGAATTTTTTTTTACAATGTGAACAATCACCAAAAAAAAATAATAAAGTTTATTTAGATAATAAAAATAAAATTAAGGTCTTATGGAAATGTAATAATGTTGATATTTTTTTAATAAAAAAGTCTTTAAAAAAATTTGATGATTATTTTAAAAACTTTAATTTTTTCAAGGTTAATTTTGACAAATTTTTTAGATCTAAAACAAATCAAATTAAAAAAGAAATATCACATACAGACCATGCTTCTGGCGGCACTATAATTTCAAAAAATGAGCAGTCTGGAGTGGTAGATAATAATTTAAAAATTTGGAATACAAAAAACGTCTATATTTGTTGCTCTTCGGTTTTTCCAAATTCCAGTCATGCTAATATTGGATTAACTAGCATGGCTTTTGCACTTCGTTTATCAGAAAGACTTAAGAATAAAATTTAATTATTTTATATTTTTTTTTATTACTTGGATAACATTTTCTGGTGTTATTTTATTCATACAGGCAAAATTATATTTGCATCTTTCATATGCCTCAATATCAGAGATTTGATCACCAAAAGTTCCCCAACATGGAGAACAACTTTGAGAATTATAAATATAAAAACCATTCTCACTTATGGGTCCACTTTTTTTTAGATAAGTTGGCCCCCAAATTGAAATTGATTTTTTGTTTAGTAATTCAGATAAATGCAAAATACTACTGTCATGACAGATAGTAAATTTAGTAAATTTTATTATGTTAATTAAATCATCAAGATTTGTTAATCCTAAAAGATTAATAATCTTTTCAGTCTTAAATAAATTACCTACGATTTCTTTTTCTTTTTTATCACCCAGAAGCACAATCTTAAAATTATTAAAAAAGTTATTCTCAATTAAGGTTTGAAATTTATCTAAACCCCAGTTTTTTGTTGTTTTTAAGCCACTAGAACATAAAGGTTGAATACAAACATATTCATTTTCTTTTAAATTTAATTTTTTTAAAATGGTTCTATTATAATTATAATTAAAATTACTGTAACCTGTTTCCCGAATTTCTATTTTTCTTGAAATAAATTTACCTAAAAGTAAATTGGCTTGGACCTCGTGCAAATCTTTATCTAATTTAATAATGTTTATTTCTTTTTTAAATATAGATCTTATTTTTAATGACACAAAAAAAATAATTCTATTAATTAATTTGATTTTATATAAATATAACTTGAATAAATTCTCTGTAATAATAATTTTATTTTTAAAAAATAAATTTAATAAAAAAAATAAAATTATATTAATACCTGACTCTGCACTTACTAATAAAAAATTATATTTATTTATAAAAAAAAAAAATTTGATTTTCTGAAAAAAATTAAGATTTTTATAATTTATTATTTCATAAATTTTTTGATCGTATCTAAAAATATCTAAACCTCCATATCGGTTATCGCCGATTAGAGTTATTTTTATATTTGGTATTTTTTTTTTTAAATTATGAATTAATGGAAATATCATAACAGAATTTCCTAAACCGGTAAATTCGCTAATTAAAATATTCATATTGTAAGTTTTATTTATGTTTTATTAAAATAAAGTTATTATAACATTTTAATTATTATTGTTAAAATACTTAAATGGTATAAATAATTTTATATTTATTTTTATGAGCGAAAAAAGTTTTGTTTTAAATATAATTTTTATTCATACTTCTTCAACGAAAGTTTTACTCTATTTTTATTTTTTGATTAAAAATTTTTTGTTTAAAAAAAAAATTTTAAGAAAATTATTCCTAAAATTTATTTGTATATTACCTGAATATAGTATTGCCTGCTTTAATGTTAGCAATAAATATAAATAAATTTTAAATTCTAATAAAATGAGGATTACATAAATGTGTGGCATAAGTGGTGTGATAAATACTGAAATATTAAATAAAGACATAGATGTTGTAAAATATATGTCAAATATTATTTCCCATAGAGGACCAGATGAAACAAGTAATCTTATTCGAGACAAAATATTTATTGAATTCAGAAGATTATCGATCGTCGGAGTTAAAAATGGTTCTCAACCTTTTTTATCTGAAAACAAAAATGTAGCTGTTTTCGTAAACGGTGAAATTTATAACTTTAAGGAAATTAAATCCAAACTATTTAAATTATTAAAATTTAAAACAGAGAGTGATTGTGAAGTTATTTTGCATCTTTACCTAAAATTTGGGATTGATTTTATAAAAGAAATAAAGGGTATGTACTTAATTTTAATTTATGATTATGAGAAAAGAAAAATATTTTTCATTAGAGATAGAATAGGTGAAAAGCCAATTTATTTTTTAAAAAATGATAAAAAATTAACTTTTTGTTCAGAAATTAAAGGATTTTCTTTTCTTAAAGATAGCAATGATAGTTTTATAAATTACGATGCAATATATAGGTATTTAGTATTTCAGTATTTTTTAGAGCCTGAAACCCCTTTTAAAAATATATTTAAGCTTCCTAGTGGGAGTTACATGGAAATAAATTTAGATAATTTAAATTATAATATTAAAGAATATTGGACATATGAAAATTCTGTTGCAGTTGAAAAGCCTAAAATTGAACTAAGTAATCAATTTGAAGAATCAATAAAATTATTGGCCGAGTGTTCTGATGTTCCTATTAGCGTCTCATTAAGTGGTGGGATAGACTCTTGTCTAGTTTGTTCAGTACTAAAAAAAAATAATATCAATTTTACTGCATTTAATATTTCATATGAAGAGTCGATCCAGAATGATGATACAAGAAACGCTGAAAGATTTTGTCGTTATCTTAATATACCCTTAAATAAAATTAATTTGAGTGATGCAGATGTAAAAAAAACATTTCTTACAACTTGTTTCAATTTAGACGAACCTATCGCTGATTTAGCTTCTATTGGATATAATGCAATTTTTAAAACAATAAATCAAAATGGAAAAAAAGTAGTAATCCAGGGGCATGGTGTGGATGAGCTTTTTTGGGGATATGAATGGGTAAAAAAAATTTTTTTAGCAAAAAAAAATATTATATTAAAATTTTTTTTATTTTTAATATACAAAATTAAAATCAATGAAATCTTATTTAACAAAGATTTTTTATTTTCGATTCTGTATTTAAAATTTTTTTTTAAAAAAGACAAAAACTATTTTATTGAATTAAATAATTTTTTAAATAAATTTTTCAGCCCTTCATTTAGTCCCCAAAATAATATAGTAAAAAGTTTATGTAAGACATATTTGCAATCTAATGGTATAACACAAGGAGAAAGATTGAGTATGGCAAACTCAATCGAACTTAGACTTCCTTATATTGATTACAGACTAATTGAAAATATTTTTTATTTAAGAGAATATTCTTATTTAAGAAATGATTTTAAACTTCCTCAAAAATATTTTTTCAAGGAAATTGCTAAAATTTTTCTCCCTTTATTTATAACAAATAGAAGAAAAAGAGGTTTTTCACCACCAGCAAGAAAGTGGTTTAATATTATTTTTAAAGAATATGGCTTTTTGCTTAAAGATGGGTTGCTTGTCAAACTTGGGATAATTTCTAATAAAAGTGCCCACAGAATGTCTAAAGGACCTAATTATATTGATTATTTTACCACAAATACTCCAATGTGTTATAAATATTTAATTCTAGAAATCTGGTTTAAAAAATTTTTTGGTAAAATTTAATCGATGAAAAAAATAATAATTATTGGATGTGACCATAATGGGTTAGTTCTAAAAGAATTTATAATTAAGAACTTAAAAAAAATTTTTTTATTTGTTGATGTTGGATGTTTTAATATAAGTGAAAAAGTAGATTATTCAGATTATGCTAAAGTTGTAGCAAAAAATGTTGGAGAAAATCCTGCAAATTTTATTGGTGTTTTAATTTGTGGAACGGGTGTTGGTATGTGTCTGTCTAGTAATAAAATTAAAAATGTTAGAGCAGTTTTGGCACATAATTTAATAACTGCAAAAAAGAGTAGAGAACATAATGATACAAATATTATTTGTATTGGTAGTTGGATAAATACAAATGAAGAAAATTTAGAGATCTTAAAAGTTTGGACAAATACAAAATTCGGATATGGCAGACATACTAAAAGAGTAGAGAAAATTGAAGAAGGTAATAATTATAAAATTGCATTTGTTAATGGAGTTTTTGATATATTACATCATGGTCACATAGAGTTATTAAAATTTGCAAAATCTCTAGCACAAAAAGTCATCGTAGGTCTTAATTCAGATATTTCAGTAAAAAAAATTAAAGGTAATAATAGACCTATAAATAATTTTATTGATAGAAAAAATACTCTTTTATCCATTCAGTATGTAGATGAAGTCATTGGATTTACAGAAACTAAGCCTACCAAACTAATAAGAAGTATAATGCCAGACTTAATAGTTAGAGGTTCAGATTTTTCTGAAAAGCTTGTTCGTAAACGTGATAAAATTCCTAGTAGTATAAAAATAAAAATCTTAAATAAAAAAATAGGTTACTCTACAACCAATATAATAAAAAGATTTCAGAAATAAAACGTGGATGGGAAAATATCTTATATTTGGTGAATTAATTTTTGATTATGATGTAAAATTAAAGAGAATTGGCTGGAGCATAGAAAAAGAATTTAAAACTCCTAAATTTTCCAATAAACAAATCTCAATGCAGTTTGGTGGAGCCGGTAGAGTTTATAACGCGATAAATTCTTTAACTAAAAAAAAAAATTTTTTTTTATCGTCGTTTCAAAAAAAAATTGAAAGTAAATATATAATTAACCTATCTAATATGAATAAAAACATTGAAAAATATAGATTTTGGTTAAATAAAAAAAAAATTTATCAAGTAAATAATGATCAAGGAAGAAAAATATTTAGCAATAAAGAAATTTTAATTAGATTAAAATTATTTTTAAAGAAAAATAGTCAAAAAATAGAGAAAATTATTATATCTGACTATTCACATGGTCTAATTGATAAAAAAAAATTTAATATTCTAAATAAATTCTCAAAAGATTTTAAAATTCCTATTTATTACGATTGTCAAGTTTACAGTATGAAATTAATTAAAGATTATATTAGGGATGTTGACTATTTTTTTTGCAATGCAAATGAATTTAAATTTTATTGCAAAAAATTAAAAATATCAAATAGTTTATCATCTTTATCCAAAGCAATTCGATTAAAACATTTAAAAAAAATAAATTTTTTAGTTGTGAAATTAGGTAGCAAAGGTAGTTTTATGGTTGATAATAATAACAAATTAACTAAATGTTACTTGAGTTTGAATAAAAAAATTAAAGTTAATTCATCTGGTGCTGGCGATTATTATTTGTCTAAATTTTCTACATTACCTACTTATTTAAGTAATAGAGAGAAATTATTACAATCAAATTTCTGGGCAATGAAAAATATAAAAGTTAAGTAAATGTTTGGAAAAAATTTAAGAAATCTTAATACAAAAAAAAAAATTATAACTTTTAAATCTACTAAAAATTATCTTTCCCAGATAATTTTTGTTACAGAATATTATTCTATGTTTAAAATTTCCGCCAAAAAAAACTTTTTTTTTAGATTGAAAGAAAGGGTTTTTTTTATTTTTTAGATAAAAGTAATAACAATTTCTATACAGCAAAACAATTTTACTATAGGGCTAAAAATGATAATACTGTAATTGGGTTAAATCATGGTGATTCTGTGTATGTTTTTTTTCAAAAAAAAATAAAAAAAATAAGTATAGTTGAAATTAAATTATCAAAAGAAAATTACACCAATAGTTCCTTCAAATTCAATTTAAATGTAAGAAATAAATATTGGGGCCAAATAGTTAATCTTTTTAGTAATTCAAAAGGTGCAGCAAAAATAATTATTATGAAAAAAAATTCGCAAAGTAGTATGGAATTTCATATTAATAAGTTTGAGAGTTATTATATTTCTAATGGACATATTGATTTAGGTATTAGATATGGAAGGGCAAGGAATAGTGTTGTTAAATTAAAAAAAAATAATACTTTTTTTATGAAGCCCGGTACAATGCATATGAGAATGTCAAAAAGTAATAGTAAAATTTTAGAAATGTGTACAAAAGATTCTGATAACGATTCTATTATTGTCCATGATGGAAAAAAATATAAATTTAAAATATCTGCGAGAAATAAATGAGTTTAAAAAAACTGATTAGTGTTACCTATAAAATGAATTTAGATATTTATATTAATAATTTATCATTACTTAACTTTGGTAATGCAAGCTCATTTGATAGAAAAAAAAATTTAGTATTTATAAAAGCCTCAGGAATCTCAAGAGATACTTTATTCAAAAGAAATATTGTTTATGGGAACATAAATGATGATTACAGTTTTAAAAAAAATAAAGCGTGTAAATTTATAGAAAGTGTTGATACTGTAATGCATAATTACCTTTATAAAAACTTAGAAAATATAAATCATATCGTACATACACATAGCACCTTTGCTACGGTTTGTGCTCAATTAAATTTAGAACCACATAATTTTGGTACTACGCACGCTGATTTTTTTTTCGATAAAATACCTATTTCAAAACAAATAAAAAAAGTAAATAAAAATTATGAAATTCAACTTGGAGAGAGTGTGGTCGCAGTAGTAAAAAAAAAAAAATTTTTTCCTCCAGGGATTCTTCTTAATAATCATGGCGTTTTATCCTGGGGCTACAATCCCAAAGAAGCAATAGATAGAGCGATCGCAATAGAATTGATTTGTAAATTTTTTTATTTATCATATTTAGTTAGAAAGAGACCAAAAATTAGTAATTCATTAAAGAAGTTTCATTATCTAAGAAAGAATGGTAAGTTTTCCTATTATGGCCAAAAATAAAATTAAAATATTTTATGATGGTGCTAATGAAAAAGATATTATAGCTTTTAAAAAAAGCAAAATAGTTTCTGGTTTTACTACCAATCCAACATTACTAAAAAATTCTGGTGTCAAACTTTATCCTGAATTTGCAATTAAAATAGCAAAAATTATTTTTCCCAAACCTATCTCTTTCGAAGTATTCTCAGACGAGGAAGATAAAATTTACATAGAAGCAAAAAAAATTAATAATTGGGGAAAAAATATTTTTGTAAAAATACCAATTATAAATAGCAAAGGTAGAAAGTTAGATAAAGTAATTTTAAAATTAGTAGGCGAGGGTGTTAAGTGTAATGTGACAGCTATTTATAGCTTTAAGCAAGTCAAAGAATTAGTGAAAAAAATAGAGAATGTTAATACTAAAATAATTTTATCTGTTTTTTGTGGTAGAATAGCCGATACGGGAAGATCACCTTTAAAAATTTTAAAAGAATTCAATATTTTAAAATCAAAAAAATATAAAAATGTAGATTTACTTTGGGCAAGTACTCGTGAAATTTTAAATGTTTATGAGGCAGAAAATGCTGGATGTGACATAATAACAGTTTCTAAGGATATATTATCTAAAATGACACTTAGGAACAAAAGTTTAATTGAGTATTCAAGAGAAACCGTGAGTCAATTTATTAAAGATGCAAAATCCTCTGGGTTAAAAGTTTGTTAAGTTAAAAGTGAATATTTTAGTATATAGAAATTCTAGTTTAGGTGATTTTATTCAAGCTATTCCTTCAATTTATTTTCTAAAAAAAAAATATGAAGGGGCAAACATATTTTATTTATCACATTTATCAAGAATAAATCCAGCACCAATTGATGATATTTTAAAAAACAAATTTTTAGTAAAGGAATTTATTTTTTTTGAGGGGAATTTTAGAAAAATTACTAATATCTTAAATTTAATAAAATTATTAAAATCAAAAAAAATAAATAAAATTTATTATTTGAGTAGATATTCATGTTTTCAAAGATTGGTGAGAGATTTTTTTTTTTTTAAGTTAGTTTTTCCTTTTAAAAAAATAAACGGAATTTTTGATATTAAAAATAGATATAAAAATGAAACATTATATTTAGCAAAAAAAATAAATAAAAAAATAGAAAGAGCAGATATTTTAAAAATTAATTTAAAAAATGTTGTAAAAAAAATAAAAATCCAAAAAAAAATTTCCGAAAGTTATTTTTTAAATAAAAAATATATAACAATAAGTGTGGGTGGAAAAAATATTAGTACCGGTTCTAATAAAAAATCAAAAAAATGGAAAATGTCTAGATGGCTTAAATTAATTGAGTTAATTTTAAAAAATTATAAAAATTTATTTATTGTTATAACTGGTACAAAAGAAGAATTGAATTATTTTAGTTTTAATTCCACTATTTTAAAAAATACAAGAGTAATAAATTTAATAAATAAAACTTCAGTCGAACAACTTGCGTACTTAATAAATAGTTCGCTGTTACATTTATGTCATGACGATGGTTCAATGCACTTAAGTGCATTGCTTAAAAAAAAAACTTTAGCAATTTATCACAATCATGATTATGAGAATCGATCAAACCCCATATCTAAGGATTTTTTTATAATAAGAGATAAAAATAATATTAATAATATTAGTATATATAGAGTTTATAAAAAAGTTATTAAAATATTAAAATGAAAATCCCAATATTAATTTGCGGATATAATAGGAAAAAAAAAATTAAGAAATTAATTTTAAGTCTTAAAAATATTAAACCAAAAAAAATTTATATTAATTTAGATGGTCCTAAGAATAATGAGGACAAATCCTTATGTTTGCAAACAAGAAATTTATTAACAAAAGAAATTAATTGGACGTGTCAAATTTTTTATCACATAAATAGAAAAAATCTCGGGTGCAAAAAATCAATGATAAGAGGTATTAATTGGTTTTTTAAAAAAGAAATATTCGGCATCATCTTGGAGGATGATTGTATACCAAAAAAAAATTTTTTTTTATTTTTTAAAAAAATATATAAGAAATTTTCAATAAAAAAACAAAGAAGTAACATAGGTATTATTTCTGGTTTCAATCCATTAAATATTAAATCAAAAAAAGAAGATTTTATTTACACCAAATACGCTTTTAGTTGGGGTTGGGCTACATGGAGAGAGAATTGGTTGTTAAATTCCTCTAAAATCAGCACTATGGAAAAACTTATTAAAAATGATGAAAAATGGAATAATATTCATGAAAATAAAATTGAGAGAGCTTACTGGAAAAAAATTGCTCAAAGTTGTAAAAAAAAATCGGTTGATAGCTGGGCTTATCCTTGGATGTTTTCATTATGGCATAACTCTAAAATAAATATTATACCAAAAAAAAATTTAATCATTAACATTGGTATAGATGACAATAGTACACATGCGAATTCTATGAAACCAGTAATACATTCAAAAAATAGAATTAAAGAAAAAAAAACTAACAGTGTTGATGAGAAAATATTTTACAAGCATTATAAACCTTTTAATTATTTATACCCATGGAGATTAAAATATATTTTAAGGCATTTAATTATAAATAACTTAACACTCTTGAAATATTTATTTTTAAAAAAAAAATATTTATGAATATTTTAATTACTGGTGGTTGTGGATATATTGGATCTAATTTATCATATAAATTATCAAACAATCATAAGATTTTTATAATTGATAACTTATGTAATGCTAATAAAAATAATTATAATTTTTTAATAAAAAAAAAAAATATAGTAATTTATATAAAAAATTTACTAAATATTAATTTCTTAAAAAAAATTCTTATCAAAAATAAAATTGATATTATTATTCATCTTGCAGCTTATAAATTTGTAAATGAATCATTAAGGTATAAAAAAAAATATTTTGAAAATAATGTTGGTTGTTGTAAGGCAATAATAGAATCTATAAAAGAAAGTAAAGTCAAAAAAATTATTTTTGGGTCAAGTGCTTCTGTTTATAAAAAGTCTAATATCCAACCATATGATGAAAATCAAAAACTTAAAGCAAATAACCCATATGGTAATACTAAGATTGCATGTGAAAAAATTCTTGAAAAATTTTCTAAAAAAAAAAAATTGCAGGTAATTATTTTAAGATACTTTAATCCCATAGGTTACATTTCTAATAGTTGTTTAGAAAAATTAGAACAAAATGAACAAATCATACCCAAATTTATAAAATCTTTAATTACTAAAAAAAAATTTAATTTATATGGAGGTAATTTAAATACAAAAGACGGATTCCCGGAGAGAGATTTTTTTCATATTTCAGATTTAGTCAGAGCGCATGAAGCTGCTATTAAATATAATTTTAATGATAAATTTAATATTTTTAACATTGGATCTGGTAAATCAACAAGCACATTAACTTTAATAAAAAAAGTTGAAAATAAACTAAAAGTAAAGAATAATTATATTATTGGTAAATATCGAAGTGGTGACGTAGATAAATGTTACGCTTCGATATTCAAAGCAGAAAAATATTTAAGATGGAAGCCTAAATATTCCATTAATCAAATTATTTTGTCCATTAAAAAATCTATTAAATATTACAAATGAAAATTGTAATTTCATCCGGAGGAAAATTTCATTCTTTTGATTTAGTAAAGAGTTTAATTAAAAGTTATGAAGTTACTTTTTTTTCTAGCTACCCGGAATATTACCTAAAAAAATTTATAAACAATAAAAATAATTTTACTTATCATGCAATCATTTTAAAAGAAATTTTGCAGAGAGTCTTTTTAAAAATATTAAGAAATTTCTTTTTTAAATTTTCAATAGATCATTACGTGAATAGAATTTATGAGTTTCTAGTAATTAAAAAAATAAAGAAAATTAAAAATATTAAAGTTTTTATCGGTTGGTCAGGTTTTTCATATAATACATTTAAAAATTTAGAATATTTTACGATAAAAGTACTAGAAAGAGGCTCTACTCACATAATTCATCAAAATAGAATTATAAAAGATTTATATTCAAGCTTAGGTTTAAAAAATACGCCAATATCATTAAAAATTATAGAAAAAGAACTAAAAGAATATAATTTAGCTGATTATATAATTACATCTAGCACTTTTTCAAAAAAAACTTTTATTAACAATAATATTAGCGAAAATAAAATTTTTCACATTACTTATGGATGCGATATTAATCATTTTTATCCCAAAAAAAATAGTTTTAAAAAAAAAAATAAAAATTTTAAAATATTGTTTGTAGGAGAAGTTTCTTTTAGAAAAGGCGCGCATATTTTACTAAAAAGCTATAGAGAGTTATTTAAAAAAAATAAAAATATAGAATTATCTATAGTTGGAAATGTGAATAACATTTTTAAAAACTATATAAATTTAAATAAACATCAGTTCGAATTTGAAAATGTAAATTTTGTAAAATCTCAAAATTATTTTGATTTACCAAATTTTTATAATCAAACAGATATTTTTGTTTTGCCGTCATTTGAAGAAGGTCTTGCAATTGTAAATTTACAGGCATTGTCATGTAATACTCCAATTATTTCAACACCTAATTCTGGATGCGAAGATTTAATTGAGAATAATAAACATGGAATTGTAATAGAACCAAATAATATTGATAATTTAACAAGAGAATTGCAAAAATGTATAGATAATCCAAAAATCCTATTAAATTTCATTGAAAATATAAATATGAAAAGAAATTTTTATTCAATAGATAGATACTCAAATGAAATAAATAATTTTTATAAAAGTATTGTAGATCATAAATGAAAAAAGTTGCTATAATAACATCACATGTTATTCAATATCAGTTACCCTTTTTTAATAAACTATCTAAAATAAAAGATATAGAGTTTTTTTTTTTTTCAGCCTCAGACCATGGTTATAAAAAAAGATCTTTTGATAGTGAATTAAAATCTAACACACAATGGGTAAAAAAAATCAATATAAAAAATTTTTATCTAAATAAATCTAAGAATAAAATAAGTTCATTTTTTTTATACTACCCAAATCTTGTAAGCATTTTAAAAAAAAAAAAAATTTATAAAATATTAATAATTTGTTTGAATA
>Ga0194133_10003815_pt1 | contig 20970 bp, 27 predicted proteins | sample TA2KigOf40mmetaG_FD_155448 | JGI IMG/M metagenome (GOLD analysis project Ga0194133, IMG submission 155448) | Freshwater microbial communities from Lake Tanganyika, Tanzania - TA2015055 Kigoma Offshore 40m | ecosystem: Environmental > Aquatic > Freshwater > Lake | place: Tanzania: Lake...
AGCGAGTCTTTTTTAAATAACCAACCTGACTTAACCTAACCTAACCCAACCACAACTACAAACTCATAGAACTACGTAGTGGGCTTAGTAGGCGAAACGACGTTTTCCCGCTTGAACCAATACTTAAATATTACTATTTAACTACACTTTGCTCTAAAATTAAGCACAAAGACAGCAAGACCAAAAGCTGAAAAAAATGCAAAACTTTTTTTGACTTACAAGGCTGTCAGCTGACTGACGGTCATGAAACTTCCCTTGAGAGGGACTTGTATTTTTCCCTGTAACAAAAAATGCCCATCTACTTAATGCTACCTTTTGGGTGTATTTTCTTTTCCAACATTGTTCTGCTTGATCCCTTTCCTATCTATTGATCAGATATCTTGGCCCTTAGCTCCTGATCAGGTAGCATCTACCATTTGAATAATTATTCAGATGAGTAAGACCCCAGATCTTTTCCATTCTGTGAAGAAAGATCTTTTTCAATGTTTTAAAGGTAGGTTAGAAAAAATAAAAGATTGAGAAAGGCCTGAAGTTGACCTCTTGTAGGCATTTTGTTTGTATTTTTTCTTTGAACGAGTTCATACAAAACGATACCTGGAGAGGTTAAGAAATTTTGTTAGGCAGTAGATATAATAGCTGATCACATTTGCGTAATTTTAAAATTAATTGTGCTCAGCAAATCGCAGAATGTTACAGAGTCTCTTCGTTTGAAAATTTTTGGGCTAATAAGATTTGATCAAGTTCCAAGCAGCATGTCCCTGATTTCTAAGGGCAAAACTTATCGATCTGTATTACAAAAAATGCCAAAAAGCTTGAGAAAATGCGGCGTTGAAAAACTGTAAAACCTTGTCAACCTAAAGATGATAAAAAAGAAACACAATATGAAAAAAATAGCATGTTTAGTGAAACGTCTTCATCGAGATTTATCCCAGTGTTGTTCTCAATGGCCTGCAAGTCCTTCTTCCTTCAATCTGACAAAGAATTGATTATTCTACAAGCTTGAGAACTTTTCCAATGGCCACAGTTTTCCCTAAGAAAATACAAAAAGCCAGTTTTGAATGGGTTCACAATTCTTTAAGTTAAATTTGTACCTTCATCTCTCAACGTAAACCTTCCCAATTGAGGATGATCCTTGAACGTTTCCATACAAATGACATCGTCTGCTGAGAACCTAACAATTGCAATTTGATCTTGCTTGACGAAACGGGGCCGCGTCTGTGATTTTTCTCCAGTCTTTTTGTCAATCTAAGAATAGAGTTCAATGAATATTTTTGAAACTGTCACGATAGTTGCTCGAGTTCCTACCAGACAAATAAGTGCTTTTATTGTTACTTCCTCGATAATTGCTTGAAGATGCATGACAAACGTTTTTCCAGGACAGATAATACTCTTATAGTCTAGAACGACAACCTTAAGAAAAGTAGGAAAAATTTTAATAAAAATCCCTTTAAAGTCCATTAATAGCAGGTTTGCATACCTGAGCGTCAAATATTCTTCCAGATTTGATAGGATTGTTTGGATCACACAGGACGAATCCCTGAGAAATATCATTTTCTTCGACTCCTTTTAGCTTCACCTGCATAATGAATAAATTACTATTAAGTCTAACTCATTTCTTCTTTGGTGAAGCCCCAACAAACATAATTATTTTAGGCAAGTTTAAAAAAATTTACCCTAACGTTTTCTCCACATTCCACTTTAGTAACTTCAATCTCGTCAGACCAGAGCTGAACAAAAGTGAAAAATAATTGTAAACGAAAGCTTTTACAATTCAAGACTTGACTTTAAAATACCTGGTCAACTTTGACTTCTGTTCTGTTTGGATAGATGGCAAGTGTTTGTCCTTTCACACAATGACCTGATTCTACCTTGCCTATGACAACTGTACCCATGTCTGCATACTTATCCACAATCGGCATCATGAATGGGCCATCAATGTTGCGTTGGAGAGGTTGCAAGGAATCAATATACGGAATGAAAGGCTCTTCCCTATGGAAATATTTTGTATTGTTAAAACTGAAACAATAACTGAAGCAATTCTTGCAATATACACTTACTTGTACCATGGAGCAAGATCTCCAACAGGCTCAAGCAGGCCTGCTCCTGTCATTCCAGAACAAGGCATAAACTTCAAATCTTTAGCTGGATTAAAACCAACTTTTTTGAGGTAAGGGCAAAGATTATCCTTGCAATAATTGTACCTTGAATTGAAAAAAATCAATTTGAGCTAAATCGTCTGGAATTCTTTCAAGTTTTGTTGTACAAACCTCGCCTCCTCCCAATTCACAGTAGGATCATCCATCTTATTTATAAGAACGACAAGATGCTTAACTCCTGCCGTTTTTACCAACATGGCATGTTCTCGAGTCTGTCCACCTCTCTCAAAGCCTGTTTCAAATTCACCTTTTCGGGCAGATATGACCTAAAAATTTTTTTACTTAGTATGAAGATCAGACATTTTCTTTTACATTTCATCCCCAAGAACTAAAATCATTATAAAATAGAAAAAAACTGCTCTTACCAAAACAGCCAGATCTGCTTGCGACGCCCCACCGATCATGTTGGGCACAAAGCTTTTGTGCCCTGGGGCATCAAGGATAGTGAAATGCTTCTTTGCAGTCTCGAAATAAGCACGTCCAACCTCGACTGTTTTGCCTTTGTCTCTCTCTAAATAATTGAAATGAATGAAAAGAAAAACTATTGCTAATGTTGATGGGCTGGGTCGTGGAGAAAATGTAATTATTGACTTGAATCAGTGCACTTTTTCAAACAAGATCTTGGGTTATTCTCACCTTCTTGATTTGTATCCATGCACCAAGATAGATACCATGTTTCTCTGTTCTTTTCTTTTGCCTCCCTCTCATACTTTTCAAGCGTTCTTTTATCAACCATGCTGAAAAAGAAAGACATCTTAAAGTTGAACGATCAAGGTATCTGGCTCGGAATCCAAACACCGTGGTATCAAACCCCGATGAAGGCAATCTTTGACCCCAGAAAGCCACAAATACTTAGAAAACAACAAAATTGTTGATAAAAATTGCTTACGTAGCAAAAAAATACTGAAAAATTTTGAAACTTAAATTACCCAGTAAGATTCATTATTTGACCTCCAATAGTGGATTTGCCAGCATCTAAAAGATAAGCACTCTTTGTTGAGAGAAATGATCAGAGGTTCCATAATTTTTTTAGCTTACCAACGTGACCAATGAAAACAACATTCACATGCTCTTTTTCTGTTGTTGTGGCTTCCTCAAGCTTGGGTTTTATTTTGGTACTGTGAAAAAACTCGATTATAAATCACCTTGAAGAAATGTAAGTTTAGCTAGATATCTCACCGAGGCTTCGAGGCCGGAACAAAAGGGTCATTTCCTCCCTCTTCGTCCTCTGGAGTGGTCGCTGGAGTCTCTGTTCCTGAATGATCTTCCCAGCTGTCTGCTGCTGGGGTCTCCTCATGGTCCATACGCGAGTTCTCTTCGGGCTGATTTTGATCGATATCCATATGACAGTTGTCTTAATTTGAGTTCAATGAATTAAAATGATGCAGAATACGAATTAAAGAGTTTAAAAGAAAATTGATTACCTTGACCAGTGATGTTTGGAGCTTTAGGGACAAACACTGCTGCATTGACATTTGGAACAAACACGGCTGCATTAACATTAAGATTTGTCAGCTTGGAGTTTAAGGACGCCTCAGAGTCATCCCAAGCCTCAGGAGTTTCGGCTGACATTTTCAGAGTTCAACTTAAAGTAAATTCAATTTGTTAATCGACAACCTGACATTAGAAACGTGGGGTTAAAAGTCTTTGCGGTTTGTCATGCATATTGCTTGTAGAGTAATATTGATGCTTGTGAATGACTTTTTTTTGCATTTTACGGGTTCGAAATATGTAAATTTGAAAATATTAAGGAATGGTTAAAATAAAAAAGAGTCTGCAACATGAAAGCAAAACTTTTTTCATCTCCAAACTGAAAAAAATCTTCAAAAAGATTCTAAAATTACCGGCTCAGGTAGATGGAGCTGGAATGAGTCTATTATTCAAGTTAACAAGGGTAGTTTTCCCAGTTTTTTTTGTCCACTTTCTTCTTTCTTACAATGATTTTACATTTGAAAACTAAAGTCTAAATATGCCTTGCTGAGAATTTTGTGATTGAGTAAAGAGTAACAAGCAGCAAATATAGCAGAAAGGAAATAATAACAAAACAGTTTCGTACTGCAGCAGCGCTACGCGACCGGCCGCGGACATTTCCACCTATTAAAGGTCAATACATATCTGTGGATTCAGCGCACTGATACTAATAAATTTTCACGAAACCTCTTTCGATCAATTCAAACTTTATTTAAAAAACAGGTCAAATTATATTTCGAGATGAAAAGTAGATGTTAAAAGAGATCTTGAGCTTCCTAAGCGTGTCGCAATGCGTCTGCACCCTCTGGTTGAAAGCACAAATACTGTTCTTCGAGCTTGTAAATGCTCAACACTTTAGATGCAACTGCTTGCACATTCTCTCTGGTAGCTTTGGGACAACAAGCCTATACAATAAGTATGATTTGAAATTAGGATTTTTCACAGGATTTTTTAGCTGCTCAAACCTCCATCCACGAGAGCTCCGATTCATTTGACAATTGTACACCATAAACTTGTAATGAAATATAAATGCAAGCCAAGCTTAGTAATTCACCATCAATGGCGATCACTGAAGAATCATGGTAAAAGTCCTGCAGCAAAGACCTTGAATTGTAAAGGTAAGGTGGCACAGCATTGGTTTCTCAATTTATACTGGAAAGGATAAAATGTTATGCAACCTACCAGCTGACTTTTGATATTGGAATTCTATCGAAATTTGTCCTTCCCATGAACTGCCGGAGAACGCTGAGATAGGAGAGCAAAAACGAATGAGGATGCACAATAGAGCTCTATTTGTTGGAAGAGATAATTTTAAACTCCACTCTGAATTATAGTTTTCATAAAATATTACTCACACCAATGCTGATCTCAAAGTTTATAACTCGCAGCACAAACAGTTCTGCTTTTAGAACAGTTTCCCTTAATGATTCGTACTCAGTGCCTAGGGCTTAATATAAAAGGTCTTGGTCATTATAATCTTGTTTTTGGATGGAGAAAAAAATCAATACGTACATATGACTTCACGATTAACTGCATGATAACCTATGGTGATGATGCCACGATAAGATCCATTCCCATACAATTTTGAAGCAATGCACATGCAGCCCATGGCAATAGTCTGTAAAAAATCTAGGATGATATAGACAGAAATACCCAAATCAAATATTTCATGGTCATCAACTTACGTAGGGGTCAAACCTCTTGCTTTTCACATTGTTTACAAACTTATGAAATAGAGTTGAGGCAGTGGCAGCTATGAGACACGAAGCTCCTAATTTATTACCTTAGTACAATACAAAAAAATATTAGGACCTTTCTTTAATACGAGCTTTTATTTGAAGTTGACATCTTACAACACTCTGCAATGAATCTCACAACTGCAAAAGCTGATTTGCATTTTCTGTAGTTAACTTCTTTGTTAAACTTAGGCACTGAAGGATTTACGTCGACTGTTTTAATGGAAGTTGACAGAGCCATCTTTCAAAATAAAGTTTTGGAAAATTAACTGTCAAGTATTGACTGCAATTTTAATTAAATAGGGTGAATGTTTTTCAAATATAAAAAAAAGTCATTATTTTGAAGTTTTGTTTGTTTTGTTTGTTTGTTTGCGTTCCACGCCCCGTCGTTATAGAAGAGGTGAATCTCTTTTCCAGATTTGGGCCAACAGTGCAGTGGTTCAGTTATGATCTGTCCAGCAGTTTGAAGACTTTAGGAATTTAAACCTGTTAGGGTATAGAGCTGATTGGTTGGTGTGTGACTGAAAACGCCGAGAAAAATCCTACTTAGTTTGGAATTTTCATGGTCAGATAAGGTCCACCTGGGCAATTGAGGACATGCATCCCAAGAAGCCCTAGCTGAGGTTTTGAGGCAGCTGGTTGACCTTCAGCTACTTAAGCTTATTCAGATCTTAATTCTGCACTTAGTAAAGCAATAAAAAGCTACTGAACTGCAATCTTAGGTTTATTCTTTGTGAAAAGGATTTGATCCCCAGACCTCAGGTCCAGACTGCACAACTGCTCTATCCATTAGGCCACAGAGTCAATTCTATTAGATTTGAAAATATTTGCTCTACAATGGTAAGGAGAGTGAAAGGGGATCTAGTAAGGTCTAAGGTTCAGGGTGAGCATAGAAAGGGTTACACAATACAGGTAATTTTGGTTTGAGAGAGTTCTGGATATTGTGACAGGGCTGTTGCCAGTGAAAGTTCAAGGATATTCTAGGGAACAGCAGGATATATAAAGTTTTAGACTTTCATTGCCAAGAATTGTGGGAGGGGCAAATTAGATTGTGGTGTTTCAAACAAATCTTGGTCAAGAATCAACCAACAGTTTAAAGGGGAGACCTGAATCTTGATTACAATAGATTTGAACATTTTCTTTGTCCAGTTTATATTCAAATTTCATGCATCCACAATAATTTCAAAGCAAACATTCATGTCCATCAAAAGCCTTTGTTTTTGTCATTCTGTATTTTATCATGTCATTTTCTCACAAACTCTAAACTTTTTAATCAGAAACAAATAAACCTGTACACTAACTCTGAAAAACACAAAGGATCAATTAAACTAGTTAGTAAATCACACCATCTATAATGACAGCTAGGCAATAGTTTGCAATATTTGGAAATGAGATTGTCTCTTTTGATTTTGAAAATATACATGAAGGGAAATTTCTTTGAGACTTTTCAACCTTTTAAGAAAATATAAAAAACATCACAGCACTTTCAAATTACATAGGTTGGCTATAATATAAGCGATTGTAGTTAAATTCTTTGTGGAAGATGCAACACGTTTTTCTGGACCTTCTTTGAAATTCGTTTAGTCACTTTCTCGGTGGGTTTCGTGATCGCTTAGATCTTGAAAATACAAAAAATTGCTTCATTATATTGCTCAGAATTGATAGCAGTGTTTTGTACCTAAACTACTTTGACTATTATTACTATTGTCATCTGATTCGCCAATGGAGGAGTCAGTTGAGGCCCCATCATCTGTGCCTAAAATTTAAATAAGGGAAAAAGTAAATATTTCAACTTCTGTGCTAAAAGGTTCACAATGAGCACCATTTGATTGACTCTTCGTTCGATTTATTACTGGTGGAGGCATTCGTCGATTTTGTTTCATTTCTAGAAATGTTCATAGAAATCAAAACGTATTTCAAGGCTGAAGCTGTCAGGTCAATTATACCTTTTGAGTGTTCATTGACATTTAAATCTGCTGCTGTTACAGACTTTGACTGAAGTGTCCCATAAGGAGCAGCTATGGATATCGACAAATCCGCACAACCCGACGGTTGTTCACTCATAAGTTGACGCAGACGAGCAAGTTGTGCCTCAAGTTGGAGATTATGATCCTAGAGAAAAAGTATTCAAAAACACTAATCTTAATTTTTTTGTGGGGTTGTGCTGATAAACCTTGAGAATGGTTGCTCTTGTCTCCATCCTCAAAGTATCTTGTTTGAGCTTTTTCTTGTTTTCCCTTAATTGTGATTCTGTCCTCATGCTATCATCCAAAGATTTAACGATGCAGAGCTCTCGTGTCAGGTCCTCTTGCTCCAAAAGAAGATCGCGCTGCTTATCTTCGAGGTTTCTTATGACGTCCTCTAACCTTTCAGTCTTACATAATAGAAGGAAATACTTGTAAGAACCCAAGAGAAAGTCTAATAATGCGGAGACTCACCTCGGTCTCAAACACCTCGTCTAATTCAGCTTCATCGTGAGTTTCATCAAGCCCGTCAGTTCCATTTTTGCTGACTTCTTCCGAGTGCAATTGGTGGCAGTACTTCGATATTAGATCATGTTCTTCAGACTTCGGTACGTCGACAGAATTGGCAAACCTTAAAATGAAGAAACGTACCTCAGGAGACAAGGTTATAGTATTAAGATATTGGAATTTAAACCTCTGGGGTAGTTTGGCATTCTTAGCAGACAAGAAGTCTCTGGATTCCATGGACAAGTTTGGTGACATTATCGGACTAACATAGTCTTCACCTTCAAGAACTGAATTAACAGGCAAGTAGCTTAATTTTCTTTGCTGCTTTTTAAAGTATTTATTGCTGCGGAATGAATTTCGAAGCGATTGACCCAAAAACTTGAGATTCTCACTCCTTCCAGTTGAAGTGCAGTGTTCTTTCATAGGATGATCAGATTTGTGGCCTTTGGCAGTATTTCCAACAAAGAAGCTAGAAAATACAAAAAAATATTTACAATTTTTTCTAAGAAGAGTGGGTAATGAGTTACTCTTTTTACCAAGATTGGCAGAGGTCAACGTTGAAACATTTGACACATCGGTAACGAAAGCCCATAAGGGGGGTCGTTTTGCACGCACTGCATTTAACAAAGTGTCGGGCATTCTCAGCTGAGGAAAATCGTTGCAAAACTGGAAACCAAACGAGAGATTGTGGTTCTCGTTTGACCCATCGCAGGAAGTGTTTGCAGTCGATGTCTGATGGCATGCTAGATGGACCATCTTTATCTTCTGCAACATTCATCAAGAAACAACTGCGAACCGAGGGCTCTACGTTGGATCCACCAAAAGCTGCAACCTCTCCCAAAAGCTTTGGTATCTAAAAAAAGAACAACCGTAAATTCGTCACAATCGTTTGAGACCAAAATCAATTTTGGTTATAATATACCTGAATACAGTCGAAAATTAAAAGTCCTAGCTGACGGGGATCAACATTTTTCTTTGGGTTAGTAGAGGCAGCAAGGTTGAACAAATGAATGTACTTCTCAGTGAGAGGACCACGACAAAAAACCAACACAGCCAATTTGAAAGAGAACACTCGCACTTGTCCTTTGAAAGTAAGAAAAAGCCACATTTAAATATGAGCTGTAACTCTATCTAGCTTTTCACTCTATCTACCTGTCCTCCCAGGATCGTAAATGTTCAAAATCCAATTTAAAGCCAACTCTGTACACAACTTATTATCTATTTCTTCAGGTCCCTCCTCAATTTTTAACGTTTCGTAAAACGATGAAAGCACAATGATCTAAAACAAAATATGAATTGAGATTTAAAGCCTTTTTCAGATTTTTGAATTTTTTTTACCATTTCTGGTACTTTGATTGCCATCTCGTGTCGGTCCGAGGTAAGTCTGTGTTCTTCAAATCCCTAAATTTGATGATGAAAGTTTGAATTGAGAAATTAGAGGCTGAATGGATTTACTTTAGACGTGGTATTAACTTTATTACCCTGTGAGCAACCTCAATATCTAGAAGATCCAACTGCAACTTCTTTTGAATTGCTCTCAATTTTGATGCCAGACGGTAGGCAGAGAATTTAATAATGTTCAACTCCTAAATTGTAAACGTGAAAATTAGTTTACGTGCAAAAATATGGGGGGTTAGTAGAAATGTTTACCAATATATCAGTCATGAGATTAATTAGTTCCGGATGGTCCCAGTGAGTCTCTTCCTTGTCATGATTAATGTAATAAGGAACGTCATCTTCGGTGAATGCTCTTTCCCACCCTTTTGGTAAGTCTGTGGATAAAAATTCATCGCTTCCATGAGCTTGGGGTGATTGAGCAACGAATGGATTTTTCTCTCGAAGCTCAACTCCCTCAACAATCTCAGCTAGCCTAGAAGCCAAGGTCGTGAGTTTATGGCTTGAAGATTGTGTGCTAGCTGCTGGATGGCCTTTCAATTCATCGATTTTTCGAACTAAAGCTTTGGCAACCAAAGAAATCTCTGTCAGCTCGTCCTTGTGGATACCTGGCTCCAGTGCTTCCAGGCCTTTCGAGGACACTGATTCTTTCGACTCTATATTCTTGACACTGAAAAAATTAGGTATTAATTGGGAGGTTAGTAGATTATTTTTCTCATGATGAAATACCCTATTTCAATTTTCTTAAGCTCGTCTTCGAAAGATTTAATTGGTGCTAATGCTGCCACTATAGCATTGTCCCAACTTTCAGATTGCTGAACAAGAGATGAAAAGTCCCGCTTGAGGTTGTTTGCAGTGTTCTAAAGTCATTCTCATTGAGCCCGTGCGTTTTACTTTTAAAATCTTTAGTGGCACTCTAACCTGGAATCCCTGAGTGTCTATGAGACCATTTTGAAGCTCTTGAGCAGTTGCCAAACACATTCCAATCTGATCGCCGCGATCGTTAAGCTGATCCCTAAAAAATCAGCCATCAAATTAAAACTTTTCGATTCTTCTTCTTTTTCTTTCCTTTTTTAAATGAGGGTTACCTAAAGGTCAAGTTTTCTTCCAATTGCTTCTGTAACCCGTTAAAATCTTTTCCTAGAGTTAGCGACTCAAGCTCTCGTCGTTTTCGCAATACCCAGTCCTGTATCAGTACAAAAAATAGTAATATTATTATCACTTGGTTTTCAAATATTTACATACCTGGTGATCTCGTAGGGCTGCGTGAACAGTAGGTATTCTGTACTGAGCTGGTAGGGATGAGCTTGAAGCTGAACCCACACTGCAACCCAAGTTCAACATTTTGTTTTGCAAGTCCTTCCATCTCTGACTAACTTCAGCAAGTCTTTGGGCAAGAACAACCCTTTCATCAGGACTAAGAGACCGTAGAATTTTTTCGCCAAATCGTGAAAGCGCATTGAATTCTCGATCTTTGGTATGAATTTCGCGCTGTAAAATTGATTCGAATGAAAACTTACATTTCAAGATGTCTCATTTTGTTAAAAAATAATACCTTTATTTCATCAAGTATTTGTGGCAAGTTGGACTCGCCTTCCCGAGTATTTTCAACCTGAAAAATAGTCATTTTTACATTGAATTAAAAATAACCTGTGCTTGGGTCTAACCTGAAATTCCAAATTATCAACATTTGACTCCATTTCAGAAAGCCAGCCAAGAAAATGAGTGACACTTTTGTCGAAGCTGCTAAACGAATGTCGCACTTTTTGAACGTTTGTCTTGAGCGAGTTAAATTTATCATTCAGATTTGAGTATCTAGAATAAAAATTATTCTGCTTTTGTTAAGCACCCTTTTGAAAGGTTATAAGTAAAATAAAACCTAGAGGAAAAATCCTTGGAGCAAATTTCTATTTCAGACGTGTCATCTCTGGGATAGTTTGTGATTATTCTTTGGCACATCTAGTAGGAAATCATGTAAGGCCCAAGTGTGGTTTTGTCAAAAGTAAAGAGTGCATTATTACCTGGACAAACAGGAGGACGTGATGGTTATACTTTGAAACCTTCTTTAGAGCATTCAACACAATCTCCTGTTGCTCCTCAATAACATCGACAGTTGAACCCTATCGAAAAAAGTAAATTTAACATTGAAGCCCATCAACAAATCATGGTAAAAAATGATCCACAATTACCAAAGGCCCAACTTTTTCAAGCTGCTCTTCAAGTTCAGTCAACCAATCGTCTATTTCTTTGGCTTTTCTCACGAGTTGTTCACTATCACCGGCCATGGCATTGCATTCAGATTTCCTAATCAAAATAATGAAAATCACACATTTTTTTGATACTTTAAAACGTGCTCCCGTCTTACCGCGAAAGAATTTGATGCTTTCGCTCATCAAACTGATCTCTTAGAGTTTTTATCCTCGCCATCAATTTATTCTTTCCCTCTTCACTTCCAACGTCTTTCAGAGAAACTTTATCTAATAGAGCTCTCTGAGAGTCAACTACTCTTAAAGATGCCATGTGGCGAGAAATTGCAGCTCGGATGCAGGTTGCATCGTGAACTTGTAGCTTTTCTACTTTTATGGGATCGCTTATGAACAACTCAAAATCTTTGAGTGGGTTTTCCACCGTTTCCTTGATGGATGATCTGAAAGGGCTCGAGGGATCTCCTTCTTCTGTCATGAAACTTGCCTATGAAAACACAAACTGTTAGGCTAGGAAAATTAAAGCAAGATTTTATATAGATCCTCTTACCTGACTATTGTAGTAGGTGGTTCTCGATGCTTGGGTCTCATTCGTTGTTTCAAAAGATGAAACACTTGGAGTAGACCCAAGGACAGTGCCATTTTTGTGTTCCTCGCCACTTTGAGTTGCCAAAGAATTTTCGTACATACTTGTTAATGAAAGGCGAAGTTGACTTCGTAGTTTTAACCAGCGTTCCTTAAATTCCTATTTGAAATTTTTTTTTTTGGAAATTGCTTCCTTTTGAAACTTTCAGTGATCATCTCATCTTACTTGAACACTCCTGCTTAACTCTATATTGTTTGCCTCCTTTTCTAACTGAAGGTAGTTGGCAAGCTTTGCAGATACCTCATTGTGTTTGTTTTCGACGCTCAAGTGTAAGTTGTTCAAGACTTCATTCTTAGAGACGTCATGACGTACCTCGTCAAAAAGTGCTTGGGCATCCTAAAACAGAGAGTCCACATTAAGTTATCGAATGGGCCAACAAGTTGGAGAAAACGTGAGATGTTTCATGTCATCAGTTTCGAAACAGTAATTCACCTCTCTAAACTCTTCCATTGCATCAAGGTCCAAAATAAAAGACTCAATTTTTTCCATTTTGTCACTGAAAAACTGAATTCGTTTTGGAAGTCCAGCACACAATCTTTCAATCCCTGCACGAACAGTTCTGGTTGTTACGCTTGCATCGTTCAGGTTACTTGCCAGATCTCGTTTCGAGGGAAGCTCATTGTTTATGTCTTCAAGGCATTGCAAATAGTCCTGTTTTGATTTTCAATAGAGATTATTTTCCAAAGCATAAACGAACATTCTGATAACAAAGTTACCTGCACCTCCACCAGATCGTTGAACTGAACTGGCTTTTGCAAAGCAAGAAGGCTGGAGTCCAACCACTGTGTGATCTTATCAATGTCTTTGCTCCCAGTCGTTGCCACCCTGCTTTCGGCTACTTGGCGTAAAAACTCTTGCCACTTTTGCATTATCTATTTGAAAAAAAGCCAACATGATTTTTCTGCTATAGAAGTTTGCATATCATGTGATAAACTACCTCATCATGATCCTGCTGTATACTTGAGGCCTCTTCGTTGGAGGTCCTCGTCCGGATTTCTTTTACCAAAATTGCATAATCAGATATGCTTTTTCCAGCAGCAGACGTTTCAGAATTGAGATAGGGGGTTTTTCTGCTCGATGCTTTGTTGAAAAACTCAAGCAAGTTTTTGTAGCGATAATCCAAGTCTTTCCGCCTTGGGTAAAAATAGAACCTTAGATAACAGGAAATTTAACTATGAATATAGAAGTTTACCTTGAGCTACACTTTCGATGAACTTCTTGTCGGTCAATGAATTTTTGGTTTGCTCGTTCTGTTTCTTTCCGTAGCTTTTCTAACTGACTGGTTATTTTTTCAAAAAACTCCATAGACAAAGTACCATAAAGAACCTCCTAGAAAATCATTATGGAATTTTTTCGAAATAAATTTTTTGACCATAAATATTACAGAAACTTACCAAGTCAGTCTCAATTTTCTTTGAATTAGCTTTAAGCTTTTCTAATGCAAGTTTAATAATCTCTAATGCCTCAGCCTGTGCACTCAGATTTTCAAACTGTTTTCCAGCCAGAACGGGGTCGCACAATTGCCTGTCAATTCCTTTGACCACATCTCTCATTTTTTCAATCCTGGCTGACACCTGAAAAGAGAAGCACAATTGCAAGGTTTTCTCATGAGAATCGTATTGTTAGATAAAATGAACGCGCACCTGTCCCGCAGGACCTTTTGACTTTTGATGAGGTGATCCGTTTTGGATACTGGCTCCGTGGTCCTCATCTTGCTGGGTCAGAATATTTAGTTTTCTCTCAAGCTCTTCCCAATCTGAGTTCAGGACAGTAAGGGCAAGTTCCTTAAACGAGGTAAAAAAAATAATTAAATAAACCGAGAAATGTGTACAAAAACTTGCACTTTGCATACCTGTCCTCCCAGAGCACTATGTCCCTTCAGTAAAGTTGCTGCCTCATTTAGCTCGTTTAGTTTAAAGCGTCTGAAAACCAGAGCCAGGACAAAATAATAGCTGCAAATCAAAGCCTTGTTTAAATAATGTGTTTCACGTACCTAGAATAGGCTTCTGCTTTAAGTTTCTCTGCAGTTTGCTTGTCAAGATTATTTGCTCGAGCCCAGGTAGTTTGCCTTAGTGTATGACCAAGCCAGGTCTTCAGGTCATTCACTTCACGTCGGAATGTGAAAAGTTTATCCTCGTAGGTCTTTGCTGCCTCCTTTTTAAGCTCGGCCTATTTTCACAGAGTTTTAAAGGATATATATTTCTTTTTTTTGCCAACTTTTTAACCCACCTTTTGCTTTAATTGTATCCATAGTTGTCTAAGTTGATCAACCGACGTTTGAATATCTCGACTTCTTTCCACATCATGGCGATTCGCCAACATGACCTTTTTGCAGAGAAGAAATTTTACACAAATTCTCAAAGATCATTCTAGATATTCGGTATTTTTACTAGAGTTTCTCCACGTGAAATTATCGTTGCCACTTCAGCTTCAAGCATTCGATGCTCCATGTCGATCAAGTCTTGACGTAACCTAAAAATTTTAAACACGGTAAAAATAAATTAATGAAGAACGTAGATTGATACACGAGAAAATTACTTCAGGTCGCTTTCAACATCGAGCTCGTTCATTATCTTTCCAGCCCTATTCATCTTGGCCTTCATAGACGATGCAGAATTTTCAAAGTCAGATGCCTCGCGCAAGAGCTTTTCATAGTTTGTATCGCTTGATCTGTTGGACTTTGACACGTTACGACTCACTTCAGCCTTTAATTTTGTTTTTATGTGTTGAATGATTTCAAATATATTAAGTTGAATGGTAATATTACTAAATCAGCCTTAGCCTCTGAAAGTAGTCTATCGATTGCAGCGCTATCTCGTGCCAATTCCTCATCATCCATGAAGTCTTCTTCCTGCATAAGGATCAGGGTAAGTTGAGTTCATCATCAGACGTTAAATTGTAACATACTTGATCGAACTTTTTGGATGTTCTCATAAATGAATTTGATGGTGTTTCACTAAGGGGGGAACAAGTGGATGGACTTGTCGAAGGTGGAAAGACTTCTCTTAGGGCAACTTGCTGCTGAGGTCCAAGTTCAACCTTGGCAGTCGTAACTACAACCATCTGGGGCGTTGACGAAGAAGTAATACGTTGAGGAGACGGAAGTGAGCTCACAACAACCTATTTTAAAATAAGAATTTAAAAAAGAAGAAATTAAAAAAAAAGTGAACTTTGTAGATTACCTTGACTCTTTCTGGAGAAAGTAGAGGAGGAGTGGCACTAAGAGAATTCTTTCTTGCTTGCACGTACCATTCAGGCTTGGGGAGAGTTTTTGGTGGAATTTTTTCACCCTCACTGTTCAGTTAATTTCGACTCATTATAGGCTCCTTTGAAAATTGTTTGTTTGAAATGATTTCTGAAATTTACCTTTTAAGCAGCAAAGTGTCTTTTCCTTTTAAATCTGGAGAAGATTCGCCAGAAGAAAGAGCTGGAAGAAAAACCTCATTTCCAGTGGATGGCTTTTTCACATACTTTTCACCAACATAATGGGAAGATGGAGGTCGGTGAGGTATTAATTCTGTCTCTGGGAGCGTGTCGATTTCTTCATCGACATCATTTAGGTTTGGCATGGCTATGGTTTGGCCAGTAGCAACGTGCATATGAGAAACCATTTTGAAAGGCTTGTTCTTGGCCAAACGTTCCTCAACATCTTTGATTATTTCACTCCATCTAAAAAAAACCGATTGAAAATCCACATGATGGAACTGCAAGAGACTTAAACAAAAACATTTGTCATACCTTTGCCCTAGCATTTCCATCTCAGGCTCAACATCACTCTTTTGACCGACAAAAATCTTGACCAACTTTTCTGCCATGTTTCTGAGGTTCCCCATTTTTGGTCTCAATTCTTCTATCTCAAAGTTTAAGACGTCATCATTCGATCTGTTGGCCTCGCGCAGCTTCATTTCTGCTGTTTCTATCAGTTGGGTGACTTCCTATAATCACACAAATAATAAAAGTTAGTGTTGATTCACTGGTCAGAGGTTGACATCAGAATCTTGTTTTTACCTGGAAGGCTGAGCGAAATTCTTCGAGGAGAGGCCCGTCATCTTGAGTTGCAACTGAAGAGGTTTTTCGCTCTTCAACCTAAAACAGCTTGATGGTTATGGTCTGCTTTGGAGAAAAAGATTCAGATAAAATCTTCTTACTTGGAAAGGATTTGATGCAAGATTTTCGACAGTTTCAGCGAATTTTGGGCAATCATCAGCGACAGTTATTTTTTCAGTTAATAGGTAAGCAAGCTCTGACCACTTTTCGCTCAAAGACTGAATGGTTTCCTTGAGCCCTAACAGTAAGGAAGGACTGCACATTTCATAAAATCTCCAACGAATTCTGTTGAAGTAAAAAAAAAGTTCACACATAAGTGTTGCATCAAATAACAATAACACCACATCCTTACTCTAGAATAGTTTCAACATCTGCTTTCTTTGAAGACAGTAGCTCTGTTGCAACTTCCATTACTTTCCTCGTCTCATCTTTGCTCTCAGCACTGTTTCCATTTAAATCTTTAATTTGCAAAGCTAGCCAATCCCTTAGAGACGACATCACTTCATTCAGTTCCTTCGACATAACATGGGCTTTTTCAAGGTTTTCTTTTGCGTCAGCGACCTAATGAGAAGCAAATATTTAGGGTCAAAGTCTGGAATGTAAAAATTTTAGTCAATTTTTACGTCTGATCCCGTTTGGTTAAAGTCCTTTTTAAGCTGATCAATTTTTCTGGAAAGTTTTTCTTTGTCTTCAACAGACCCATCGGTGTCGACGATTTTCCTTCCCATCTTTATCACATTTTCTACCTCTGGTTTAATGTCGGACAAGGCATTCATGATACAGGTAGCATGGTTCAGTTGACCCTCTATCCCTTCAAACTCGGAGGAAGCAAGCTCAGTCAAGTACAGCTAGAATAAGAAAATTAGAATTGAGATCTTGATTTAGTTTGATATCACTTTTATGTACCTTTTCTCCAATATCTCGAAGCTGTCTTGCAACTCTGTCTAAATGAGGTTCAAACTCCACAGCAGGATGTTGTTGGAAAAGCTCAAACTTCATGGACAGTTCTTGAAACCTACCGTGGATCAAGTCAAGCTGATCTTCAAGTCTAAAAATTATAATATTGAGGTATATTTAGAGAACATCTTTCTTTCATTCGTTCTTTATTAATTCAAACATGACTTAACAGGAGATGGCCAAGAAATGAAAATAATTTTATTTCTATTTAAATTTATTTTGGCCTGCCTTTATGATTAACTTGAGCTTGAAAATTGCCCCTTACCTGGCTGCTGCTTCAAATTTTCCAGCACTTCTGTAGGCATCAACTTGTTCATCAAGCTCTGCTAACAAATTTTCTTGGTCTTCAAACTCCCTAAGCATCAGCTAAAAGTAGAAGAATATTTTTATATATTAATTTGATAAAAGGACGACTCTGCTAGGCAATCATGGATTATTGAAATGAATGAATGGGCAAAAACCACCAGCTTATTGCAACATGTCTCTTAAATAAAAAATGGGTTGGCAGTTGATTATGATAAAAAGAAATGTAAAAGCAAACATTATTTACTTTCTCTGTACAAGATAAAACAAGGAATTATACAAAAAAGCTCAGCCTGTTCTTGCCAAAGAACAGTTAACAAGAAACTAAAGTGTGGGCATAAAATTTGAAGGATGTTTTTCGTAGCACTCTGAGAGAGTAAATGAAATCACAAGAGCCTTTTGAAGTGATTTATGGACTGCCATTGATTGGATAAGAAGCACAAGTCTAGCTGTGCCTTGAGATTACAATTCCTAAAAAATAAGCAAAATATATGCAGAATGAAAAACATTGACATACCTCTTTCTGCAATGCGATGAGAATCACGTCGATGGACAAATAATTTGAAAAAGTAAAGAAAAAAAACACTTGAAATGGAAATCTAAGTTCGAAACAAACTAGAACATGACATCAAAAACTATTTTTGTTATTGGGAAAAAAATGTAATTGTAAAAGTTTGGAAAAAAACTAACTTGAAATTCTCTCAAAACAAAACTTTTTCTCAAGTTTGTTATTCCTCATTCAAACAGATTGTGTTAGATGATTGTTTATTCAAGCTGGTTAAATAGCCTAATTCAAGACAGTTGAGTTTTCAATGTTGTTTGACTTATTGTATATGCTTTACAGAAAAATGTTGCTTTCAATTACTCAAACTGCATGCAACTAAGCGGATGATGGAACACCAAACAGTTTTATGTGGCATTAATTTACCACAAATCATGCACCAGTCTAAGTTACAAGTAGTTGATTGCTACTTTTCATTTTTGTCCTTTGACATGTTTGATTTCAGATCTCTTTTGCTGTTCAATGTTGAAAAAAATGATGGATCACACACAAAAATGGGACAAAAAGATGTCAAAAACTAAGTAGATATGATTTACCTGTGTTTCATCTGGTAAATCTTCCACAGTTAAATCATGGTCAAGGTGAGATGAAATGACAATGTCTCGCTCGCTCAGCCATTCCTGAAATCAAATATATAAGAATATTAGATTTAAGGTAATATGGATTTGGCCTTTATTCTTTATATATTCTGATTTCGACTTTTGATTCGTGAGAATTCCTTGGTGATTGTAATTTATATATATAGCCAAAAACTTGGAAAAAAGTGCAGATTGAAATCAAAATGTTCACCTGAACAGCAATTATTTTAAGCTCCCATTCTTGAGCCTCAGCTATAGAACCTAGAAAAAATTCACAATAAAAGCATTCAGATTTTAATTTGACAGACTAGACAAATGAGTGAAAATACCTTCGAGAAGAGCAGTTCTTTGCTTTGCTCTCATTGAAAGATCATTCCATCTCGTTTCTAATTTTTGGGCATCTTGAATAACTGTAGGAAGGAGAATATTCTGCTCTGTTAAGATCCTCGAAAGTTCTTGAATTCGTAAAAGCCTGAGAAAATAAAAACTTTATGTAATATCTTGCATCCTTGGATCTTCAACTGACCAAAAACTTTCGAGTAGCAGCTCGATTCTTGCAAGCATTATTTTAAAATAATTAACAATGAATGTGCTTTATACTACTTACCTTTTTTCTGGATGGTGTCTGATAAAATTTTCAATGTCTACAAGCTCTTCAGAAATTTCTTCAGCATCTGCTGCAGTGTTCACAGAACGATTAAGCTTCTTTTCCAATCTCTCGAGCCAATCTTTCTCTTGGGCAGCCAGAGTTTTAAACTCACCATAATCCTAAAAAAGTTACAAATTTCAATCTTTACAATTTGAAAGATATCTCTTTAATTGAGCAGAAGAAAGAAACCTGGCTAGCCATTTTAACAGAATGATATCTATCTACAGCAGGTACACATATTGAATCCCATTTTGATTTCACTTCATTCCAGCGTATTTTCAGTTTGTGTTTTTCTGGTATTTCTGACATTTTAGAATCAAACTGAAAGGAAATTCAAGTATAAGGAAAAGATTCCGAGGAAAAAAAAGGTTCACAAAATTTTACATGTTCGACAGTTAACTTTTTTCTATCAATTTTATCTCTCAAATGCAGAAGCTTAAATGTTAGCTTTGAAAGCTCGTCAGGCCTTGTAACAGGTACTGTGCTGGGTACCTCAGACCCTAAGTAATTTATCTGTGACTCTATCTCGTCAATCCCATCAGATAAGGATTCCAGTTTGGCACGAACAGCTTGGAAGTTGGAACACTTGGAAAGTAAAAAAAATAACCATGTAATTTTAGTGTATTCGAAATTAGTTTTGGTTATTTTACTTGTTCTCTAGTTGCAACTGCAGCGGCCTCCCACTGACTATTTACTTCCTTTAAACGACTCTCGAATTCAGACAAGAAATTTGACCCAGGTTTGGCTCTGAATTGTATGGGGCGAAAAATCATTAAATGCTAGAACTATGAGAAGGGAAAACGTTTGAAACCTGAGTAGTAATTTAAGTCCAAGCTCATTAATTGAATAGACAGTTGGCTGAAGAGTTGAAAAGTCTTCCAAAAGACCAGTACTTTCCTTTAGTTGAGCGTCCAAGGTGTCCATATCGTCTGACGGAATACTTTCTTTGGCTAAAAACGTCTCCACTTCTTTTATCCACAAAACGAGCCCGTCTAATTCTTCGTTGAATTTTTTAGTTTGAATTAAAAGCTCCTCATAATCTGCAAACTTTTGCTTGTCCATGTTTACAAGCCTCATTTTGCACAGCCTGTCCTCCATGATATGAACATCATCTGCAAACAATACTTCACTGAAATCAATCTTGGTTTCTGTTGGTTGCACTTCTTTCTCTGGCTGGCTCAATAACTTTGACTTTTCCAAAACAGAAAGCATTTTAGAGAAATCGTCCTCCAATTTTTGCCTGCAAAATTTGAAAGGACGAATTATATGGAGTTAGATAAATGATAGTTGATAAATAAATCATGACTCCTTCAATATTTTCATATCCAAATGTTTAGGGTATTCAAATTTCCCTTAAAAATTATTTCAAGGTTCATTCCCACACTTAAGATTCCATTCAACAATACAACATGTTCCCAGACCTGTAAAGGGGGTCACATTCCTTCAATAAGCAGTTCAACATTGCTTCTCGTCTTTTGTTGGAAGGGTCATCACATATAATATATAAGGTTAAATATTTAAGAAAATCAATTACCATGCTTCGCAAAAATTGATAACATCAGTCTTAATGCTATTGTCAGGATCAGATCCTGCACCAGGATGAAGGCATGTTTCACCAGCAAGTCCACGTAGAGCTTGGATTCGTTCAGATTGAGACTCAAAGCTCAACTTTCTGGACTCAATCTCCACGGTCATCAAGGCAAGATCATCTTCGTTCATGTTGGTGATAGTCACAGATGAAAGGTCGATCTGCAAGAAGTTGATTAATTTTTAACTTTTTGAGCAATCTATATATA
>Ga0194133_10003816_pt1 | contig 20969 bp, 20 predicted proteins | sample TA2KigOf40mmetaG_FD_155448 | JGI IMG/M metagenome (GOLD analysis project Ga0194133, IMG submission 155448) | Freshwater microbial communities from Lake Tanganyika, Tanzania - TA2015055 Kigoma Offshore 40m | ecosystem: Environmental > Aquatic > Freshwater > Lake | place: Tanzania: Lake...
GATCGAGGCGAAGACGTACCGCTACCTGCACCAGTCGGGGCGCCTTCCCGGAAGCGACTACCGCTACCGCACCAAGGATGAGGAGAACGAGTGGATCGGGCGCGACCCGATCGAGCACTTCCCGAAAGTAGTGAGTGCCGCCGGACTTCTCGACGATGCCGCGATTGATGCGATTCGCGCCCGGGTAGCCACCGATCTCGCCTTGGCGATAGCCGTCGTCATTGAGACCGGTGATCAGGGGCCCCGAATACGCGAGGACGCGTGGCCGGATCCCACTGATGCCGTGCGCGGGGTCAGATCTCCCGTCACCGACGTCCCGCGCGGGGCCGAACCCGAGGCATCTGGAGAGGTGGTGACGTACCAGCAGGCGATCTCACTGGTGCACGACCGCGCTATGCAGCGCGACCCGAACGTGTTCGTGATCGGGGAGGAGGTCGGCCACCTGCGTGGCGGTGCCTACGGAACCACGCGGCACGTGTGCCGCAACTTCCCCGACCGAGTCTTCAGTTCGCCGATCTCCGAGAACGGCTTCAGCGGCCTCGCCCTCGGTGCGGCGGTTATGGGGATGCGACCTGTGGTGGAGCTGATGTTCCCCGACTTCGCCCTCGAGGCAGCCGATCAACTGTTCAACCACGTTCCCAAGACCCGGCACATGTTCGGTGGTGATGTCGACGTGCCGCTCGTGGTGCGCACGCGCACGGCGCAGGGTCGCGGCTTCGGTCCCCAGCACAGCTGTGATCCCGCGGCGCTCTTCGCGCTCTTCCCCGGATGGCGGATCGTCGCCCCCTCGACGCCTGCGGACTATGTGGGCCTGTTTAACTCGGCGATCACCGGGACAGACCCGGTCCTCTTCATCGAGCACTATCGCCTGTGGACCATGGAGGGAGCCATTCCCGACTTGGACGCCCGAATCCCCCTGGGTCGGGCGCGAGTTGTGCGGCCAGGTCGCGATCTGACGGTTCTCACATGGTCACACCCGGTCCATCGAGTGCAAGAAGTCGCTCAGTCGCTGTCGGCAGAGGGGATCGAGGCCGAGGTAATCGATCTCCGCACTATCGACCCACAAGGGATGGACTGGGAGCTCGTGAGCGAGTCTGTCATCCACACCGGCGCTGTCGTCATCGTCGAAGACGCGACCGCATCCCATGCCCTTGGTCCTCGGATCTCTCAGGTGATCAACGATCGACATTTTGATCACCTGCGAGCCCCGGTCCGATTGGAGACCGGCAGGGATGTCCCCACGCCGGTCTCCAAAGTGCTTGAAGACTTCGTGCTTTTGTCGGATCGAGACATTGAGCAAGCCATTCGAGACACGTGTAGATCCGCATCGGCACGAAGGAAAGGGTGATCCCCATGGGGCGCTTGGATGGAAGAGTCGGCTTCATCACGGGGGGGGCCCGTGGGCAGGGCCGTGCGATTGCGGCCAAGTTCGCTTCCGAAGGGGCTGACATCGCAATCTGTGACGTGCCACCCCGCTCACCGAATCTCGCCTACGAGACGGCAACAGAGGCGGACCTGAAGGCCACGGATGCGCTGATCCGGTCATCTGGACGACGATGCTTGGCAGGAATTGTCGATGTACGTGACCAAGAAGGACTCTCAGCCTTCGCCGAACAGGTTTGGGAAGAGTACGGCCGCATCGACATCGTGTGCGCCAACGCGGGAATCGTCAGTTGGGGGCCGACATTAGAAATGCCGGAGCACATCTGGCAGGAGGTGCTCGATGTCAACCTCACAGGAATCTGGAAGACGGTCAAGGCGACTGCTCCGTTCCTGATCCGCCAAGGGGAGGGCAGCATAATCATTACGACGTCCACGAACTCGGTTGAACCTCTACGGAACATTGCCGCATACGTTGCGTCGAAACACGGTGCTCTCGGCCTCATGCGCGTATTTGCGTTGGAACTCGGTGATCATGGGATTCGAGTGAACGCAGTTGCGCCCGGTCTCGTCGCCACACCGATGTCCGACAACCCGGCTGTCTACCGAACAACCTTTGGGCGTGAGGACGTCACGCGGGAGGAATACATTCGTGCCGGACACAACTGGACAGCCCTCCGGGGGAGAAACGCATTGTCTGCCGCGGATGTCGCCGATGTTGCCTTGTGGTTCGCATCGGATGAATCACAACATGTGACCGGAATTGAGATCAATATTGATGCCGGTCACATGGTTCTCCCGGGGTACAACACTTCACCGATCGTCGACCAGGGCTTACCGATTCGTGACTATGACATTACTGCGCTGGGTCATGCGCCCCGAGTCCCGAACGACACGGCGCGAAACAAGGAGGAAGGGTAGAGGAAATGAAGGTAAAGGCTTTGGATCACATTGCCGTCACGGTGAGTGACACGCAGAGGTCTCTCGACTTCTATTGCGGCCTCTTGGGGCTCAAACAGGTTGAGCAACACCAACTTGCGGCCGAGGACGTAAAGAAGGCCAATGCTATCGAGAATGCACGTGGGCAATCGACTAGGTTGACTGCCCCCGAGACCCCAGGGATCCTCATTGACCTCCTGGAGTTCTTTGAGTTGCCGAAGAACTCGGAGGCCGTGGCTCCAGGAGTGGTCGGTGCCACTCACTTCGCCCTGAGTGTGGAGAATCTTCAGGAGGCCTATGAAACATTGAAGGCAAAGGGTGTCAAGTTTGACGCGGAGCCAGTAACGTTTCCACTCGATACTGGTTCGGTCACGGTTGTCTTCCTCTCGGATCCAGACGGGAACTCAATTGAACTCGTCGACCAGACTTCTCATTAGGGACAAATTCCATGCGCTTCGACTCGGGTGTGACATACATGATGCCTGTGTCCTTCGGGTCACAGCCTCCGCATCCAGCTGGGGAATTTACCGATGTCCAAACCCTGATGGTGACCTACCGGTCGACTAAGGAGGCGCTCCGACTTGTTCTCCCTGAGCCGTTTGAGCCTGGGCCAGAACCGTTGGTGTTCGTGTACATGCAGCGTTGTCGCGGAGTGAATTTCCTCGCGGGCGGCGAGTATCGCCTGCTTGGAGTGAACGTCGCGGCAACATTCCCAAGCTCGGGCGGGCCGATTCTGGGCTCCTACGCCTTGATTCTCTGGGAGGACAACATTGAGGCAATCATTCGCGGGCGCGAAATCCTTGGAATCCCGAAGTTGCTTGCCGAGGTAGACGATCCGGAACCGCAAGGTGGCGAGTTCTCGGTTGCTGCCCGCGATAGGGGCAGGGAATTGATCAGGATAAACCTCGTTGATGAGTTGGAGCTCTCAGAGCCGCAGGTGGAACAGCTCCGCGTTGAGCTGGCTACCAACGCTTGGTTCGGCTGGAAGCGCATCCCTAGGGTTGATGGAGTTGGTGTTGAGGTGAGTCACGCGACCCGTATCGGCATCCTGAACAAACCCAGTCAAGCATGGGCCTGTCGCGGCTCCGTGGCCATTGGGAATGTTTCGTGGGAGGAGTCGCCGTCCAATGCCCACATCGTTCAGGGGCTGCGCCAGCTTCCGCTGATTGACGTTGTCAGGGCGTATCGAACCCAGGGGACCGTCACTTTGACTCGCGCTGACCACAGGGTCATGACGTGACCGACGCCACGCTGCCGCACCAGTCGTTGCGGGAATTGATCGCCCGGGAACTTCGCACTCAGATTCTGGGTCGAGAGCTGTCACCCGGGGAGAAACTCGACGTGGGTGCGATCGCCGCCCAGTACGGGGTGAGCATGGGTTCCGTGCGGGAGGCGGCTTTCCTCCTGGAGGCTGAGGGGCTTGTGGTGGTCAATCCGCGACGCGGTATCTCCGTGCGCGTCGTGACGCCCACAGAGTTGCTCGAGATCTACGCGGTGCGCGAGATTATTGATATCGCATCGGCCACACTGGTCGCCGGCGCCGATGATGCCAGGGTCCTCGACAGGCTCCGTGCCGGGCAGGAACGTATAGAGCAGGCGTGGGATGCGGGTGGATTCGCAGCCGGCCTCGCGGCCGATCTCGAGTTCCACGTACTTCTCGCGGAGTTGAGTGGCAACTCGCAGTTGTCGGCAATCTCCTCGAATCTTGCTGACCAGACTCGTCTGCACCTGCAGCCCGTCGAGGCGGCTGATGCTTCGATTCGTGCGCGACCCCCGGCGGACCTGCATACCGCGATCATCGACGCGATGGTTGTGGGTGATGAGCAGGTAATTCAAAAGGCTGTCGCGGATCATTACGCGTTTTCGCGTACCCGTGTGACCCATGAATAATCGCGCCCATGGGTGAGGAAGTACCGAGTGAATCGACGATCCTTCGCGATCTCCAGGATGCCAGAGTGCTCACCACCGACGCGGTGCTCACGCCCCTGACGGGGGGAGTGTCCTGCGAGGTCTGGCGTGTAAGCCCGGATCACGTGACACCGAAAGTGCGGCAGGCGAATCCGCATGGGCTCGTCGTGAAGGCGCCCCTGGCCACCCTGCGGACACCCGCACTGTGGCAGGCGGATGTCTCGCGTGGTTTCGCGGAATCGGCTGCGCTGGCCTGGTACGGGACGCGCACGCCCGATGCCGTCCCGCAGGTTGTCTGGCGACACCCGTCGGCTCCCGTACTCGTGGTGGAGGCCGCCCCCGAAGGCTGGGACGAGTGGCGGCGCCAGATGCTCGATTCCCATGCCAATTCTCCCGACGTCTCCGCCGAGCGTTTGGCGCGCATTGGATCCCACTTGGGATCGATACTCGCGACGTGGCATAGGGAGAGTCGGGACACAAGTGGTCTTCCCGAGGTTCTGCTCACGGGCGATCGACTTCGCACACTGCGCACCGACCCCTTCCATCGCGCCACCGCCGACGAAGTTCCCGAAATTGGGACGGAGTTGCGCGCACTGGCTGATGAGCTCGAGTCGGCCCGCACATGTCTAGTGCACGGCGACTTCTCACCGAAGAACGTCCTGGTTAGTCCATCCGATGCACCCTTCGGGGCTTGGATGCTCGACGCCGAGGTAGCCCACGTGGGCGACCCGGCCCTCGATGTCGCCTATCTCTCCACACACCTTGCGTGTAAGGGAGTGGCTCGCCCAGAGTTCGCGACTTCTCTTGATGCTGCGCGCCGAGCGTTTGAGGATGCCTACCGTCAGGGAAGCGACCTCGTTACCGTCGATCGATGGGATCGCCACACGGGCGCCATCCTGGCTGCGCGAGTCCGCGGGGTGTCCCGGGTCACGTACCTCTCCCCGGAGCAGGAGACGTTCGTCCTCGGGCTGGCCACCGATTTGGTGCATGGACGGATAAACCTTGATCAGGCCTGGGGGCAGATCCTGACCACGTGAGATCAGCCTCCCGGGTGGAACAGGTTCTCGGGGACACCCCGTCTATCGACATCAAGGACCAGGACCCGGCCGGCGTCGGGTTCGTCGTCGAACACCGGGTAGTTGCCACCCCCGCCGATCGTGGTCAGGAACAGGGTCCGCAGGTCCGGGCCCCCGAAGACGGGGCAGGTGGGGCGCCGCACCGGTAGCTCGATCCGTTCAATCAACTGTCCCGCGGAATCGAAGCAGGCGAGTGCGCCGCCGTGCACGCACGCGACCCAGACGTTGTGCTGTGCGTCGATGCAGGCCCCGTCGGGGCCACCCTCCAGGCCGGCGGCGGCGAACGTGACATGCGGGTCCCCCGTGCCACTTGCCACCGGGATGGACGCTGCGTCGTCGAGGATCCAGCACGCGCCGTGCAGGGTGTCGGCCCAGTGCATGCCGGCGGGGGTCGAGACGAGCGCGTTGGCCACGCCGACCTGGGTGACGACCGGCTCCCATGTCCAATCGGGGTGGACGCGGTAGATGGCGCTGATGAAGCGCCGGTCCTTCGAGGGCACGTGCATCGATCCCACCCAGAAGTCGCCGGTGGCACTGACGCGTCCGTCGTTGAGCCGTACGGTGTCGTGGGGGATCGGCAGCGTGATCTCCCACTCGATGCGGCCGTCGGGCAGGTGCAGGAGTCCGATGCGATGCTCGCTGGCCAGCAGCACCGTCTCCGGATCCGCAGTGAGGGCGATACTGCCCGGTCGATCCGCGAGGGTCAGGGAACTGATCTCCTCGGTGTCCCAGCTCCAGCGGTGCACCTGTCGGCCATCGATGTCGACCCAGAGCAGGTGTCCGGTGCGACCATCCCACAGGGGGGATTCGCCGAGGACGCAGCGGGGTCCGATCGCGCGCACCACTGGGCTCATCGGCTGTCCGCTGTGAAGCGACGCAGGACGTTGCGGGTGATGATCGCGCACTCCCGGTCGCCCCGGTGCAGGCTGGAGGGCCACTCGGTGCTCCCTGCGCAGAAGACCTTGCCTGCGCCCACGGGCATCGATGTGATCATCGCTGCACCGTAGCGACACAGGTCGCGGTGCTCGGGGGTATCCGATCCGTAGCGCAGGATCGCGATTCCGGCGAGATCATTATCCATCGGGTCGAAGAGCGAGCCCGGATTCCCGTGGTCCTCTTCCTCCGATGTGGTCGGGGTGAGCGCGAGAATCTCGAGGCTGTCCGGTGTCCCGTCGGAGCCGGTGGGATAGGGCAGACCGTTGCGCACTGTGTAGTCCACGCCATCGGCCTCGTAGCTGACCACGTTCGTTTCGGCACCGATGATGTCGCCGAAGTAGGAGTCGAGCCCCTCGAATGCCCAGTGACGCGGCCGGTAGACGATGAAGCCGCCCGCGCCGCGGATCATGCTGCCACCCCAGCCGGCATACATGCCGCGTGTGGCATTGCCACCGAACTCGGTGACGGGTGGGCGATCGATGGCGAGGCCTTCGAAGGCTCCGGTGCGCGTCTCCACCGGACCGTGACGCTGGGGATCATCATCGGCGCGGAACTTGTAGCACTCGGTGACCTGCAATTGTGCATCCGCGCGCACCTGCCACATGATGTTCCCGCCGAAGCGCGCATGGTGACCACCGGCCTCCAAGAAGCGCGCGAGTACGGCACGACCGGATGCCGACCAATACTCGTCGTGTCCGCAGGTGATGACGCAGTCGTAGTGATCGAGAATCGAGGGATCGCGATCGAGATCCCACTGGCTGAGCAGATCGCATGCGATCCCCTCGCGTTCGAGCCATGCCATCATCAACCCGTCGTAGCGCGCCCATCCGGAGGATGCGGACCAGTGCGCGTATCCGTTGGCGTAGGCCCACTCGGTCCACTCGTGGCGCACCGCCCACCCGATGGGAGGTCGCCGGATCGATCCGAACCTCGGTGCACCGACGGGGCAACGGATCTGGCCGCGTGACCAGGGGCGCAGCAGGCTCAGGCGCGGTTCGAAGGTTCCGGGAAAGACTCCGCGGAGTGCCGTATAGGAACTCGCGCCGCCCCAGTCGTTGTACGCATTCCACGTGTACGTGGAGGCGATCAGGCCGAGAGACGCACGTCGCGACGGGTGTGCGCGCAGCACGAAGAATCCGTCCTGACTGACCCGCGTATCCGCGGTCCTCCCTTCGGCCACTACGACGTATCCGCCACTGGGCCAGTCGTCGGGAATCTCGAAGGTGAAGCCCACCGGCCACCGGCAGCCCTCCCTCACCGCGTCGGGGGGCATGTCGTGCCAGGTGCCTCCCTGTGGGCCCAGCTCGGCCATGGTGCGCGGTTCCGCTCCCTCGCGCACGAGGAACAGGCGGACCTCGTTGGCGTTGCTGCTGACGTGAAAGGTCGCCGTGTCACCGGGTGCATAGGAGGGTTGACCTGCGTAGACCCACACCTGCACGCGGGATGGATCGGGTATCTCGGGCCACTGAGCGTCCTGCCACGTGCGCCACTGACCCTCAGCAAGGGGAGGCGCAGACGACGTCATGCAGGTCCTAACGGATGGGTGTCAGGTCGTAGAACTCGATCGCGGTTCCGGAGAACAGTCGCGTGCGTTCAGCAGGCGTGAAGTCGGCGGTGATCTCATTGAACGCACGGAAGATCGTCGGGTAATCCGAGTAGAGCCTGTCGACGGGAAAGTTGCTCGCGAACATCGCGCGGTCGGGACCGAATATATCGATCGCCTCGAGCACGATCGGCCGGATCGAGTCCGCCGTCCAGTCGTGGTCGAGCATCCCCAGTCCCGAGATCTTGACTGAGACGTGGGGATTCGCCGCCAGGGCGCGCATCCCGGACCGCCACAGGTCCATGGATGCTTCATCGCGGTCGATCGGGAAACCGGTGTGATTGAGCGCGACCCGAGCGTCCGGATACGCAGCGACGAGTGCCGCGGCTTCCTGCATTTGGTTCGGCCAGATCTGCATATCGAAGCGCAGGCCCATGCGTGCCAGGAGGTCGAAGCCACGGCGCCAGTCGGCACTCGACATGTAGTCCCCATGTTCGGCGAAGGATCTACCCGGAACCGAGTCCCAGTTGAGCATGTGGCGGATTCCTCGGAATCGGTCGTACTGGGCATGTGCCTCGAGCAGCGACTGCACATCCGGGTGCGAGAGGTCCGCGAATCCGACGATCCCCATGGGGAACCCGGTCTCCGCAGCCTGCTGGGTCAGCCACGCGGTCTCGCCGACGGGATTGGAGGGATCGAATTCCGCCTGGACGTGGACGGAGGCGATGACCGGGAGGCCCGCGGTGTCGGCGAGGAAGTCGGCGGCGAGGTAGTCCTGGCAGATCGTCTCGTAGTCGCCGACGAAGTTGACCACGCGAGGGTTCGCATGGAGCCAGACGTGGTAGTCGCGCATATCCCAGAGATGGTGGTGGGCGTCCGCGATGGGTGGGATGTCGACGTCCGTCATCGCTCTCCTTTCCAAGGACGGTCACACTCCTGATGATTGTTGACGGTCAACAAGTCCAGCCATAGCCTAGGCGTAATCGACCACCCGGGAGGCGAGTTCAAGCTGGTTCAAACCTCCGGCGTCGCTATGAGAGCGAGGCGGCGCGCACACCGTCCAACACGTGTTCGTGAGCGTGACCCACGTAGGGAGTGCGACTCGGTGCAACCGGATCTGCCGTCTAGCCTGGTAGCCAATTAACTAGTGAGTACGAGGGTCGGTTGTGGGTGACTTGAGCGGAAAGACTGCATTGATTACGGGTGCTGCTCGTGGCCAAGGGCGGAGTCATGCCGTCCGGCTCGCGGAGTTGGGCGCAAATGTCATCGCGATCGATGTGTGTGCGCCTCTGGGATCAGTTCCCTACCCATTGGCAACCGCAGAGGACCTCCAGATGACCGAGCGGATGGTCCAGGAATTCACGCGAGGAGTCCTCGCGAAACAAGTTGATGTCCGTGACTTTGATGCGGTGGATGCCGCAGTCCAGGAAGGTTTGGCATTGTTCGGCCACATCGATGTTGTTGTGGCCAATGCGGGGGTGTTGAGCTTCGCGCCCGCAGAAGACATCACGGAATCCATGTGGGATGACGTCATGGACGTCAACTTGAAGGGTGTTTGGCATACGTGCAAAGCCTGCATACCCGCCATGAAGACCCGCGGCGCGGGGGGATCCATCATCATCATTTCCTCTGTGGCTGGGTTCAAGGCGTGGGAGAACCAAGCGCACTATGTCGCGTCCAAACACGGTGTCATCGGTCTGATGCGTACCTTGGCCCGTGAACTTGCTCCCCATAGGATCCGTGTGAACACGGTGCATCCAACGAGTGTCTTGACTGACATGATCGATAACGAAGCGTTGTTTCGACTGTTCCTTCCTGATCACGAGAGTCCGACCCGTGCAGACGTTGAACCATTGTTTTGGCAGCAGAACAGTTTGCCACTCCCATGGGTCGAGCCACGGGATATCAGCAACGCGGTGGCATTCCTTGCATCTGACGCCGCAAGCACGATCACTGGGATCACGTTGCCCGTGGATGCTGGGACGCTACTGAAGTAGTTCGCGACTAGAGTCACGGTAGGTGCTATGAGGTTCATCGTTGTGGGGGCCGGGGCTGCAGGCTGTGTGGTGGCGGCACGCCTCAGTGAGTATCCGAACAATGATGTCCTCCTGATCGAAGCTGGTCCGGACCGGGTGCCGGAAACCCGCACTGCAGCGCTCACCTCGCTCAACTGGATCGACGCCTTCGATGACCCAGAGGCGGTGGACACGAACATCATGGCCTCGCGGGTTCCTGGCGAGCCCGTGCGCCCCTACGTGCGCGGAATCGGTGTTGGCGGCTCGGGAGCGATCAATGGGATGGTGTGCCTTGCCGGCCTCAGTCGCGACTATGACAGGTGGGCATCGGACTTCGAGTGCCGCGAATGGTCGTGGCGGAACGTGGAGCCATGGTTCGCGAGGATGAAGTCTGAACTCATGGAGGCGTCCCGCCGACACTTCACGGTCATCGACAACGCGATGTGGAGTGCGGCCGAGGGTCTCGGGATCCCGGCGGGTATCGATACATACGGCAACGACGACGGTATTGGGCTTGCGTACCTCAGCGCATCGCCGACAGGTCGCCGATCGACCGCCCAGGGGCTTCTCGATCGTGCGAGAACCTCCACGGGCATCACGGTTCTCGAGGGTGCGCGTGTGAGCCATGTCATTGTGACCGGTGGACGTGCCCGAGGAGTCCACCTCGCCGATGGTCGCCGAATGGACGCGGATCATGTGGTGGTGTGCGCGGGGGCACTCGAGAGCCCTGCAATTTTACTGAGATCGGGGCTCACCCATCCGGGGATAGGTCGGAACCTACGGGACCACCCATCGGTGCGGTTCGACCTGAGCGTGCGAAGCGAGTCACCCCGTCGCAGAGCAGGGGAGCCCAGCACGAATGTCGTGATGCGGTCGTCATCATCCGTGGGCACCGGAGATCTTCAACTGTTGCCGATGTTCAGACAAGGCTCGCACGGCGCAACGATGGCGGGGCTACTCGTGGCTGCGATGACAGTTGAATCCGCGGGTGAGGTGACTATTGATCCAGCGAACCCCCTGGGACCGCCGCGAGTGGAGATGAACATGCTTTCAGCGCCACGGGATGTCACCGCCCTACGTGACGGTGTCCGCCTCGCCTCACGCGCCCTTGCCTGCCCGGCCTTCTCCGAGCTCGCTCCAGATGAAGGAGCCCTGGACGTCATGCGGGAATTGCAGAGGGGCGGTTCGGTATCTGATGACTGGATCCGGGACCGGACCGGCGACTACTTTCACGCGAGCGGGACGTGCCGGATGGGGGCAGAGAGTGACTCTGAGGCGGTCGTGGACACGCATGGTTCCGTGCTTGGCCTGCAGGGGCTGCACGTGATCGACACGTCTGTGTTCCCCCAGATTCCCTCCGCGAACACCTACTGGCCGGTCGTCGTGGTCGCTGAGCGCCTCACCGCTGGCTTGATGGGGCGTTCCCTCGGGGAGGTGCCGGTCTGGCCGGTGGACGACGCGTGACGCGCGGCCATCGCACACGAGGAAGAAGGGGTCGAGCGGCACGGTGCCGAATCGCAGCTGTCATGACGCCTGTTCCGTACGCGATGTCACTGAGATAGCGCGCGATCACGTAGGGCACGATGCCCTCGTTCCGCGCGCGGCTGGTGTAGTCCTGGACTAGTGGCGAGAGCGTGAGTGCTGTGAGTCGCCGTCCGGTTCGTGACCAGGGAGCAGCCGCCAGGGCGACCAGACCCACGGGCCACCACTCCCGACGCAGGGCCGACCCGAGGCTCCGGCCGTCGGACACCAGTCCCGAGCGCGCCAGATAGATCGTGGTCTCCCACGGCGCCCCGCTATCTCGAAGTGCATCGTGAAGTCGCGCAGAAGCGAAAATCTGCACTCCGAGACCCACTTTGAGTTCACCCATGGTGGCCGCACAGATGGAGAGAAGGTTCCAGAAGGACACGTCAGCGGCCACCAGGCGCTCGGGGTGACGCTCGGACAGTACGGCAGCGGAAGTTCCGTACTCGTGCATGCGCCGAAGCCACAACCAGGTGGAGCTGCGTGTCCGGTGTATGACCGTGCATCGTGGATCAAAACGCACTCCGCCGCCGCAATCATGAATACGCCAGATGAGATCGACATCCTCGCCGAGACGCAATTCTGGATCAAACCCGTGTGCTGTGAGGATCTCTTTCCGCGCGACGAGCGCTGCAGTGGGAACGAAGGGTATGCGGGAGCCTGGCCTGACCCAGCCTTCCTGCGTGCCCATGTCGAGTGGAGCGGCAATGAACTCTCCGGCGTTGGCGCCTCCGTTGCCCGGCACGACGCGGGGTGCGACCACGTCAACCGCAGGATCGTCGAAGTAGTGAAGTACGTCGGTGGGCCAGCCCGGTTTGGCTACGCAATCCGCGTCCATGAGCAATACCAGCGGGTGACGACACTCAGCGATACCGCGATTCCGCGCTTCACTGGGTCCGACGTTCACGTCGAGGCGGATCACTCTGATGTTGGCCCGCGAGCGCTCACGGCATTGCGATATGGCCAACATAAGGGAGTCAGGGTCGGTCGAGGCATCGTCCACCACGATGGCATCGATGTTCGGGAGTGACATCAGACACGCACGTAACCCATCCGGGTCATCACGCACGGGGATGACCAGGCAGACATCCGATTGCGTGAATGTTCGAGCTGGATGAGGCTCTGGATTCGCCAGACCACGCTGGATGAGAACCTCACCGAACCGCTCGTCACAGTCATCGAGTTCGAGACCTCGGGAATCCTCGGACAGTCGCCGCACGAGGTCGGCGAGTCCACCGTGAAGCGAACTGAGGCGCCATGGGCTGCCGCCCGCGATGAGGCGGCCATCGGCCCAGACTCTCGTGCTCGCAGCAAGCGTGATCCGTCGCCTCACTCGAGCGACCAGATCCGGCGAAAATGTTCTCCTGACTCGCGCATGAGCCTGGGGAGGGAACGTGACGGCTCTCGCAACCAGGTTTCATATGCGGTGATAGCTATTCCGAGTGCCGCGTGTCCCGCGGACACGGGGCCGATACCGGTGGTCGGCTCGCCAGTGCGTTGCGCAACGAAGTCCGCGACTGCGGAACGCCACTGCGCGTGCTTCAAGGTCGCGTGCGCCTGGAGATCCGGCGTGTTCAAGATCAGACCCATGCGGATTCGGTGTTGTACGAGTGCCGCGTCGGGGAAGGTATTGAAGGCGACCACTGCCCGGACGATCGCGTCGGCCAAGGGCAGATCTCCCGGCATCGAGGCCAGGTGGGCGCGGAAGGCTCCGAGGCTCTCATCGAACCTGCCCCAGGGGATGTCGTTCTTCGACGCAAAGTAGCGGAAGAGGGTCCGCCGGCCGATTCCGGCGCCGGCGGCGATCTGGTCCGTGGTGGTCTCGATGAAGCCCTGGGCCGCGAAGAGTCGGAACGCGACCTGTTCGATGGCAGCGTGGCTGGTCGCCGGAGGACGCCCCGGCGCGGGGACTTTCTCCAGGACGGCGGCTTCCACCCCTTGATTATGGCGCACGGTGTCACTAATGTCAGGGGCACGACGAAGGGATCACGAATGGAAGAACCCAGTAACGCCATCGATGACGCCGTCGAGGGCACGCAGGAGGCCACCCTCATCGAGGACATCTCGATCGACGGGATGTGTGGTGTCTACTGAGGTCGACCGATCCGGGCACCTGATGCTGGCCCCGTCAGTCGCCATGCGGCCCGAGGGATTCGGAGCGCTGCTCTATGACTTTCACACGCGGCGACTCACCTTCATCAAGGACTCGGACCTCGCGACACTGGTCAGCTGTCTCGACGGGCATTCGACTCTCGAGTCCGCGCGCTTACGATCAGGTGTCCCCGAGCATCGCGCTTCGGAGATGCTGCAGGCCCTGGCTAACCTTGAGGCACGCGGCACGCTCGTTCGCACAGCCCGGGACGCCTAGTGGCCGCCACTTCACTCCTGATCGACAACTTCGAATCGGGTTTGTCAGCGCCGATCTGCCTCACGTGGGAACTCACCTATGCGTGCAACCTGCAGTGTGTCCACTGTCTCTCGTCATCAGGACGTCGCGACCCTCGGGAGCTGTCGACCCGGGAGTGGATGTCATTCATCGATGATCTTCGTGCGATCCAGGTCTTCTACGTGAACATCGGGGGAGGGGAGCCCACCCTCCGGCCGGATTTCTGGGACCTCGTATCCCACGCTGTCGGAAACGGAGTGGGGGTCAAGTTCTCCACGAACGGGTCCCGCCTCACGGCCGAGCGAGCATCCTGGTTGGCAGTATCGGACTACATCGACGTTCAAATATCGCTCGACGGTGCGACGGCTGACGTCAACGATCGTGTGCGCGGTGAGGGTTCCTTTCGGACGGCCATCACGGCTTTGGAAAACCTGGCGCATGCGGGGTTCCGAGATCCGAAGGTCTCCGTTGTCATGACGCGGGAGAACATCCACCAACTTGACGACTTCAAGGAGCTTGCCGATCGCTACGGGGCCACGCTGCGCTTGACCCGGCTGAGGCCCTCAGGACGCGGCGTCGATGTATGGGACACATTGCACCCCACACCGGACCAACAGCGTGAACTCCACGCGTGGCTCGTCGCGGCGGGTTCATCGGTGATGACCGGTGACTCCTTCTTTCACCTGTCCGCCCTGGGCACCGCATTGGATGGACTCAACATGTGCGGAGCTGGACGCGTCGTATGTCTTGTGGATCCGGTGGGTGACGTGTACGCCTGTCCTTTCGCGATCCACGAACAGTTCCGGGCGGGAAACCTTCGAGACTCAGACTTTCCCGCGATATGGAGGGAATCGCCCACGTTTACCCACCTTCGGGAGCCTTCCCCGGCCGGGGCATGCGGTTCGTGCAGCGCATTCGATGTTTGCCGCGGGGGATGCATGGCAGCGAAGTTCTTCACGGGCCTGCCGATGGACGGCCCTGACCCCGAGTGCGTGCGTGGCCACGGATTGGGAACCGCGGGCCCGAGGCCGGCGCCGACCGTCGACCACACTCGCCAACGGCAGGTCTTCATACCCCTTCCGGATATCCCACTGCGACCCTGCCACGAGAGTCCGGTGGCATGACCTGGTTCGAGACTGTCGCGGAGGCACAACGTCGGGCACGGTCACGTTTACCCCCTTCGGTGTACGCAGCGCTTCTTGCCGGCGCGGAGGCGGGTCACTCCTACCGCGACAATCTGCAGGCTTTCGACGAGGTGGAGTTGGTCCCGCACCTCGCCTGGGAGGTTCCGCCCACACACGGACCCGACCTGGGCACCCGTGTCATGGGGCTCGATCTGTCGATGCCGGTCCTCCTGTCCCCGACGGGGGTGCAAGCAGTGCACCCGGATGGCGAACTCGCCGTGGCTCGGGCAGCGAACGTGCGCGGTGTTGCAATGGGCCTGAGTTCATTCGCAAGCATGCCGATGGAAGATGTTCGGGCCGTCCTTCCAGCAGCGCTGTTCCAGATGTATTGGTTGGGATCGCGCGATGACATGCTCCGACTCCTGGACCGAGCCCGCGCGGCCCGAATGGCGGGGATCATCCTCACCCTGGACTGGTCTTTCTCCCATGGGCGCGATTGGGGCAGTCCACGCATACCCGAGCGCGTAAATGCCCGGGCGGTCGCCCGCTTCACCCCCGAGTTCATCCGAAGGCCACGGTGGGCGTGGACCTTCGCGTCCCGACGGACGATTCCTGACCTCACCGTTCCCAACCTCGCCATGGACGGGGAACCGGCTCCGACGTTCTTCGGTGCCTACGGAAAGTGGATGCAGACTCCGCCGCCCACCTGGGCCGACATCGAGTGGTTGCGGGGAAACTGGGATGGCCCTTTCATGGTGAAGGGGGTGTGGAATACCTCCGACGCCCGGCGCGCAGTTGACATTGGTGCGAGTGCGATCTCGGTGTCCAATCACGGGGGAAACAACCTCGATGGCATCCCGTCCCCTCTGCGTGTCCTCCCGGCAATCGCCCAAGAGTGTGGCGACGACATCGAGATCGTCATGGACGGCGGCGTCCGTCGAGGGAGTGACGTCGTCAAGGCCCTCGCTCTCGGTGCGCGTGCCGTGATGATCGGTCGACCATATCTGTGGGGACTCGCCGTCGAAGGTCAGGCAGGAGTCGAGAATGTCCTGGACGTGCTCCGCGATGGGATCGTCGCGACACTCACCGGCATGAAGCAGAACTCCGTGCAGACCCTCTCGCCAGGCGATCTGCTCGTACCCGAAGGCTTCCTGCGCTGGCCAGCGCCGGTGGATCTGGTGCATCGCCCGTGAAGTTGGTCGACCAACCTTGGCCCGATGTTCATCAGGGCGCACTCATTCTCGTCCCGGTCGGCTCCTGTGAGCAGCATGGTCCGCACCTGCCACTCGACTCCGACACATGCATCGCCGAGCATGTAGCTCATCACGCTGCGCATGCATTGTCGGATCTGGACCCTGTCGTGTACGTCACTCCTGCAATCACGTTCGGCGCGAGCGGGGAACACGCGGGTTTCCCCGGGACGTTATCCGTGGGGACCGAAGCCCTGACGCTGCTCTTATGCGAACTCGCGAGGTCTGCCTGGTGGTGCTCACGAATGGTGTTCGTCAATGGACATGGTGGGAACGTGCAGGGCTTGACCGCTGCGGTTCGGCTCCTGCGAAGTGAGGGCCGCGACGTTGCATGGTTTGCGTGCTCGTCCGAGGGGGCTGACGCCCATGCAGGTCGGGCCGAGACCTCGATGATGCGTGCGCTGGCGCCTCGTCGGGTGCGCGAGGATGGAAGAGGTTCAGGGGTCACGACACCCATCGCGGAATTGATGCCGCGCCTAGTCGCGGAGGGGGTGCGCGCTGTATCGCCCTCGGGTGTGCTCGGGGATCCGAGGGGGGCTGGCGTCGAGGAAGGGTGCCGTCGCTTGGAGCGCATGGGTAGGTCGCTCGTCGCGGCAATTTACGAGTGGCGTCCAAGCCGAGTCGGGCGCGTGCAGGGCCCTTCCGCCGGTGAGGAGTGACCGCGACTGGAGCGCGGATCACCCCCCCGTGCCATGCATTGACGATGCGCGGGTTTCTGGAAATTGCTGATCGTCAACAATCGCAGGGCTAGCCTAGGCCCACCCGCACGCGTAAGGAGAAGGTTTATGCAGGTTCGCGCCCTCAATCACATCGCCGTGACGGTCACGGATACCCAGCGGTCCCTGGACTTCTACGTCGGGAAGCTCGGACTGGTGCAGGTGGAGCAGCACCACCTCCCGATGTCCTCGATCGACACAGTGTTCGGCCTCACCGGGGCCTCGGGTACCTCGACCCGACTGCAGGTACCAGGCCAGCCGGACATCCTGATCGACATCATGGAGTTGGCGGGAGCGAAGGAGGGGACCGCGGTCCAGCCCCTGGGATCGCTCGGGTCCACGCATATGGCCTTCACCGTGGACAACCTGGACGAGGTCGTCGCCGAACTCAAGGCCAAGGGTGTCTCGTTCATCTCCGACCCGGTCACCTTCCACCTGACCGAAGGCTCGGTCACCGTGTGCTTCATGCACGATCCCGACGGCAACTATGTCGAACTCGAAGAGGTCCACGAGTAGTCGGCTCCGATTCCTGCCACACCGCGACCGACGAAGGGGTTCACCGTGCTGCGCTGGGGGCTGCTGAGCACCGCCCGGATCAACGACCGCATCATCGACGCGGTGAGCCGTTCGGACCGCTCCACCCTGATGGCCGTCGGATCGCGCGATGATGCACGTGCGCAGGAGTATGCGCAGCAGCACGCGATCCCGCTCGCCTTCGGTGACTACCAGGCGCTCCTCGACTCGGACCAGGTCGATGCCATCTACGTTTCTTTGCCCAATCACCTCCACGCGGAGTGGTCGATCGCCGCACTAGAGGCGGGCAAGCATGTGCTCTGTGAGAAGCCACTGGCGCTGACCGTCGCAGAAGTCGATTGGATGACGGAGGCGGCCAACCGGACGGGCAGAGTCCTTCAAGAGGCATCCGCCCCGCGCTTCCATCCGCAGACGTCGGAGATCGCATCGATCATCGCCTCGGGTCGCCTCGGTCGCATCCTGCTCTGTCAAGGAACTTTCGAGTTCACCCTCCCGGCCACGCAGGACATCCGCCTCGACCCGGAGATCGGTGGCGGAGCGCTGTGGGATGTGGGCTGTTACCCCGTGACGTTCTTTCAGGCGGTCCTGGGGGAGAACCCCACAGTGGTCTACGGCCGCGCCTTCGTCGGCCCCACGGGTGTGGACCTCGCGTTCGCGGGAACCATGGGCTACGCCTCGGGTACCTCCGTGCAGTTCACCGCGAGCATGGCAACTCCCATGGCCCGCAGTGCGCGCATCGTCGGGGAACGGGGATCCCTGGAACTCGACCAGCCGTGGCTTACGAACATCGGGGGGATGACGTCGGTGCGGGAATGGTCCATGCGCGCGTCCACGGGTGCAGGGACGTTCGGCGATGATCCCGGTCAACTCGCACTGACCGAGTGGGACTACGGCCCCAGCGACGTCTACTTCGACGAGCTCCGTGGGTTCGAGGACATTGTTCTCGTGGGTGCGCCGTCGCCCTATCCACTGGCGGAGAGCAGAATCAACGCCGAAGTCATCACGGCGCTGTACGAATCGATGCGGACGGGGAGAGAAGTGAGAGTGGGGACGGGTTCATGAGCGACAAGCGCACCCTCGGGCACGGGATCATCGGCGCCGGATGGATGGGACATGTGCACGCCCGTGCCACGGGCAGATTGACCCATCACTATCCGGACCTCCCGGTTCGCACCTCGCTCGTGGTGGTGGCGGACACGTTGCCGAGCCACCTCGACGCCTTCGTCGATCAGCACGGTCCCCTCGACACAACCCAGGATTGGCGTGCGGTCATCGAGGATCCCCGGGTGGATGTCGTGAGCGTGACGGCGCCCAACGCGGTGCACGGTGAGATCGGCGAGGCGGTCGCGCGGGCGGGCAAGCACCTGTGGATCGAGAAGCCGGTTGGCCTCAATGCCGCCGACTGCGCGCGCGTGGCCACAGCGGTGCGCGAGGCGGGCGTCCAGGCTGCGGTGGGATTCAACTACCGCAACTTTCCTCCCGTGGAGCACGCTCAGCAGTTGATCCGTTCCGGTGCCATCGGTACGCCGACGCATGCGACGGTGCGCACGCTCGCGGATTACGCCGCGGATCCAGCTGGCACCCTCTCCTGGCGCTACACGGTTGCGCAGGGCGGGCACGGCATCCTCGCGGACCTCGGATCCCATGGATTCGATCTGATCCGCATGCTGCTCGGCGATATCGACGAGTTGGTCGCGGACACCGCGACCTTCATCGACAAGCGGCCGATCGCGAAGGCGGGTGCGAGTCATTTCGCCACTGCAGACCTCAACGACCCCGACGTGGAGTTCGGCCCGGTGGAGAACGAGGACTACATCTGCGCGCTCCTACGCATGTCCAACGGGGCACGGGTCACCTACGAGGCCGGACGGTCGTCGATCGGCGATCAGTGCAACTACGGATTCCACATCCACGGCACCGAGGGCGCCCTAAGCTGGGACTTCCGGCGCTCGGATGAACTCAGTCTGAGCGTCGACGGCCCCTTCCAGGGACGTCCCACCCAGATTGCGCTCGGCGAGCCCGGGGTCGGGGAGTACCAGCGCTTCCAGCCCGGCGCGGGTGTGGCCATCGGCTACGACGACTCGAAGGTCATCGAGCTGGCGCGACTCCTGCAATCGGTGGAAGCCGGTGCCCCCGTTGGCGCGACGATCGAAGACGCGCTCAAGGCGGCGCTGGCGAATGAGGCGGTGCTCGCCTCCGTGTCCTCCGGCCACTGGGAGCCTGTCGGATGAGCGATTTCGCGCTGCTGCCTGCAGGCCTCGGGGAGGTCACCTCCTCGATCCCGATGTTCGTCTATCCCGACGACGGCGAGGTCGATCCTGCGGCACTCGAAGCGGCGACGTTCTTCGTGCCGGTCTACATGGGCCCGGCCGCCAATCTCGCCCTCATGGGTCGCATGCCCCAGTTGCGCGTGTGTCAGTTACTGACTGCCGGATTCGATAACGCCCTCGCGCATCTTCCGGTGGGAGTGACGTTGTGCAATGCGTCCGGGGTGCACGATGCAAGCACAGCGGAATTGACCCTCGGGCTGATCATCGCCAACCTGCGCGGACTCGACGATGCGGCCCGGGACATGCAGCAGGGCATCTGGCGGCATCGCCGGTTGCCCGCCCTGGCCGACAAGCTGGTGCTGGTGATCGGTGCCGGCGGGGTGGCGCAGGCGATCCGTCGTCGTCTCGAACCCTTCGAAGTCAAGGTCATCATGATAGGTCGCACCGCACGTGACGGGGTGCGTGGGATGGCCGAACTCGACGCGCTCCTGCCCACCGTCGACGTCGTAGTCCTCGTGGTTCCTCTGGACGCCACCACCACGGGCATGGTGGATGCGCACTTCCTGGCCAAGATGAAAGACGGCGCGCTGCTCGTGAACGTCGCGCGCGGGAAGGTGGTGCAGACCGATGCCCTCCTCGCCGAACTCACCTCGGGTCGACTCCGTGCATCCCTGGACGTCACCGACCCGGAGCCACTCCCGCAAGACCATCCCTTGTGGTCCGCTCCTGGCCTCTTGATCAGCCCGCACGTGGGGGGCAACTCCTCGGCATTCCTGCCACGTGCCCGCCGGCTTGTGTCCCAACAGTTGGAGCGTCTGGCGACCGGGCAGGAGCTCGTCAATCGAGTCGCGTGACGTGAGTCGGGTGTTCCTCGACACTGTGCGTGTTCTCGAGGCGTGGCAGTCCGATGACGCGCAGCAGGAGGAACTGCGCGAGGAATACTTGGTCTTCCTGGCCGCCCACGACGACGGGGTCTTCCGCGAATGCCGGACCGGCCACATCACCGCGAGTGCGATCGTCGTGGATGCTGCACGGAGTCACGTCCTCCTGACACTCCACCCCAAAGTTGGGCGATGGTTGCAGCTCGGCGGACACATTGAGCAGGGGGATGAGAGTCTGCAGGCGGCCGCGATGCGCGAGATGCACGAGGAATCCGGATTCCCGGGTGGGCGGATCTCCCACCACCCCCTCCGGCTCGATCGCCATCCCGTCCCGTGCGGGCGGGGGGAGATAAGCGTGCACCTGGACGTGCAGTTCGGAGTCGAAGTGCCGGAGATTTCTGAACCCGTAGTGAGCGTGGAGTCACTGGATCTCCAATGGTTCCCGGTCAATGCTCTCCCCGACGATGTGGACCCGAGTGTGCGGGCG
>Ga0194133_10003820_pt1 | contig 20950 bp, 19 predicted proteins | sample TA2KigOf40mmetaG_FD_155448 | JGI IMG/M metagenome (GOLD analysis project Ga0194133, IMG submission 155448) | Freshwater microbial communities from Lake Tanganyika, Tanzania - TA2015055 Kigoma Offshore 40m | ecosystem: Environmental > Aquatic > Freshwater > Lake | place: Tanzania: Lake...
AGCGCGACGTCAATATCAAATAGCACGCCGGCCGCAGTGTGGCTGGTCATCCAGGTGATGAAGCGTTGCGCCAATTTTGCGTAGATTGGTGGCGCATCCTGGTCTGCATCGTCGTACAAAAAAATCGAATCAAGATCCGATGCGTAGCCTAATTCTTTGCCGCCCAGCTTGCCATATGCAACCACCGCAAACGCAGGACGATCCCGGTGACGTGCGGGAAGCGTCTGCCAGATGGCTTCGATGGTGACGGTAACCAATACATCTGCCAGTGCGGAGAGGTGATCAGCGAGTCGTTCTACAGTCAACAGACCGCCGATATCTCGCGCCAGCAAACGAAACTGCTGTGCATGATGTAGCTCTCGGAGCAGATCCATTTGACGCTCAGTGTCGCCCCCGAAAGCTAGCAGGCTTTGTCGACACTCGGCTGCAAAAGCCGGCCAATCAGGCTCGGTTTCCAGCACCGATACATCGAGCAGCTCATCCATCAGCACCGGGTGGCGGTTCAGATACTGCGCTGCCCAAGCACTTGCAGCGATCATGCGCACGACCCGAGCAAGCGCCTGCGGATACTCGGTCAATAACTCAAGGTAGGCAGAGCGCCTTGCAATGGCTTCAAACAGATCTAGTAGTCGATTCAGCGTGACGGATTTACTGCCCGGCTCTTCCACCACCATCGGCAAGGCTGTGCGAATCAAGGTATGAAGTTGTGTCTTGCGTTGCTCTGACAGGGATTGCATACGATTCGAGCGTAAGCTCGAAAGTAAACGCTGTGCGCTGATCCCGGGCTCATCAAAAGACAAGGACTCGAGATAAGCGGTCATTGCGTCTTCATCAAGCTCATCGAGTCCTGCTCGTGTAGTGCTGCTTTCGTCGGCGCCTAAATCACTCCGCTTATCCTCAAACATCGCATCAAACTGTGCTGCAACCCAGTGGCTACATTCGTCATGCGCCTTCAGTAGCGCTTCAACGCTGGGGTAGCCCATCATCCGTGCAATCAGCAGGCGGTCATCATTATTCGCCGGTAGCACATGACTCTGCGCATCATCAAGATACTGAATGCGATGTTCGAGATTGCGCAGAAAACGATAGCTATCCTGTAAACGATCGACCACTTCGCTACGCATCAGTTTTTTTTCAGCCAGCGTACTTAGGGTGCTGCGAGTCGAACGATCGCGTAGCGCGGGGTCGCGGCCACCACGAATCAACTGGAATACCTGCGCCAAAAATTCAATCTCGCGAATCCCGCCACGCCCCAGCTTGACATTCACATTGCGCTCAGGATGGCACGACTCTTGGCGTACCACTTCGGCGCGGATTTGCGCATGCATGTTGCGCAATGCTTTGATTGCACCAAAATCGAGGTAGCGCCGGTAAACAAAAGGCCGCACGGTCTGTGAAAGTGCCTCAATTTCCTGCGGGCTGCCAGTAAGAGCGCGTGCTTTGACCCAAGCGTAACGTTCCCACTCGCGGCCTTGCGTCACCAAATACGTCTCCAGCATTGAGAAGCTCGCAGCCAATGGGCCTGAACCACCATTCGGCCGCAATGCCATATCAACCCGAAAGCTGAAACCGTCTTCGGTAATCTCGGCGATATCACTAATCAGCTTGCGCCCGAGCCGTATGAAAAACTCGTGGTTCGACAGACTTCGTTGATCGGCGCGGGTGCAAACTGTTTCGCCGTCTTCCGGATACAGAAAAACCAGGTCGATATCAGAAGAGACATTCAACTCGTAACCACCCAGCTTGCCCATACCCACCACAATCAGGTGCTGTGCCAGTCCGGACTCCTCACCCACAGGCTGACCATGCAATTCGCACATCTCGCGGTAGCGTGCGTCGAGGTGAGTATTGACTGCGAAGTCGGCAAAGCGCGATATGGCCGTGAGCACTTCATTCAACTCAGCGTATTCGCCGAGATCGCGGGTGGTGATCGCGGCTACCAGCAGATTGCGCAATCGGCGCATGGCAGCGGGGAGCGAGTCGGTTTGTGTCAACTGCCGCTGCAGCAAATCAGCAAGGTCGATCTGGTCAAGCGATAATCCGACCAATTGTTCGAGCGCCGTTGCCCGCGCCGCGTCGGCCTGCAGCCAGCGTTGAACAAAACGCGAGGCAGTGCCTTGCACCAATAGCGGTTGGGTCGTCATGATGAGGTTCTCAAGAGGCAGCGCCGAGGCACTGCTGGCTTGCATATATGATAACGAAATAGTGGCTGGCCGATACTCACCGACGAGGCGGTCTGCCCGAGCCTGATGATACTTGCCCTCGATGTCGACTGAGCCACCAATCGCCGAACCCACCACACCTGTATTTGCGGGTCGTTGGCGCGCGATGCTGTCATTGCTAATGTCGCTCACCCACCTGTCGCGCCGATCGCTGTATTGGTTGGCGGTCACTGCCGCGGTTTTTTATTTTGCTTTTTGCGCGCTGTTTCTCGGCCTGCGCTACGTCGTACTTCCCAACATCGACCATTACAAGTCTGCGGTAGCGAGTGTCGCGAGCCATATGCTGAATCGCCCGGTCGAGATCTCGGGCATTAGCGCGCGATGGTATGGCCTGATGCCCAGTCTGAAGCTGGAGGGGGTGCTGATCAGGGACATGCATGGCGAGCAGGCGCTACTGTTACCCGAGGTAAATGCGACCTTGTCATGGTCTTCCGTGCTGGGGCAGATACAGCTTCGTTCACTGGAATTGGTGCGTCCCGATCTGGAAATCGAGCGTGATGCAGATGGCCGCATCTATGTGGCTGGTATGTTGATCGATACCCGACAAGCAGACGACAGCCAGGTGATTGACTGGCTACTTGATCAAACGGAAGTCGTGGTGAGATCAGGACGTTTACGTTGGCTGGATCGGCAACGCGCTGCACCGGAACTCGATTTGTCGGATATCAGTTTTGTGGTGCGCAATGGTTGGCGTTCACACAAGGCCGCATTGCGCGCGACGCCGCCCACCCATGTATCGGCGCCGATTGATCTGCGTATCGAGTTTACTTACCCACCTTATTTACGGGACCGGCCTGATGTGTCGCAATGGTCCGGTAGGTTGTACGCCGACTGGCGTGAGACGCGCTTCGATGCCTGGAAGCCCTATTTGGATTTGCCATGGAAACTTGCCGGTGGCGATGGGGCTTTACGTACTTGGATCAGTTTTGATGCGGGATCGATCGAGAATATCACTGCAGATTTGGCCTTGAAGAATATCTCGGTCACCTTGGCGGATGATTTACAGCCGCTCAGATTGGTTGAGGTGGGTGGTCGTATTTCAGCTGAGGAAACAAGCAGTGGTATCAAAAGTCCATGGTTCTCATTCGGTACCAAAGGGCATCAAGTTGAATTGAGAGATTTTTCTTTGCGCACCGATCAAGGCTCGGTATTGCCAAAGACTACCGCCAGTCATCACTTCATACCTGCTAGCAGTAGCAAACGTGAGCGTCATGAACTCAAAATCACGCAAATCGATCTGGATGCAATTTCACGTTTGGCTGACCATTTACCCATGTCTGCATCTGAACGAAAACTGCTCGGCGACCTCGGTCTACGGGGACAACTGACAGATTTTTCTGCGAGCTGGGATGGAGCGTTGCCTGGTGAGGCCAACTTCAAGTTGCGAGGTAATTTTGAGCGACTAACCATCAAGCAGCGTTTGGTCACAGCAGAGAGCGCAGCTGCCTCTGTGCTTGGGTTTGAGGGCTTATCCGGCGAGATCGATGCCGATCAAGCAGGTGGTCGTGTCAAGCTCAATGGCGACCAAGGCACGCTACATACTGCTGATTACCTTGGTGCCCCATTCATGCCGTTTGAGCATCTTAATCTGGATGGTCACTGGTCTTTTCGTGATAACCACCGCATATTGTCAATCAAGCTGAATCACCTGGATTTTCAGCAAGCTGGCTTGAAAGGAAAACTTGAGGGCACGCATTCGTTGCCTTGGCCACTCTCACCAGGAAAGCTGGGTAGCACTGATTTGCAGGCCAACTTCCCGTCGGTGGCGCTGAATCGTGTGGTTAGCTATCTTCCGGCGGCGATCGGGAAAGAGCCACGTGACTGGATGAATGCTGCTTTGCTCGATGGTCGTGCCGAGGATGTCAATGTCACGATTCGCGGCGATCTGAGCCAGTTTCCGTTTCGAGCACGATCAACGGGCGCGGGCAGCGATGGTGTGTTCAAACTGACTGCCCGTGTCAAGCAAGGACGATTGAGCCCAGCACCGCAGTTACTCGCATCGGATCGTCGCACACCGCTGTGGCCTCGTCTTGAGGATATCGATGCGCAGATCATAATCGATCGATCGAGACTGCAAATTCGAGCTGATGCTGCCAAGACGCTAGGCGTGCCGCTATCAAACGTCGAGGTGGTTATTCCCGATCTGATGGCGAGCGCGCCCTACCTCGACATCACCGGTAACGCTAATGCTGCGTTGTCGTCCATGATTGGGTACGTCAACGCTACACCTGTTGCCGGATGGATTGATCAGGTTGTCGCGGAGACACGGACAAGCGGCGCTGCCAAGCTCAACCTGAAGATGCAAATCCCACTGACTGATACGGGCAAAGTGATGGTTCAGGGTAATGTCAAATTTGCGGGTAACGAGGTACAACTTTGGCCATCGCTACCGACGCTCACTGGTCTGCAAGGTGAACTAGGATTTTCCGACCACAGATTTCAGATTTCAAGTTTGCAGGGTAATGCCTTGGGCGGCCCAGTTACCATCAGTGGCGCGACTCAGCGCGATGGTAGTACACAAATTCGACTCGATGGTTCGCTCAGCGCGGATGGCGTGGCGCGTTTCGTCACGGGTAGTTCGGCGAAACGACTTGCTCGCAGACTGTCTGGCGGTGCTCGCTACCAAGCCAGCGTCAAGCTACGCGACCAGCGGCTGGATTTTTCGCTTGATTCGAATTTGATTGGTCTTGGCATTGATCTGCCTGCACCGCTGCGCAAAGCGGCGCCGGAGAGTTTGCCGATGCGATTGTTGATGACGCCCTCCACCGTACTCGACAACGCAACGCAAGCGGAAGAAATTCGTTTCACACTTGGCCGCAACATCACGGCCCGCTACCTACGAACCAAGCCAACGACGCCAAATGCGAGTTGGAAGATGGTACGCGGTAGCGTCGGCGTCAATACCCCTTTGCCGAGCAATGATAGTGGCGTGACACTCTCGATCAATTTGAATTCGCTCGATGCTGATGCATGGCGTACCGTTTTGAATAGTTTAGGCACAGACAGTGCCACCCCGCCTGACAATAGCTCACCTGAGCAAGCCTTCTTTGCTGTGGACACCATCAATCTCCGGGCAACCGAGTTGTTGTTCGCAGAGCGCAGCTTTGACAATACAGTAATTAGTGCAAATCGCATCCGTGGTGGATGGCAGCTTAATCTCAATATGGACGCACTTTCCGGGCGCGCCACGTGGGAAGATCCGTGGTCGGAGCGCGGCGCCGGCAAGATTACTGCCAGGCTTACTCAGCTTAAGGTGGAGGAGCGTGATCGAACTGATGTCAGTGATCTGCTGGCAGGCAAAAAATCATTAACCGAACTACCCGGACTAGACGTTGTTGCAGACAACTTCGAACTGCACGGCCAGAAGCTTGGCAAGCTGGAATTAACCGCAACTAACGGTAGCCTGAATAACGGCCCCGGCCGGGAGTGGCGCATCAGCAAATTAGCGCTTACCAACCCCGGCGCCAACTTGCGCGCAACCGGCCGTTGGCTCGCTAGCCGAACCGACAGCCAAAGTTTTTTGAACTACGAGATGGAGATTATCGACGCCGGCCAATTACTTGATCGGCTCGGTTTTGAGCGCACCATGCGCGGCGGCAAAGGCAAGATCGAGGGTGAACTCAACTGGCGCGGTGATCCCTCGCAATTTGATTTCCCCACGCTGAGCGGTAGCCTCAGTCTCAAGTTAGGCAGTGGTCAGTTCTTGAAAGCAGATCCAGGTGTCGCAAAACTACTGGGTGTGATGAGCTTGCAATCGCTACCGCGTCGTCTCACGCTTGATTTTCGAGATATCTTTTCCGAGGGCTTTGCGTTTGATGGCATCGCCAGCACTGCCACGATTACCCGCGGGACTTTGAAGACGGATAGTTTCAAGATGCGCGGCCCGAACGCAGTGGTGTTGATGGATGGTACGGTTGATCTGGCCAATGAAACCCAGAATCTGACTGTGGTGGTTATTCCGGAATTGAACGCCGCGGGTGCTTCGGTCGTGTATGGCCTGGCGGTGAATCCTGTGGTTGGCTTGGGTGCATTTTTAGCCCAGTTCTTCTTGAAAAATCCTGTTGCAGCCGTGCTGACGCAAGACTACCAAGTGACCGGGCCGTGGAAAGACCCCGTCATCAAAAAACTTCCTCCCAGGCGCAAGCCGAATGACTCAAATTCGATACCTTGAGGGCGGCATCATGAGTCAGGCTCATCATTTAAAAAAATTTCAGGTCGCTGCAGTGCAGATGGTCTCGACACCTGACCCCGCTGAAAATTGCGTGACAGCGGCGCGACTCGTGCGGCAGGCCGCTGCCTCGGGTGCCCAGCTGGTATTGCTGCCCGAGTACTGGTCGATACTCGGGCGTACCGAGCACGACAAGGTTGCCATTGCCGAGCCAAGTGGTGACGGCCCGCTGCAAACATTTCTTGCAGAACTGGCCCGTGAATGTGGAATCTGGCTGCTGGGTGGCACCATACCGTTACGTTCGAATCAAGCTGGCAAGGTGCTCAACACCTTGCTCGCATATGCACCCGATGGTGCAGTAGCCGCGCGTTACGACAAAATCCATTTGTTTGGCTTCACGCGCGGTGACGAATCCTATGACGAGTCACGCACCATCGTGCCCGGTGCTGAAGTTGTCGTGCTGCAGACACCATTTGCTCGTGTCGGGCTCTCGATTTGTTACGACCTGCGCTTCCCTGAGCTGTATCGAGCCATGGGACAGTGTGATCTGATCGCCATGCCGGCCGCCTTTACTGCGACCACCGGCCGCGCTCATTGGGAGGTTCTATTGCGCGCACGCGCTGTCGAAAATCAGTGCTTTGTGCTGGCGTCTGCGCAGGGTGGACTGCATCCGAATGGTCGACGTACCTGGGGGCACAGCATGCTGGTTGATCCTTGGGGTGAAATTCGTTCCCAGCTTGCCGAAGGCGAGGGCGTAGTGGCGGGGGAGGTTGACCTCGATTGGATGATGGGTATTCGCGCCAGTTTGCCGGCACTTCGTCACCGCACACTGTAATTCACGGCGGTCGCGGCGAGCTCGACCGCTATCCATTAAAATCTGCTCTCAATCTCCACACCTTAAATCCTAATGAACCTGATCGAGCCAAATCTCCAGTCACAAATGACGGCCACCAACTTGTTACTGACGCCGAACGGTCTGGATCACGACAAATTGTTGAGTGCACTGGGCTCGATTTTTACGCACAAGGTTGATTACGCGGATCTCTACTTCCAGTTCACCAAGAGTGAAAGCTGGAGCCTTGAAGAAGGCATAGTCAAGACCGGTAGTTTTTCGATCGACCAGGGTGTTGGTGTTCGCGCGATCTCAGGAGACAAAACGGCCTTCGCTTACTCAGATGATATTTCCGAGCGCGCCCTGCATGACGCTGCGGAGGCGACAAGAACCATTGCACGTCGAGGCGCCGGTCGGATTAAGTTAGCCTCATCCATCAAGCCGGGTTCTGCGCGGGCTTTGTACCAAACGCATGATCCTGTGATCTCGTTGGATGCCACCGCCAAGGTAAAGCTACTTGAAAAAATCGAGCGACTTGCACGCGCTAAAGATCCGCGCATTGTGCAAGTCATGGCGGGCTTGTCTGGTGAGCATGATGTCGTGCTGGTGGTTCGTAGTGATGGCGTGATTGCTGCTGATGTTCGGCCGTTGGTCAGGCTATCGCTCACCGTCATCGCTGAGCAAAATGGCCGTCGTGAAGTCGGCACCGCCGGTGGCGGTGGTCGCTATGATTTTCAGTACTTCGGTGAAGAGCTACTGCACAAGTATGTCGACGATGCAGTGAACGCTGCGCTCACGAATCTGGAAGCCAAACCTGCACCGGCCGGTCCAATGACCGTTGTGCTCGGCCCGGGTTGGCCTGGCGTGTTGCTGCATGAAGCCATCGGTCATGGATTGGAGGGCGATTTCAATCGTAAAGGTTCGAGCACATTCTCCGGACGTATCGGGGAGCGAGTCGCAGCAAAAGGCGTGACGGTAGTGGATGACGGTACGATTGCAGACCGCCGCGGCTCACTGAATATCGATGACGAAGGTAACCCGACCCAATGCACTACGCTGATTGAAGACGGTATTTTGCGTGGCTATATTCAAGACACGCTGAATGCACGCTTGATGAAAATGCCTACCACGGGTAACGGCAGACGTGAGTCGTATGCACATTTACCGATGCCGCGCATGACCAATACCTACATGCTGGCGGGTGATCGTGACCCTGAGGAGATTATCGCTTCTGTCAAAAAAGGTTTGTATGCGGTGAACTTTGGCGGTGGTCAGGTCGACATCACCAATGGCAAGTTTGTGTTCTCTGCCAGTGAAGCCTGGATGATCGAAGACGGCAAACTTGCTTATCCGGTCAAAGGCGCGACACTGATCGGTAACGGCCCGGACGTCTTGAACCGTGTTTCCATGATTGGCAGCGACATGCGCCTCGATTCCGGTGTTGGCGTTTGCGGTAAAGATGGCCAAAGTGTTCCGGTGGGTGTTGGCCAGCCCACCTTACGAATTGAGGATCTGACCGTCGGCGGTACTGGCTGATACCCGGCGCGAGCATGATAAAAGCACCGATAAATCGAGCACGTCACGCTGTCGAAAGGCGGTGTCCAGAAAAATCAAAAATTAACAATAAGCTATCGTTGCTTGCCAAGTCGGCCGATTTATAGGACTATCCGAGTCTGCTTTAATCTTACGTAATTAAAGTCAATGACTGCTCTGCGTTTTTTCTTTGAGTATTACTTTAGCTACCCCAGCCCTTGGGCGGTGGAGAAGCGGTAAGTTCACGACAAAGCAGAACAGAAACCGAATCTTTGAAACCGCCAGCGATGGCGGTTTTTGTTTTTGTACGCCAGACACATCTGGAGAAACCATGCCACGCACTGATGATCTGAGGATCAGAGAATTGAAAGAACTGACGCCCCCATCGCATTTGCTTCGTGAATTTCCTTGCGATGAAAAAATTGCGACGGTGACAGCGAATGCGCGGACCGCACTGCACCGCATTCTGCATGGTCAGGATGATCGTTTGATGGTAGTGATCGGGCCGTGCTCGATTCACGATACCAAGGCTGGTATGGAGTATGCGCACCGTTTGGTTGAACAGCGCGAGCGTTTCAAAGACGATCTCGAAATCGTCATGCGTGTTTATTTTGAAAAACCACGCACTACCGTAGGCTGGAAAGGTCTCATCAACGATCCTTATCTTGATAACAGCTTCCGCATTAATGATGGCCTGAGGATTGCGCGCGAGTTGCTAGCCCAGATTAATGCGCTAGGTTTGCCGGCTGGTACCGAGTTTCTAGATGTGATTAGCCCGCAATACATTGCAGACTTGATCAGCTGGGGCGCTATTGGCGCACGTACCACAGAGTCGCAAGTACACCGCGAGCTAGCTTCTGGTTTGTCCTGCCCGGTAGGTTTCAAAAACGGCACCGATGGCAATATCAAGATCGCTGCAGACGCTATCAAAGCTGCTTCACAACCGCATCATTTTTTATCGGTGACTAAAGGCGGCCACTCAGCCATTGTCTCGACGGGGGGTAACGAGGATTGCCACATTATTCTTCGTGGCGGCAAGGCACCTAATTATGATGCTGCCAGTGTCGAAGAAGCTTGCATCGCCCTTGGCGCCAATGGACTCGCGCAAAAGCTGATGATCGATGCATCACACGCTAATAGCTCGAAGAAGCCGGAAAATCAGGTGACCGTCTGCGCCAATATCGGCGAGCAAGTAGCAGCAGGCGACGACCGCATCATCGGTGTGATGGTCGAGTCACATTTGGTCGGTGGCCGTCAGGATTTGGTGGCGGGTGAAGAACTCACCTACGGCCAGTCGATTACGGATGGGTGTATTGATTGGGATAGCAGCGTGCAAGTGCTGGAAAACCTTGCGGCGTCAGTCAGGCAGCGGCGTCTTCATAGCGAAAAGGAATAAGTCGTTAATCGCGGAAGTTATTAAATTCCAGCGGTAAATCCGTCACCTCTTTTTTCAGCAAGGCAATCGTCGACTGTAAGTCATCACGCTTCGCGCCCTGCACGCGCACCGAATCGCCCTGGATACTGGCCTGTACTTTGATTTTGCTGTCCTTGATGATGCGCTGAATTTTTTTGGCGGCCTCGGTCTCGATACCGTTCTTCACCTTGATCACCTGCTTGACCTTGTCGCCACCGATTTTTTCGATCTTGCCGAGGTCGAGAAAGCGTACATCCACATTACGCTTGGCCATTTTGTTGGTTAGCACGTCGCGCACCTGACCGAGCTGGAACTCGCTATCGGCATAGGCAGTGAGCTCATGCTCTTTTTGCTCGACCCGCGCATCACTGCCTTTAAAATCAAAACGCGTCGTGATTTCCTTATTTGCTTGATCTACTGCATTTCTGACTTCCACTTGGTTAGCTTCAGAGACGATATCAAATGAGGGCATGAGGCTGCTCCGTGAGATGAAATGATGGTCTCTATTATAGTAGAGCGCCGTGGGCCATCATTAGGCAGCTGGTTATAATCGGCGAGTCATGACAGCCAAACTCCACATTCTTCACCATCACTCGCTGCGCACATTGAATACCTTTGGTATCGACGTGAGCGCAGCGCGCTACCTCAAGATTACTGACTCCGCGCAGCTTGATGCGCTGTATCGCGAGCCTGCCTTGCTTGAGATGCCGCGTTTATTACTGGGTGGCGGTAGCAACCTGCTGCTGACACAAGATTTTTCCGGGCTGGTGCTGCATATTGCTAATGAAGGTATCGCCATCACCGGCGAGGATGATCGGCAGGTATTCGTGACCGCGCAGGCCGGTGAAAACTGGCACGGTTTCGTACAGTGGACCTTAGCGCAAGAATTACCCGGACTAGAAAATCTGTCATTGATACCGGGTTGTGTGGGTGCGGCGCCAATTCAAAATATTGGTGCTTATGGCAGTGAACTGGCCGACTACTTTCATGCATGTGATGTATTTGATTTTCATACAGGTGAGACGCGTTCACTGAATAAACAAGATTGCCACTTTGCTTATCGCGATAGCGTTTTCAAGCATGATCTCCGTGAACGCGTCGTGATCATCAACGTCACGTTTGCTTTGCCGAAGCAGTGGCGAGCGAATCTGCGCTATGCAGAACTCGCTAATGAGCTTGCTACACGCGGTATCCAATCACCAACCGCAAGCGATATCAGCCAAGCAGTGATTGCGATTCGCACGCGCAAGCTGCCGGATCCGACCAAGATCGGTAATGCGGGCAGCTTCTTCAAGAATCCAGTCGTCACTGCAGATCAGCGCGACGCCTTACTCGCAAAATATCAGGCCCTGGTCAGCTACTCCCAAACTGATGGTGGTTATAAATTAGCTGCAGGCTGGTTGATCGAGCAGTGCGGGTGGAAGGGAAAAAGTATCGGTGCTGCGGGAATACATGCACAGCACGCGCTGGTACTGGTCAACCATGGTGGTGCAAGCGGCGCTGATTTGTTGCATCTCGCTACTCAGGTAGGGGACGATGTACTCGAGAAATTCGGTGTGGTGTTGGAGCCGGAGCCCCTGATTGTCTGATGTTTCGTTATTTTAAAAGCTGTGTAGCTATCCCTTGCTCGCCGAGGAGTTCAACAGCCTGTTTGTCGAACGAGACGAAGCTTTCTCCGCCCAGCCATGTTCCCTCATAGGCCATAGCGCCATCGGCGAAATCGCCGCCCACTTCGAGCAGGGCTAATCCGGCTTCAACTGCGGGTCGATTCGTCATCACGTTCTTAGTATTGAGCAATGTACGAATAGCAGCAGATATAGTACCGTTTTGAAAACCGAAAACACGTCTGAGTACCCACACAAATTCGCATAAACAGGGTATTGAGACCGCGATCAGCGACGCTGTCTTTAGTATCTTGGCTGCGGCACTTGCTTGCTTAATATCATCGCGCACAGTAGCCCGCACCAAGATATTCGTATCGACCGAAATATTCACTTTTTTCCAGCCCAGCCCGCTGAGGCAGCTTCATTCATTTCTTCGATTGTCGCAACCTTATGTGTTTTACCCGCAAGCAAACCCAGAAAGGTATCAATCGAGCCGGTCGGCTGCGTGGCTCTTATACGTAACTCACCGTTAGGCAGCTTTTCAACATCGATACGCTCACCTGGTTCGACGCCGAGATGTTGCAGCAAGTCACGTTTGAGCGTTACCTGTCCTTTTGCGGTAACCGTTAGCGAAGCCATGGCTGCCTTCCAAAGCAATTTCAGCGCATGGTAAGGCGAATTATCATTACCGTCAATCTGTCTATGGATGGCGTCACTAGCTTGAGTGATAAGACAGAATTCCGTGAATGTTGCGTTGGCCTTTTTAGGCGAGCCATTGAGTTTTTTCATCTGGTGCTCATTACTTGGGGCGAAATTGAGTTATCGCAGAACGCTAAAAGCAAGATGACAAAACTGGAACTGGTATGCGCCTGATGCATGATGCACATACATCAGGTGTGCGAGAGGTGCGATTAACAGTCGAGCATCACCCAAAGTGACAAACGTAATCCAAGGTCTCCGTCGTTTCGATCTCGAAGCTGGAATCGCCCGGCACATGGAAGCTTTGTCCGCCTTCGTACGTCTTCCACTCGGTTTCGCCTTTCAGGCGAACTCGGCATTTACCACCGTTGATCTCCATGATCTCCGGCGCACCCGTGTTGAATACGAGTGAGGAAGGGAAAATCACGCCGACTGATTTACGCGTACCGTCAGCAAACAGCACATTGTGTGAAACGCATTTGCCATCAAAAAAGATATTGGCTTTCTTGATGACGGAGACATTGTCGAATTGGGTGCTCATTATTTTTCCTAAATATAATTTAGCTACTTGGAGGCTCTAACAAAAAGCTACCAGCGTTGTTGCACTGCCTTGTCGTACTGCTGTGCTGTCTTCGGCGGCGCGCCTGGCTATAAGCTTTTTTAGAGCCTCTTGCCTGAGTTACTTGCTACGCTTAATTCGTGCATTGGCAGCGATACGCATACGCAGTGCATTCAGTTTGATGAAGCCACCTGCATCTGCTTGATCATAAGCGCCGCCGTCTTCATCAAATGTTGCAATGGTTTGATCGAATAGCGAATCAGTCTTGGAGTCGCGCGACACGACGATCACGTTGCCTTTATATAGTTTGAGGCGAACCCAGCCGTTTACGCGTTGCTGGGTATGATCAATCAGAGTCTGCAGTGCGACGCGCTCAGGACTCCACCAGTAGCCGTTATAGATCAGCGAGGCATAACGCGGCATCAGGTCATCTTTAAGATGCGCCACTTCACGATCCAGCGTAATCGATTCAATCGCACGATGCGCGCGCAGCATGATGGTGCCGCCAGGCGTCTCATAGCAGCCACGCGATTTCATACCCACGTAACGATTTTCAACCAAATCAAGGCGGCCAATGCCGTGCTTGCCGCCAATGCGGTTCAGCTCGGTGAGCGTCTCGGCCGGACTCATCTTTTTGCCGTTCAGCGCAACGATATCGCCTTGTGCGAATTCAATATCCAGATATTCTGCCGCATCCGGTGCAGCTTCCGGGCTGACGGTCCAACGCCACATGGATTCCTCTGCCTCGGCAATCGGATTTTCCAGATGGCGGCCTTCATAGCTGATATGCAGCAGGTTGGCATCCATCGAATACGGCGCGCCGCCGCTTTTGTGCTTCATGTCGATCTCAATGCCGGCATCTTCTGCATACTTCAGCAACTTCTCGCGCGACAGGAGATCCCATTCGCGCCACGGCGCGATGATTTTCACGTTCGGCATCAAGGCATAGGCACCTAACTCGAAACGCACCTGATCATTACCCTTGCCGGTCGCGCCATGCGAGATGGCGTCAGCACCGGTTTTGCGCGCGATGTCGATCAGGCGTTTGGCGATCAGTGGACGCGCAATCGAAGTGCCGAGCAAGTATTCACCTTCGTAGATGGTATTCGCGCGTAACATCGGATAGACGAAATCGCGCACGAACTCTTCACGCAGATCATCGATGAAAATATTCTCTGGCTTGATACCAAACTTGATGGCTTTTGCTCGGGCTGGTTCAAGTTCTTCACCCTGTCCAAGATCAGCGGTAAAGGTCACGATCTCACAGTGGTAGTGATCTTGCAGCCATTTCAAAATTACGGAGGTATCCAGCCCACCGGAGTAGGCAAGGACTACTTTTTTGATGTCACTCATGACGATATCTTCCTGGGTTATTGCAATGATTTACTGGTAGCTTGGGAGGATTTGCTTAGGATGGTTCGCTGCAATTAAGAGAAAACACGAAACGATTTTTAGCGCGCTGACCACGACTGGACTCGGGCGTGAATAGTTCATGAATACGCCTCAAATCTCACCGAGTACAAGATACTCAAGCAGGGCTTTTTGTACATGGAGCCGGTTCTCTGCCTCATCCCATACGACTGACTGGGGTCCATCAATCACATCGGCAGACACCTCCTCACCACGATGCGCAGGCAGGCAGTGCATGAACAGCGCATCTTTGTGCGCGCGCTTCATTTTATCGGCGTCGACAATCCAGCCATCGAAGGCTTTTAGTCGTGCTGCGTTTTCTTGCTCATAGCCCATGCTAGTCCAAACATCGGTGGTGACCAGATCAGCAGCTTCGCAGGCATCGGCGGGATGTTTGAATACGGTATAGCGCTGGTTGTTAGATGACACCAGTGCAGGGTTAATATCATAACCAGCGGGCGTCGATACATTGACATGAAAACCGAATACTTCGGCTGCCTGTAACCATGAGTACAGCATATTGTTGGCGTCACCAATCCACGCGACGGTCTTGCCACCAATTGAGCCACGGTGCTCTGTGTAAGTAAAAATATCCGCAAAGACCTGACATGGATGATGCTCATTGGTCAGGCCATTGATGACCGGTACGCGAGAGTAGGCAGCGAAGCGCTCAATGATCTCCTGGCCGAAGGTGCGAATCATGATGATGTCGCACATGCGTGACATCACTTGCGCGGCATCTTCCACCGGCTCACCGCGCCCCAGCTGGCTGTCGCGCGTATTGAGGTAAATCGCTGCGCCGCCAAGTTGGTGCATGCCGGCTTCGAAAGACAGCCGGGTGCGGGTCGAGTTTTTTTCGAACACCATCACCAGCGTGCGATCAAGCAGCGGGTGATAGGTTTCGTAGTTTTTGAACCTGCGCTTGATCAGCTTCGTGCGCTCGAACAGGTAGGTGTACTGGTCGAGCGTGAAGTCGGCAAACGTCAGGTAGTGTCGGATTGCCATAAATGAAATCGGCGGCGAGCCAGCGGCTGCCGCCGAATTTTTTAACTTGTTGGATTATAAAGGGTTTTATACCCCGAAGGCTGCTGGCAGCGGGCAAATCCGCTGGGATCGGCGCGAATCAGCGATATCCCGGCTGCTGTTGCGATTCGTGTCGTAGTTGCAGGTACAAGTCGTGACGCACGCTGTCGATTTCACCACGTGCGACTGCCTCGGTGACAGCACAGCCGGGTTCGGCCGCGTGATGGCAATTGGTGAAGCGGCAATTGCCCAGATGTGGCGCAAATTCGCGAAACGCGCGCTCCAGCATACCCTCGGTCAGGTGATGCAGACCGAATTCCTGAAAGCCCGGTGAGTCAATCACCGATGTGTTGTCGTCGATACGGTATAGCCGGGTGAAGGTCGTGGTGTGCTTACCCGTATCGAGCCGCTGCGAGATTTCGCGCACTGCGATATCAGCACCGGGCACCAGCAAGCTGATCAGCGATGACTTGCCCATGCCGGATTGACCGATCAGTATCGTTGATTGGTTTAGCAGTAAGGGCTTTAGCGTCGCCAAGGCCTGGTCTGACTGATTGAGCGCGCTTAGCTCATAGATTGGGTAGCCAAGCTTTGCGTACGCGTCCAGCCGTGCTCGCGCTGATTCGAGTGGTGCGCTAATGTCTGTTTTATTGAGCAGTAGATACGCTTTGATACCTGCCGCCTCAGCCGCTATCAGCGCGCGTGACACCAGATCATCCGAGAAGCTCGGCTCGGTAGCGACCACGATCATCAGCTGCGTGAGGTTTGCAGCCAGCAGCTTTGACCGATACTGATCCGAGCGAAATAGAAAAGTCGAGCGCGGAAGGATTTGTTCTAGCACCCCCTGATCGGCTGAGGTCGGAAGGAAGCTGACCCGGTCACCGGTGGCAACATCGCTCTTCTTGCCGCGCGTGACGCATAACCACTGCTGCCCGTCAGACTGCGCCAGATAGTGACGGCCATGTGCCGCAATAATCTGGCCCAGCCGAACGGTCATGCTCTTGGCAACGCGATTTGGTCTATCTTGGCTGCGCAGATGAAGTCGTTTTCCGAAATACCACCGCGACCCTGATTGACTGAATGCGTGCTGTAGCGAACGGTACAGCGGTTGTAGCCAACGACCATTTCGGGGTGATGATCTTCACGGTTCGCGATATCGGCAACAGCATTCACAAATGCCATGGTGTGGTGATAGTCGGGAAATTGAAATTGCCGTTCCAACTGGCCATCAATATGAGACCAATCGCTGAGAATCACCAAAGCGTCATTCAGTTGCTGCTCAGTCGCCGCATCGGTCAAATGCCCGCAGGATGTAGACAGCAACTGCTCACGTGTCATAGATGTCATTCGCCTCAAGCAGAGAGTAATCGCTGTACCCGCACACTTGCAGGAGGATGTGAATCATAGAATGCCGAATGCAATGGGTCGGGTGTCAGCGTCGAGGCATTATCTTCATACAGCTTGACCAAAGCCGATATTAGGTCGCGCGAGTTGCTGTGCTGCGCAGCGAATGCATCTGCTTCGAACTCGTTCTTGCGTGAGGTGATCGACATCAAGGGTGAGAACAGAAAGGTGAAGCTCGGCAGTACCAGCATGAATAAAATTAATGCCATCGCATCATTACTACCATTGAGTAGCGGTGTTACACCGAGGCCGGTGTAGAACCATACTTGTCCTTTCAGCCAGCCGAGTAATGCCAGAAAACCTAGTGACATGACGAACACGACTGCCAGGCGCTTGATCACGTGATTCAGCTTGAAGTGTCCCAGTTCGTGTGCGAGTACAGCTTCGATTTCGTTCGGTGCAAGACGCGACAACAGGGTATCGAAAAACACAATCCGCTTGGCGGCTCCAAACCCGGAAAAATACGCATTACCATGCGCGCTACGCCTTGAGCCATCCATCACGAACAAGCCTTTGCTGGCGAAGCCGACGCGCTGCATCAAGCCCTCGATACGAGCACGAAGACTTTCATCTTCCAGCGGCGTGAACTTATTGAATAGCGGTGCAATCAGGCTCTGGTAAAACGCGATCATGAATAGCTGGAATCCGCACCATAAAAGCCAAGCGTACAGCCACCACAGGTCACCAGCTTTTTCCATCAGCGTGAGCGTTACCCAAAGCAGGGGCAAACCAATCGCGGCACCCACCAAGCTATGCTTGATCAGGTCAGAAAAAAACAAACCCGGCGTCATCTTGTTGAAGCCAAAGCGCTCTTCCAGCGTGAACTGCTTGTAATAATCCAGCGGCAGATCGATCACGCTGGAAATAATACTGACTGCGGCGACCAAGGCGAGCTGGTACACGATGCCAACGCCAAATACGGGTGCGAGCATTTCGGAGAGCCACTGCAGCCCGCCCAGCAAGGTAAATCCAACCAACACAACCGCATTAACCACCAACAGCACAATCTTGAGCTTGGTTTTAGCCACGGTGTAATCCGCCGCTTTTTGATGAGCAGCGAGCGGAATTTTTGCAGCAAACTGCTCCGGGACGCTATCGCGATGCCGAACAATATGTTGGATATGACGAGACGCCAGCCATAACTTGGTGCCAAGCGTAGCAATCAGAAAAGCTGCGAACAGAAGCGAAAAACTGTAAGAATCCATTGGTGACAAATTGCGTGTGGGTTGTGTAGGTATAAGCGTGTGCGAGAATGACTGCCTGTCGGAAGCCACGAGGGCCGCGACGCAAGAAGGAATTGGATTATGTCACAAGCAAACGAAGCGCATCAGCCGGCCCTGAGCGGCCCGAACGAGTTCAACTTGGTCTGGATTGACATGGAAATGACCGGGCTCGACCCCGACCGTGACAGGGTCATTGAGCTGGCGGCTATCGTCACCGACGCTAACCTGAATGTACTGGCCGAGGGGCCGGTGTTTGCAATCCACCAATTGGATGAAGTTCTTGATGCCATGGATGCGTGGAACAAAGGCACCCACGGCCGCTCCGGTCTGATCGATCGGGTAAAAACATCCTCCATAAGCGAGCTGCAGGCTGCGTCCGAGATGATCGAGTTTCTCAAGCGGTATGTGCCGGCTGGGAAATCACCCATATGTGGTAATTCGATTTGTCAGGATCGTCGTTTCATGGCGCGGCACATGCCCACACTAGAAGCATTTTTTCATTATCGGAATGTGGATGTCTCGACCATCAAAGAGCTGTGCCGGCGCTGGCGCCCCGAATTGATCGCAGGATTCAAAAAACATCAACTGCACACTGCATTAGCGGATATTCGTGAGTCTGTCGAAGAACTTCGGTACTACCGACAACATTTCATCCGCGACCACTAAAGCCTTTAAAAAGGTGTCATGCAAGTTGTTGATCGCGGCTTGCCGTACCTTCAGTATCTTGTTAGCAGCCTCCGCCTGACCATTGCGTGCGTCTTGTCCGACGCTCATACCCAGAGACTTTCAATTAGTTGGGCTGTCTGCCTGCTTCAACCAAAATCGTTGAATCTGCGGCACTGACGCTTCCACCTCAATGGCCAACTTATGGCATTTGACCGGGTCGTCGACCAGCACCAACTGCGCCTCGTCAATCTCTTCTGCACCCAGCAAATCAATCGCTCGCAACAGTATCGCCTGCGACGACTCACGCAAGGGCTGCCATGCGGCTTCATTCAAACTAATCGCCTCAAGAAAACCCCAGCACCAGGCTTCGGCGTCGAGCAGTTCTTGGCCTTTGAATTTTTGTACTGAAAACAGTGGTTCGAAATCTTTGGGTGCTACTTCAAAGGTCACCCGGATGTTTTCCAGCGCTCGCGCCAGTAGCTCATGAATGCGTGCGCGCTGCTGCGCATCTCGAAACTTGGGTGCGTCTTGCGGGCTTGGTCCCCAGATGCGCGGCACCCACTGCTCGGGCAGAATGACGACTGGCCCAATTGCGATCGCGGTCAGATAGCCATTCAGCGCATCCATCGCCATCGTCTCGTCGCCGCAGTGCGCAGACATCAGGAAGCGATCGAGTTCATCGAATTCTTGGTCGCTGAGTAGGGATTGGTCGGACACAGTAACGATCGGTGATGGGTAAGTGCTCAGTGTAACAAGACTACAATGCAGCGATGAACAATTCATCATCAGCGGCTTTTCATGCGCTATCGCCGGATGTGGTGCTCGATGCGCTGGCATCCATCGGGCTGCATGGTGATGGTCGATTATTAGCCCTGAATAGCTATGAGAACCGAGTCTATCAAGTGGGTATCGAGGATGCAGCACCGCTGGTGGTGAAATTCTATCGCCCCTCACGCTGGAGCGACGCGGCGATTCATGAAGAGCATCAGTTCGTTCACGACCTGCATTCGCAAGAAATTCCTGTGGTGCCACCTTTATTAATCGCGAGTACAACGCTGCACCAATACCAACAGCATCGCTTCGCAGTGTTCGCCAGACAAGGCGGTAGAGCGCCCGAGCTGGATCGAAACAATGTGTTGCAATGGATAGGCCGCTTTCTGGGCCGTATACATGCAGTGGGCGCAAGCGATCGCTTTGTTGCGCGTCCAGTACTTGATCCGCAAACATTTGGTGAGAAAGCCAGGGATTGGTTATTACAGAGCGATTTGATTCCTGCCGAGTTGTATGAAAGCTGGTCGGTGATTAGCCGACAAGCCGTTGACGCCGTGCACCGCTGTTATCAGCGTGTGGGCGACATTCGCTCGATCAGGCTGCATGGTGATTGTCATATCGGTAATGTATTATGGACCGATGCCGGCCCGCATTTTGTTGATTTTGATGACAGCCGCACCGGTCCTGCGCTACAGGATTTATGGATGTTGCTATCGGGTGAGCGTGCCGATATGGTGCGGCAGTTATCGGATCTGCTGAGCGGCTACGAAGACTTCTGCGAATTTGATCAGCGCGAGTTGTATCTGCTAGAGGCTTTGCGGACACTGCGCTTGTTGCACTACAGTGCCTGGATAGGCGTGCGTTGGCATGACCCCGCATTTCCCGCTGCATTCCCCTGGTTCGGCACCGTGCGCTACTGGCAGGATCGTATTCTTGAGCTGCGCGAGCAAGTCGCGCTGACCTGCGTTTAAAAACTGATCCAGATTGAGTGAGAATAATAGTATTTTTTTATTATTCAAAAGGAGTCAGTGATGCCTAAAGGCGTTCGATTAAAGCCCGAGCAGATCGTGGCCAAGCTGCGCGAGATTGAGGTCAAGATAGGTCAAGGTAAGGATGTACTCAGTGCCTGCCGCGAAGCTGGAGCGACTGATAAGAGCTACTACCGCTGGCGACGTGAGTATGGCGGCATGAAGGTTGATCAGGCCAAGCGATTGAAGCAACTGGAACAAGAGAATGCACGCTTGAAGCGTTTGGTAGGCGAGTTGCACTTGGAGAAGGCAGTTCTTACGGATGTTGCCCGGGGAAACTTCTAAGCCCACAGCGTCAGCGTGCCGCAGTCGAGGCGGCTGTGGGCAAATACCCCCAACTCTCTGAACGACGCGCCTGCCTAATCCTTGGGGTGGCCAGGAGCACCATGCGGTA
>Ga0194133_10003825_pt1 | contig 20937 bp, 18 predicted proteins | sample TA2KigOf40mmetaG_FD_155448 | JGI IMG/M metagenome (GOLD analysis project Ga0194133, IMG submission 155448) | Freshwater microbial communities from Lake Tanganyika, Tanzania - TA2015055 Kigoma Offshore 40m | ecosystem: Environmental > Aquatic > Freshwater > Lake | place: Tanzania: Lake...
CACGGCGAGCGCGACCGGCTCGTGCCCATCCGCCAAAGCGAATTACTTCACACGGCCTTGCAGCAGGCCGGAGTGCCGGTTCACTTTGAAATCGTTCCGCGTAAAGGTCATGCCATCGGCCCGCCCCCGAAAGCGGTGCCAAAGTTACAGGAATTCCTCCGGTTACATCTCGGTTTAGCCAGGAAAAGTGAGGCGGTGGGCCGTTAGGTTCCGCTTCCCCCGCCGCGCGCAGGCGATTACGCTGCTGCTGCATGACCAATGAGCCGTTGCCACCGGTGACAACGTCCCCGGCTCTCGCTGCGACCACCCCCTCCAAAGGGAAGGTCTTTTTGCGTCGGCTCACGAGCACCGTGGCGTTATGGGCAGTGGTGCTCGGGGCACTCTTTTGTGGCAACAAGACCGTCTCCGACCTCGTGTTCATCACCATCATGCTGCTGCTGGCGGCGTGCGGCATGTATGAGTTTTACGGCCTTGTGCGCGCCCGCGGGTTGGTGTGCTTTCGAAAGTTCGGCATGGCCGCGGGGTTGGTGATGGTAGCGGGCACCTTCCTGCATTGCGCGGGGAAGCTCGGGATCCACGACTCACCGGCGCGGGTGAACGACTTCGAGACCAGCTTTATTATCTTCTTTGTCCTTGGTCTGTGCCTCCGTCAGTTCCTCGCCAAGGATAATCCGCATGGCATCGTCGCGATGGCCACGACGTTGCTAGGTTTGTTATATGTGCCATGGCTGCTGAACTTCATCCAGAAGATCGAGTTCTTCCGCTTCCCGGCGGGCGCGCACGCGAATGCGGGGACGTTCTACGTGCTCTATTTCATTGTCGTGACCAAGTTCAGCGACTGTGGCGCGTATGTGGTTGGCTCGCTCATCGGGCGACATAAGATGATACCGCGCATCAGCCCCGGAAAGACGTGGGAGGGCTTTGGCGGCGCGGTGGTGGTCTCGACGGGCGCAAGCGTGGCATTCGCGCATTTCGCGGGCGACAAGCTTTACGGCATGAACCTCACGCACGCGCTTATCCTCGGAGTCATCCTCAGCATTGCGGCGGTCATCGGCGATCTCATCGAGTCACTCTTCAAACGCGAGGCCGGCGTGAAGGACTCCGGCGGCTACTTCCCCGGTATTGGCGGGATTCTGGACTTGCTCGATAGCCTGCTGTTCAATGCGCCGCTGATGTACCTGTATCTGCGCCATGTACTAACGCACTGAACTTCTTCCGCTTGCGCCCGCTTAACCCTGACCTTGCTCGGCCTCGAGCAAAATTTGGGGCGGGCAGGGGTGGGGTCAAAATTACGATCAAGACAAACCCTGTTTGATGAAAAACGTCGTCCTTCTCGGCTCTACCGGCTCCATCGGAACCAGCACGCTTAAGGTCGCCGACGACCTGCCTGACCGCCTGCGCATCATCGGCATGGCGGCAGGCGGGAACTCTGAACTGCTCCTCGAACAGACGCTCAAATATCAACCCGCTGCCATCTCCATCGCGGACCCAGCCAAAGCTGTTGAACTTCAAGCCGCCCTCGGCACCAAGGTGCAAGTCCACGCCAGCAACGACGGCCTGCTGAAGCTTGCCACCATGCCCGAGGCCGACATCGTCCTTATTGCCATCGTCGGCACCGCAGGTCTGCAACCCGCGCTCGCTGCCATCCGCGCGGGCAAGGACATCGCCGTCGCCTCCAAGGAAATTCTCGTCATGGCCGGTGAGATCGTGATGAACGAAGCCCGCAAGCACGAAGTGAAAGTCCTCGCCGTGGACAGCGAGCACTCCGCTATCTTCCAGTGCCTTGACGAAAAGCCGAGTTGCTCCGTCCGCAGCCTTTGGCTTACGGCTAGTGGCGGCCCCTTTCGCGACAAGACGGCGCATCCGAGAGAATCTTTCGCCGACATCACCGTTGAGCGCGCCCTCAAGCATCCGAGTTGGGTTATGGGCCGCAAGATCACCATCGATTCCGCCACCCTTTTTAACAAGGGCCTGGAGATGATCGAGGCCCGGTGGCTCTTTGACATCGGCATGGATCGCGTAAAAGTAATAGTGCACCCGCAGAGTGTGGTGCACTCCATGGTTGAGTTCGTGGACGGCTCCATCATCGCCCAACTCAGCACGCCGGACATGTGCCTGCCCATCCAATACGCGCTGACCTACCCCGATCGCGTCGGCAGCGACCGCGTGCAGACGAACTTCGCCAAGATCGGCAACCTGACCTTCGAGGAACCGGACCTCGACCGTTTCCCTTCGCTCAACCTCGCGCGACGCGCAGGCGAAGTTGGCGGCACCCTTCCCGCCGTGCTGAACGCCGCCAACGAAGTTGCCGTGGAAGCCTTCTGCAACCGCCAGCTCAAGTTCACCGACATCTCCGCCGCCGTCGCCCGCGCGATGGACGCGCACCAAGTCATCGCGCATCCCACCTTGGAGCAAATTCTAGGGGCAGATTTGTGGGCTCGCCGTAACGCCTTAAGCGTATGACTCTGTCCATAAAGCACAGCACCCTGCGCGACTTGTATGACAAGGTCGTCGCGGGTGAGCGTTTGTCTGAGGCTGACGCTTTGCGCCTGTTCGAGAGCAAGGACATCAACGCCGTCGGAGCTATCGCGGACTTCGCGCGGCAGCAAAAAGTGGGCAACCGCGCTAGTTACATTCTCAACCGCTACATCAACTACTCGAACTACTGCATTCTTTCCTGCCAGTTCTGCTCCTTCGCTCGGAAGAAGCGCGATAAGGACGGTTTCGAACTGACCCTCGATCAGATGGTGCAGAAGGCGCGCGAGGCGCTGGCGTTAGGGATCACCGAGCTGCACATCGTTGGCGGGCTGCACCCCTCGCTGCCGTTCAGTTACTATGTTGATTTCCTCAAGGCGCTCAAAGCCCTCGACCCGCGCCTTCAGCTCAAGTGCTTCACCGCCATTGAAATCCTCCATCTTGCGTGGATGGCCAAGAAGCCCGTGGAGCAAACTCTGGTTGAACTCAAGGCTGCTGGGCTAGAATCCCTCACCGGCGGTGGCGCGGAGATTTTCCGCAAGGAGGTTCGCCACGCCATTGCGCGCGGCAAGGAAAGTGCCGAGGAGTATCTCAACGTGCACCGCACCTGGCACCGGCTCGGTGGGCGCAGCACCTGCACGATGCTTTTCGGCCATGTCGAGAAGCTCGAAGACCGTGTGCATCACCTGAGCTTGTTGCGGGGGCTACAGGATGAGACGCGTGGCTTCACCGGCTTTGTGCCGTTGCCCTATCAGCCGGAGAACAACGACATCCCCGTGCGCGTGCCGCCGACAGGCTTCGACCAGCTCCGTACGATTGCCGTGAGCCGGCTTTACCTCGATAACTTCGATCATATTACTGCTTATTGGGTCGGCATGGGCCTCAAGCTCGCGCAAGTCGCCCTAAGCTACGGCGCGGACGACCTGCATGGGACCATCTTGGAGGAGCACATCTTTCATATGGCCGGCGCAAAATCCCCGCAGCTCCAGACTGAGGCGGAAATGCTGAAGGCCATTCGCGAGGCGGGGAGAACCCCAATTCAGCGCAACACTTTTTATGAGCCGGTGAAGGAATGGACGCCGGTGGCAACTCTGTCTGGCTCAGAAGGGCAGCGAAAGAATCTGGTTTCGTTGGCTGTTAATGGGTAGTCTCGCCTCGTCCTGATCTTAGCTTTCAAAGCATAGACCGAAAATGAAAACCACCATCGAAGGCGCGCCCTCATTTGCCTACCTCCACGTGGATCTCGATCCGGGTGAGTCGGTCATAGCTGAGTCCGATGCCATGGCCAGCATGGCTGCCGATCTTGGGATGCAGGCGAGTTTAAATGGCGGGTTACTCTCCGGCCTCGCCAAAAAGTTCCTCGCAGGTGAGTCGTTGTTCGTGAACACCTTCACCAATACTACTGCGGGACTGCGCCGCGTGACGCTGGTGCAGACTACGCCAGGCAACATGCGGCAAGTTCAGCTCAACGGCGAGAGTGTATGCCTCCAGCCAGGGGCTTACATCGCTTCCACTCCCGGCCTGAAGCTCGGTCTGCGTTGGGCCGGCCTGGTCAGTGGCATCGCGCGCGAGGGCTTCTTCAAGCTCACCGTCTCCGGCACGGGCACACTCTGGTATGGCGCGTATGGCGAGCTGCTTGAACGGCAGGTGGATGGTGAGTACATTGTAGACACTAGCCACCTAGTCGCTTACGAGCCCCAAATGAAGCTCAAGCTCCAACTCGCCGGGGGGCTGTTCTCAAGTCTTTTTGGCGGGGAGGGCTTTGTTACCCGCGTTGAGGGTAAAGGTAAGATTGTCATCCAGACCCGCAGCATCAGCGGCTTGGCAAGTTGGTTGAACCCGAGAATCTGATTTCCCTGCATGCAAATCGACCTCCTCAAACGGCCCGGCAATTCTGCCGCCCGCGTCACGCTCTCGCCTGGCGAACACCTCACTTCCGAGTCTGGCGCGATGATCGCCATGAGCGACAATCTGGAACTCACGACCACGACGCACAAGCGGAACACCGGCTCTTTGTTTGCGGCTGCCAAGCGGTTGCTCGCGGGTGAGTCGTTGTTCCTCAACCACTTTTCCGCCAGCAGCGTAGCGGGTGAGGTCTTTCTCGCTGCCACGCTGCCGGGCGATATGCTGCGTTATGATTTACAGGGAGAGAACCTCATCGTGCAGTCCGGCTCGTTCGTCGCCTGCGAGAGCAGCGTGAATCTCAATCTCGGCTGGCAAGGGTTCAAGTCCTTCTTCTCCGGCGAGAGCGTCTTCTGGCTCCAGCTCAGCGGCACCGGCCCCGTCATCATCTCCAGCTTCGGGGCGATTTATCCGATCGAGGTGGACGGCGAATACATCGTGGATACCGGACATATCGTCGCGTTCCAAGAGACGTTGAACTTTACCGTCACCAAGGCCGGCGGAAGCTGGGCCACGGCCATCCTCGGCGGCGAAGGTCTCGTCTGCCGCTTCTCCGGCCGCGGCACGGTCTGGTGCCAGAGTCATAACGCAAAGGGCTTTGGCGTGGAACTCGGGCCGGAACTCAAACCTCGTTAACCGCCATGGCCATGCAAGTTTACATCCTCCGCACCGGCACGCAGGAAGGTCCGTTTCCCATTGAGCAAGTCCGTCAAATGCTTGCCGCAGGCGACCTGTTGCCCACGCACCACGTCTTCCATGAAGGTCTCACCAACTGGGTGCTGGCCAGTCAGTCGCCCGCATTAGCAAAGCCCGGCGGGCCGCCGCCCCTCCCCGCCGCTCCCGCAGCATCTGGCAATTCCGGACTGCTCACCAGCAGCTACAGCACAGATACGCGCAGAGAATTCCAATATACCATCGAGGGCCGCCCTGACTTTGCCTTCCTCACCGTGCAAGTCCCCGCCAACCAGACGCTCAAGGTCGAGGCCTCCGCGATGGCGACCATGGACACAAACATGGAGATGAAGACCAAGATGCGTGGCGGCCTGGCGCGCCTGCTCACGGGCGAAAGCATCTTCGTCAACGAGTTCACCGCCGCGAACGCCCCCGGCAGCATCGGCATCGCGCCGGGCGCCCCGGGCGATCTCGAGCACGTCTACATCGACGGCGACACGATTTACCTCCAGAGCAGCGGCTTCGTCGCCAGCGGCATGGGCGTGACGCTCGACAGCAAGTGGCAGGGCTTGAAAGGCTTTTTCACCGGCGAGGGCCTCTTTCTCATCAAGTGCTCCGGTAAGGGCGACCTCTGGTTTAACACCTATGGCGCGATGTTCTGCGTGAACGTCTCAGGCAGTTACGTGGTAGACACCGGTCACATCGTTGCCTTCACTGACGGGCTGCAATATGAGGTCGGGCGTATCGGCGGCTACAAGTCGCTGTTTTTCTCAGGTGAGGGCTTCGTCTGCCGATTCCGTGGTCAGGGCAAGGTTTGGGTGCAGACGCGCAAGCTTGGCGCGTTTGCAAGTTGGGTCTGGCCATTCCGCCCGGTGCAGCGGGGCAATTAACCCGATGGTAAATTGCAGGACCCACTCAGGGAAAAAGGCCGGACGCGCCGCTGATACTGGCGAGGTTTTGCCAACGAGAATTCAAACAAACACTTTCAAGAGGTGATCACCAGCCGGACCCAAGACAAGCTGCCCACTACAAAAGCATTGCTAGCATCGCGTATTATCTGAAGGATTCTTTTTTGGATCCGAATCTTATGAAACATATCCTAATCATTGCCGCCTCTCTTGCCCTCGCGTCTGGTCTGTCCGGCGCGCCCGCGGGCAACTCCGCAGACGGCATTTTACGCGGGCCGTTTTTCTCCGGTACCATCATGGCTAGCGACGGCAAGCAGCTCGCCGCCGGCAAGGGCATCGTCATAACGGTTGGGCCAAACAAGGACCATTACGTTTGTTATGACACCGACACGCTGCGTTGCGCGCTGGGCTGGTCGGGTGACTTCCTAGAATTCGGCAAGACTCAGGAGCGCATCGAGTGGCCACCGCCGCCGAAGATTAAAGGTAAGCTCGCGTTCGAGACGAAGATTGGGTCGGGTTGGGCGACGAGCGAGGATTTCAGCGACCCGCGTCCGAACCAGCAAGGCCCGCTGCCGCGCGCACAGGCGAAGTATCGCGGCCTCTACGTCCACAGCGACAATGTGGTGCTGTCGCACACGGCGGGCGACGCGGGCGTGCTGGAAATGCCCGGCCTTGAAATCATCGGTGGTCGGAGCGTGTTTACCCGCACGGTGAACATTGGCGCGGGGAAGCAGACGCTGCGCTTCCTCAGCGGCGCGGGCTTGGTGCCCGGTCTTGAGGATAGCGCGGTGAAGACCGAGTCGGTCAAGGAGTTCAAGCTCGTCATCTTTGGCAACAGCACGAACCGTCTGGTCATCGGGGTCACGGGTAACACTGACCTGAGCAAGCTCACCGCCGCCAAGCGCAACCAAGCAGGGGCTTGCGAACTGGCACTCGTGGTGGAGCCCCGGACCAAGTCTCTCAACCTGAAAGTCTTCATCGCCCGCGTGGATACCGATACGGAAGTGGACGCTATTCGCGCTGCGCTCAAGTCTGCCAAGGCCCCGGCTGACCTCGCCTCGCTCACCAAAGGCGGCTCCGCGCAGTGGCCCGCCGTTGTCACCAAGGGCGTGCCCGGCACCAACGCAGGCCCTTACGTCGTGGACCACATTACCGAACCCACTCCCAACGCGTGGAACGCTAAGACCTATTTCGGTGGGCATGACTTCTTCCCCGACGGCCGCGCGGCGGTCTGCACTTTCCACGGTGACGTGTGGGTGGTCAGCGGCTTGGATGAGAAGCTGGAGAAGATTACTTGGAAGCGTTTCGCCTCCGGGCTGTTCCAGCCGCTGGGGACGAAGGTCGTGGATGGAAAAATCTACATCACTGGCCGCGATCAGATTACGCGGTTGCACGACCTGAACGGCGACGGCGAGGCGGACTTCTACGAGAACTTCAACAACGACACGTTCGTCACCGCGAACTACCACGAGTTTTGCCTCGGCCTCGACACGGACAAGGCGGGTAACTTTTATTACGCCAAAGGCGCACCGTGGCCGCCCACCGTGCAGTCCGCGCATCAGGGCACGCTGCTCAAGGTGTCCAAGGACGGCTCCAAGCTCGACGTCATGGCCACCGGCCTGCGCGCGCCCAACGGCATGGGCATCGGCCCGAACGGTTGGATCACCGTGAGCGACAACCAGGGCCACTACATGCCGTCGAGCAAGCTGAACCTCATCCGCGAAGGCGGCTTCTACGGGATGCGTCAGGCTGCGCATGGTAAAGCCCCGCCCGATGACAACATCCACGCCTATGACCAGCCCATGTGCTGGTTGCCGATGAACATGGACAACTCCAGCGGCGGCCAAGTTTGGGTCGAGAGCACGAAGTGGGGTCCGCTTAATGGTCAGTTACTCTTCATGAGCTACGGCAAGGGCACGCTCTTTTCTGTGATGCCGCAGGAAGTGGACGGCACGGTGCAGGCGGGCATGGTGCAGTTCCCGCTGAAGTTCCCGAGCGGCACGATGCGCGGTCGCTTCAATCCACAGGACGGCCAGCTCTACACCACCGGCCTGCGTGGCTGGCAGACGGCGGGCGTGCGTGACGGTGGCTTCAGCCGTGTGCGCTACACCGGCGCGCCCGTGCGGATGCCGCAGGCGCTCCACGTCTCGAAGGACGGCGTGCGCATCACCTTCACCACCGCGCTCGACGAAGCCAGCGCCAAGGATGCGGGCAACTGGAACATTGAGATGTGGAACTACATCTACTCCGCCGGTTACGGCTCGCCGGAAGTCTCCACAAAGGACCCGAAGGTGAAGAAGCACGACAAGCTGGAAGTGACCGGCGTTGAGCTCAGCGCGGACAAAAAGAGCGTCACGCTCAAGCTCTCCGAGCTGACCCCGGCGATGCAGATGAAGATCAAGTTTAACGTGAAGTCCGCCGATGGTGAGAATGTGGTGGCCGACATCTACAGCACCATCCACAAAGTGGCGGCGAAGTGACGTCGAGGCTCTTTGGACTGGCTGCGAGTGCAGTCTTTTGTCTCGCCGGCGTTGCGGCTGAGTTCCCGGCAATTAGCTTGGACGGATTCCGTGACAGTGGTGGTCACTGGCGCAACATCCGCGACACCAATCGCTTCATTCAAGCCATAGCTGGGGGCGAATTATGCTCCTACGCAAGTTCGTGAAGTGGTGGAAAACTTACTCCTCTTTCAGCGAACAAACGGAGGTTAGCCGAAGAATTATGACATGTCGGCGGTGCTCACTCCGGAGTAAAGCTTGATCGTCTTGATGACGCGGTCTCGGGAGGACACCACGGAGATTGTGCGGTTTCTCTTGCGGCTAGAAATGCCAGCTCACGAAGGTCGTGATGCCGTTGATGACTCCATCAAATGGCTCAGGGAAATGCGACTCACGGGCTTGCGGACCGAGCGCATCAAGACCACGGCGGTGACTTTCGAAAGGCACACGGCAGGCTTTGACGTGATCTTGGTAAAAGACGTTACGGCACCACCATTTTGGGCGCGCTATTGCGAAATTGGGATCGGCAAACCGATCTTCGCCGGGCCGTGATGGGGTGAAGAAGTATTCGCTTGCTGAGGTTCACCCTGAGCGCCGCAATGGCATGCCACATGGTATGGCGGTTGGCCGGCTCAGTTGCTCAATCGAGACTATCCCGCCTGGAGAAATCGCCAGCCCTGATGATAGCAATAAATTAAATCGGCTCCGGATGTAGCCGTACCTGAATTAACGCCGCGTCTCCCCGTCAATCCTTGCGTCTTTTCTGCACATGAGCCGAATTCGATATAATTGCGCGGGGCTGGGCCGCCGGGATTTCCTCCAACTCGGCTTGGGCATGGCCGCCGGGCTAGGCTTCACGGATCTTCTTCGTCTGCGCGCCAGCGCTGCTGAGGCCGCACGGGCCGCCGGACGGTCGTCAGGCAAGCGCGTCAACGTCATCATGATCTGGCAGGACGGCGGGCCAAGCCATTACGAGAGCTTTGATCCGAAGCCGGACTCGCCGTCGGAGATTCGCGGGCAGTTCAAGTCCATTCCGACGAGGGTACCGGGTATCCACTTTTCTGAAGGCGTGCCTGAGCTGGCAAAAGTAAATGATAAATTCACGGTGTTGCGCTCGCTGGCTCACAAGGATCCCAACCATGGCGGCGGCAACCATTACCTCATGACGGGCGCACCCACGCCTGTACCCTTGGGCTGTGGCGCATTCGTGACTTTCCATCCTTCCTTCGGTTCCGTTTTGTCTTTCAAGCGCGGCGTGCAGGATGGCATCCCGCCCTACATGACCATGCCGAGTATGTCGCGCTCGGGCGGGCCGAACTTTCTTGGAGCCGAGCACGCGCCATTCGTCGTGGGCGGCTCACCGCAAACAGCAGGCTTTAAGGTGCGCGACTTAGTGCTGCCGGCAGATCTTAGCGAGGGTCGGGGCGTGTCGCGGCAGGATCTGCGCAAGTCATTGGATCGACTTACGCGTATCGCCGATGCGGCGGCGGAAGATCCAACAGTAGGGTTCGACCGGTTTTACGAGCAAGGGGTGGACCTGATCACCAGCCCGCAGGCACAGGCGGCGTTTGATATTGGGAAGGAAGACCAGCAGACGCGTGATTTGTACGGCATGAATGACTTTGGCCAGCGCTGTTTATTGGCGCGTCGGCTGGTAGAAGCGGGCGTCTCCTGGGTTACGGTTTACAGCGGCGGTTGGGATCATCACACCAAGATTTTTGAGACCCTCAAGGGCCAGCTAGGCGTCAATTTCGACAAAGGTGTGGCGGCATTGATCGCCGACCTTGATCGCCGTGGCTCTCTCGAAAACACACTGGTCCTCGCGCTTGGCGAGTTTGGCCGCACGCCCAAGGTAAACAAGGATGTGGGCCGCGATCATTGGCCGTTTGCCATGAGCGTGCTCTGCGCGGGCGCGGGTGTGCCGCGCGGTGCGGTCATTGGCGCGACCGATCCCAAGGGGTACTATGCGGCAGACAACGTCTACTCGCCCGAGGATTTCGCCACCACGCTTTACACCAAGCTGGGCGTAGACGCTCATCAGGTGCTACACACCAACACGGGTCGCCCGGTGCAACTCGTTAATGGTGGCCGGCCGATCAAGGAATTGTTCTCCTGACGCGGCGCGGCGCCGGTTGACCGCGCGGCCCGTTGGCGCAACGCTTCGGCATGGCCAATCTATCCCCCGCACAGATCAAGGTCGCGCTCGCTAGGGTTCCGGGCTGGCGTCGCCGGGCATCCGTCATCTCTCGCACCTATGAGTTCAAGAACTTTGTCGTTGCAATTAAGTTTGTGAACGCGGTCGCGCGCGCGGCGGAACGCGCGTGGCACCACCCGGACCTCGACATCCGCTGGAACCGCGTGACGCTCGCACTGACCACGCACGACGCGGGCGGCCTGACAGAAAAGGACTTTGCGTTAGCAGCGTTATTTGACCGGTTAGCAAGCTCCGGGAAATGACTTTTGAAGTTACTGTCAATGTTCCGCGTGTTCGTACTTAGCAAGAAGCCAGATGCCTCAGGTCGTCTGCTGTGGTTGCCTCGCGCCCCGAGGTGAGACAAGCTGCCCTCATAGCCGATTACCACGCCATGCCCCGCGAGTTCATCACCGTCGAGCGGCTCTATGACGAGCACTCCAGCCAACTTGACTTGCGCTTGGTCGGCAGTGCCATCGGGCTCAAGCGGGTTATCCGCGAGCCGACCGTAAATCGCCCTGGCCTCGCCTTGGCTGGCCACACGAAGTATTTTGCGCGCCACCGTTTGCAGGTCATGGGCCACGCGGAGGTGACCTACCTGAAGACATTGCCGCGTGATGAACGACGCAAACGTTACGAGTTGCTTTTCAGCCATCCGCTGCCCTGCGTGGTCTTCTGCCGCAGCCTGCCGCCTGAGCGCGACTGCGTTCGTGCAGCCGAGGCACGGAACATCCCCATCTTCACGTCGTCGCTCATTACGATGAAGTTCATCAACCATGCCACGCTCGCGCTGGAGCAACTCTTCGCACCGCGCGGCAGTGAGATGGGCAGCATGGTGGACATTCATGGCGTAGGCGTGCTGATTCGAGGTGATAGCGGCATCGGAAAAAGCGAGAGTATCCTCGCGCTTATTGAGCGCGGTTACAGCCTTGTCTCCGATGATATGACGCGTGTGATCCTGGTGGACGGCCGCGAGGTGGTGGGCACCAGTTCCGACCTGACGCGTAACCACATGGAGATCCGGGGTATTGGCATCGTGAACGTCGCGGCGATGTTTGGCGCCAAGAGCATGCGCTCCGAGAAGCGCATTGACTTGGTGGTCACGCTTAAGGCCTGGGACGAGGTTAAGGACATTGATCGGCTCGGCATGGAGGAGGAATTTGAGTCGATCCTTGGCACCCGCATCCCTCGGGTGACCATCCCGGTGCGGCCTGGGCGCGACCTAGCGCGCCTTATCGAAGTAGCTGCGCTGCAAGTCAAGCTGCGCCGTGCCGGCCATAATCCGGCCAAGGAACTTAACGATCGCCTGATGGCCCAGATGGCCCGTACCGTGCGCGGTCTCTAAAGCGCGATTGCTTTGGCCCGGCTTAGACGTTGGTTCCGCTCCAGCTTAGTTTTCGGCGGAGTTTTTTGAAGAAGCTGTCGCCCGTCAGGTGAACCAGCCGCACAGCCCGGGCCTCGCGGCGAATCAGCACCGTCTCGCCGGCGGCCAACGGTGCAAGCACTTCTCCATCCGCGGACAAAAGCGTCTCCACGCGACCACCCAATGCCCGGATACCAATCACCGAGGCTAGGCTCACTACCACCGAGCGATTAGACAAGGTATGCGGACAAATAGGCGTCAGCGTGAAGACCGGGGCGCTTGGGCTGACAATTGCTCCCCCGGCCGCCAAAGAGTAGGCCGTCGAGCCGGTGGGCGAGCTAACCACGAGGCCGTCGCAGCGGTAGCGAGTGAGTTCTTCGCCGTCCACGGTCACTTCCAGTTCGATCAGTCGTGAGCCGGAACCGCGGCTCACGACGAAGTCATTCACCGCCGTGCGCGTAAGCAGCCGGCCACTTAACGCCCCGCTGACTGCAATGAGGGGCCGCGACTCAACCGTAAATTGGCCGGCCCAGATAGCGCGCAGACCGCGGGCGAGGTCGCGGGCGGAAATCGCCGTCAGAAAGCCAAGGCCGCCTAGGTTTACGCCCACTAGCGGTGTGCGCGCGGCAGCGGTTTCCCGCGCGGCGCGCAGCATCGTGCCGTCGCCGCCAAAGACCAGCAGGAGCTCGGTTTCGCGCGCGACGGCCGCGGCATCTGGCGCGACGACGCATTTTAAGCCGGCGAATCGCGCCGTGGCGGCGTCAGCCAGCACCGTGCGCCCACTGGCGCGCACCAGGCGGGCGGCCTGCTGCACGACGGCCCGGCAGGAGTGCTTTTCCACGTTGGCTACCAGCCCCACGCTCCGAATTTTGCCCGCGACTAGCTTCACGCAGCACAGGATTTAGCTGAAGCCCGCCGCCACGCGAGAGAAAAACCTTGCCCCCCCCCCGCCGCCGCCCACAATCCCGCACACGATTCAACGCGCTCGCAACGCTTTTAAACTTATGGGCCGCATCTACAGCAATATCGTCGAGACCGTAGGCCGCACGCCGCTCGTGCGCCTCAACCGCATTCCTGCCAGCCTCGGAGTAGATTCCTCCACGCAGATTTTGCTCAAATGTGAGTTTTTTAATCCGCTTGGCTCCGTTAAGGATCGCATCGGCATGGCAATGATCGAGGCCGCTGAGCGTAGTGGTAGGCTGAACAAGGACACGGTCATCATTGAGCCGACCAGCGGCAACACCGGTATCGCTCTCGCGTTCGTTGCCGCTGCCAAGGGTTACAAACTGATTTTGACCATGCCGGAGACGATGTCGCAGGAGCGGCGCGTTTTGCTGGCAATGCTTGGCGCGAAGCTCGTGCTCACTGAAGGCGCGAAGGGCATGAAGGGAGCGATTGCCAAGGCCGAAGAACTAGCCGCCAGCACACCCAACTCGTGGATTCCGCAGCAGTTTGAAAACCCAGCCAACCCGGAAATTCACCGCCGCACCACCGCCTTGGAGATCTGGGAAGACACCGATGGTAAGGTGGATATTTTCCTGGCTGCAGTCGGAACGGGCGGCACTATCACCGGCTGCTGCGAGGTCATCAAGCCGCGCAAGCACACTTTTCAAGCCATCGCTGTTGAGCCAAAGGACTCGCCGGTCATCTCGCAAACGCTGGCCGGTGAACCGGTCAAACCCGGTCCGCACAAAATTCAAGGCACCGGCGCGGGCTTTGTTCCGGCGAACCTGCACCTGAAGAACGCTCAAGGCGGTGCGCAAATTACCGAATGCGTGCAAGTGTCCAACGACGACGCTTTTGCCATGGCCCGGCGATTGGCGAGGGAAGAGGGTTTACTCGTGGGAATCTCGACAGGTGCAAACGTCTGGGCGGCCATCGAGGTCGCCAAGCGCCCAGCAAACAAGGGCAAAATGCTGGTGACCATCGCCTGCTCGACCGGCGAGCGGTACCTGAGCACCGCACTGGCGGCAGATGCCCGGGCGGAGGTCGGGGCATAGTGGGGTCACTCTTGCCGCTTCACCTACAAAATCCTCCTGCCGCCACCGTGCAGAGGCGAAATTGCGGCTGATCTTTTGGTAAGCGTTTACAAGTGCTGGCAGTGCATCGCTAAGGCGCGAAGTTCACCGTTACGGCCTCGCGCTCGAAGTCGTTCGCCAGCATGAGCGGCTGCAGCTTCAGCCCGCCCAGTGCCGCGACGAAGCGTTCGGGAATGACTTCCAGTCTCGTGTTGTAATGTGTGGCAATCTCATTGAAGTAGCCCCGGGCGAGCGCGATACGGTGCTCTGTGTCCACTAGGGATTTTTGCAGACCAAGGAAGGCTTGCCCCGTGGTCAGCTCGGGATACGTCTCGCGTACGGCTACCAACACTTTCGAGCAGGCCGCATACTCTGGCCCCGCGACGCCGGGAGGCGTGGCGGTCTGCTGCGCGCGCAGCAGGGCGATGCTTTCCTGCAACTTCCCCTCGTGGTCGCGCAAGCTGGTGATAGTCGCGACCAGGTTGGGGATCAGGTCAAAGCGCCGCTTGAGTTGCACGTCCACCTGCGCCCAGCCCTGTTGCACGCGGTGGCGGAGGTCAATCAGACTGTTGTAGACCATCCACACCCAGCCGAGTGCGACGATTAGTCCGAAGCCGAACGCGGGCAAAAGATACAGCGGCCACTCCTCTTGGACGTTTTTGCCTTGCACGCCGTCGCGCCAAATAAAGCCACCCACGGCCAGCACATGTCCGAAGACGAGCCAGCCCCAGAAAGCCCAGGCGAGGCCTGAACTGATTTGCTGTTCGCTGCGCGTGGAGATGAGGAAGATTGGGGCGTGCTCATCCGCCGCAATTTCCGGCGCGACTACGTCTTGCCGCTCGCGCGATTGCCCCATCACAAAGATGGGTGTGTGCAAGGGAATGGCGTGCTCATGGAAGCGGCGGCGACCGGTGGAATTAGCGATGCTCATTGCGGGACCCTTGCCGTAATAGACCGGATCCCAGCTTGAGCAAGTGTGTTCGAAGACCGAGAGCATCTCGATCTCAGCACCCGCAGGTCGCACGAGCACTGAGCCACAGTCGTCATGTAGGTAAAAGGGAATCATTTCGCCGCCGCTGGCCACGGTGGTCCAGCCGCGTTCTGTGCGAGTGCGCGTCTGCGTCTTGCCGTTGCTATCAGTATAAGTCTCGGTGACGGTGCGTTCCCACTCCTCCTGCACGCTCCACGAGTAATTCACACAGCGGCAGTCGGCCAAAAAGCTTCGTAGCGGCGAATCCACTTCAGCCGTGCCCTTAAGCTCCACAAGGCCAATGAAGACGCCGATGGTCTTGGACGTAGGCAAGTTGTCAACTAACCGCCGCCGCCGACCCGCACGCAACGCGCCCAACAGGCAGAGAAACGCCAGCCCGCCGCCAACCAGAGGCAACCACGGGGCGAAGTCGTTCATGGGTCAGGCATAGCAAAGCTGGATGACTAGAGAAACACTACAAAATCCGAAAGGAAGGGAGCCCGCAGTCGACAATGCGTATATCTGATGGTCACCCGCGTAATTATCAATGATGACCTATAAACAATCGCCTGCTAAACCATGTGCTGATGAAGCGCAAAACGTCCCCTCCCGGCCCGCGCTACGCGGCGCTTATCCAGCTCCTCCGCACCGCTGAGGAACTTTGGAACGCCAGCCGGGTCTTTTTCGCCCGCTGGGATTTGAGCCCCAGCCAGTTCAATCTCCTCAACGTCCTCACCGACTTTCCCGATGGCTGCACGCAGTCTGACCTCAGCCGCCAGCTCATCATGCACCGCTCGAATGTCACGGGCCTAGTGGACCGCTTGGAGGAGCGCCGCTTGGTCGCGCGCAAGGAAAACGCCAACGACCGCCGCGCGTGGCTGGTGGTGCTCACGCCTGCTGCCCAGAAGCTGCTCGCTGAGATTTACCCGCACTATTACGCCTCCGCCGAACAGGTCTGGGGAAAGCTCCCCGCCGAACGTGCCGACAAGCTCGTCGCCGAACTCACGACTATCAGCGAAAATGCCACCCGTGCCGCCAGCCCATCCGTCAAGTAACCCACACCCCTTTCCGCAATGACCTCCACCCGCAACTACCCGCTGCTTCTCGCCAGTCAGTTCCTCGGCGCGCTAGGCGACAACGCCATTCTCGCGGTCATTGTTGGCCAACTCACCATCTTGCAGAAAGCCGGCGAAATCACCTCGGAAGAACTCCGCACGCGCAGCACCATCTACACGAGCATCCTGTTCATTCCCTACATCCTGCTCGCGCCCCTCGCTGGTTACCTCAACGACCGTTACGCGAAGACCGCGTGGCTCGCCGGCGGCAACGCCATCAAGCTCTTGGGCACGGCCGTCTGCGCCCTCAGCATTTGGTTCGGCTACATCTGGCAGGCCCCGGGCTACTTCCTCGTCGGCATCGGCGCGACGGTCTATGGCCCGGCCAAATATGGCATCCTGCCCGAGATTCTCCCTCGCGAGCGACTCGTCCACGCCAACGGCATGGTCGAACTGCTCACACTCCTCGCCATCCTCCTCGGCGCCATCGTCGGCTCGGTCATGGTGGACCAGCTCCCCGTCGGCATCTGTTACCTCATCCTTGCGGGAATCTTCGGCGCCTCGCTCGCGCTCAACTTCTTCATGACCCGCACGCCCTCCGATTTCAACGTCCGTCTCGGCCAGAGCGTCGGCGAATTCTTCGGTCACTTCGGCGCACTCTTCGCGGGGCCTCGGCTCGGCAAAGTCCTCGTCGGCACCGCGCTCTTCTGGGTTTGCGGCGCAACCATGAAAATCAACTTTCAAGCCTGGGGCCTCGACGTGCTAAAGCTCCCCGATAACACCCAAATCGCTCTCCTCGGCCTGTGGCTCAGTGTCGGGGTCATGGCCGGCAGCCTCACGGCAGGGAAGTTCCTCGCCGTCAGTGACCTTACCTGGACCCGTCGCTACGGCGTCCTCCTAGTGGCAATGCTGCTCGCCGTGTTCGCCATCGAGCCGCTGGGACTTCAGCACGTTGGCCAGAAACTCATCCAAAGCGCCGGCCCCGATGGCGTGCACAAGACCGTGCTCGTCATCCTCCCCGTGGTGTTGGGACTGCTCATCGGCGCGGGCTTCGCGGCCGGCCTGTTCCTCATCCCCCTCAACGCCGCGCTCCAAGCGGAGTCTGACCCCAACAAGCTGGGCAAGACCATTGCCGTCCAAAACTTCTGCGACAACCTCGGCATGGTCATCGCGGGCCTGCTGGTCTTCGTCTGCGTGAAGGCCAGCTTCTCCGCGTCCCAAGTCTTTCTTGTCCTCGCCGTCATGGTCGCCACCGCGCTCGCCTGGCTGAAATTCCCTCCTCAGAAACCCACGGCTTCCAATCCTAACTCTTAATCCTAATCTCACTTCTAATCCTTCTCCCTCTTCCGTTTTCATGAACTCCCTCCTCCGCCTACTCGTCCGGCTCCTCTTCCGCTTCCGCGCCTTCAACGAAGGTGCGCTGAACACCCCGGGCCCTGTCCTCCTCATTCCCAACCACACGTCGTGGCTTGACTGGCTCTTCGTCGGCGTCTGCCTCGATGACTCATGGAAGTTCGTCACCTCCGCCACCACGGCGGAGCAGTCTTGGCTGCATCGGTTTGTCATGAGGAACCGCAGGACCTTTCCCATCGACAACGCTAGCCCCTATGCCGTGAAGCACATGGCGGAATTCCTCTCCAAGGGCGGCAAACTGGTCTTGTTCGCCGAGGGCCGGCTCTCACGCACCGGGACCTTGATGAAGCTCTTCGATGGCACGGGCTTCCTCATTCACAAGACCCACGCCAAAGTCATCACCGCCTACCTGCGCGGAGCCAGCCGCCTGCCCTTCTCTCCGAACCACGGCTGGAAACGCTGCTTCCCCACCGTCACCGCGCACTTCAGCGACCTCCTCACGGCTCCCCACCAAGAGCATCTCAGCACATCGCAAAGCCGCTCACTCTTCACCCGCTGGCTCCGCGACCAAATGGTCCGTCAGCAGTTCGACACCGAAATGGCCTTCGGCCCCATGAGCCTGCCAGCGGCTATTGCCGAAACTGCTGCCGCGCAGCCGAGCAAGGTCATTCTTGAAGACGCTACGCTCACCGAGCTGACCTACCGCAAGCTCTTCATTGGCGCGAAGCTCATGGGCGACCGCCTTGCTCCGCAATGCTCCGGCGCAGCGCGCGTCGGCGTCATGCTGCCCAACGTCAACGCCACCCCCGTCGTCCTCCTGGCCCTGTGGCAGCTGGGCAAAGTCCCCGCCATCCTGAACTTCTCCACGGGCACGCCCACCATGCTCGCCTGCGCGGAACTAGCGGGCCTGAAACACATCATCACCTCCCGCGCCTTCCTCAAACGCTTCAAGCTCGACCCCGCCCCCTTCGAGCAAGCCGGCCTCAAGCTCCTCTACCTCGAAGACCTCCGCGCCACCATCAGCAGCGTCGCGCGGATCCTCGCCCTAGCCAGCAGCTATTTTCCTCAATCCCCATCGCCTTTTGCCGACTCCCTCGGCACGGCGGTGATCCTATTTACCAGCGGCTCCGAGGGCATCCCCAAAGGCGTCGAACTCTCTCACCGCAACCTCCTCGCCAACACCCGACAGATGCTCGCCATCTGCGACCTCCGCGACGACGAACGCTTCTTCAACGCCATGCCCATGTTTCACAGTTTCGGCCTCCTTGCCGGAACCATCTTGCCGCTGGTGCGGGGCAACTACATCTTCATCTACCCCAGCCCGCTCCACTACCGCGTCGTGCCCACCGTTTTCTACGACAAGGATTGCACGGTGCTTTTTGGTACCAACACTTTCCTCAGCGGCTATGGTCGGAAGGCACATCCCTACGATTTCCGCTCGCTGCGCTATCTGTTTGCTGGGGCGGAGAAACTCCAGTCAGCGACGGCTGAGTTGTGGGCACAGAAATTTGGCGTCCGCATCTTGGAAGGCTATGGCGCGACTGAGTGCAGCCCCTGCCTCAGCGCGACCACTCCCTTGGAGCCCAACCACGGCACCGCCGGCCGATTCCTCCCCGGTATAGAGTGGAAACTGGAGCCAGTGGACGGAGTAGCTGATGCCGGCCGCCTCTTCGTGCGCGGCCCCAATATCATGAAGGGTTACCTCAACGCTGATGCTAATGCCAAATTCCACTCCGGCGGCGGCTGGTATGACACCGGCGACATCGTCAGCGTGGACGCCGAAGGCTTCGTGAGCATCCGGGGCCGCATGAAACGCTTCGCCAAGATTAGCGGCGAAATGGTCAGCCTCACGGCCGTCGAGGACGCCCTGGCCGGGGCTTTCCCGCACTACGGCCTCCGCATGGCTACCGCCGTCGTCACCCGTCCGGACGAAGACAAGGGCGAAGCCCTCGTTTGCTGCACCAACGAACCGAAGCTCACGCTCGCTGAGATCCGCGACGCCATCAAAGCCAAAGGCCTCGGGAACCTCTGCATTCCCCGCGAGATAGCCTTGGTGAAGGAAATTCCGAAGCTCGGCACCGGCAAGGTGAACCACCGCGAGCTTCAAACGATGGTGCAGAATTCCAAATGAAGTCACCGTAGGAAGGAATCCCATGAAACTCCAAGACATCCAACGACTCCACACCGACGGCTTCCTCGCCGCTGACGTGCGGGACCGCATCGTCGCCCACTACAAGCTGCAGGACGCGCCCAACCGGTTCATCGCCATCATCGCCGTCATTGGCGGCGTGCTCGTGGCGGCCGGCGTCATTCTGCTGATCTCGGCAAACTGGGACGACATCCCGCGTGGTGTGAAACTGATTACGGGACTGGCCTTGATGCTGGGCAGTCACGCGGCGGGCTGGTGGATCCGCACGCGCCATGCTGACTTCCACAAGACCGCCGAGGCGTTTCATCTGGTCGGGTCAGTCCTGTTCCTTGCGGACATTGCGCTGATAGGCCAGGTCTATCACCTCAGCTCGCGTCCACCGAACGCCATCCTCGTCTGGTGGGTCGGCATTGCCCCGCTGGCTTGGCTGTTGCGGTCCAAGCCCCAATACATCCTGACCCTGAGTGCGGCGTTGCTTTGGCTGGCCATGGAATTCCTCCATGACAAGGGGTGGTTGCATCATCACCGTGGCGAACTTGCGTTGCTCTTTTACCCGGCAATATTCGTTGGTCTTTATGCTGCGGGGGTAGGGATGGAACGCTCTCCGGCAAAGGACTTTGGCAGTGTTACGCGTCGTTATGGCCTAGTGGGGCTAAGTTTTATGCTGCTGCCACTTCTTTTTGGCAGCCATGTGAGCTCCCGAGGCGGAGATCTCGTGTGGAGCCTTTATGCGCTCATCTCCGCAACCGTGGCGGCTGGTCTCTTCTTCGCCTTGCGAGGCGAGGCGAAGCTCCCGCTGATGTGGCGCGGCATCTGGTTTGGCACGCTAGTGTTCTGGCTCGTGTTCGTGGGCATGGCTTGCCTCAACGATAGCCCCCACACACGTTGGGAAGCCGGCCGCCATGATTGGGTCGCGTGGACGGCATCCATCGCCCTCTTCGCTCATTGTCTGGTGATGGTGAACCTCGGTCTGCTGCTGGGCTCACGGTTCTTCATCAACCTCGGCCTGAGTCTCCTGACGTTGGATGTCATCATCGCCTACCTGCGGCTCTTCGGAACCATGGCGTTAACAGGCGCGATGTTTATCGTGTCCGGCGTCGGCCTGATTGTTTTGGGCGTCTTCATCGAGAAGCGCCGTCGCGCTCTGATGCTTAAACTTCAGGAAGCCTCCACACCCACCAAACCATGAACCCCAGACACTTCATCGCCGTCCTTGCCGCGCAGACGCTGCTGCTGCTTGCCCTCATCGCCCAGCAGGAATATCGGCTGGCCGCTCCTACGACCGTCCTGCTCGAAACCGCCCCGGTGGATCCGCGTGACTTGCTGCGCGGCGACTATGTCATCTTGAACTACAAGGTAAGCAACCTCACCAATAGCTTGTGG
>Ga0194133_10003826_pt1 | contig 20935 bp, 9 predicted proteins | sample TA2KigOf40mmetaG_FD_155448 | JGI IMG/M metagenome (GOLD analysis project Ga0194133, IMG submission 155448) | Freshwater microbial communities from Lake Tanganyika, Tanzania - TA2015055 Kigoma Offshore 40m | ecosystem: Environmental > Aquatic > Freshwater > Lake | place: Tanzania: Lake Tanganyika...
GCAAGTAACCCACTAGACCACATTATATACATGTACATGGACTGGGCCTCCCTGCCCATGCACGCTGCAGGAAAAATTTGCACCGTTTAGCAACAGCTGAATCCGTGCAGCCTAGGTGGGTCAGCTGTTGGTAAACCTATACATAAACCCAAAATCTCCCTCCATGTATCCGATCTCTATAGACCACCCTGACTCCAAATGATCAGATTGAGTGCCATGGTTAAGAGTTTCTCTACTTGTTGTTTCTAATCTGCCACCATAATAGATTATTGTTTCTTCCTTATGGTGTAAACATGAACTAAACATAAGTTAGTATTTCACATTGGATTCTTATTTTCATGAGTTTGCAAAATTTAAGGAATGAATGATTTATATTTATTACACATTCACACTGCCAGACTCTGTTTAAGTTCAAGTCAAAAAGATTTTCACATTTTACCATAAGTTCAAATAAAGTTATATTTTTCTTTAAAATATCTTTTTATATCAGCTCGATGAATTTTGTGATTATCGTTAGTCTCCACACCCTTTTGCTGATTGTTAACTTTAATCTTGTATTGGGAAAACGTCGATTCGTCTCATGATGGTTTGCCTAATGTCATTTTGCTTACAACAGTGTGCCTACTTTGTTGATTTGTCTAATGACGGTTAGCCTACCATGTCTGTTTGTCTAACGGACGGTTTGCCTACTATGTCTGTTCACCTAATCAATATAGGGTTATTGCTAACCAAATCAGAATGTCAGGAAACATGCCCCGCAGGGTTAGGAAGGTGGAAACGTGCATTGGTTAAGTTAGGTTAGGTAAGGTTAGGTTAGGTTAACAATGACCTTATGCTGATTAGGTGAACAGACATAGTAAGCAAACCGACATTAGGCGAACTGACATAGTAAGCGAAACCTCAATAGATGAACAGTCATTAGACGAATGTATCTCATTTATTATCCTTTACAAATAAAATAATTGCTTACTATTTTCTTCAAATAAATGGCACATTCTTTCCTACCCTTACAATAAATCTTAACCATATAAGCTTGGTATTGCAAATATTGACCGCTAGAACTTCCTGATTGCTAAATTCACGGATTCAAGTTTCATATATTTAAACCCTCCTCTTCCTCAAACAGTAAGTCTCCCACATTTTTTTATCTCTTTTTATACGCTTGCACATTCTAATCGATGATCATCAACTTGCTTTTTATGAGTGCAAAGTGAATGCCGATGGTTTTTGATAGAATGAATTTTTCATGAGTAGTCCTCTTTTTCTGATGGATGGAAGTTTTGACCCAGGCGGGAGTCAAACCCGGGCCTCCTTGAGCTTGACAGATGGTTGCGCTGATACTACTTTGCCGTTGTGACTCCATTGTTTTCTGATGTTCATGCTAGGATCCTGTGTAAAAGCAAACAACAGAGATACATCCTTAAACCCTCCTAATTTTGATTTAATAAATAAACAAAATCAAAGATTGAAGCCCTATCACACTTTTTTTTGTTACAAAAACAGTTCATCTTATTATTCCCATCACGCATGTGAAATTTTGTTGTCAAAGTGGGCCTTTTTATCTTTCAAACAATAGCATGAAAATTCTTTGTTGTTTAAATTTGTTACTTTAACAAAAGACAGTGTAGATATATATAGAGAAAGAGTGGGTTGAAACATGAATAATAGTATCAAACCTTGTTTTATTGTTTGAAGAGCATATTTCATTTTCACTTCATTTTTTGTTCGCCTCTAGTTACATTAATTCTGATGATCAGAAATCTGAAAAGTTGAACCTGATCACGCAAAACACGTGGGCGGTTAGTTATCACACAGAGAATTAATTAGCCTAAACAAACCTGCTGCTGCTTGTAAGAAACCAATTAACTAGATAAAAACTACTGAAAAATGAAATACAGACATGTGGATAAATAACTGTGTTTCTGAATAATAAAAAGAACAAGTAAGTTATTGGTCAAGGCTGACCCCCAAACTTCAAAACAATTAGGTACCCTTAATTCACTGTTATGGGTTACCAGGGTCTTTTCATTGACTCTGGGCCTTTTAAGGGCTACTCTTTTGTTGTTTTAATGCTGAAAACCCTTGCCAGATGAGAGACCAGCTAGCATCGGTGAATTAAGTAGATGGGTATTTTGTGTGCAGGGAAAAATGCCTAACCCTCCTGACCGACCTGCCTTCTTAAAAATTTATGGCTTCGTCAAATTTGAAAGCTACAGAAAAGTTATTTTATAAACTTTTCTTCAGCTTTAAAATTATAGGAGCTATTATAGAGATGTAAATATAAAACTTTGAACTTAAATATCTCAGCTTCTAGGCAAAATAACAAAAAGCTGATTTGTAACTTTGGAGCCATCCAAGTAAGGATTATGCATGCCAATTTTCAGGGCTCTAGCTTCACTGGTGTAGGAGGAGAATGAGGTGACACATGTACACGGGATGTCAAGCATTCTTAGACAGATCCCAATACAAAATTTATAAACTCCTCCCTTGCTTTGCTCGTGATGGAAAAAAGGGAATGAGTAAATGCTGAAATAAATTTATCCATATGGACACTGAAGGCTTTTACATAAGTTAAAAAGACATTAATAATGCCCATGTTTACACAGGGTCATGAGAGTTGTTCTAACCTAACCCTTGTGCTTTGATCCTTTCCTTAGTTTTTCATCTTTTGCTTAAGCTATTTCTGTTCAAAAATGGCCCAAGTGGGGAGGAGGTGTGCAATCCAGAGTTGGGTGGGTAGGTGGGGAGTTTTAACAATGGTATGTTTCCAGGGAGGGAGTTAAACCTGAAACCTAGCTCTCTTTCTGCACCCGATGGGTCAGGGTCTCTGTCCAAAATGTGCCGTTTAGAACATTTAGAGAGGTTTTTCTTCAGACTTTGAGTGAAGTGGACTTTTGTTTTTCCCATTTCTCAACTAGAGTCTCATGTGGGAATCTGAGCTACACTTGCCAGGGTCTCTGGATCATCGCCACCATCACCACAGGTTGAAAAAGGGTCCGTGCCATTTTGACTCACCTCTCATAGTAAAACCCAGGGTAAAGTTGGGTAACTTTTTCTCTCCCAAGTGGGAATTCAGCACTTTTAAGGGCCGATTGAGTCATTACCAAACCTGTCTTCTAATTCTCATTTAGTTGCCACTTTACAAGCAAAGAATACTACTTTTAAAATAGGTATAATCAACAATTATTGTCAGTAACAATCGATTATTCAATAATTGGCCTTCAATCTGTGTCTTGATTCATCCATTATATGCTTGGATTCCGTTAGCATTGTTTGTAATTCTGATTTCTAATTCATAAACTTTATACATTCAGCCACGTCAGTTTCAAGCTGTGTGAGAAATTTTACCTTTGTGGGAGGTTTGTACAGAAGGCATGAACAGTTATAACATTTACAACTATGGTTATAGTTAACAAGTGGGCCCCAGGTACAATCTCAAAGTCACTTCACCAAAGGCCTATTTGGATGCACAGTTTCTTAATTTTGACACCAAACGTTAACAAAATTATAACATCGCAAATGATTTTGTATATTAATGCATGTTTTTTGTTCCCACTCATGCTTAACCATGTGAAATGAGAGTTTTTGTGGGAATATTTTCAATCATTTCTGAAAAATTATGAAGATGAAAAATATTTTAACTGCGTATATGTTATCTTTATTATGAAAAAGATTCTTTGAATATTTAATTACAGTAAGGTAAAAACTCATCAAAATAAAAATGTTAGGGTAAACCCTTGCCATTCGTTGTGAAAAAAATTGAATAATTTGTTAAGCTTTACAAGGTATATCTGACCAAAAAAAAGTTCAAAATTTGTCTGTTTTTGTCTGAAAAGTGCAAAAAAACACCAGTTTTGTAGTGCCTTTCGGCACTTTCCATGTGAAATTGGGAAAAATTTGTAAATTTGTTTGGCCAAGTAGAGTAGCTAACTAAACAAAGCCAACCTGTGACCTCTTTTTTGACCCTGATAATAATACTGTTTATTTTTTACTATTTTAAAGTGGGCATGCCCTGCAAAACTGAATTTTGTTGTTGAAGCATCTCGGCCAAAAATAAGGCTGTGTTAGCACGTTAGAATGGAGTACTATGATTTTAAGGTGTTTACACGTGTTTTAAGGCAGTTTATGATGAAATTTGCATCATTGGGAAGTGTATTCAGGTGTGCCACGTGTAAACAGGGGCAAGAAAGGTAAAATGCAGGTGGATACACCTGAAAGTGGGCATACAGTGTGTCTTATTTTTGGTAGGGATCCTGGGTCAGAGGTTGCCTGTAGGTGTCAGGGCTCAATCCTCTGATTCCCAAACTGATGCCATGACCAATAAGCCTTGTTGATCACCTAAAATAAACTTGGCTAGATCCTGTGGTTGATGTGTCAGACTGACCTTAGGCCAGCCTGACCCAGCCCACCCCTTTGGGGTGGGTATCCGGTGAGTTTGTGGGTAATGCAATTGGGTGCAAGTGTTTGGATGAGGTATAGTTAAGGGCCATCCTCTGATCCATTTGGCAGTGCAATTAGTTATGATTTCCCATTTTACATAGATGTACTATTATTTTTTTAATAATCACTTCAATAATTAAGTTTTTGAAATGAGCTCTGCAAATTTTAACTGATAATTGATAATTTAGGATCAAAGTTTTTATTGATTCTTAACAAGGCCATAATTTTTTTTTCTTTTCATCCCCCTTAATAATGCATTTTATTTATCAAAAAGATTTTCATTCTTACATCTGGTTTTTTTAGGTTTGGCTTTATTTCTACGGAAATGTCAATTTCCGGTCATGTATCATGATAGTGACAAAAATTATTTGTAGATTTACTTGTTGAAGTTTTTACCTCTATTTCGTGACTAAGTGAGGTTTCAACATGTGAAATTTGAAAACTCATTGTTTTGAAAATGCACTATAATAAATGAAAAATATCACATTGTTTTTACAAACATGGTAAATTATTTTTTTAAAGCATACAAATATTGAGTCTTTATTTACATGAACACTTCCCTACAGAAAATAAGACAATGCACTGTATGCAAACTTTCAGGTGTATCCCCCGCTTTCAGGTGTATTGCCCCTGTTTACATGTGGCACACCAGATTACATGTTAATGGTGCAAATTTTGTCGTAAACCACCATAAAACACATGTAAACACCTTAAAGTCATAGTACTCCATTCAAACGTGCATACACAGCCTTATTTTTGGTAGGGTTTCCAAGGCTTTATTTTGAACCAATTTATTTGATGATTCTAATCATTAGTACCTTGTCGTTTCGCCTAATGTGTCATTTTGCCTAACTAACCCAACCTAACCTAACGTAACCTAACCTAACTTTACCTAACCTAGTTGAACCCAACCTAATAACCTAACCTGATCTAGCCTAACCTTACTTAACCTAACCCTGCGGGGCATGTTTCGCCTAACCTGGGTTAGTCGAAACGACACATTCCCATGATTCTCATTGCATCCAAGAGAGGGGGTTATGTTGTTTAACCATCTTCTGGAGATGAGTGTGGTGAGGTTTTTTCAATTTAGTTAGTACACCTTGCAAGTCATTAAAGGTACATTTTATTGTGGAATATTGAATTGATTGGGTGTCAAGATAATCAGCTACCTAACAAAAGAGAAGTTATAATTGCTTTGTGGCAAATCTGAAATAATGTAGGAACCCCTGACAATTTGGTTGGGGGTTCCTAGCAAAGTCTGTAACTAACTTCAGCATCACATTTCCAAATTTCTCATTTTATTGCCACACTTAAAGCATGTAGAAAGATTATTTCATATCTTTTGCTCTTTTAGTGCAAAAGCATTAACAGAATTTCTCCTTAAAAAAGACAGCTGATGGCAAGAATGCAATCTTACATCTAATTGCCTCACTAAATAACGGTGAAAGTTCTTTTCAAACTTGATTAGGTTTAGATTTGAAGTCATGTGTGACAACTCAATCTGAATTTCAAGCTCATTTTTCAACCTAAACTTTTTTGATTGTTAATTAAGAAACTCCCCTTTTTTATGGCGTCAGTTGTACAAAAATGAAAATTATTCAAACTAAAATACTTTTTGTTCAGTATAAGAAGATACAAAAGTGAATGACAAGTGGCGTCTGCCTCGACTGAGATCTTCCATTTGAATTTGTGGACAATTTTCTCACGAAGACAAATTATAGAAAGTATGAAATAATGGCATTTAAAATATACCATATCCAGAGGTTTTGAAGATATATCATGCTGTTAAAAGACGAAAATATTTATGTAAAATAAGGTTAAATCTTATCTTAAAATAAGAATCTTTGTCCTAAAAGGTGATCAATCATGAAAAGAAGCCATTTGTTTGTCCATTCATATGTTGGTATGTTCAAACTGGGTTGGTATAAAGATAATAATTAATTTACGTAAATAGCGAGTCAAGTGTGTCGGGAGGAGTCAAAGCGAAGGCGGAAACTGCGAGCGTTTTAGGAATGAAGGAAGAGAGCAAAAATCCCAGTGAAGACCTTCCCAATCAAGAAAAGAATCAATACTGAACTGTTTATTGATGGGAAATAAGGGCTTTAAATACAAAAGAAAAAGGAGGGATCGGATCAAGAAAAATATCGGACCTCTCAGAGGAGGTTGAGCCCAAGCGGGGGAATGAAAACACGGCAGCCTGTTTGGAATGAAGATATTGATCATACCTGATCTGTTTCTGAGTATGTAACGGGTTGCTGTTCCATGAATGAACAGTACAGTATTGATTATTTTCTTGATTGGGAAGGTCATCACTGGGTTTGCACAAATCTCAGCATCAACTTTCAGCTCTCCCTCCTGCATTCAGCACTGTGCTCGTTACCCATAACCATAAGAACAAATAATTCTGCTCTGCTTCGCATCTATTATTTTATGTAATTTTCAGAAGCTAGGGTGTTCTTGTGAGCTACACACTATAATTCTATCCCAGCAACCCAGGTTTGACTCCTGCCTGGGGTAACTCACAGAAAAACGGGACCCCTGACAGTCTGCCTTTAATGAATGCAGTTTCTCAAGGCAGAATTGAAAAAAATCTAACAACAGATTTTTGAAAATAAAAACATCAGATAATCATTAAACAACAAATTACCATAATGTATTTTTGTGGTAGATTCAAAAGTTTGAATTGTGCTGTGATGGTATTCCTTATTTTGGTACCTTATGGCAGAATTTTTAAGTCACCTACAGAAGCTTGCAAATCAGATAAGGGTTTAATACAACCATTGGGATTTTTTTTTCAGAAGTTCACCAAAACTTAGCATAACTTTTTACATAAAAAAACTGTCAGTGTAAAAAATCCAATGTACTGAAAGTAATTTGACAAGTCAGACTTTCATTGGCAGCTCAATTTTTAAGCTTTGTTTCCTGTCCATGTTGGGCAGTCAGACACATTATATTTAGGACAAACACAAAAAATAAATGCAAAAAAAAAGAAACAGAACAACAAATTCAATGCACACACTTGGCTAGTTTTATTTGACTGTTCACATGGGAACAACACTTGGTACTCTTCATCTCATTATTGGGGGAAATCTGGCCTTTTTTTAAACAAAAAAAGACAAATACAATCATCATGAATTACTTTGGCAAGGAAAATAATTTAGATCCACCATTGCGGTAAGAAAATATTTGTTCAAAAGACATATTCTAAGTTTTGAAACCACAACTGCAATGGAGAAGTTTTCGCAACATAAATATATAACAAATTGTAAGAATCCATTGAAAGTCATTTCCATGTGTTGAACAATTATGTTCCCCTTGACAACATGCAGCCATAATCAGGGACAAACCATGTGTGAGATCCTAATCTCAGGGTTTTTTCTTTTGAATTGTGTAAAGTTCCGCATATTAAAAAGTTTGGAAGATGCTTCTTTTTCTAAAAGAATAAAAAGTTAGATTGTGTTGATAGTTTAGGTTCAAAATTCAGATAATTGTTTCATTAATGGAGACTAATCTGAGGCTAATAGGCTATAAAGTTCTGACAAAGATTAAGAATTAGATAGCATGTCGATTCGTCTAATGACAGTTCTCCCAATGTGACCTGATGTCATTTTGCCTAACCTTACCTAAGTAAGTGAACCAACATTAGGCGAACCGTCAAAGGCAAAATAACATTTGGAGTACCGCCATTAGATGACTTGACATTTTCCCTTAATGAATTATAATATCGGCCCTACTGAGGTTGCCTTGTCAATCCAGGGGGAAAATTGCTCGGGTGGTTGGGGATTGAAGTGGAGATGGGCCCCGATTTGACCCAATCCGAGCAGGCTTCTGACGTGCAGAAACTAAGGGGCTGGCGTGGCTTTGACCCGGGTATTTTTTGACCTGACCTGATGAGATTTTTTTGACCCAAAGGTAAAAAAATTGAAAATTTAGGATTTTGGGGGTGATGTATTCCGGACCTGGATTTGGCTGACCCAAGCAGCAAAAAAATTACTTGAGCCCACCCAGTTTTGGACTGGACCATTGCTAGATTGAACCCGCAGCCTTTATTCTTCATTCATGCAATCATCCATGGAGACTAATTTAACTGCAGGTTACCTTGGTCACGGGATCTAGCCTCAACAGCTTAAACAGTCTTGGTCCCCAGTAGAAAATGATTCCCAATAGGTGGAATGGACCAAGGTCCGAGTCTCGGGTCAGATCAGCTACTGAAAATTTTACTACACAAACAAACAAATAAAGTAAAAGTTCGGGTCAAATTTTCAAGGCTAGGTCAAGGTCCAAGCCTCTCTTGGTGCCAGGCTTCAACTCGAATGACACGGTATCGGTCCGGGCCACAAATATCTTGACCCGTTCCACTTCTATCATCAAGTTGGTTAAAGAAAATGAATCAAAATTAGATTAAAAATAAATTAAACAATATGTGACATTTAAAAGTTTTGATTCACACAAATTAAATCTTAATTGAATGAAGTTATATTTTGAAAGCTAAAGTAGTTAAGCTTGTTAGGTCCAAATACTTTTTATTTTTCTCCGTTGGCAAAAACCTTGAATATTTTTGTTGCTCACTAAAAATCGGGTAGAACCGCAGAGCTTTGTTTTGATGACGTGCGATTTTTGCAAGCTGCCGGATTTCTTGGCGCCTTCAGCTAAGCTAGACAGTTCGACAGAGGACCGCCTGTTTTGATCACTTTATTTACTGGTACTTTTTTGTCAGCTGACCTACTTTCACCACGACTACGACTATTCAGGTTTCAGGACCTGACGACCGACGACTAACGAGCTACTTGTCTTATACAAAGATCAGGCTAATTCAGACAATCAAAGTCTGAAATTGGTGGCTAAAACTTTAAACAAGAAGAAAAGGTTTACAATAATTTAATCTATGTCATAAAGGTTTCAATATGGAGAAATTTTGGTAACTCTATTTTGCCTCCATCCAAAACAGTGAAGAAGGAAATGAAGCAATACTAAAAAGTAATTTCCTGTTTTCAGTCGGGCTTGGAGTTGGCGTGGAAGCAGAATCTCTAGTCTGAGTCGCCATTCAACCATGGGACCTCAGAGGCCTCTCTCTCTGGTACGCTTGCTAAAGAGTATTCAAAGCCAAACTCAGTTTGAGATAATGGAATGCTTTTATAGTGTGGCCGGAACGATGCTGTTGCCTACTGCCCTCCCAGTCTCCTTCCTGAAGATGCTCCCGTTGACTTTCTGGAAGGCTGGATGGATCTAACAGTCGTTTTACCTTCAAAGAAATTTGTGAGGATGTCGGTGGAGAGAAGGTTACTTGTCACGTTGAGCACTTGTATCATTGATCTCCTAAACTTTATTTTTGATTTGTCTAACTTAGAACTCCGATGATGGATCTCCTTATCCAAGTCACAACTGCCCACAAAATTAACCCGGGAGGACACGTGATACAAGTTATGAATGTGAGAAGTGATGACTATCTTTACTACAAGCCATCCACCCCCATCGGTAATCAGAGATTAATTTGTATTGATGGGTTCATTTGTTCGACAGTCAGGAGAGAAAGTATCAGCACAGACCTAATTTCTGTCATGAAATTATGAAATCTTGATTCATTTCAAGCTGACTACCTTTTGATGGGCGATATGAACTAAAATTTGCTTTGAGCAACACACTGATAAGAGGAAATGTTCTCTCTGTTGACTGACAATTATTGCGTCAGTGTGTTGCTTACAATGAATTTACACTAAGGTGAAAATAGAATGTTGAAATGGTCAATTAAATTGAGAAAAGAAAAAGGAAAGAAACCTGCATTGGCCGCCAACAATGTACAAGGTATCAGGTTCATTTCATATAATAATAATCTTGTGCAGTATGGACTCATCCGATGTGAATGTGCGATGAACATCTTTCTTTAAAAGAGTTCCGACCTAGGAGTCTATGGTCACTGCAGATTACTATTATCCTGACTGAGGGTGCCTTGTTGATTTTTTAACCATCCAGAGTTGAAAAAGTGCTGGTGTGGCCGGGGAATTGAACCCATAACCTTATATCTTAGTTCTCAGTGTAGTGCCTGTGACCTCTCAGCCATGGCGACCCCTGAAGTTAGTTAACCAAGGTCATCAAAATTGATTACGCCTCTTTGAGGTTTAAATACTCCAGTGTTAAATAAAATCTCTAAATGCAAGTTTTCCATCTATTGGATCTAAGCAAATATTTTTATATATATATATAAAGGGTTGTGTCAAAACCCAAATATAAATCTGGATTGCTGGGCCAGTTTTTACGATCATAGTAGGCGCAGACTATTTGGAGATCCTGAAAATTTCGACCTCTTGTCAGTTAAAAAAAGATTCAAAACCAGCTTTTAAGTAAGATAAGGATATGGTAAATCTCGATAACTAAATTTTTCCATTTTAGGCGCACTGGACACATCGACTATACACATTATTCCCAAGCAAAAACTTGGAGTTGAAACTGGAATGACTTCTCGGAAAGTTCCCATCAAAGCACTCAACCTGCCCTTTGAGTCTACTTACAGACTTCAGGTCTTTTTATGCTCGCCTCCCAGTCTCGAAAATTTAAGTTATTTTATAAACCAAAAAAAAAATTTTCAGATCCGGTTACCTAAAAATCAACTCTATGTCTTACGAGTTAGTCCTAAGACTACAATTCAAGAAGTCTTGACTCAGACATGCCGTGAGAAAGGATTTGATGAAGATAAATTTGAAATATGCCATCCAGGTATTTTTTTGGTCCGTATTTTTATACCAATTTGTATTTATTCACTTTGGCTCCAACTAACAATATAGAACATCCTAAGTATACAATACTTGAAAACTAAATTGTTCCACGCAAATTTTATTATCAGCAAATTTTCTCTGGTAATGAAGTAAGCTATCAAATTTTATTCTCTCAAATTCTCAATGACATAAAACATCATATCATTATCATGACCTCATAAACAAGTATTTCATTCAAATAGTTTCAGTGCAAACCACAAGATTTCTTTCTCAAGCTTAACAAATTTTACTAGCTAATATTTCTTTTTAGACCATCTTGATGAGAAGCTCATAGCAAATTTTAGACTGGGAGATTATCAGGTAATTTACAATTTTAATTTTCCCTTGACCTGATTATTGAATTGATAGATTAACATGTTGATACGTTTTTGTTTCAGTTGACTGAGGTGGCTCTTGTATCAGTAAATAGGAAGACAAGCAGGTATTTCTGCTCAGATCGATATTTTATGTGCATTGAACAAATATATTGCCACTAAACTAAACTCTTTTGGAAATCATGAGTTTGTAAGAGACTAATTCTATGTCATGAATAACTTTGATTTGGAATCGAACTTGAGTTGTTTAGATTTTGTGAGTGTTAAACTGTCAAATGCCATATTTAAACTGAATTTTTTCAAGGTCTGTCTCCACATCAGACATTCTGAAGTTCCAGCAACTTGAACAACTCGGACCTAATTCTTCACTTGAAAAAGTTAGCCATTTAAGAAGGGCTCCACAAAGTCACACTGGCAAAACTAGATCTGTAAGTGATTTCTATAAAATAAAATCAGGTTGGAAGTCAAATTTGACCTTGATGTAACAGAGTGCAGGCGATAGCAGCTTGAGCAGTGGTTCACTTCATGATGGAAGTCGAGGGGATGAGACCCCTGAAAGATCTTTTTCCCCTTTTGATCGGCAAAGAATAATGGCTTCTACACCAGATTTGTCAAGGTAACCATGATTTACGTTTCTTCTAAATATACAATTTTTTCAATCAACAAGAATATTGGATGCAGGTCAACCATAGATGGTTCTGTGATCAGCAATTCTGTGAACAGAATGAAGAAGAGGAGGGCTCCACCTCCACCCTCAGCTCTTCGCCCCATGGATGGTAGCCAAAGGTAAAAATGAATTGGAATATTTAAAATGGTCAATATATCCATCTTTAAATTATTGAGAAAACAGGCTTTTGTGTGATAGAAGAATCACGCCTACTTCATATTTCATATTTTTTTATGAATAGGCAAGTGCCATCGTCGATTTCAATTGAGGTCAAATCTGTTCCATCTTCAAACATGTCTGTTATTTCTGTTGGGTAAGCTCGATCCTTTCAAATTCTGCAACAAACCTGTTAGATCTAAACCAGTGAATGATCTCTAGCTCAATAAATTCAAATGGAAAGAAGCGAAAAGCCCCGGTTCCACCCAGGCAAGTTACAACCTCTGGTCCTTTACCAAATGTCTGTGCCATTCCAGAAGAGACTCCAGTCCTTCTTACCCACGAATCAAGCTCAAGTGCACTTCAAAAGGCTATTCCAAAGCCAGCACCAGCTCCTAGAACTTCTCTGGAAACTGGAATTCGTCCTGCAAGTGACAATGTAACTGGGAATAATCAAACATATGTGGATTACTTTTTAACGAGCTACTTTTATTGCAGGAAAGCAGGATACATATTTCTTCGGATAAACCAATGAAAAATATTCATAAAGAAACAAGCAAGCAAAGTCCTCGAGAAAAAAAGAAATCCCCTGTTCTTGATCGAAAACCTGACAATTCAACTAGTTCAGAAAACCCAAGTCTTCCAATTGTGCCACCACCTGAAAAATCAAACACTCGCAATGATCTCAAAGAAACCTTTGAGCTGGATTCTTACACACTTGAACCCACTGATTTGAAAATTGATGCAGGTTAGAAAATTAATGTTTATTGGATGGTTTTTCTTTAGAGCACTGTGTGAAACGAATTGTGAAAAGACTGGATTACCTGTATTCCTATTTTTCTTTGTTTTTGTGCCAGCATAATCTTAGCTGGGCTGATAAACTTGACCATGACTCCCTCAAGGTCTTCTTTCCTCACATTTTCCATTTGGTGATAGTATTTTCTTATTTCCATTCCTTTAGGTTATGGTAGTTTAGAAAGCAAACCTGTTTTGAGGAAATCACTAAAAGGCAACAAAGGGATGCATCATTTGAGTTTGGAATCTGAAAAGAAACCACCTTTAAAGCCACCTAGAGTTTTCAGTTCTATGACGATTGACGAAAGCATAGAATCCGCTTTTTCCGACATACCCATTCTGATTGACGAAATGACTGAGAGCAGTGATGATTGTAAGGACTCTCCTGAAGTTCCCTCACGCACTATCTCTACCTCATTACTCAAAACGAACAACAGACACGATCACGTTGACAATTTAAAATTTAAAAAGGCCTCCAATACTTCCAGTTTTTCCGAGGAGACTTTAGATAATGAAGAAACCAGAAATATTTCGAAAGATATTGTTGTTGAAGTGCCAATGCCAAACTTTAGGATGGTGCACGCAGCTCAAGTTGGTGTCAACTTAGTCCCAGCCAAAAGATCAGTTGAGAGTGGGTCCCAGAAATTTGTGAACCATGACCCTGAGACTGACGAAGAATTGTTAGACAATCTCGAATTCTTCACACCAAACAAGTCGAATGGGCAAAATGATTTTTCCCATGAAAAAGAGCTTCAATTGAAACTTAAAGAAGACTCGAAGCATGGAAAAGCAGAGCAGGCTAACGTTGATCGCGAAGAAGGGAAACAGTTAATAAATGAAAAGTTTTCCATAAGTAGGCATCAACCATCCATGTCCAAAAAGTCAGAAAATGGGAATGAGTTGGCTGTTGGCAAGTCATCTCAACAAACTCTAAACCCTGTGAAAGAGTCTGAGATAAGTCTCGAATCCATAGTGCTCGTTGATTCAAAAGATCCTAAGAGTGGCTTAACAGAGGAAGAGAAGGATCTGTTGGAAAAAGCATTTGCTGAAAAAGAGCTACAATTGAAACTTCAAGAAGACTTTAGGAAAGAAAAAGCAGAGCAGGCAAAGCTAAGGCGCAAAGAAGAGGAACGATTAAAAAATGAAAAGTTATCGAAGAGTCGACATCTCCCAACCATTTCTAAGAAGTCTGAAAGCTCTTCCCAATCAGTGATGTCTGGCTCTTCACTACGCCATCACCTTAAAAATATTGTTGGAGTGAACTTGAATAAGGAGGACTTTCAAGAAGATGTCAACTTTAAATTTTCAAGCTCTGCTGATGTTTTTCAACATCAAAGGAGTCATTCAAGTTCCGAGGATGATATTTCAAACTTAGTGGTGAAGGATTCTCTTAAAGGCATGTATTTTTAAGATATCCTCTACTAGTTGATACTTCTTACTTCTTATTGCCAAAAGGTGATTTTGATTATTTTCTGCTTAGGACCATCTCCTTATTCGTAAGTTTAAAAAGCATGTTTATTATCAATCATAAAAGTAGCTAGTGTTTAGCAAGCAATCAAACTTTATTCTTTCCCACATTGGAGCTCGTACTTTCAATAAAGAAAACCAATTGATCGATGAGCTCAAAAAATTAAATTTCCTCATAAAAAAGTTTTTGCCTTGTGACTATTTTGTAACTGAAGGAAGGCATTTCCTCTTTTCTTCTATCTGTTTATTTTTTTAATTTGATGTTAATTGAGACAATCTTCAAAAGGAATGTGCTGAAACAAGCATGCAAATCTCATTTAAATGGATTGATCTTTTTGTCTTAATTATTAAAATTTATTTCTACCCCATAAATAACTATTTTTACTAACTAAATAGATTACTAAGTTTGTCAAATAGAAAGAATTGTTGCTTTTAAAACCACTAAATTTTCTCAATTGAATAGCTCTTGATGACTTTGCACCGAATCCTGAAAATTCAACACCAACACATGCAGCTTGTACAGAAGATCTCCAGCTTCAAACCAATGAACCAACCTCAATACAGTCAGATTCTGATGTAAAAATATTTCTGAATGAGTCAGTTCAAGATTTAAATTTTTTTAAATTCTGCTTAATATATTTCCAGGTATTATTCAATGCAAAATCAAAGGCAATATCTGATGCTTTAGAGGAATCTTTTGCCCAGATTATTGACTTTGAGGACGAGAGTTGCTCAGAGGAAGAAAATGAGCTTTTTACAGAAAATGGTGCTGTGGAAGAAAAGAAGCCTTGGGCTCAGGGGAACTCCTCAGAATCGTCTGCTGATTTGAAACTCAACTTTAGTGACTCTGAGGATGACTATCCAGCCACTGCAGCACACGATCCACCATCCGGATTCAAAGATTTTTTGGAGGAACCCAAAGGCAATGAAGCTTTGGTTCTCTATAAGCTTTAACAATAATCTTTTTTTTGGTTTTTAGTTGTTAAAGAAGAAAATGAAGTTGTTTCAAAGGCCAAGGTTAACCCTCCATTGAAGTTCTCGATAAGAAGCTACAAGGACTTTGAAACAAATCTTCATAAGAAAAGTAATTTTAGGTTTTTCCTCTTAAAAAACCATTGTGTTTCAAAGCAAACAAATTATTTCAGTGTCTTCAAATATTTCGGCTGGACCCGATAGTGATGGCCTGAAACATGAAATGGTCCTTTCTGATTTGGTTGAAGCGCAAGTAACAGACAAGGTTCGAGAGGCTGACCCAGTCTCAACTTTAGAAATATCCAAATCTGGATCTGAAGGACCACCCCCTTTGCCTCTTAAATCAGGTGATGAATTATCGAAATGTAATTTCTCATAGTCATTGGGAACTTGGTTTCAAGGTTCCCAGCAACCCTCAAATGTGACCATATCATTGTTTTTTCTAACATTAAACTTTGAACATTTCCAGATCTTGTGAGAGCTGTTCAGTCTAAAAATGTTGAAAAAGAAAACCAATTGAAAGTATGTATACAAAATAATCTAGAGAGTTTTCTTTTAAAAAAATTCTTTATAAAATTTTAGGACAACGAAATCACTTTTCCAATCTTTTCACACAATAGTCCAAGAAGGGTCAACAATGTTCCGTTGGTTGTGACCAAGCCTTACATTCCTGAGAGAGTTGTCAGATCTTTCAAGGCTTCATCCACAAGCGAACTAGATAAGTCAGGATTTGAGCTTAATTGTAAGAAACTGGGCCTTTTTTCTTTTTGATATTAAAAAAACCCCGAGGGAAATGGAAAGTAGTGTGTATGATTCAAGTCAATTTAAAATGCTTTTGTAAAAGATAAGATTTGGATCTAATTTAACGAAATTCCAGTCAGATGTATTCATTCTGTTTGAAATGGGAGCCAATCAAATAGAAGTTTAGATAAATGCCTGATATGGAATTAAAACCCAGAAAATTTATCGAATATTATAATTTTCTATTTTAATTTTATTTCATTTTTAGTTGCAATGAGAATTGATTCCCCTGAAAAGCCACATTCCTCTACAGTGAACCTTAACCGCTCAGGAAGCTCAATTCATGAAACACTTGCTGTAATTTCAAAATAATTAACATTTATTTGGATACTTGTTCTTATATTTGCATTCCAAAGGCAATCAAAAGGGATATTTTGAACCAACAAGACTGGAAAGGTCAGGAGATTGACACTCAATCTAAACACCATGTCTTGAACAGAAGTAGCAGTGAGGAAAAAACGTACAGAAAGTATTTTAATTGAAAGTTAAAAATTTATGAATTTTTCATACAAACTTTTTCTAGGACTTCCAACGATTTTGATCTGAAAAAAAATTTAGATAGAACTAGTGAAAATAGACCTTTTTTGAGGTCAAACATTCAAAAGAAAATGCAAGACATTTCTGTTCCGGTAAGAAATCAATCTTCTAATCTTTTAAGGATTGAATTAATTATTGAAAAAATTCAGGTTTCTACATGGACAGACCGTTCACGCACTGCAGATCTGAAAAATGCACCCGGTAATCTTTCCATGCTAATTCTATTTGTTTAGTTTGCAGATGGTAAGTGGCCAGTAAAAAGTTTTAAAGAGCTGGGAACTAAAAGAAAAAGTTTGTGTGGGCCAAAACTCTGCCAGGTCTTGGGGAGGCATCGAATATTGTAGATGGAGTTACTTTTATTATTATTATTATTTATTACTTTCCTATGCCTAACAGTTTAATGAGTGAGCGCAGATTGCTTTACGATTTTAAAACCTCAGATCTCAGGCGGAAAATATGACCTCAATATACTGCATTATTACATGACTCAAACTTCCTTATTGTTCTTACAGAAAAAGAGCTATTCGTGAGGCCACCTTTAGAGGTTTATAAAAAAAATACTTAGAGGTTTTTTTTATTCCAAATTCACTAAAAACATGCTTTTATAGAACGAAAAGAGAGGAAGAAGCAGCCTTTCTCCTTTCAACATCACACCTCGACCATGGGTTACCAAATCTAGCAGCTTGAATGAAAAAGCTGACGTGATGGCTGCTGCAAGGAAGCCCAGTGGTTGGTAGAAAACGGTTTACTGGTCGATAAATTTCATTATTTATCCAACAAAATAGGTATCAAATGCCCAGACATAAACAAATATGTCGATGTAGTGACGTCAAAAAGTCCACCAACTGATACTACCGACATTGGAGATGCAAATGAGGTTAATTTTTACTATCTTCAACTCTCAAGCAATATCCGTTTAAAACTCCATTCTTCTACGAGGAACCACATTTTCGGGAGCCAGAGGCCTTCTTCATCGTTACTTTTCTTTAAATCACATTGAAATGATTTTTCTTTCAGACTATGCCTCAGTTTTATTTTGGTCAGAGCACCAATGACAATGCTTCAAATACATTTTTGGGACAGCTACAAGTAAGTCAGGCTGGTTATAGGTACCAATTGTAATAGTGGTATACAAAAGCTCATATTACAGACTGCAATTGAAAAAGTAAAGCGAAATGAGGCCCTCACTCACCCAAAATCCAAACCGGCTGGAAATCAAGAGGAGCTTCTGAACCAGAACAATCTTTCAATAATAACTATCGAGAACGCACATGGGAACAAGAAGGCTTCATCAATTTCGCCAGGGTTGTCTTCAACTGTTTCAAGGTAGGGGAAAAATAATCTAATTTTGATTTCATCCTTAAAAGTTCTTTCATTTCTTAGTTTGTCATCTCCAACCTCAAGTTTGTCGTCAAGTACGAAAGATAGATTGTTGCAGCTTAATCATCAAAACAATAACTATCAAGAGGAAGATAATTTTGTTCCAAAGTTGAGACAGCAGCATAATTTAAGGTGATTGACAATTGCCTATTTGGACCCAAAAGCATTTTTGTTTTTTAGTCAGTAACTAAATCAATACTTATCATAACAGTTCAAGCCATAGCAATCTTGCATCCTTTGGTCAACCTCAAAGAAAATCAGTTCCTGCGTTTGGGATTCATGCTGGACTTAAAGAAGAGCCGAATTTTTTACAAAATTTTAATCTGTAAGTTTACGTACGTTAGATTTTGTGAAAGATTTGTATTTTTTGTATTTTTGTTTTTCAGAAGAGCTTTTAAAAGAGAAACCACAGGAAAACCTACGTTAAAGCCCAGACCCCTGAGCTCTTTATTTGACGTTCAGGATGTTGAAACAGTTGCAAGACCACCTCCACCTCCCATTCCCCCTCCTTTACCCTCAAACTCTCGTCTCATAGTCAGCCTCAAACCGGTGAATGGAGAAATCCCTCAGGCCCCAAAGCTTCGACACAAAGGGCGGATACCAGCTGCAACGCTGACACCAAGGTTGATGAAACTTTTTCCATAAATTTATATTGTCAATAATAAGCACTCTTGATTTTAGAGAGGAACTATTAGAAGCTATAAGAGGAAAAGGAGGATTCCAGGGACTAAAAAAGGTAGCTGTTTCAAGTTTTGAATTGGTACCTGAAAAAATATTTTTAAAATGAGACGATTTATCGCTTCCAGACTAAACAGGGTTTCAACATCTACTGAGATTTCCAGATTCTAACCACAATTTATCAACACTTCTGTTGGCATTACCTGAGCAAGTAAAAATTTAAAAATATTTATGATACCTTTTTTGACGTTTAATTTTTAAATTATGTTTGTGTTTGTAAAATCTTTTAATGCAGATTTTGTGATTCCAAAGCTTTTTTCTACTTGTGTCAGAATAATTTACTTAATCTTGATTGTCATCACTTCACCCTGTAAATGAAAAATAAATTTGGTATATGAAAGCATCAATATATTTTTGAAAATTTATGGAAAAAAATATAACCCAGCTCTGAATTTTTTCATTTTCTTTTGCAACCTGAGAATTCAAGTATAAAAGGATTATTTGGGCATTGAATCTAATCAGTCAATGAAAAAAGAAAAAAACTTTTTACATTGTTGTTTGATAATTTTATTTGAGCAAAGGCTAGGAGATTGATTCAAAATCCTGAAGTAAAAGGTACAAGCCAAACTTGGTTCAAGTCCAAGGATAAGAGTTGACATGTAAAAAGGTAGCAATAACACAATAGCCAAGAAAGTATATTTTGGTGGAATTTCCTAAGTCATCTGTGGGTCCTTCCAGAACAAAAAAGTTAGTGTGTAGTTTTCTTAAGTTTTCAATCTTTTCTGGCTTGATTATTTGGTCCACTTCTTTCCCTTCTGTTGGTATCAGTTGGTCATCGGATGGGGTAGTGACAATAGCTCCAATCCAGTACACAACAGGACTTGTACACAGAATAAGGCGGTTGGAAATCTAAAAAAGGAAATGAATTTTATGAAACCACATAACAATTTGTAGCTGATGCTTGGCAGGAAATTATGCTAAGTCATGTTATGTTATGCCTTGCTGCCGTGCCATGCGTTACCTAAAGTGTCATGCTCGGCTTGGGCATGATCAATCGATGAACACAGTGAAACTTGGCAATGCACCAAGTCACATCTCCCCACACCTTGTTGCCATGCCAGCCTGTGCGGGCCAAGTTTTGCCGGGTGTTAGAGGGATCGGAGTGATGTAACCCCCATATCTCAGCCCCCAGACAAAATTTCTAAAATCCTTAAGGTAACCTTTTTGGCATTAATGTGTGAAGTTTATATGTAAAATAAAGCTCTCCAGCTTCCAAACTTAGAGAGGAGCGTGAGGTGACGGACAGACAGATGGTACTTTTGAGGGGTCGGTGAGCTCAGTAGGGTTCTGCATTTTTCAAAGTACAAAAAATGCAAAACTAATTATGGTCAGTTTCTTGGGGATAACTTACTTGCTCCTTAACTGTTTATTAAAAATCAGCTTACGTGAATTGGCATGGAAAAGATTGCAGCCATGGCAAGAGTGAGAGCGTGAAATAGGTAAATGAGACATTCTCGAGGAAGAGCTCTTGTCCAAGTCACTGGAGCTGCTCTTGGCTTGGCCATTCCCAGATGTGTGTTGTCAACCAGGCCAAGCCTCATACAGAATCTGCGATGGACTTTGAGGAACAGGAAGGACTGCCAGAAGATAAGAGCTGAAAATAGAAAACAAGGTGAGACATTTCCAGGAAGGATAGGGCTTAAATCAGCAGTACTAATGTTGTGCAGTATGGACTCATCCAATGAATGCAAGAGCCCTGCCATATAGATATTGAATTGTGCCTATATGGTCTCTGCAGATTACTATTACCCTGACTGAGGTTGCCTTGTTGATTTTTTTACAATTCGGGGTTGAAAAATTGCTGCCATTGGTTGGGGATTGAACCCGCAACCTAAGATCTTGTACTCTGTCAGGTGTCTATGACCTCTCAGGCATGGGACAATAGCAGTTCTCCAAAA
>Ga0194133_10003827_pt1 | contig 20929 bp, 22 predicted proteins | sample TA2KigOf40mmetaG_FD_155448 | JGI IMG/M metagenome (GOLD analysis project Ga0194133, IMG submission 155448) | Freshwater microbial communities from Lake Tanganyika, Tanzania - TA2015055 Kigoma Offshore 40m | ecosystem: Environmental > Aquatic > Freshwater > Lake | place: Tanzania: Lake...
GCTCAATCTCTCGAAATTTGGATTTCGTTTGTTTCGCATACTGTTGAATAAACCCGACGACGGCTGCGCGAAGTTCGCGATTCTTGGTCTGTAGGTAATTCTTTAGATCGCGCATCTCTTCCGTGTCTTCTTGGACATATTTCGGTGTTTGTGAATTCAGATTCGCAAGGAGAAGTTGTCGCAGTTCTCTCGGAATGATACAACGGTCGAGGACGCTCTCGAGCTCTGGTGCGCCTTCGCCTTCGCCTTCGCCTTCACCTTCGCGGTAACGTCGTTCCAACGAGAGAACCGCGTCTTGAAATCGTTGAAATTGGGTGTTTTCTTGAGGCCGAACTTTCGCTGATGTTTTATAGTTCGCATCCACCATTTTATAACCATTCACTGCTTTTAACAGTCGTTCAAGACTCTTATCATCAAATATATTCGAGTCCTTCTTCAGTTTCGCGATCTTCGTATCGATTGTATCGGTGGACATCCAGTCTTGTGGTCTAGGTGGGCAAATCTCTCGAAGTGCTGGATGAAGATACAACGCGACGGCAACAGCAAGCGGATTATCGCTTCCACCGCCTTCAGAGGCCGACGCCGACGCCGATCCTGCGTATTGTTGATTCATCCGACAATAATGAATGAACGCGCGATAGATCGTTTGCTCGTTGAATGACGCAGGAATATTCGGGTATTGAAATCGTGTTTCCCGATTGTCGATAATCATCGTCGGGCGTGTCATCACCGCCATATCTCTCAACGTTTTCGTCAAGAATCCAATAATCCGGTTGTGATGATGAATATTCTGCTCACGTTCCATGAAATAATCGATGACACGCTTGCTACGACGGTCGATCGGTTCGTTACAACACGCATTTTCAAGAAACGGCTCGGAGGCCATATTCAACAGTAATGGGCTGCTGTTCTTCACAATATGATGAATCATTTGTTGGATCGAGAGACCGAAATATTGACACTTACTTTCGAGAACTGCGAGTTTATCATGCTGACCATGATACCCGCGCTTCATATCCGTAATGAGTTGATTCGTGAAATCGGCGGCGACATTCTGAGGTGTCGGCATGTTATCGAGAGATTTCATAGGCGGCATGAAGTTATCCCACCGCAATATCGAGAGATTTTCGGGAATGGCTTCGCCGGCGGCTCCTGTGCTCGCGGCTCCCTGTCGCAAATAATCACGCTTCGTTTGAAGTCGTTCTTTGATCGCGGGCTTGGTAAGAATCGATGTATCCATCAGCGTCTTCATTTTTGCCAAAATATCGCCCTCTTTCTTGAATGATTTCAAGGTGTTCCATGGCTCGATACTCGTCTTAATTTTATACGCAATACATGCGATATACATAAGTCCGCTCACGTCGCCGTCGCCATCAATCGGGTATCCTGAAAAAGAACGAACGCACCCCGCATGTGTTTTGCGCGTCTTTGGTGAGGGTATCGCACACTGAATCGAAATTCCGAGATAGCATAGCGTAAGAAGAAGCAACGTCTGGAAGAATATTTCTTTATATGGCGGAAGATGCTTTCCTTTCTCTCGAAACATACGTTCGGATTTCTCTCGGTATTTATCTTCCGTCGGAACCGAGGATTCAAGTAGTGCGAGAGTCTGCTGAATAATAAATTCTCGTTCATTATGTAAATCAATACCGATATATCCGGTCATCGTTGTAATAATATTATTGATAATACGGGCATTCGGGCTGTCATATTTTTCAAGAATACTAACGCCTTTGAGACCACCCACGCCACTACCGGCATCTCCTCCTTTTGCCGTCCCTGTGACAGGTTTTGCCACTTTGAGCACACCTTCACCGAGATCTGCTTCTATTATATCTCGCGTTACAAGGCGGAAACCTGCTTCATCAAACCCCTCTTCGGTGACGTGTTCGATTTTCTTGATCAGTGCTCCGCTATATTTATCAACCCATGCTTCACCATCGTCACTTATTGTGCCGCGTTCTTTACATATTGTGTCGATCACCACAGACAACGAATTCGCACCACTCCCGCCTTGAAGAAATGCCACCGCGATCGCTTCATAAAACGACGGAAGTAGTTTTGCGTTTGATTTAATACAGTATAACCAATTCGGGTCTTCATCCATGATTTCATTTGCCTTACGTGTAAAGCTCGTAATAAATTGAAGGAGGTCATGTTGGCGTTTCACGAAATCGGTTTGTGCGATAATTTTGTCTTTAAGCGGCTCCATCGGCGAAATAATCGCGTCGATATCGTCGTCGTCGCCGTCACTGTTGCCGTTGCCGTGGGTGTCGGCATGAAACCCAATCTTATATTTTCGGTCGTTGTATTTATAAAATTCTTTATTGTGGATTTCGCTGATACGCGCGATATTTTTCAAGTCATATTCAAATTTCTTATTAACAAACTCCATGAAATTCTCTCGCGTCACTTGATACTTCACGTCGAATTCCGCCTTCATCTTATCCAAAAACGCTTTTTTGATAGCGTCGGTCCCTTCTTTACTTGTGAACGCACCGACCCCGACGCCGCCGATTTCGCCCGCTTGAGCTATGAAATCTCTCGATGCTTCCATCGCCAAAGGAATACAATCCCGATTCACATTACAAAAATAATTACGGTCGCTGCTTGGTATCATATCCGGAATACTTGTATCGCGCACCCATCGTCCATTCTCTCGTTTGTAATACAAAAATCGGGTTTCAGTCGTTCCGATATCGTCATATTCACTCGGAAATCCTTGGCGCGAAGTTGTCGACATCGTTGATTCGACATACTCTTCTTCTTCGACAACCGCATAATCCCCGTCGCTAACTGGACGCAGTCCAGGTCCCACCATAATCGCCTCTGCTTCTTTTTTGGCTTGTTCATACGTCATCTTCTTCTTTTTGATGAGTTCGTCCACTAAAAACATGGAGAAATCGATGGCACTCATCGACTCTTGTTGGTCACGGTATGATTCTAAAAAGTCGTAGTCTGTATTATCGTATTTCTTATCAAAGAAAACAGGTCGGTCGCTGTCGTTATCTTCTTCAATCGCTTCTTGATTCGGATAATTCTTCGCAAGCACCATATTCAGGCGGCGACTAGACGGTGCCGCAGCCTCTCCAGGCGCTCCTCCAGGCGCTCCTCCAGGCGCCCCTCCACGCATCGCACCCGCATCACGTAACTGTTGGCTTTGTTCGCTTAGAACCAGATTGAAATCAAAGGGTGTAATCAGATCAGTGGTCGTGATTGCGACAGCGTCCATATATAGCTTCGCATAATCCACCGCAAGCATACGCGCAAGAAGCTCCGACGACGACAGTAAATGTTCGTTGTATTCAGTCTGTTCTGCCATTCCAGCCGCATAAGCACGACCACGCATCTGCTGACGTTGGCGTTCATCGAATCCTCCTGCGGAACCTGTCGGTGCGGTTGTTGCCGATCGAACTTGCGTGTCTGAAAAACCGTATGCTTTAAATACATCTGCGTCCATCATTCGCCCCGTCGCAATCAATTTGTATATCATACTGACACCCAAATAACGGACATTATAATGGTAAGCACGCAGACGACCGAACTTACGAAAATTCGTCGCATAATTTCGCTTATATTCAAGAACACGTTCGTATAAAAATGTCACGATTTCGTCATATTGTTTCACAGTCAGGTCTTCTTGGTAGATGAGAAATGGTTCGATAAACGCAAGAACATCTTGAAGTGTAAGGCGTCCGTGAATATATTGACGCATCATTTCGAAAATATTACGGGTTTTTGGTATAATCGCTTCAAGGAACTTACGGTATTTATCGCGATCGTTCATCGCCGCTGATACGCCGCCCCCGCCAACGACAGCCTCTGGCTCAAGAACAAACTGCTTGATCTCATGAAGAAGCGAGTGTGCGTTCAATTCAAGTGGTGTATCCAAATTTCGCACATCGTGGGTTGTAACCGACATGAGTTGACGCAACATATCCCAGTAATGAACATGTTTGGTATTGAGATCGGATTTATCTAAAATATTAATACTCGGAAGTGAAATACGCGAATAGTTTATAACCGGTTCAGGGAAAGTCATGAATCCAACAATATTCATGCGGTCATTCGACGTGATATTTGTAAATCCGGTGGTTCGTCGGAGGACGGCGCGAGAACCACCAGCGTCTTCTGAAGTATTCAACAATTGGACCTTTGATAGACCAAGATTGTATTTCTGCGTCACGAAACGACGGCGTTTCACTTCCTCGCCATTTACAACCGACGAATAAAAATCGTCCAAATTGTCGATGACCGCGGTGATATTTTCATTTACCTGACGTGAAGTAATAATATCGTGTGTGTAGCGTGGTTCATAGGACGGCGTAAAATGACGCACCGAGAGATTTGTCATATATTGTGCGTAAGTGAGAGAACCGTCATACCACTGACGTTGAAGCTGATTCTCAGTTTCTCGTTCTTCTTGGATAAGACGAGGTATGATATCCATTTCGGCAGCGGTTCGTTCATCAATCGGAATATCATAGATCACCTTTTTTGATCGAACCACCGGTATAATCCAGCGAAGCGCATGGTCCATACGCATGAGTGTTTCGATAAGTGGACGGTAGAGCGCACTCTTATGAGGCGGAATGGATGGGTTGCCATTTGCATCAAACTGAGAGAATTTATGACGAAGTTCGCGAAACCGAACCACCATCCTTTGAATATGCGCCATCACCGCACGGGTCTTTTCGACGGAGGGGACATTCGTAATGAGCGTATCCAATAAATCGTCGCACTGCTTATCTAGATTGAAACGGCGGTTCTCGTCTGGAATATCGATGGTCTGAACAAGGACATCTAAGTCTTCACCCACCTCAATTTGATCGGCATCGATAATGATCGCACGTAATTTCTCTCGAAGTGCTGATGTTGGAACCGTCATTTCTTGTCCGGTGGTGGCGGCGGCGGCGGTGGTGGCGGTGGCAACAGACAAAACAGTATGTTCCGACTCACCTACTGGTTGCTCGCTCACGTCTTCTTCTTTGTCAGTCATTGCGGCGGAATCACCACGAGCGAGTTGACGTTGTCGGCGTCTCTCTTCTCTCGGTGTAAGTGTGCCGCTAGGCTGCTCTGTTGAAGACAGCGCATCCATCCCCATCGTCAAAAAACCGGCTTCGGCATCGGATCCGGCCGCCAGTCCAGTCGACGAGAATGCGGCAGGAGGCGCACGAATTTTGATTTCTTCTATCGGTATATCTTCTGGAATACCCATGTAACCAAAATTAATATAAATCATTTCATCTTCTGGATAGGTGCGTATTTCGATCATATCCTCTTCCAAATTTGTAATCATACCGGTTATAATCGCGGGCACGTCGCCTCCAAAACGAATATCAACCCATGTAGACACGACTAAATTATTTTGACGAGCATACCCTTTTTCATCCGCCCTACTTAAAAGTTTAATGGTTGTTATACTTTCATCTGTGATCTGGCCGGTGGCATCAAGCCTTAAAACGCTCTTTTCGAGAGATTCGGTGTCGATAAGCTTGATGATACGCGATGACACATAGTCAACTAAAAAAATATGTTCGTGAATTTCTTGATGGGTTGGTGCGATAATCTGTATAATATCACCGAGTTCGATTGTTAATGAAAGTGCCTGCTTCTGCTGCTCTTGCGACATTTCTACTGTGGATTCTTCTTGTTCCACATCAATCGGTTCAAACTCCATGGTATGATATATATAGTTACTATTTTATATAATTTGTATATAATAACCGATATAAAGATTACTCATATGATAATATAGATTCATACTCATTATATTGATTATCGTAATGTTTTCTGTATCCGACGCTGAATTTTCTGAGTTGACCGAGTTTGTGAATAAGTTGAAGACAAGCACACATGACAAAGCTGAGTTTGATACGATCCGTAATTGGTGTTCCGAGAGAGGGTTTTTAATTCATTTCTCTAAAACGGCGGATGCGTCGCCGTCGGATATTTTCTATACACTAAAATATGACCGTTCTAAATTGACCGCTGAACAATTTTCTACACTAGGACGGTTTCGTTCAGTTGTGTTTGATCGTGATGGAAATATTTGTTGCGTCGCACCCCCTAAGATGCTCGCGTTGACGGACGAGATGAACGGGAGAGAGGTGAATTCTGTAAGCAGCACATTAACCGCTGAAGAGTTAGTGGAAGGAATTATGGTGAATTTATTCTGGAAAAGTGACAAATGGTATATCGCTACAAAGAGCTGTGTTGGACAAGTGTCATTTGATCATATCATTCAGGCAGAAGCTGAGTCGGCAACCTCGGCGGCAACAGTAGATGTTGAGGTAGATGTAGTAACAGAAGAATCTAAGACATATCAAAAGCTGGGGGTTCAAGAGATCTTGCGTCGTCGTATTTGCGAAGTCTTTTGTTTGCTTTCTGGAGGACTTGATAGTGTCCCCAAGCAATATTGTTATTCCTTTGTTGTTCAGCATCCTAAGAATCAGATTGTCAATCATATTACAGTGCCAAAATTGTATCTGGTTGCTGTATATCAATTGTCGAAAGTCGGCGACAGCGGCAGCGGCGTGAATGTGATTCGGATCAATCGCGATGTTTTTTCACAGAATTTCGGCGGTTCGGTTTCGCATATGCCGTCTACGCTGACATGTGTGTCCGATGACGTTGAGACCGATGTGGTGGAGACCGTTTCATTTACTCCGCATACTGTAGCAGACTATTGTAAGATGTATGCGTCTACCGAGACTCGTAGTGTTTCTTTGCCAGGCGTCGTCTTCGTAGATAAGGAAACCGGATTCTGCTACAAGAAGCGTAACCCCAAATATGAGAGTGTCAAGAAACGTAAGGGAATGGAGCAGAAATTGGCGGCACAATATCTACAACTTCGAAAGGATCGTGGCATCGATGAGTATCTGAAGTATCACCCTCAACATTCACGTGCGTTTCATCAATTCCGCGAGCGTCTTCATGTATATACCCAAAAGCTTTATGACGCATATATCGAGCATTATGTAAAGAAAGACGCAAAGCCGTTGAAGGAGTATGACCGTGAGTTGAAGATCCATATGTATAAGCTTCATTATGATTTCTATTTGGCGAAGATGAAAGAGACCGGTGTCTTTGTTACCAAGCATACGGTGATCGATTATGTGAATCAATTGGCGGCGGCGCAACAATTGGTGTGTTTGAATGCGACTCCTCATGTCGATGGGTCACACGAAAGGTCCGCGACACGGATTCATAATCATAATCATAATCACAAAAAGCAGATTGAGAGGGCAAAGCCTCAACAAGAGGGAGGAAACGAGGGTAGTGGTGGATCTGGATCTGGATTTCGAAACACACGTCCATCTTCAAGAGGCGGTCGTCGCATGACTCCATCACTTTCTGTTCAGATTCCGAATGCCGATGACACCATATCGGGTGAAGAAGGAGAACGCCGATTCAAAGGAACAAAATCAAGCGGAAGTATAAAGGTTCAGAATCAGTTTGCTGGGTTGCACGTGGACGAGTAATGATGATCGGAATATAAAATTGATTGATAATAATACGAATATCTAATATTATCAAACGAACGACGATGTCGACCTGTCCTATTACACCTCCATCAACGCCTTATCCAGAAGATACATCGGTATTTTTCGGTTGGTATTCAGAAGCAGCACAACAATTACGCGTGTCACACCCGTCCGAACACCGAGTTCATGGAAAAATCATAACAAGCCCGCCATATTGTTACTGGACGCAAGGCGACAAAAAAGTGCTTGTGACTGAAGTCACGCATACCAGCATTCCAACGCAGCGTCAGGCGGCGAATGGCGATATTTGTGTTGGACAGGTCGATAAATATTGGGGGAGATTGTATTCGAGGCTTTAGGTTACCGTTTTAAATTTGTTTTAAATTTAATAATGAACCGACACGATTTGTCAACACATCAACTTTTGAACCGAGACTATCTTTAAATTCAGTATATTTTGAACCGATACGACCTTGCTTTACACCATTAACCATCCCGTTCACAACATCAGCTCCTGTTGTTGCATATTCTGTCATGGCATTCTTAATATCGGCAAATATATTGTTTAAAAAGTAATTTTTGACATTCGTTTTGATATCAGCTAAAACCGCATCTTTCAACCGTTTGATACAATCAATATCATTTTGATCAAAGATGCCGAGTTTAATTTCATTAAACAACGAATCTGTTTTACTTTTTAATTTATTTATGATATTCGTAACACTTTTTATAATAATATTTTTAACTTTATTAATTATGTTTATGTTATCAATGTTCAATTTCTGAAAAATACCTTTATTATCTGAACTAGATTTAGCTGTTTCTTGTCCCACTTTTTGTTCCAGTTCTTGTTCTTGTTTCACTTCTTTTTTCACATCTTGTTCCAGTTCTTGTTCCAGTTCTTGTTCTTGTTTCATTTTATCATTCGATAAATTTTCAAAAGAAGTATCTTGTATTGACTCAGTATTAATTTTATTAATTTTATTAATCAAGTTTTGAATACATTCATGTTGTCCAGGAAAACTCGATTGTAGTGTAGTTAGTTTTTCTATTAAATTGTCTTTTAAATTTTTATTTAAATCACCACCTCTTTGTTTTTGTCTATTAATTGACTTATTACTACCTCCAAAAACTATCGCCGCCGGATTAGATAATTTGATTAGTATTTTCAAAATGCTTGTAAAAGTAGATAAATTGGATAAAATTATAGGAATTAATTTTGGTATAATATTTAAAATCAAACGAATCAACATTTCTTCTTCATTTTGAACGACACCACCTCCTCGCTGTATTTTACGACGCAGAGTCGTTTTCAATTTGCGAATTGTGCGTCGTTTTTTATACGAACGCTTTTTGTATGAACGCTTCGGTGCCATAGTCGTTATATAGTATAACAATATAATTATTCTGTGTAAATTATTCAGTGTTACTAAAATCTAACTGCTTAAGAATGGATGTGCTCGGACTTAATGGTCCTAATTGTAATTGTGGATTACGGTTTTCTTGGTTTGTTTTCTGACCGAGTGGTGGCGGCGGTGAACGAACTTGTGGAGATGATATAGGCGTCTCAGTTCCAAAAAGAATTTTCGATGGTGATTTCGCATCGTCATCGTCGTCGTCGTTGTGATCGACCTCTGCTCGATTGCGGTGGCGGAGTTCTCTCTTTCTTGGCAGTTTCGCAGGTGTGTTTGTTTGTGGTAAATATTTTGGATTACTCTTAGTATTTGGCGAAGAAAAAGGCATATTTACAAATTGTTGTAAATTCGGAGATGAAACACCAGTAACAGAAGCAATATGTTGCGACGTTGGTATTATTGCTTTTCCTACAACCATTAAGCCTCGTGCTTGTGCTCGTGCTTGCTCTTGCTTTTTTCTTTCTTCTTCCAATTTCGCCATGATCGCGTCATATTTATCCTTGATCGATTTCATTTTATCCGCATTTTTCACCGGATTGTTCAATTCTTCATATAAATTTCGAATACTTTCTTTGATACCATCATCAACGGGAATATCTGCGAATGTCTGATAGAAACGTTCATTTGCTTTTGTAATACTACCTTGATCGGGTTGTGGGTCATGACCAGTATTGTATATGATTTGTTGAGCTCTTATTAGTGGTAATATTTCATGATAGAATAGTCTTCGTACCGCACGCATCATTCCACCGCGTTTTGTTCGGCAGCGGCGGCAAACCCGACTACGTCGCATTCTTGTTCTGTGTGCCGGTTTTTTACGCGATACATTTTTTCGTGATTTCATCACCAGACGTAATAACTAATATAATTATAGAGTATTTATTACGGGAATGGAATGGAATGGAATGGAATGGAATGCCTAAAAGCGGATAGTTCCACCGACCATTCCGCCAACATTAGGGCGACCAGACCAGCCACCGTTGATTTGGCCTTCAGCCCAAATGTTTCGGTTAGGGCCACCAACGGTCACGCGGCCGGTGCCGCTAAAGCCTTGGTTATTGGCGTTGAATGATCCGGAGACACCTGCGGGGGATGTGCGGGGATTGGGGTTGGGGATACGGATAGTTTGCATCGAACGAACGAACGAACGGACGGAGAGAGAGATTTCAAAGAGCGTTTTATGATACTTATTGAGAAAATAGTTTTATATTGATTTATGGAACACGCATGACAGCCTGGGCGACGCTGACTTCAAGAGCACGACCGGATAATCCGGCGGCAACACCAGCAGCTCTGGCTTGTCGAGCCGCTGCGAATTGTGCCGAATTTAGCGCACGATCGGGACGCTGACCGGGGACAAGCGCACCAGGCGGATTGATGGGGGATGACGCAACAGAAGGACGTGCTGCGGAAGTGCTTGGAGAGAATGAAAGAGACGGACGAGACGGACGAGACGGACGAGATGACATGTAGTAGTAACTATGATACTACATGAGAAAATAGTTTTATGTTATTTTTCGATATTACATACACATCCACATCCACCCACGACACATCACTCCAATCCGTCCGCCATCTGCCACCACTCCAATCCGTCCACCATCTGCCATCACTCCAATCCGTCCGCCATCTGCCACCACTCCAATCCGTCCGCCATCTGCCACCACTCCAATCCGTCCGCCATCTGCCACCACTCCACTACCTTCAACGCGGAGCGGAGCGACGCTAGCGCCGTTGGGGGGCGCAACCCCCCGCGCACCCCCCCTAAAACAACTTCGCCTCCGCATGCTGAAACGGCCTCGCAGCCTTCTCCACCACCAGCGGTTCCGGCATGAACATCGCCATCCTGTCAAAAAACTTCACTTCCGGTAGTTGCTTCAACTGTGGAACAACCGGCGCCTGTGGTTCAACAAGGTTCGTCGAGTTAATGCCGAATAACGCGGATTCAATATCCACAGAATTACGCGCAAAATGCTCGCGGGACATCTTGGTGGGGAGAATACCTACACTTTCAAATGCGAGAGCGGGAGCATATGCCTTGCCAGCATAACTGTTTTCAAACGCGACATAATTGCGTGCGAGGTTTTGAGTGTTTTGCTCGATTTTAAAATCGGTGCGTGTATTTTTGTTTCGTGTAGATGCCATAATGAAATGGAATGAAATGTATAATAATATAACAATCGTATTATTATATCATATTATTTATTATTTACGATTTAGATCGCCTAAAACATGGTCCGCCAACTTTCTATAATTTCATCACGCAGGGGGGTCGGTATTTCTTCGCCGTGTTTGGCATGCCGAATACATCTGTGAAAAAGGTCAAACAACTGAAATGAAAACATCATACAAAAAATCATTTCAGAATTGTCGTTCACATGGAATGATGACGATGACGATGACGCTGGCGGGTCGTGGTCGTGGTCGTGGTCGTTGTCATCTGACGGCGATGGCGTTGTCTGTGTGTGATAAAGCGGATGTGATTCTAATATCTCTCGAATTCCTCGATTCTCTCGAAACCGTTCGTATAAATCGTCGATAACCGCCGAAACAATCTCCGGATGATACTCGTCATCGTTAATTCCGAATGCCTGTAAAAACTGAATCCGAAACAACGAATCTTGGTCGTCTGGATCTTCAATCATTTTGTATGTAGGGACCAAGTCGTAGTTGTATCCGGATAAGTCTATCTCTGTAATAGAAACCTCACGTGAATCGTCTAAAGTAGTAACAGACGGCTCAGGCTCGTTCGATGACATGGTTTGATACAAAGAATAATCGTATATATAAAAGTAGATATACCTTTATATAACATCGGGAATCGACTCGACTCGACTCGACTTAGCGAGATCCGCTAAACAAATGCTCCTGATCGCGAACCAACTCACGTGATGGCACACCTCCGCGAATCCAGCCATTCACGGCCGCACCCTCCACATAATTCGCCGGATTGTTGATCGTCGCTTTGAATTCCTCCTGAAGAGGATACTCAGAATGAGCAGAATTCAATTGTTCCGAGAGCTGCGTAATGCTCTTCTTGTTGGTGTTCATATCACCATGAAGCATCCTCGACTCAAAATCGACATTCACTGCACCACGTCCTAAATAAGGGACGGTCTTGAAGGGACGCTCCAGAAGGCTCAACTTACACTTCGCATGCGTATTCAGGCTTCCGATCAAGAGCTCCGAGTTCGTGTCGATATTACAGCCACCAAATCCTGTTTGATGACCACCCTTGTAAAATACGTTGGGCTGGCTCGTCGCGAATTGGATCGGGCGTTCCATTTGACAGTCAGTGGAAAAAAAGTTGTTCAGCGCATAATTGGCCGCATTCAAGTTTTGAACGTTGCGTTGCGAGAGATCACCTGTATCGCAACCGATACGCGACATATTATCAAAAGCAAAGTTATGAACGTAAGCCATTTTTCACGGATTGGATTCCTTTCTTGTATTCTATACATATAAATAAATATTTATGCGTATAGCGTCTGTATCTCTGTCTAAATACTCGGCGTTCGGCGTTCGGCGTTTACTGCCCAACAACCGCCCCAAGACGAGAATTAATACGTCCACATGCGAATTCGTCGCCTTCCTTACATGACTTCATCTCTCCATAACAAAACTTGGCAAATGCATCTTGGTCATTTGGAATCCTTGTATTCGCCACCGGATGAAACTGGCGCATCGACGAGTCAAATGCGGCATTATCACCTAAAGTTCCGAACAATTTTCCATACGTTTCCTCTGGTGTATGATTCGGTGCTTCGGCGGGAACATTCGAGCCTTGGTATATCACATTACTCGCATTCGTGTCAAAACTTCCACTGACGAATTGTTTGGTCGCTTCGTTAATATCGGCCTCTACAGCAGGATTAAAAGATGGCGCGGCATTACGGCGTTGCGGGTCGTCGCCGATTTCTGGAATAAGCGGATTCATGAGTGGATTTTGAGGGCGAGGTGCCGTAAATTCATCGCGCATCAGCTCATACATCTCTGGTTTGTCAATATTATTCGAGAAACCCTCTTTTGTTTTCAAGATCTGTTTTGCCTTTTCTGTTTCCATACCAGCTTTGCCTTTGTGAACAAAATTATAGATCATCACAATAATTCCTAAAGTAATTGCGCCGAGAATAAAGAGTGAAAAGGATGATGTGAGTAAGTAGCCTAAAATAGTGGCGAGGATGACGAAGCGGGTGATTGCGTTCAGTTTCGCAGGGGGGTCCATCGACTTTTGCGGCCATATCTCGCGAATGTATTCCTTATTCATAAGGACGGCGGGGTCTTCCATCCAAAATACTTGGTCTTTGCTCATTTCTTTTGTAGCTGTGCGGTAGTAATGTAATCTAAATTGATACTATATAATATACTTGAATACTTATATATTATGTAGATTGTTTGTTCGTACGCCGCTTTCGCGTTCGCGTCCACAGCTACCGAACAAACCCTGATACGTCTCGGCTTAATCATTTTTCTCTTTCGTGAAAGAAGATGCCGGTGATGGTCTGGGTGGAGCCGATGACGATGGTGTGGGTGGAGCCGATGCTGGTGCTGCCGGCACACGTGGTGTCTTCGCCGGCTTTTCTCCCGACTGAAATACTGCGGTCGTCGCACCACTCTGTAAAGAAGCAGCGGCACCAGCAGCGGCAGCAGCAGCGGCAGCAGCAGCAGCCTGTTTATCCTGAACCTTCTTCAATAATCTCTCACGCATCTGTGCTTGTTTCATATTACGGTTCAACTGTGACTGCATCGCTCCGAAATTTACCTTTCCACCGGCCGCTCCGCCACCTCCCGGCATATTCATCCCCATCTTGCTCAACATACTCGCGAGGTTATTCATTCCCGGCATACTCTTCATCTTCGACATAAGCTCACTCGCCTCTTGCATGATTTCGCTTTCCTTCAGCTCACCCGACTTCAACTTCGAATCAAGTTTAGATCCCACCGTCTTAATAATTCCCGACAACTTGCTCGGGTTTTTAAGAAGTTGCTGAAATACACCCTTCATCGATGTCTCATTCTCCATATCCAAATTCAGGTCCGCGGCGGTCTCTTCCGCGATCTCCTTGGCGAGCTTTCCGATCTTTCCGTTCAGAATTCCCGAGAGATGCTCATGAATCGAGCTTGCGTCAGGCATCGCATGGGCGGCGGACCCAGACGACGGACCACCTGAGTGTTGCTCTTCTTGCGCCGCCTGTCCCTCAAATGCCTGATTCATAAACACGGTTGCCTTCTTAAATGTCTCGTCGAGGTTTGGCTGCTGTCCGCCTTCCGCAGCCCCGAACATCGAACCCATCTCACCAATCACCTCTTCGAGCTTCGTCTTCAACTCGTTATTATCGATCGCTTCGAATAGCTTGGCGGTGTCGCCGAATGAACCCATATCTGAGAGATTATTCACAATTGAAAATAGGATGAGCTGAAGATACTTCCAAATCGTGTCTTTCGTATTCTCGGTAATATCTTCGGTGGCCCAAATCTCTCGGAAATCGACTTCAGGAAGGAATTCAACGCTCGCGGTGCTCGTCTCTGTCGCAGTCGCCGCAAACATCGCATCATTCTTATACAGAATATCAAAAAAACGGACAGGATATACGCTTTTGCAGTGAGCGTATAATTCAAGATACAACTCATCGGGCATCGGCTTCATCTCATGTGAATATCCTAAATACTTCGAGAGAACCTCATGGTATTCTGGGAATGTGCCATCGATATCGCGCAGAAAATCGAGGATTATTGTTTGAAATTCGGCGGAGATGTCGTTGATTGTGATTTGTTTGTCCTTTGCTGACGTAGACGTAGACGTAGCTGTAGGCTTTGACTTGTGCTTATTTCCTGATTTCTTATGTTTTTGACCACCCATTCGTGAATATGTATTATTACTATATCAAATATTTAAGTTGATTAGTAGCGATTTGAATAAATGAATAAAATTGATTTGTATTAGATAATCAAAATTATGATAAAAGTATCGCTACGCTACGCTACGCTACGCTACATCGATGAACGCCGCCGCCGACCCCACCGCCGCCTACCCCATCCCACGATTCAAAAACAAAGAAGAAGATGATGAATACGCACGAACGCATACCCGCAAGTGTTCGAAATGCGCACTTGAAAAGGCGCTCACCGAATTCGAGAATAATACATCCGGAAGTCAACCATACGACAAACAGGGGTATCGCCTGAAACGCCCTGAATGTCGCGAATGTAGCCGCGCGGCAAAAAAAGGACTTGCCGACGCAAAAAGGGCCGCGAAAGAAGCAGGGATTTCGACCACACCAAGCGAACACGATGTTTGTGCGATTTGCCATAAAAAAGGCGATGACCGACACGGTCTTGTATTCGACCACGATCACATCACGAACAAATTCCGCGGATGGTTATGCGATCCATGTAATCGGTCGATGGGCGGCGGACATGGCGATAAACTGGAAACACTCGTTGCGCGATTTGACTATATTTGTCGCACCGATCAGCGTCATGATTTCGTGCTTCGGGAAACGGTGCGTGTTGCGCTTGATGCTGCCAATCGTATATACCCAGCAGATACGACGACGACGACAAAGCCGACAATCGACGAAATCATCGCATTTATTACTGGGAAACCACCTTAATCTACGCCCTCGGAATCTTCACACCGAGAACCGACTGGATTTTATTCACATGGGTCGGATTATACACGCAATTACCGCCACGTTCGATCTCAGCGACGATGCTGACGTCCATATTACACTTTTGTGCGAGTTCTTTTTGGGTGAATTTTTTTTCGCAACGCGCGGTTCGGACAGCGTCACTTGTGGCTTTCGCGACGTATTTGGTCTTTTTTGCCATGTCGGCGGCGTCATCATCGCCGGTGCCTGTGCCTTTTAATGCGGAAGTGGTTGCCGCCACAACAGCGGACGCAGAATTCTTGGTGGCGGCCATCGATGCGAGTGTTGGCCTAGCCGCCGCCGCCGCCGCCGCTTTATATGACGATACTGATGTTGAGTTGGGTCTCGTTTTACTCATCGTAACGGGTGTCCAGTCTTGACAATCGGGGGCTTCACGCTCGGGTGTGCTATAACGGTTTCGTTGGTTGTTGGATGACATCGGGGATAAGAGGTATAACGGTATTCGTCACTATTATGAGTATATCCTTATAATTTTATATCTGTTTATGTTACTATTATTCATAAACAAATATTATACATAAATGCGTTTCGCGGTTTTAATTAGTGTAGTTTAGCAAATCTGGAAAATTATTAGATAATTCGGTTCCGTCCTTATTACCTGGAAAAGCATTTGCACAACCTCTCATACATATTGCGTTTTTTTCAGTATCATTAATCTGGTTACAAATACCGATACAATCATTATATTTACCAAACGCCCCTCCTCTTTTTGTGCGATATGACTTTCGCGCATGTTTATTACGATGAACCTTACGCTTAGTATAACGCCGTTTAGTACTTGATCGTCGTCCTCTGTTTGTTTTAGCAACCATCGCGAATATTATAGTTTATTATAATATTTTATTTTTGACGCGAAACCTGAACAGATATAGACATATTTCACCATGACTATATACTACTACTAGTGCGTGAGTGTCATCGTCGTTGTAGTATATGACTTGGCTTCTCATCCTAAATTCTATATTCTTCGTAGCAACATTAACCGAATACCTCATTTGTATGAAATATATTACAAACAACTACGGATACAAAAATGAATGGTTCAACGTTCTCTTGAGTGTAGTATTCACTCCATTTTATGGCTGTTTGTTCGTCCGTAATTTCTCATGGGATCGTGCGAAAGCCTACTTTGCGCCTGAACGACGCGCCGTGCTTAAATATCCCGTTTTCACCGGCGTCCTTTATACCGTCGAAACCGTATTCGTATTTTACGCGCTAAACACCGTGACCTTGAGTTATTATACAATACTGCGTTCCGGTTTTATTATTTTCAATATACCGTGGTTCAAATACCTACTAAAAAAGCCGGTGACGCGTTTATATTACGCAAGTTGCGCTGCTTTGGTCATATCACACGCGTTTGCGACGGTGCAGTATATCCTTCAATACGACGACTACGGGGGTGGCGGTGGCGGTGGCGGTGGCGAAGGAGGCACAGTCGTTCAGAATACCGTGATTATATTCGCGTCTTGTTTTTTGAATTCCGCGTATAATAACATGATCGAATACGCGATGAAACTTCACGGCGATACGATGTCAAATATCGATTTTCAGGTCCTATTTCAAGCGACGTATTTCGTGCTTGCGGCGCCTTGGGCTGTCATCTATACTGTGAAACATACACCACCTGTTACGGCGGGGGCGATAACGATGTATTTCTTCATCGCATTCGGCTTACAACTTTACATGTTCAATAAAATATATATATTGAATACTCCGCAAACGGTTATTCCTGCGAATATTCTTCTCAGCGGTTTAGACCTAGTTCGACGCGTGATCCAACTCACCTATTCATTCGTATGCTTCAAAGAGCCGTTTGATGCGGTAATTGGAGTATCCTTGGTGTTTCTTGGTGTATCTGCGGGCTTACTGCTGTATCAGTATATACGCGATTATCGGCGTGATTATCATAGAAATGCGAACGACCACGAACTTGAACATCGTAAAATGCTGGAATTGACTGATTTTGATCATGGGTATGACGGTGGTGATGAAAAAAATATAAAGGAAGAAGTGGTATAATTTATTCGTGATTTAAGGGTCGGCCTTCTCGGCCTTCATCGTCGCAACAGCCTCGCTGATTCGCGCACACGAAAGATCGAAATACTTCGGAATAAGTTCCATCCCGATGAACCGGCGATTGGTATGAATACACCCGATTCCGGTTGTCCCTGACCCCATCGTATTATCAAGGACGACATCGCGCGGATTTGAGAATGTCTTAATCAGATACTCGATGAGTGCGACGGGTTTTTGCGTTTCATGAATTGTATCCGATTCGATATTGAACTCGATGAGCTCCGTGGGATAATTCTTGAATGTTTGGGTGTATTCGCTTTCACCGATGAGTTTATTATTTGGGCCAAGGTGGTGGCTTTGATTCAGCATTTTGCCGATACGTTTCTCGGAGTTTTTCTTCTTGATTTCGACGGGGACTAGGTCTTGTGGATTATATGTCATATTGCCCTTATGCCTTGAAGCAGCAGCAGCACCACCCGGCGAGAATACGCAAATATCTTCGGTGCATTTCATCGGGCGATAATTCGCGAGGAGGTATTGCGTCGTCTTGTTTTTCTTCCAAATCATCGTATATTTGAACCATTCGTAATTGCCTGCGATGAGTCGTGTTGTGAATGGCTGCTGGCCGAATAGAACAACAACACCGGTTGGTTTCACGAGAATGCGGCGGTATTCGACCCATAATTTGTCAATATCGATGACACTATCCCATTTACATTTCGTTGTTCCGTAAGGTAAATCGCAGAGGATAAGATGGACGCTGTTGTCGGGGAGCGTTTTCAATAATTCGAGACAGTCGCCTTGGATTAAACGGATATCTTTGTGGAGTGGTGCGTCGTCGTCCTCGTCGCCGTTCATCATATCGAGAGGGACTGCGACGGTCTCTGGTTCTGGTTCTGGTTTTTCACCTTCGACGTGCTCACATACAACCGGTGGGGGAGTAGTGGCGGCGGCAGGGTCGGACACCTTCTTAATCTTTATAATCTTCTTGATTACTGCGGGAGCAGCGGGTTCTTTTGGCATAGGTGGCGTAGTGTATCGTTCTTCTGTCTTTACTATTCATCCTTCTCGGTAATTTATATCAATTTTTTATGGTGTATAAAGATAATGTAAAAAGTGAAGGTATAAATAGAATATCGCGAAATTCAATAGAAAAAGTGCTTCGATTGCGAATATGGCGATGTCCTGAATAACACCGATAACCGTAATCACCATGAACAGAAATTGCGCGTAAAGAAGCATACGGAGGTTGTCGTGAATGTCGTTGCTTTTATGGTGGAAAGTATGCCCGATCATGAAACCGATGATTGCGAAGAATGCCGCCGCCGCAAAGATATAATGTGTGTGGTTTTGTTCTGGAATAAAAATCACACCGAATATTCCGCAGAGGAGCACGATGATGGTGGCGAGTGACCATCGCTGTCTCTGGTATTCATAAAGGATAGTGAACCCCGCCATGATAAGCATACATAGCGCGATGAAGTGTCTCGTTTGGAATACAGGGGGGGGTGGTGGTGGCGGTGGCACTCGATGTATCGGGTGCGAATAATATAAAAGGTTCGGTGCTTGTGATGATACTTGAAATACTTCTTGTCCCTGTTTCTTGAGATTGAGCATTGTATTTGTAATAGACGAATGCGATTGGAATGACGTATGCCGTGAGCATACAAGAAAGGAGTGTATTCATTTGATTCATATTTATTTTATTATACTAATAAATTTTACATATAATAAATTATATTCATTTATTTCGATTGGCTTATATGCTATCAATACCACTATACAACACCACATTCGCCACATTTCCTATGAGATGAATACTTGCGTGAGCATATGTTGCCGGCCATATACGCCCGCGATTCATTAGAGAATGGGATAGGGCATAACACGCCGCCGATGCCGCAATAAGTGATGTATATGCTGCGAAATAATGGTTTGGTGATGTTATACGAATCGTTTGAAATGCGTATATTGATTGATATGTTACACCTAAAAATACGGCTGTCATATCGAGGACGCGATACCATGAATCGCGGACTGGATTTCGCCAGTAAAGAAGTGATGTTGTGAATACGGTGGCTGGAACGATCGCGAGGTGGTGGTTCTTGTGTGTTAGGGCACAGATTGTGGAAGGGACAGACAACCACGCACAATACCATATGAAATGAGCATTTGGGAGAGGAAGAGTGAGAGACGACATTATATAAAAATATTATAATATATCTGTTTACATAATATTATATATACACGTTTACACGTAGACAAAATGGTCCTTCTCATTCCAACCAACGCCAATCCAACCCGCGCCGAAATCGACGCGTTTATTCGCGAATCGTCGTCGTCAGATCACGGTGTAACAGAAATAACAAACACAATCCGAGAGATTCACGGCAAAAGTGGCGTAGGAGCATTACTTCATCCTGCGGAAGAATATTTTCTCGAGGCGGCGGCGGAGGCCACGGCGGCACGTATCACATCGTAATTCGCGATATTTTTCATCAATAATCGATAACTCCATGCATAACCCATCGAACATATTAACAAAATCAAGAATTGCGTGATGTAGGGATAGGTGAATACTGACGCCCGACTGTCATAAACAAATTGCGTTAACACGAATAAACGATAATACGTATATGTCATAAGCTGAACAAACTCGGATATTGCGTTGGTTCGTTTATATTCACGGTATTGTTTGTGAAGATGATACGATACATAAATCATAATATTCGACTTCTCGAGGATGAATATAGAATCAATCATCTTGTCACCGTTATCCAGCGTCATCGCTGAATATATACAATATATTACTGTGATATGATGAGCGATGTATGGAAGTTTTTTATTGAGTTCTTCTTTATATCTAAGCGGATGATGGTCGTCATCGCTGCGGTAGATTACGAAGATATATCGCAGAATGTAAAAAAGATCATAAGCAAAAAATGCGATGCTCGCATGAACCGTGTAGTGTATATTATAGTCGTAGCTGTAGTGTGCGATAAATGATACGCTGTGAATCAAACACACAGCATTATTCGCTAGTTGGGGTGGAGTGTATTTTGCGATTTGAGTTGAAATCGTATGCCAGAAAGTGACGAGTGGAATGATATATTCGATGTTCATCGCTTGAATGAATGAACGAATGAACGAATGAATGAATAAATGAATGAATGAACGATATGAATAATAATTAGTATACATCATATCGTTTTATGTTTTATATGATTACCGAGGAAACCCAGGTAAAGCACGGCTTGGGCCGCTAAATTGTCCGGTAGGGCGACCTGCCAGTCGAAGTCCTATTGCGCTAGCCTCTGAACGAGTAAGTGCGCCGGCG
>Ga0194133_10003830_pt1 | contig 20919 bp, 19 predicted proteins | sample TA2KigOf40mmetaG_FD_155448 | JGI IMG/M metagenome (GOLD analysis project Ga0194133, IMG submission 155448) | Freshwater microbial communities from Lake Tanganyika, Tanzania - TA2015055 Kigoma Offshore 40m | ecosystem: Environmental > Aquatic > Freshwater > Lake | place: Tanzania: Lake...
AATGCCCGTTTCCGCGATGAACTCCTCAACGGCGAGCTCTTCTACTCCCTGCGCGAAGCCCAGATCCTGATCGAGAAATGGCGTCGCCACTACAACACCGTCAGGCCGCACAGCGCCTTGGGATACCGTCCCCCAGCGCCGGAAACCATCGTCCCGATGGACCCGAGGCCCACCATGCACTAACATTCAACACGGACCACTCGATGGGGGCAGTCCACGCAGCTGCTTTCGCCAATCGTAAACTTGCCAGCGCGTCGTGCCATGCTTGCGCGCCACATCCGCGACCGTCACACCGGGCATCATGCTCTCCACCGCGATCCGCGCTCGCTCGGCTTTTGTGCGCTGCCGCCGACCACTCGGTCCCTCGATCACTTCAAGCCGGGCAACTCCAACGCCCATCGAGCCGTCCAAATGGACGCCCATTTTGCCGTCTACTTCCAAAATCCAAACCCTCCCTCACGCCCATGCGCACAGAATGGCCGGACCAAGTCATAAATGGCAGGAGGGGATCGAGGTCGCGCTTACCAACAGCCCCGCATAAGACACGTCGTTAACGACGTCGTTATGCACGTGCCTTAAACCATCACCACGCCATCAGGCAGGCGGTGCCAACCGGTCGGTTACGGTGGAAATCAACACGCAACGACCTATTGAAACCCGGAATGACTGGCTGTAGCGTTTCACCCATGCGTGCGTCCGAAGCTGCCTGCGGTTTCTGTGTAGCAGCCTTAATCTAAAGCGCTTTCAGGCGCACGCAACCAATCCGGTCAGATTTCGATGAATAAGCCGGGATAACCGGAACATGACGAAGGCAGGCGCGGACGCAACAGATCTTTTTGTTCCTCAGTGCGCGGGCGGTGTTTCATGCGCAGAACCGAAGTTGCAGGGTTTTGAAAAAAACCGCTGCTAAATCAGAGCCAAAGCGGAACCGAATGCTACTGCTGCCAAAGCATCAATTTTTCTTTGAAAATTTCTGTCAATTAAAAACGCCGCTGCGAAGTGGAATGGGCTAATGAGCGTGATCATGCGTCCGAAGTCAGTTGTAACAGGATAAAATGCAAGCACTGCGCCGACCATAAAAAATGACACGCAGTGCAAGACTTGACGTGAAGCCAGTGATTGAAAAATTAGGTAAGTCGCATACAAGACAAGAAAAATAACTGCATAAAGATTCGATCTGTCTCCCTGGAAAAACATAATATCGAGGTCAAGAAAATCACTCGAAAAACCAGAAATTAGGAGCGTACATGAAACAAGAGACAAGATTAGCGCAATCAACAAGCATGTCGCAAGAAATTTTACTCGCTCGCATTTGCCGGTAGGACCATTTGCCTTAAAAATAGCGCCAGAAAAAATTATCAGCGCTATTGGAAATGTGGATACTGCATGAAATAAGACCGCAATTAGATAGACGGCATACCGCAACAAATTCCCACTTAAAGTTGTGGCAACCAATGCTATTGAGAGCGCTGTCCCTTGACGCAGAAGCTCCATGTAGTTATCCGACATTGACGGCACAAAAATCAAAACAACGAATAAAACGAGGAAGTCCGAAAGAGTCTTTGCTGACCTTTGATAGACGACGAAAAAAGTCGACACCGTTATTAGCTTCACAGCCATCAAGGCAGAGTCTGAACTGCCAAGCCAAATTCGAAGTGGAAACAGAAAATATCGGTACCAGTATTGCTTGACAGTATCAATGAGAAGTACATCAGCCTCAAGATTTAGGTAATAGGACTCCCAGTCCTCCCCTAGCTTGGCCTCTTTCAGATAAGCGAAGAACAAAATGAATCCAAAAAAGAGGAATGAAACGACCTGCTTTTGAGATGGCCGGTTAATCGGATTGTGAATCCTGCCAGATAACAGTTTTAATTTTACAGTGAAATTCATTCTACGTGAGTTCTCTCATTGACACTTTTCCGCGCTGTACAATTGTAAGGTTGATAAGGTGTGTTTCATGCTGGACGATGTTATAGACCTTCGCCGATCAGCGCTTGCCTTAGCACGATCGGTCTTACGCGAGGTTCGGGACGGGCGGATGCCAGATGCTCATTTCTCTTCACAAGCAGACATCAACCATCGCGAAGCCATGGCCGAAGAAATCGCAGCCTTTAAATCAACCGTCGCATTTTATGTCAGAATCTAAGGGTTCCCAATCACAAAGTGACGTACCATGCTCGGCGCATGAGACGCTCCGACATCTTCTCACTCATAAGTTGGAGCCTCCCGAAAACCCGATGGGGTCTGCAAAGACTTATACTCGCTTGTTTAGAAAGTTACCAATTACAGAACAAACCCGCCGTTGATCGCTTTTAGTAAACCGAAACAAACTTAACGGTGAGATACTGTTAGAATAGCAGAACAATATCAGCAAAACAGCTGCCCGAACGGCGTAAGAGCCGGTCGATGAAATCGCTGCTCCATACATCCCAAACCGAGGGATGAGGTAGATGTTCAGCGCGATGTTGATCACCAGCGATGCCGCCGAAATCCAGCTGAGCATCAAAGGCTGCCCAGAACCTTTAAGCCAGGCTGCGATGTTGCGCGCGACGCTGTCACATAAGATGCCCGGCGCCAGGAGGAGGAACAAATAATAAGAATCCGCAAACAAGGGGCCATAAAGTAGCGTCACCAACGGCATCCCACAGATCACCAAAGATACAAGGATGACAAAGGTCAGATAGAAAGAGTACTTGATCACCACCACGGTTAACTGATCCCGGTCCTCTTTGTCAGTCTCGGCCAGATAGGGAAAGAGCACCGTGTTGATTGAATTGCTAACATACCAAAGAAGCTGCGCCAGCGTCACCGCAATTGAATAGATCCCCACCGCAGTCGCGTTCAAGAAATAGAGTAGAATGAAGATATCCAGCCGGTACTCGACTTCAGTTATAAGCGTGCCGACATGCACTGCTGCACCATAGCGGATTGTCGGCAACATTTGACGAATCGGCAAAGAGAAGCAGCGGTTCGAGATGTCGAACAGGACGACAAAGAACACCAGCGCGTTTATCCAGCTGCCGATTGTAAGAGAAATTAAGAGAACACCGAGATTGGGGGACCAGAAAACCGAACCTACAAACAGGCACAAAAGCGTATTGGAGCGCGTGATGATAGTCAGTAGGTTCACCAAGTTAAAGCGTTTGATTCCTTTCAATGCCGAGAAAGAGATGTACTCCGTTAACATCGCCGGAGCGAGGATCAGGAGCAAATGGGTGTAAACCTCTGGTAATTCCGACAGGAAATACGTCGTGAAAATCGGCATCAATAGGGCAAGCAGTGTCAACACTAATGCTGAGAAAATAAGCACTAGAAAAAGAACCGCGCTAAAGATTTGCTCTGACGCGATCTCACGCTTGCCGATCTGGTAAATGAGCCCTTCGCCCACGCTCAAGCCACATGCTGTGGTCACGGTCCCCGTGGTCTGAAGCGAAGCAAAAAACAGCCCCCGCCCCGAGGGCCCCAAAAGCCGTGCCGTTAAGACACCCATAGCCAATCGTAGTAAAATCAATACGAACTTCGTGAGTATTGTCCCCAGCGTTGCGCTTACAAAACGGCGGCTGCGAGTGTCTTCTTTTGGGTCTTCGGGGACAGGCATTTATGTCCGCAGCCGGTTCAGCGTTTCGTTGATCAAAGTGCTACTGGTGCCTTCGGTATAGGGGAAATATGAAACCCTACAGTCTAGCTCGGCCAGTTCGGCCTGCATCCTTTCCCAGTTGGGACTAGCATACCAATCATCCCCGACAAACAGGATGTCTGCGTTCAGTTTGCGAACGGCCGCAATCTTATCGATGGATTTCTGTGGGATCGCCGCATCAACATAACGGCACGCTCGCACGACCTCGATCCGCTCGACATACGGGATCACCGGGTTCTTTCCTTTATACGAGACTAGCTCGTCTACCGTGACGCCTACGATCAGCTTGTCGCAAAGCGCCTTGGCGTTCCTGAGCAGGTTGACATGCCCGATATGGAACAGGTCATATACGCCTGTTGTATATCCAATAATCATCCCAGTGCCTCCAAGTTTTCTTCGCACCACGTTTTGTAATTGTTGAACTTGTCTGTCGAAGGCATGCCGCGAAACATCCGACCCAAATCCACCGGAAAGCCCACCTTGGGGGAGAAGGCGAAGTCATGGCTGATCACTTCCTCAGCCAAAAGCCTCAGGGGTAATTTACCCAGCTCACCACGGAACAGATCCTTTGGTCCGAAGCGCAGTGCCAGCTTGAAGACGCTATACGAGGCGAATGGCTCGCGACCCTCGATGCCCGAGTACATCAGCGAGAAATCCAGGCGTCGAAACAGCACCGGTAAGTGTTTTTTAACGAAGAAGTAGCGAACCTTTTCAAAAGGGGTCAGGTTCGTAAGCGGTGCGAAGAAGTTCTTCACCACCGATACGATGCGGTCTGATATCTGCGCACGTGGTAGATAACAGTAGAGGTCGATGAAACGCTCTACATCAAAATCTTTGGCTTGGGCTGCCCATCGGAATATCCGGTCATAACCCGCAAAAAACTCATCTGCGGCCTCGCCAGAGATAAGCACTTTGCCCCCGCGTTCCGCCCATGCGCTTGCGAGGAAGGATAGGATGACTTCGTTTGGGACGGATAATGGCTCTTTTCGGAGCCGGATCATGTCGTAAAAGCGTTCGCGGAATTCTTCGTCTGTGACTTCTATAAGGGTGGTGTCGGGCTGGCATTTATCCCCAAGACGGTTGCGAGCGAATTCCATATCATAATCGCCCGAAAATCCGCCTGTGAAGCGCTGCAACCTAGTCTCGGCCAAGCTGCTGAGGAGGTTGCTGTCGATTCCTCCACTAAAAAGCAGTCCAACTGGAACATCAGCAATCATCCGAGACCGGATGGTAGCACGGATCGTCTCTTCAAGCACGATCTGCATTTCTTCGGAGGTTTCGTAATCACCAGTAAAATCGGTTAGCGGCTCAAAATACGTACCTGTTACAATGCACGTGCCGGGGGTGACTACGTCAATCTTGTCAAAATAGGTGCCGGAAAAAACTGGAGCTCGAAAAACACGGTATTCCTCTAGCGCGGCGTTCGAGAACGGGAGATTATAGAGATCGCTTATAATAGAGGCCTCGCTGGAGATGGTAATAAATTCTCCGTTGCGGTGGATAAACAGGGGTTTGACGCCGAATCGGTCACGTGCGCAATGGGTCAGCGTTCCGTGGCGATCAATTCGCACAAAGGCAAAGAACCCATCGATTTCTGAAAGGTCAAAATCCTCCAGCTCCAGAAGCGCCAGCAGAGCTGCTGTGTCTGAAGATGTTTCGGGCAACTGGTGTTTCGCCACTAATTCGCGGAAGTTCAGGATCTCGCCGTTAAAGACGATGATGTCCCCAGCTGGCGAACGATAGGGCTGTGAGAACTCATCGGTCGGCGCGATGATAGAAAGCCGCGAGTGATACAGTTTCCAGTCACTAAACTGCACCAGATCAGATTGCCCGTCAGGACCTCGGAATTTGAGGCGCGCATTGATCTGCGCCAGATCGCCTTGTCCGACCTTGGGATCGTTGCTTGCAAAAATTCCACACATCGACTCGGTCCTCTTTAATCTGATAATACTTTGGGGCCGCGTCGCTTCCCTGCGCTGAGATCTCGATAGAGTTTCTCTAGCTGGGCTGCAGAGCGCTCCTGGTAGGCTTTCACGAATGCGACATTTTGATGATTTCTACCCTGCGCGACGCACTTACTGATTGTGTCTGTGAGCCCCTTCCAATTTGAGAGATCGACACGGATCACATGCCCTAACAGACTGTTTGGGATGCGAAGGCGGTCTGAGACTATCAAATGCAGCCCGCAGGCCAGAGCCTCAAGCATGGCTTTGGCCACCCCTTCTGAATGGCTGGGCAAGATCATCACCCGACTAGATTTCATCAACCGTGCGACCTCCGCAAACGGCTGTCGACCCAGATAATCTATCCTCTTTGTGTCACTTTGCGCCTCGGCCCACGTCTGGGCCTGATCCACGGTCAAAAAGTCAGCCGCCAGTCCGATCACGCCGATCCTAATGGACGCGCATGGCGACGTATTTTCGAATAGCGCAAAAGGAAAGGTGGGGTTTTTCACAGGGGCCGCGCGCAGCACAAAGAGCACTTCATATAGGGTGTCGGTAGCTTCAGGGGTCCCGTCCAGAGTGCTCAGATCGAAGACGTTCGGGATCTCGACCGCCTCGAACCCGTCGCCCTGCATGCTAAACCCGACTCCGTAAACCCCAACAGCACGGCGGGCAAAGAACGCCCCCAAACGCGTATTCAGATAAGTCCAGTCAGAGCCGTGAATAATCAGCGCATAGTCCTGCCGCGCCGCCCAAAGCGGGATGCAAAACACAAAGCTGTGCACTAAGACCACCTGCCGCTCCAAAAAAAGAGCGCGCGTAAAGAATGCTAGAAGCGCCAGCACACGCATGAGCTGCACCGTAAAGAGCGGCACGGCCCGATCAAAATCGCACCATACATGGCGGACGTCCTGGTAGTGCCCGATATAGGGGCCCATGCCTGGAATAGCCCAGACCGTATCGCCACAGCGCTCTGCGAAGAGCATTGGGTGGAAACCAGAGTTCGGCGCAGCGGGGCGCGGCACGGATGTTATGCGAATGGTCATGTTCCGAGACGCCTGGACAGCTTGGCCAAAAAGAGCAGCAGAAAACACATGGTATAGATCCAGGCCGCCGGTACCAGAAGATGCGGCACCCCTGACAGGATCAATAGGGCACAGACCGCGATATAGCCCTCTATTCCCAAGGCATGACGGATGACGCTTTTGGTCAGGGACAGATCTTGCGCGCTTGACTTTGCGCCCGCGTCGAAGTTGCGAAAAAAGAAGTAATGCAGGAAAAAGGCCACTGTCAGAGCATTGGCCAACAGGATTGAGCCGCTTGAAAGCAGCGGAGCGAGCAACATAGTGGTGTTGATGGCAATGTGGTTGGAGCGATCAAACCCAACCGCATTGGCCGAAAACCGCTTGGTTGCGCGTGCCAGGTTGCCGTCCGCCATATCCAGGACAACATGCAAGCGCCAAAGCGCATAGCCAAGGAGCGCCATGTGAAGATAGATGGCTGCGCCCGCGGCCAGGCCCACGATCAGAAAAAGTCCCGTCACCTGATTAGCGCTCAGCCCCAACCGATAACAAAAATAAGCTGTTGGTACTGCAAAGTACCGCGATAAGAAATGCGATTTGTCGTTTGCGGAGGCGTCCTTGCGGACGCTCGCGGCCTTGAAGAAACTAAAATTCATTCCGAGTCTTTTGGTAGAGGGCCTTATAGCCCCTTGCGACGCTTTCAAAACTGAAATCCGCTTCCACTCTTGCCCGGGCAGATTGCCCAAGCCGTGTACGCAAATCCGCTGAGAGCGACAACTGTTCAAGCGCCGCGCGCAATCCCTCCTGTCCGTCAAAGAGCAGCCCGTTTTCGCCCGAAGAGATGAGCGCCTGATTGGCGGGGATATCGGTTGCGATTACCGGCAGGCCGTGCGCCATCGCTTCTAGCAGTGCGTTGGACATCCCCTCGGACTCTGAGGGAAGCACAAATATGTCCGCCTGCTGCAGCAGGTCTTTCACCTTAGCGGCGGAAATTTCACCCAAGAAGGAGACAGACGCTTCCAAGCCGAGCTGCCGGGCGAGGCCCTTCAACGAGGCTTGCTCTTTGCCGTCCCCGGCAATTAACAAATGCGCATCTTGGGGTTTGCCCAGGCCATAGAGGACTTTGATCAGAAAATCGACGCGCTTTCTGGTGATCAAGCGCCCGACATAGACGATCTTGAGCGGCATATCTCCGGCGCGCGGCGTTGATGGCGGCAGCTCTACGCCATTAGGCAGCTCAACGATCTTGTCTTGCGCGACTCTGGCGGCCCTTAGCTCGTGGGATACGTCATTGGTGATGGCGATAAAGCGGGTTGCTCGGGACGCCATAAAGGCAAAAAGCCAACGTCCAATCACGCCACGCCGGTAGGTGGAAAGCTGGGTTCCGTGGCCACTGCGCGTGACCTTCAGAATCACCGGCTTGCGGGTTAGCCAGCCTGCAATAAGGCAAGCCAGCGCGGTCTGCGCTGACAGCGTGTGACAGTGCAGGATATCATGATCGTCCCGCCGCCACAGCAGCCTTGCGAGCAGGGCCAGGCCAAAGCCGATCTTGGGAATGCGGGCAGGCAGCCGGTTTACCAGGTAGTCATCCAGCGTCTCAGAGCGGAGCGTCCCCGGCAAGCGACGCGTATATACGATTATCGTCACATCCATACGGGCGAGATGTACGGCCAGGCTTTCAAGTTGTCTCTCGGCGCCGCCCACCTGTGGGTAAAACGACGGGATGACCATCGCGACCCTCATGCATCTGACCGCTTTTCCAGCCAACGGGAAAAGCGCGCAAAGAACGCACTTCGACGGGCGGATTCTTCGGCGGGCAACCGTGCCACTTGGGCGGTTTTGTCTGTGATGATATCCTTGATTTCCCAGGCATGACGTACTGGAAAGGCCAGCTGGCAGTCGCTTTGCGCGTCCCAGCCAAGATTGGTTCGCAGGCCTAGGGCGGCTTCGCGTTGCCCAAAAGTTGCATCCACGATATACCACTGCTCGTCCAGCTTCAAGCTTAGAAAATTGTGGTAATCGCGGGTGCTTTGATCGATGGAGATGGGAGATGGCAAAGCCGCCGCGAAGTCTTGCAGCTCGCATTCGCCCATCATGAGACGGGTCTCGACGCCGAGTGCCGTAAACATCTCGAACAAAAGCTGATGCTTGGACGAGCAAGACGCGCGGTTTTCCTTCGCGGCCAGATAGCTGTCGCGTTGCCCCACCCCACCATAGGGGATGTTGGCCACTAACAGAAACAGCCGTAAGAGCACCCCGCGCGGTGGGATCACCTGCGACTCTATCGTCCCCACAGCGAGCGCGCCTTGTATGTGGTTTTCCAAAGGAAGTAGGGAAGCCCGTGATGCAGGTTGCGGCTGAGGGCGGACCGCCGGGGCCGGATGATTTCAGCGCTTGGGGGAACCTCAGCGACGCCATCGGCGGGGGTCGCCTCGTATTCGGCCACAAAAGACGTGGTCTCATGGCGCGGCAGGCCCTGTGCGTAAAAATCCGGAAAACCGCAAATGCGCCAGCCCTGATAGTCCGGTCGGTTCGTGTCGATCACAGCCGTGCGCTTGGTCACGCGCAGCCCGGCCTCGGTAAAACTGGCGTCAATCGCGTCGAAATCACCTCTCACGAACATCTTATGCCCATGCAGATGGACGGGAAAGTTGATCACCGCGCGCCCCCCGGGCGCAAGCACACGGCGGATTTCCAAGAGGCCTTGCACCGGAGTCACATGGTATTCATGCCAATGCTCGATGGATTGGTTGGCCAGAACGATCTGGAAGCGATCATTCTCGAAGGGAATGTTAGAGACCGAGGCGATCTTGGTGGCGATCACTTTCTCGCCACGCAGAGTTTCTTGAAAAACGTCGATTCCATCCCAGATAATGGGATCGTCCAGCGTGTCCAAAAGCACGGATCGCGCGCCACAGCCGACCTCAAGCACTCGCTCTCCACGTTTAATGGACTTGCGCAATTCTAGGTTGAGGTAGTCAACCGCGTTGGCGAGCACGGATAGATCCGAGGCCTGCTCGAACGCGGGCTGCTCGGCAAGATCTACTATTTCTCCGGACCAATGGTTTAGCTGCATCACCCTCATCCCATTTTCCTGCGAATGCGTGCGACGAATTCACGGGCATACGTCAGCGCCAATTTGGGCTCGTTGATGATCAGCATTTTGCGGTTCTTGAGCGCCCGCCAATACCGCGCCAGGCCCCATTCGATCTGCGCGCTAGACTGGAAGTTGATATCAAAGCTGTGGTGGATTCTGATACCGGCCTCAGAGAGTGCACGCAGATAGGATTTGTTGGTTTCTTCTTCGGGGGCGCTGAGAAACACAGCCTTGGCGCCAGACCTGATCTCGGCCTTGAGCCTCGCGAGTATCTCGGCGCATGGTGTTGCTTTAATCGTTTCAGGTACATGGATAAACGACTCGGTCTGGCTGCTGTCGCCAACAAAGGCGCTGAGTCGCTGGCCGGTCGATGACGCGAGCGCGGTCATAACGCAGTCATTCATTTGCTGTTCCTGTAGGCTAAACACGACCAGCGGGCCTCGAAGCCCGGCAGCGGCGAAGGAGCGGACTACTTTGCGGGCGATATATTCTTGCTGGAATTGACTGGCCTTGGCTTCTTCCGTTTGGAACACGGCGCGCAGCTCCGCGATCTTGTTGGCATATTCAGGTCGGTCGAACAGGCTGACACCCTCAGAGGGGTCCGCCACCGTGTCATAGAATTCTTCGAAGCCATCGTCATGGGAAAAGACGTATTTGTAGCGCCCCAGCCGCAGGGCGGTTTTGCGCTGGGTCTGACCAAAAAAACGACAATCACAGCGGATCGCGCGTTGATCGAAAAATGCTTGTCCCTCTTGGCTGCGGGTCAAGAGGCTGCGCAGCGAGCGTCCACTTTGCGGGAATTCCTCTTTGGCGCGGTAGCTGGTGACGCCCGCATAATCTAGCACCGTCGGAAAGAGATCGACTGTGCCGACTTGGGTGGCGACGCTGCCTGGCTTATTGTCCGGCGTCTTCACTAAGAGCGGGATCAAGATGTTGTCATCTCCCAGCATCAGATCATGGGTCAGCCCCTCGCGCTTAAGAAATTCCGGCGTAAAGCCGCGGCGTGGATGCGGATAGCCATGATCGGCGCAGAACAATACCAAGCTTTCCTCATAATAGCCGTGCTCTTTCAGGATACGCATAAGTTCGGCCAGGTTGTCCGAGATCCGGTCATCATGGCGTATGTTGTTCCACAGCATTAGGAACAGGGGCTGGGTCGCGTCGCGGCTGCCCAGAAAGCTGTTGAGCATCCGGTTGGCGTCCTCGTTGGACCACATGCGTTGTGCATGGCTTAGCCCGTCGGGCCAGTAGCGCCGTTCGAGGTGACCAATGAATGGCGCGATCTTCTCTCGCATCTCGCGTGCCACAAAGATTCCCTTGGTCTCGTAGCCCTTGCTGGACAGGATCGCTGCGATATTGGGAAACGCCCCCTCTTCGAAGCGAAAGTCATCGTAGTTGCGTCCAATATAATAGGAATTCATCCCCGTGAGCATACAGCTGCCGGACATTACCGAGCTGGGGGCCGACGTCACCGCGTTCTCGAAATTAGTGAATTCACCCAAAAGGCTGTCATAGAACTCGGGCCGATCGCGATCATCCAGCCCGCCGGTGCTGAAATTGCGCGCTGAGTCTGTGACGATCCAAATAACGTGGCGTGTAACATTCTGTGCGTTTGAGAGCATATACATTGCTTCGAACTCCTGCTGTGAGCGGCTGGACCTCATAGGGTCATGCCGACCAAGCCCTTTTCCAAAACGCCTTTTAGGTCATAAACGACGCAGCCCTCACGGCTTGATTGGGCGACGATATCGGCGCCCCGTGCAATGAACTCCTGATGGGCAACCGCGAAGATGATGGCATCATAGGCGGGTGCCCCGGGCGCGCTATCTGGCTTGGTCATCTCCAGTCCAAAGACTTCTTTTGCCTTTTTCGGATCCACCCAAGGATCCCAGACGTCCACATCCAGCCCATAATCCTGAAGCTCGCGGATCACGTCGATCACCCGCGTGTTGCGTAAGTCGGGGCAGTTTTCTTTGAAGGTCAGACCAAGCACAAGCACCCGCGCGCTGCTGACGTCCATATGCCGCTGCAGCATTTTCTTGACCAACCGCCCCGCCACATAGGCCCCCATACCGTCGTTAATCCGCCGCCCGGCCAAGATCACCTGCGGGTGATACCCCAGCGCCTCGGCCTTATGGGTCAGGTAGTAGGGGTCCACGCCGATGCAGTGACCCCCGACGAGACCGGGACGGAAGGGGAGGAAGTTCCACTTCGTCCCCGCCGCGCGTAGCACTGCGTCGGTATCGATCCCCATCTTGTTGAAGATTATTGCCAGTTCGTTGACCAGCGCGATGTTGAGATCGCGCTGCGTGTTCTCGATCACCTTGGCAGCCTCAGCGACACGAATGCTCTCGGCCTTATAGGTTCCAGCGGTGATGATGCTGGCGTAAAGCTGGTCGACCTCCTCGGCCACCTCGGGGGTGGAGCCGGAGGTGACCTTGCGAATTGCAGTGAGACGGTGCGCCTTGTCGCCAGGATTGATGCGCTCGGGACTGTAGCCGCAGAAGAAATCGACGTTGTAGCTAAAACCCGAGACGCTTTCGAGGACGGGCACGCAATCCTCTTCTGTTGCGCCCGGATAGACCGTACTTTCGTAGATGACGATGTCGCCTTTCTTGAGCACGCGTCCTATGGTTTCCGATGCCTTGATCAGCGGGGTAAGATCAGGCCGCTTGTGCGCGTCTATTGGGGTGGGTACGGTGACGACGAAGATCGTGGCGGCGGCCAGATTGGCGGGGTCTGCCGTCAGGGTCAGATGCCGCGCCTCGCCCAGTTCATCAGACGACACTTCGCGCGTTTCGTCCCGCCCCGATTGCAGTTCGGCAATGCGGGCCGCGTTGATGTCAAAGCCAATCACAGATCGCTGCTTGCCGAATTCGACCGCCAGCGGCAGACCAACGTACCCTAGGCCAATGACGGCGATCTTTTTCATGATTTCGCTCATTTAATCACTTCCCATAGTAATCGCGGAACCACTCAACGAACCGCGCGATCCCGTCGCGGAAATCCGTCTGCGGGCGATAGCCGGTCAGTCGCTGCAAGAGGCTCGCATCCGCCCAGGTGGCCGGCACATCGCCCATCTGCATCGGCATGTAGTTGCGGATCGCCTTCTTTCCGAGGGAGTCTTCTATCGCGTCGATGAAATCGAGCAGGCGCACCTTGTCTGAATTGCCGATGTTGACGATGCGGAATGGGGCCACGGGCGACAGGCTGTCGCCTTCGGGCACGATCCCATCGGCGGGGCGTTCCGGCACGGCATCGATCAGTAGCCGGATGGCGCGGACCAGGTCATCGACATAGGTGAAGTCGCGATACATGTCGCCGTGGTTGTAGATGTCGATCGGGCGATCATCGAGGATGGCATCGACGAACTTGTAAAGCGCGAGATCAGGCCGCCCCCAGGTGCCATAGACGGTGAAGAACCGGAACATCGTGGTGGGCAGGTTCCACAGATGCGCATAGGCATGCGCCATGCTTTCATTGGCCTTTTTCGTGGCCGCATAGATCGTCAGCTGCGTATCGGCCTTTTCCGTCTCGGTAAACGGCATCTCGGCATTGGCGCCGTAGACCGATGAAGTCGATGCCATCAGCAGGTGCTTCACCTCAAGGCGCCGCGCGGCCTCCATCACGTTGAATGTGCCGATGACGTTTGCGTCGAGGTAGGCGCGAGGGTTTTCCAGGCTGTAACGAACGCCGGCTTGGGCCGCGAGGTGGACGATCAAATCAGGCTTAAATTCATCAGCCATCGCATCGAAACGCGCCTGGTCTTCCAGCATTCCCTCCATGGCCGAGAAATTCGGGTTCTGCAGGAGCATGGCATGGCGACGCTGCTTGAGCGCGACGTCATAATAATCTGTCATCCCGTCATAGCCCTGCACCCGAAACCCTTCGGCTAGAAGCAGTTTCGCGAGGTGGAACCCGATGAACCCCGCAGTTCCAGTGATCAGAACGTGGCGCGGATTGCCCTTGCTGTTGTTCATCGGCCCACCCCATCGTAAGCTACAAATTCGGCGCTAAGTGCCGTTTCTCGATCATAAATGTTTCGGAAGTCGGCCATACGAGGCGTTTTCATGGCCTGAGCGAGACGCACCAGATCGAGTGCACGAAACTCATTCCATTCCGTCAAGACGATCAGGAGATCTGCATCGGATGCGGCTGAATAGGCATCATCTTCCCAAGTCACGCCCGGCAAAAGTGCTTCGCCTTCACGGCGCCCTTGGGGATCAACGACGTGAACCTTCGCGCCCGCACCGATCAGCGCAGGAACAATGGTCAGGGACGGAGCCTCTCGCATGTCATCTGTGTTCGGCTTGAACGTCACACCCAACACGGCGACCTTGCTGCCTGCGATGCCACCACCGCAAAGGTCTATTGCTTTTTCGATCATGCGCCGCTTGACGCTGTCGTTCACCGCGATGACCGTTTCGGTGATCCGCTGCGGCACAGCATGCTCTTGCCCGATCCGAGCCAAAGCCAATGTGTCCTTCGGAAAACAAGAGCCGCCATAGCCTGGGCCTGCATGCAGGAACTTGGCTCCGATCCGACCGTCCAGACCGATGCCTTTCGCAACAGCTTTTACATCAGCGCCCACGCGCTCACAGAGCGCAGCGATTTCGTTGATGAAACTGATCTTCGTCGCGAGGAAGGCGTTCGCCGCGTATTTGATCAGTTCAGCGCTTTCGAGCCCGGTGTAAACGATCGGGAAATCGCGCAAGAACAGCGGCCGGTAGATCTGCGCCATCACTTCTTTGGCGCGCTCGGTCTCTACACCCACGACCACACGATCCGGCCGCATGAAGTCCTCGATGGCCGCGCCCTCGCGCAGAAACTCGGGGTTGGACGCCACATCAAAATCCGCGTCGGGCCGAGCTTTGCGAATCACCTCAGCCACGCCTCGGTTCGTACCAACAGGAACCGTCGACTTGGTGACCATCACAGCATATCCAGTCAGGGCAGCAGCAACCTCCGCTGCCGCTGCGTAGACGTAGGTAAGATCTGCGTGGCCATCCCCTCTGCGCGAGGGTGTCCCGACGGCGATGAATACGGCGTCAGCGCCTGCGACTGCCTCTGCAACCTGCGTCGTGAACGCCAATCGCCCAGCGGCTGCATTCTTGGCCAGAAGAACCTCGAGACCTGGTTCATAGATGGGAACCTGGCCCGCGTTCAACTGGTCGATTTTCGTAGCAGATTTATCGACACAAACGACGTTGTGCCCGAAGTCAGACAGGCACACGCCGGACACAAGTCCGACGTATCCCGTTCCAATGATGGCGATCTTCAAATCAGTCGAACCTATTCTGTCGTGAGGCGGTCACCCGCGGCCAGAGTTTTCCGGCGCAACGTCGTCACCCAATTCGTCCCTGAGCGCTTCAATCTCGGCCTTCAGTGCGTCGTATTCCTGGATCTTCCGCTCGAGGAAGCGCTTTGTGATGGCGGCCTTCTCAGCGATGCCCGTTGGCGTCAGGATGTAGGCATAGCGCCGCTTGTCTTGGGCCGCGGTGAAATTCCCGAGCTTGATAAGACCTTTGTCCAGAAGCGCGCTCAGCAGGTAGTGGGCACTGCCGTTGCTAATGCCCACAGCTTCAGCGAGGTCGCGCTGGGACAGCTCCGGATTGTCATGCAGAAGCCGCAAAACACGGAACCGCACGTCTTCCTGGACCTTGCTGCGCTGGCCTGCCATTATTACTTCTCAGGCTGCCGCACGAGGACTGCCTGCGGGGCGCCTCGGGATGCTCGCTGAATGAACTGATGCTGAATCATCGTCATCGCTCTGGTTTGAGCGTTATCAGATTGCTGCAGCCGCGAAAAGCCCCTTTCTGATGCTCTTTCGGTCATGTTCACTATGCGGAACGCGCCTATCGGCCTGCGCAATTTCCATGGCGGCGATGACCCGTGTCACGAACCGTGTCCAATGCCTCGACCCAGACGCACCCTCGGGCCTGCGCAACAGCAAGAAGCCTGCGCCAACCCGGAAAAAGCGCTAGTCGATCGTGCAACCGCGTCCGCCATCCCGGCAAGGGGCTGAAGTCAAAGCATCGTCATTGTGTGCCCGTGCCGCCCTTCGAGCCTGCAAGCGCGTCTGCGCCGGGCTTGGTACGACTGGCTTGTGCTGCCGGCGTCACAAATCCCCAGCGCTTTCGTTAGCCCCCGCGTCCGCGGATGTCCTCTCGGCATCCGCCGTGCCGGCGGCCTGATCGCGAACCGCACCGTCACCGCGCTCGGCCTGCTCGACCGCCTCCTCCATGCTGATGGTGTTCAGCACCAGTTCGAACTGCTCAAGGATTTCAGGCGCGTTTCGGCCGACATAGGCGCGGATGGCGTCGTTCTCGAGAACCTTCTTCAGGTAGCCCTTCGCCACCACGAGGTTCAGGAGTTCCGAGCCATAGTTTTCCTCGGCGCGCTTGTATTTCTCCTGAACCTGGCTCATCTCGCGTTCGAGCTTGACGATCTGCTGGAGGGGGTCGCCCTTGGGCTCATCGGGCTTCGGCGGGGCATAATCAGTCCGCTGTTCCGGCGGCGTCGCCTTCAGAAGCGCATCGGCATGGGCGGCCGTTATGGTGTTTGCCGCGATCATCAGCTCCACCGCTTCAACCTGCCGCGCGGCCTTCATCTTGCGAAGGTGCCTTGTCACATCAGGCGTGAACTGGTGGTCCTGCAGGAGCTCCACCGCTTTGGGACAAATGCCATGCAGGAGATTGATCCGGCTGTTGATCGTCGAGAGATTGACGCTGAAGGCGCGGGCCAGCCGTTCCTTGCTGACGCCTTTGTCGATGGCACGGCGCAGCATGTAATGCTCCTGCACCGTCGAAAGCCGGTTGATCCGGTGGTTGTAGGTGTAGGTTTCAAAATCCTTGGCGATCAGGCAGGGGGCGGTGTCCTGCCCGAGTTCCTTCAGCGCCAGAACACGCAGGTTGCCATCGAGCAGCAAGAAGCCCGAGGCGTCTTCATCGGGCTTGATCACCGACAAAGGCTCGATCAGCCCGATCTCGCGTATGGATGACACGATTTGGCGGAACTTCCGCGTGGTCATTACGCCGTCCGGCACCTTCTTCGAGGGCAACAGCTCCTCGAGAGGGATCTGCCAAGTCTCGAGGTCAAAACCAAGCGTCAGGTTCAGCGGCGCCTTGGGATAAGGCGCGTCATCCTCGTCGGGTGTGGGTGGGGGGAATGCTCCGGGATAGAGCGGCTTGACGGTGCTGTACTGGTTCATGGTGGCCTCCTATTGCTCAAGCGGTTTCGATGCGGTCGGCGAGGTATTTCGGCAGGGTGTCGAGCCCTTCGGCGCGCAGGAGCGTGACGAAGTTTTCATCAGCAAAGAGGCGCTTCAGACCGTGGACCACCAGCAGGAGCTGCTGATGCGCATGATCGGCCTTCAGCATCAGCTTGTGCTGGCGTGCGACCTCGCGCTGGTAGGTCTTCACCAGCGAATGCGCGGAATTCGGCAGCTTCGGGCGCTCGCCCCCGGTGCGTGGCCCCTTTTCGCGGCGCTTTTCGATGAGGCGCTTTGCTTCGGTGATCTGGTGGCCCTTCAGCTGGCCGGTCTTGTAGGCCTCTTCCAGCATATCGCCGAGGTTTTCATCGTCGTGCTTGGCGCGGGCGATCTCGAGCGCGGTGGTCAGTGGAATGGTGCCGTTCTGGACCGCCTCAATCAGGCGCTCCTCCCCCTTTTCCAGCAGAAAGACGATGTCGCGGACGTATTTCTCTGACAAACCCGTCCGCTGGATGATGTCGTCGATGCTGTAATCGCGGGCCAGCAGCAGTTCGATGTCGGCGAGGATTTCCAGCGGGCGATGACCGCGCCGGGCGATGTTTTCCGCAAGCGACATGATGAAGGCGTCTTCATCGGTCACGTTGACCACCAGCGCCGGGATGTGGGTTTCGCCCAAGAGACGGAAGGCATTAAGTCGCCCCTCGCCACAGACCAAGAGAAAGGCGGGCGCCCCATCGGCCCCAGCGCGCTCGGTCACGGTGATCGGCTTTTTCAGGCCGATGGCGCGGATGTTTTCCACAATCTCCTCGAAGACCTTCATGTTGCGGTCCCGGGAATTCAGGACCTCGATCCGGTCGATGGGGACGAGCGTCACGCTCTCCGGTGTGTCGTTCATCATCTGGTTTTCTCCTTCCTGGCATGATGATGTTTATGGTTTGTTCTTTTGCGTTGTTCCCGCGATGCTCCCTGCTCACCCCCATTTCCGGCGGATGCCGACGCGCTCGGCCATGCCGTAGAAAAAGCCGAGGTTCTCAAACCGGAAGGCCTCGAAGGCGATGCTGGTGCGGTTGCAGAGCCGGATTTCCTGCCGGGGCAGATCGAGCCAGGGCAGCAGGTAGTAGTCGAGTTCGCGCTGGTTTTGCGGATCGAGGCGTACTGCCAGCGTGACATCGGCCTGATAGCGCATCGGATCAAAGCGGATGCGCCAGCGCAGCCGCCCGTCGCCCATCGGTTGGCACCGCGCCAGCACAAGGCTGATGACCATCTCATTGTTGATGGTCAGCAGATCAGTTTTCGGATCGCGCCTGACAGAGCCACCCACTTCGGCAATCGCTGCTTCAGTCCGTGCGATGATTTCGGGATGCAGGGTGCGCAGGCGCTTGTTCAGCACGATGCGTTCCTGATCCCGATCGGTGCGATAACCGATCATCTCATAGGCCCGGGCCAGCGACCCAAAGCGATTTCTGTAGGTGGCGGAGGACGGCATCTCAGGTGCCTGGTCGATCAGTACCCCGGACAGTTGGCCTGCCTCGGCATAAAGACGCTTCAGGTGTTCCAGCAGCTCCTCGTCTGACACCCGTGCGGAGCGCGCCGTGATTATCTCCTGTGCGGTCAGAAAGAACTCGAGCGGCACGATCCCCTCGAAGGCGCCTTCTTTGCGGATCCACATCTCGGGTGGGTTGTCGACATGCAGCTTTTTCAGCTTGAAGGAGGACCGGTTGAAGACGTTGTTGCCGATGTATTTCTCGTTGGTCAGAACCGTCCGCACCGTTGAGGGCGTCCAGGGCTTGTCGAGGTCGGTGGTGACACCCGCTTCATTCAGCCGGTCAGCGATCTCGCGGAACGAGAGATCCTCCTCGATCAGCCAGCGGTACATCTTGTTGACCCAGGTCACCTCTTCCTCGGGCCCGGGCATCAGGATGACGCGGTCGGTTTGCAGGGACTTGTGCTCGCCGCGCTTCAGCTCGGCCTTGATGTTCCCACGCTCGTCAATCAGCACCCGGCGCAGGCCAAAACCCGCAGGCCCACCCTGGCGGTAGCCCAGTTCGATCAGGCGGCACTGGCCTGTGAACACCTTGACCGAGAGCTCCCGGCTGTATTCGCCAGCCATGGCGCGTTTGACGCCCTTGACGATGGTCGAGACGGGGGAGCCATCGTTCTCGAACTGCTCGGCGCAATAGGCAACCTGGATGCCGGCGCGCTTGCAGATGTATTCGTAATAGGCACTCTCATCCGCATCCTGAAACCGGCCCCAGCGGCTGACATCGTAGACCAGGATCACGTTAAAATCTGCCGCCCCGGCTTCCACATCCGCGATCAGCCGCTGAAGCGACGCCCGGCCGCCAATGGAGAGCCCGCTCCTGCCATCATCGGCATAGGTGCGCACGATCTCAATGCCGCGCTTTTCGGCATATTCCCGGATCTTGTCGGACTGGTTGTGCGTCGAATACTGCTGATGCTCGGTCGACATGCGCACATATTGCGCCGCGCGGAACTCAGTTACTGCGCCACTTCCGTCCAACTCACCCTCCGTCGCTTCCCTCTTCGAGGTGGACGTTTGCGTGACGGGCGGGAGCTATCAAGTCATGACTTGCCGAGATTCAGGCGAAAACAAGGACTTGAATGGCCTCAGCCCGAGCCTCGCCGTCTTTTGGTCAAGATCGTTCCGAAAGAGCACTTGCCTTTAAGTGCGGATCGGCGGCATACGCTCAGAAATGAGCGGGGAATCGCGATGACGTTTCACGATCGAGGCATGAGCTGGTTTCTGGCGCAGTTGAAGCCGAACTGCGGGCATATTGCTGAGCGCAATCTGACGCTGCAAGGGTTTCGGACCTTCCTGCCGACGGAGGATGGCACGAAACGGGTGCGGGGCAAGTTCATCACCGCGCCACGGCCGCTCTTTCCGGGATACATTTTCGTGGCGTTCAACACGGGTGCGGGGCATTGGCGCGCGATCAACTCGACCAATGGCATCACGCGACTGGTGAGCTTTGGCAAGGAACCGGCACCTGTGCCGCTCGATATCGTCAGCCAACTGATGCTGCGCTGCGACGCCACCGGCAAGCTCCTGCCACCGAAGCTTCTGAAGCCCGGAGATCAGGTGCGGCTGACCTCGGGCCCGTTTGCGGATTTCGTCGGGACGATTGAGGCAATCGCGCCTGAGCGGCGCGTCTGGGTGCTGATGGAGATCATGGGCGGTGAGACCCGCGTGGCAGTGGCTGCCGACCAGCTGCGGATGTCATGAAGCGCGGGGCCAACGGCCTGCAGCTTGCGACATACGCAGGTGCCTCCTTCGAGTTTCAACGCCCTGAAAGCCGATAGGCGACTTGCCCAACCTGTTCACGGATCGCTGTGTTCAGGACTAGCAAGTTGCGGGTGAGATTCCAGCCCATGCCGTCCTTGAAGGCTGACGTCCGGTAATCAACTGGCCAAGGCACCAGCCCCGTCCAGCCGGCCGTCTCGAAACTGCGCATGGCACGCGGCATGTGGAACGCGCTGGTTACAAGCACCCAGGTTTCGTCTGGCGCAGGAGCGGCCAGAGCCAAGCTGAGTCGCGCATTCTCAACCGTGTTGCGGGACTGGCCCTCAAGCAGCAGGCGCTCGGGCGAGACGCCTTGATCGCGGAAAAACTGTCCGGCCATGTCGGCCTCTGCGGTCTTCGGTCCGGCCAAATCCCGTAGCGCACCACTGCCGCCTGTGAAAAGAATGCGCGCTTCCGGAAAGCGTCTGGCCAGTGCAAGGGCAGCCATGTAGCGCTCACCGCCTTCGTTAAGCTGCATCTGGCCCCAGAAGGTACTGGCGCGCGCGTCCTCGCCACCTCCCAGCACGATGATCCCGTCGACCTGGTCCAGAGCTGGCTCCGCGGGATAGGTTCGCTCGATCGGTTGCAGAAGCAGAGCACCGAGGGGCATAATGGCGAGCGCGACCAACAGGGCCAGCGTGCTGCTGCCGACCCAAAGCGCAAGGCGCCTGCGGTTGAACAGCAGCGCCAAGACGACTACAGCCAGTGC
>Ga0194133_10003832_pt1 | contig 20916 bp, 47 predicted proteins | sample TA2KigOf40mmetaG_FD_155448 | JGI IMG/M metagenome (GOLD analysis project Ga0194133, IMG submission 155448) | Freshwater microbial communities from Lake Tanganyika, Tanzania - TA2015055 Kigoma Offshore 40m | ecosystem: Environmental > Aquatic > Freshwater > Lake | place: Tanzania: Lake...
ACAAAACCATGGTTTGGTAGTATAATGCATGCCCGTTATGGAGATAGGAAGGTTTGGGATAGAGGGTTTGGCCCGTCAGAGGATTACGACGCCATCTAAAAAATCGCCCAATCACCCATTACTCTCCACTTTCCTCCACTCTTACCCACTCATAAAAATATCAGTAAGATTTATTTTTGTCTATGACAACTTCTAGAGGGTATCAAATCAGCCTTCTAAGCCTATTTTGCGAGGGTATCAAACCATCGTCCTGGATCCATATTGCCAAACCAGGATATCTTAATATCTGGATATCTGGCATATCTGGCATATGAGGTTTGTTATTGTACTAGGGGGATTACGACATTCTTTACATTCCCGCCGATTTATGGGATAATGGTTTAATGGTAGATCTTAGAGGAATTCCAACTCCTGTGTGTCCTTGCTGTGGGTCAAGCCTGATCAGATTAACAGTGCAATTTGATCCAGCAACCTATGAAATGGGAATGTATTTTTTAGATAATGCAGAGTGTGTAGAGTGCGGATGTTTACTTACGGCTCCTACGCCTTTGGATGTTGCGCTTTAATGTAAACCCTGCGTACTTCATTTTCTAACTTCAATATACGTTTCTTAAGAGGTTTGAGCATATGCAATACTAAGACAAAATCTAAGGCCAAGCCCACAATCAGTCCAACAAAAAACCAAAGTACTTCCATATCCACCCCTAAATCTATGTTAATTCATTATACCGCATAGACAGGATACTAACCGCTATTGCCCATCTTGGGCAGGGGAAGGTTTGTTATTCTATTTTGCGCCGAACCCTGTCGCCAAATTTTTAATTTCTAATATCATTAATTCCACAAGACAGAGATTGAACAATCAACGAACCTTTTATTTCAATTGGAGGCTTAACAACGCTGCCCCCCTCACTTTCCCATTCAAATTCTTGATTGTCCTCTAATTTAGGTTCTTGATCTAAATAGTCTTGTCCAACGCTAGTCATCTCAGTCATATTATCTCATCAACTTGTATAATATTATTATTTGCAACGTAAGAACCAAGACAGGTACAATAGTTCTTATAAGTTCCATAGTATGATTATACTCGTCTAATTTGCGCTCAAACCTATTTCTTTCACCCATTCTATCTATGTTACAGGACAACCTAAAATTTGTCAAGTTAGTGAAAACTATCACCACAGGCACAGGAGCCTTGAGCCATGGGGTTGTCTATTGTAAAACCTTGTTTTTGAATAGTATTTTCAAAATCCATTGTGGAGCCTTGTAGGTAAGGCCATGACATTTTGTCTATATGTAGGTTAAAGGATTGATATGGGATTATTTGATCCCCGTCTTTTTGCTCATAGTCAAAGTAGGTTTGGTATCTCAAACCAGAACAACCTCCAGGCTGAACCGCCACTCTTAAAAATAATTTATGATCTGGCATGGCTATTTGACTGTCTTTGATAAGTTCTGTTACCTTGTCTTTTGCCTGATCTGTTAATTGCATATTTTTATTATATCATTCTTGCAATATGGGTTAAAACTTGATATGATTAAGTAATGATAACTGATAACCTTACTTGGGCAGAGGAAGAAAATAACCTTTGGAAGGGCTGGACCTATAGCCTTAAAAAAAATCGCTATTATTTTAATGATGTGGGTAATGAGTCTCTTGCGGTATTCTGGGCAGATGAGTTTTTGAATCAGGCTTATGAATAAAAATTTGATATACCTTGCGATTTCAATGACAGAAATGGACACAGGTATTGAGTTATCTTCCGAAGAGCGTAAAGATATGTTTAATAGAATATTGGCAAGAATAAAAGATCTTGATCAACAAGACAACTAATTTTATTTAATGATAAACTTATAGCATGGAATATGGCAATTTAGACAAAATGCGGGAAGCCTTTAAAAACCGCCAAGATCCAGATACCTGCGAACACGACTGGGACTATATGGTTCAGGGTATGACCAAAGGCAATATTTTTATTGAACTGTGCCGAAATTGTTTTGATACTAAAGGCACAATAGAAAGATTTACTAATTAAATATTTTTTAATATTTGACTAAAAATTTTTATTAGTGTATACTTAATACAACAACTATTCCAAAGGGGGATAAAATGCCAGACAGTAATGAAAAAACAAATTGCTATACATATAAAGTAGAAATGATTGTTCAGGTTTTAGGAAAAGATCAACCTACAGCACTAAGAAAGTTAGACACAGAAGGTGGATACTTAACTAGCCGAAAAGTTACTTTGCAAAAAACAGTCCCTCTTTTTTATGAAGAAAATAAACAAAATACTGTTTAAATTTTATGAGCAAAGTTATAAATTTTATAGCACAAGATGACTATGTTTGGAATGTTATGCCAAAGCCATTTCCTGCAGTAAAAGGACTCCCAGACTGGTGGAAAGAAATGCCAATATACAGTTTTGGCGAGTTTGACATATCACCATACTCTACCGTAACTGTAAAAAGATGTGTTCCTACAATGGACATGTTTAGTGCTGGTTATTATGTTCCGTTATGGGCAGATCTTTTTATAAAACAAGAAAATCAAAATCCTGTTATTAAATTTATAACAAATAGAAATGTTTTAGAAGTTTGGGATTTTGAACAAATATCAACTTTTAAAATACCAGACGGATTCAATAAAATTATTTTTAAAAACATGCATGGCTGGACAATTAAAACTCCGCCTGGTTGGTCTTGTCTTTTTATACATCCTCAAGCATATTTAGATACCCCATTTTATACAATATCTGGAATTGTAGATACAGATGTTTATGATGGAGAAATAAATGTTCCATTTGTAATTAAAGATGGATTTGAGGGCACCATAAAAAAAAATACACCAATGTTTCAAGTTATTCCATTTAAAAGAGAGCGTTGGAATTCAAGTTTTGATGTAAAAAAACCTAATGAACACTTTTTTTATAATCAAAAACTTTATTCTAATATACATCGGGCTTATTATTCTTTAATAAAAGATAAAAAAATATATAAATAATATAGACATTGGTTTAATATAAAATTAAAATTTTATTAATTAATTTTATAATTTAATTTAATGTTAAAAGACTCTTTGCATTTTTTACAGTATGAGGATGGATCGTTTTTTGTATGATAGGTTGTGGATATCAAAAATACCAAACCTTGTTTATGCATATCAACATACTTTGGATCCGAATAGCCATAAAGTATAGGGATTAGCGGATAATTACAATGTGGACACATACTCATTCTATTATATCATTGAGTACTGTAATTCTTTATTTCTTTATTAATTAAAGCCATTACCTTTTTAGATGATATAACTTTGGTGCTAAAGGCTTCTGTATATCCGTGCTGAGGCATATCTTTTTTGTTTAAATGTACCGCTGGAAATTTATTACGAAGAGTCTTTAAAACTCCAGATTCAACTTGTTTGGCCACATTTCTGTCTTTAAAATACCAATATTTAACTATTGTCCAGCCTTTTACCCTATGCTGAGAATATCTACGGTTAGACAAATTAGATATGCCAATTTTAAATGCTCTAAGGGCAGGAGAATAAATTAAATATAGTATGGCTCTTTCCATAAATATATTATATCTTGACATACCGCCTAAAATTTGATATACTGATTTTATATGTCAGCCAACAGAATTGTTATTTGCGAGGTATGCAAAGAAGAAATTCAAGTAAGATCAGCAATGGCATACCAAACAATATATAATCATATAAGAAAACATAAATGAGAACTTCAAAAGAATTTAAAGAACTCACTGATTCAGTAGATCTTATTGTTCATACAAAATCTCCTGAAAAATGGATGTTATTAGATAGGGAAACTGGAGAAATCTATCAGGGTAATATTGATGGATATTGGGACAGGCTTGATCCAGTAATTAAAAATAAAGAGTAACTTTACAAAACAAATCAGATGCGATATACTTATAATATGAAAAAAATAATAATAAGTACGTTAATAATTCTTGCGCTTCCTATTAGTTCTGTTCAGGCAGCAACAAAATCTTTAAATACAAAGGCTAATAAGTTTGCCTGTAAAAACATTAAAGCAAGTTATGAATCAGAAGTAATGTTTGAATGGTCTAATGGCTTGGCTAGTGATAATGATATTTTAGAAGAAATTCAATCTAATATTAATATGATATCTAAAAAACAAAAAAATACAACTGGAAAAATTAAATCAATTACTTCTTCTTGGATTAATATAGAAAAAAATACAAAAATTGCATTAACTGATAAAAATATTGAGGCACTTACTAATGCAATGACATTAAAAATTAATGCTATTAAACAATTTGATAATGTTTGTAAATCTATAGAAAAATAACATGGACGAAAAACAATTACGTGAAAAAATAGCCCAAGAAATTGAGGCTATTGATATTGAAGCCAGTAAAACAAATGGAGTTGGAATGCAAATTCTTGCTGCAAAAATTGCTAGGAATCAAAAATAAAGTAAATCTGGTATCATAGAACTATGTTCTGTGACTATTGTGGTGGTAAATTGGTCAATGGAGATTGTGCCAATTGTTATAAAAGTTCTAATGCCTTGAGAGAATTTGAGGAAGAAAATGAATAAAATATATACAGATTATGTTTTTTGTATTCCAGGAAAAACCTTTTCTGCAAAATTTTTAATTTCTTGGTCAAATAGTTTATTATATTTAGAAAAAGAATCTATAGATTTTATATATACTAATTTATATAGTTTTTCAGCAGCAATGACAAGAAATGATATGATTAGAAATTTTCCTGGAGAAAAAAATAGCAAAAATATTTTACCTTTTAATAATAAATTAGAACCTAAAAAAGTAATATTTATTGATGATGATATAACTTGGAGTATTGAAGATTTAAAAAAAATATTATATTCAGATAAAGATATAATTTGTGGATTTTATAAAATGGAATCAACAAATTTATATGGTGAAAACAATTTGGCTGCTTTTAAAAACAATAAAAATATTTTAGAATATGAAATTGAAAATGAAACAAATTTAATAGAATTAGACTCTTGTGGTTTTGGTTTTATAGCAATAAATTTTAAAGTTTTTAAAAATATGACGTTTCCCTGGTTTGAAACTTTTGATTTAGTAGATCCAAAAAATAATGAAGTTATAAATATAAGTGAGGATGTAGATTTTTGTAGAAAAGCCACAAATTTAGGATATAAAATATATGGTGATCCTACAATAAAATTAGGTCATCAAAAACTAAAAACATTGGATTTTAAATAATGAATAATTGGACAAATGAACTTAATGATAAACAAAAAGAAGATGTTTGGAATTTTATTGTTTTTACTGTTAAAGAAATACGAGAGCAGATAGCCAAAGATATTGAGGCCACTATTCCACTTTGGAAAGAAAAAGGAATGCTTAAATCTCGTAGAACACAAAAGGCTTTTGAGGCTTCTGCTGCAATTGCTAGAGGGCAGAACGAGCAAATTAATGGCTAATATAGTTTTTCTTGGTAACTTTGAAGTACCTTATAGTAGTGAGAATCATCATGCTAAGTCTTTGGAGTCTCTTGGCCATACCGTGCAAAAACTGCAGGAGAAAAAAGCGGGAAGCACAGAAATATTAAATGCAGCATTAAAGTCTAATTTATTCATATGGGTACACACACATAGATGGCAAACTCCAGGATCTAGGTCTATGACTGATGTGCTAAAAGAATTAAAGGCTGCTGGCGTACCAACTATGACCTATCATTTAGATTTATGGTTTGGCATTGAGCGTGAAAAAGATTTAAAAGGTGATGATTTTTATAAAAGCATAGGTCATTTCTTTGCTACAGATAAATTAATGTGTGATTGGTTTAATGAAAATACAAGTGTTAAAGGACACTTCTTGCCTGCTGGAGTTTATGATAAAGAGTGTTATATACATTCTGATTACAATATAAATAACTTTGAGCATGACATAATCTTTGTTGGTAGCAGGGGATATCATCCAGAGCATAAATACCGTCCACAATTAATAGACTTTTTACGAAAGACATACGGTAAAAAGTTTTTGCATGTTGGTGGCGATGGAGATACTGGCACTGTTCGTGGTGATGCACTTAATCGTATTTATGCAAAAAGCAAAGTAGCCATAGGAGATAGTCTTAATATAAACTTTAACTATCCATACTATACAAGTGATAGGTTGTTTGAAAGCACTGGTCGTGGTGGATTTACTATCTACCCTCGCATAAAAGGACTTGATAAGTATTTTGAAGACGGTAAAGAAATTGTATTTTATGAGCACGGCAACCTTGAAGACCTTAAAGAAAAAATAGATTACTATTTACTAGATGGAATAACAAGAGAAAAAATAAGAGTTGCTGGTCATGAAAGAATTAAAAAAGAACACACATATGTTCATAGGTGGGCAGTCATATTAGAAACTTTAAATATAAAATGAAATATTTAGTTACTGGTGGCGCTGGATTTATTGGATCAAACCTTGTTGATAAATTAATTAGTCTTGGTCACGATGTTGTTTGTATTGATGATGAGTCTGCTGAATGTCATGAGCAATTCTACTGGAATGATAAAGCACAAAACTATAAATATGATATCTGTGATTACGACTTGATTGCACCACTTTTTAGTGGCGTTGACTGTGTATTTCATGTAGCATCTGATGCAAGAATACAGCCAGCAATATTAAATCCTAAAAAATCTATTCAGTCAAATGCAGTAGGAACAGCCAATGTTCTTGAACTTTGTAGGGTAAATAAAGTAGATAGATTAATTTATTCAAGCACATCCTCTGCTTATGGTAAAAAAGCCTTGCTACCAAACCAAGAAATACAACCATCTGATCCATTAACTCCATACTCTACTGCCAAAGTTTTTGGTGAAAACCTTGCAAGAGTTTACTTTAATCTTTATGGATTAAAAACAATTTCACTTAGATACTTTAATGTTTACGGAGATAGACAACCATTAAAAGGTCAATACGCCCCAGTAATTGGACTATTCTTAAAACAAAAAAGTGAAGAAAGACCATTAACAATAGTTGGAGATGGTTCTCAACGCAGAGATTTTACACATATATCAGACGTAGTACATGCAAACATTCTTGCATCTGAGGTTTACAATGGCTTTGGAGAAGTATATAACATTGGCTATGGAAGTAATTATTCTATACTTGAGATTGCTAATATGATATCAAATGATATTAAATTTATACCGCCAAGAATTGGGGAAGTAAAAGAAACTCTTGCATCTAATTTAAAGTTTAAAAAATTAACCAATTGGACTCCACAGACATCATTAGTTAGTTGGTTAAGATCATGACAGAAATGATTAAAGCAACTATTAATGGAGAGTTTGAAATAATTTTACCTAAACATCGTGCTCATAGGCCAGAATGGTATACAGAAAAAGGTTGGGAAAAAAATAGATTAAGTTCAATGCATAAAAATCTTGGAACAAAAGATGTGGTTTATTATGTTGGTGGCGAAGAGGGAGAAATGGTTGCTCTTTGTCAAATGTGGGGTGCAAAAGTAGTAGTGTTTGAACCAAATCCAAAAGTTTGGTCACATTACCCATTGATATGGGAAAACAACAATCTTAACAAACCATTAGCCTGTATTCCTGGATTTGCATCTGATAATATAAACAATCTTGTAAGAATTTATCATAATGAGTGGCCACCAGAAGTAAATAATGAAATTGAGGCAGCACATGGCTTTAAAGAATTATATTTAGAAGGTAATAATTATGGTCAAATAACAATAGATTCTTGTGTTTATGATCATAATATTGTTCCGCCTACCGCAATTTCTTTGGATGTAGAAGGTAGCGAAGGTCGTGTTTTAAAGGGCGCAGAAGCCGTTTTAAGGCAGTTTAAACCAAAGATATGGCTATCTGGTCACCCAGAGTTTATGATGCAACAATGGAATGAATACTTATACGATTTAAGATTTTGGTTATGGGAATTAGGATATAAAGAAACATTGCTTGACTATCAGCATGAAGTACACTTGTATTATGAATCAATATGAAGCATATCTTTATTCAGTTAAAGAAGAGGATTGTGCTGCTGATAAATGGGATTACGGTTTATTAAAAGAATTTTTTACTAAAAATAAAATAAAACCAGTTAAAGTAACCTCATTATCTAACGCAGATAGGGCTTTTGTAGTTATTCCTGGACCACAAAATATAGATTTTGAAGATCAAATATCTGAAGAGTTAAACAAAATAAGCAGGGTAGTTTTATTTATTACTGGAGATGAAAGTGCTACATTTAAAGTTGATAGGATAAAACATGACAATATTGAGATTTGGATTCAATACCCTCACAGAAAACATTCACAATATAATAAATTGGCGCTAGGTGTTCCACAACATTTGTCAAAAAATTTACCAGAATATCAAAATAAAATCTATGATGTGTTTTTTTCAGGACAGATAACACATCAAAGAAGACAAGAACTTGCAATTGCTATGCCCAACATACCAAACTCTTTTTATAACCCAACAACTGGGTTTGCAGAAGGCTTAAGACCAAAACCATATTACGATAAAATGTTTTTGTCAAAGATTGTTCCCTGTCCTAGTGGAGCAATGGTTGTTGATTCATTTAGATTTTATGAGGCAATTGAAATGCTTTGTTTGCCAATAGGAGATAGGCTAGATTCAAAAATGCAAAATACAGATTTTTTTAATTTTTTATTTGAAGGAAATCATTCAATAAAGACTGTTGAAAATTGGCAGCAAATGCCTGATCTGTTGCCTGAGTTATTAAATAATTATGTATCTGAAATACATCAAATAGTCTGTTGGTGGATTAAATACAAAAGAGATTTGTTTATTGAATTAATGAGGCAAGTAAATGCATAAAAGAGATATAACAATTGTTATGGCTACATCTGTAATTCCAGATCACCCAAGTACAACAATGATAGAACAAACTATTAGTGATGTTCGTGTTCATTTTCCAGACAACGAAATTATTATGCAAATAGATGGTCTTAGGGAAGAACAAAAAAATCGTAAAAAAGATTACGATGAGTATAAAAGTCGCGTTTTATGGAAATGTTTGCACGGAGATAAAAACATTTTGCCTTTTGTGTTTAAAGAGCATAGTCATCAAACTAACATGATGCGTCAGACTATTGGTGAAATTAAAACACCCCTTCTTCTTTATGTTGAGGGCGATGCTCCACTAACTCCAGACATGCCAATAGATTGGGACAAATGTTTGGATATGTTTGAATACAATAAGGCTAATACTATTCGTTTTCACTATGAAGCAAAAATACCAAAAGATCATGAAGATCTTATGTTTGGTTTAGAAGATGGTTTTATGAAAACTATGCAATGGAGTCAGCGACCACATTTAAGTAGAAAAAAATACTACAAAGATATTGTGCTTCCAAGATGTAAAGATAAATTTTTTATAGAAGATACTTTTCATGGAGCAATTCAAGATGATATATATCCATATAGTAAATTTAGTCAAGAAGGTTGGGATATGCACAAACTTTGGATATATCATCCTGAAGACAATATCAAAAGGTCTTATCATTTAGATGGTCGTCAGGGTACCCGCAAATTTACAGTAGACGATGAAACTTGGGGGTATAAAGAATGAGACTAGGAATTATAGCAAGATCAGACAACACTGGCTTAGGTAATCAAACCAGGGAATTAGTTGATATGCTTAGTCCCGATAAGATTCTTTTAATTGATTCTACTCCATTTAATAATAACAAGCAGCACCCAGAGTGGTATAGCAAGTACAGTTGTATTAAAACACATGGATTTCCATCTGTTCAACAGGTAAAAATGTTTTTAGGAGATGTAGATGTTGTTTTAAGTTGTGAAACTTTTTATGATCAAAACTTTATAAGGTTTGCAAATAAACGTGGGGTAAAAACTATTTTGCAGTACAATTATGAGTTGTTTGGTCATTTAACAAACCCAGAATTACCACTACCAACCATATTGCTATCACCTAGTTTGTGGCAAATTGAAACAATTCAAAGTATGTTCGGAGATAGAACAAAGGTAATTCACCTTCCACCTCCAACTAATCCTGAATTGTTTGCAAATGTAAAAAATAATAACATGTCTAAATCACATAATAGGTTATTGCACATTGCTGGGAAAAAAGCAGCCAAAGATAGAAACGGCACTGAAACCGTAATCAATATGTTAAAACATTCTAAAGAAGATTATGAGTTAATTATTAGAAGTCAAAGTGAAATAATAACACATGTAACAGATTCAAGATTAAAAATTGAAGTTGGCAACCCAGAAAACAGAGAAGACTTATATAATGGCTTTGACGCTATGATATTGCCAAGACGATATGCGGGGTTGTGTTTGCCAATGAATGAGGCTTTGCTTTCTGGTCTACCCGTTTTTATGACAAATGTTTCACCTAACAATCAAATCTTGCCACAAGATTGGTTAATTGAATCAGATCCGATAGGAACAATTAGAACAAAGGTCAGAATTAATTTGTTTGAAGCAAACAATGTTTTGTTAGCGCAAACAATTGATAGTTATATGTCTGTAAATGATAAAACTAGTTATAAAGAACAGGCTTATAATCTAGGATTGAATAACTTTGCACCAACAATACTTAAGAGTAAATACTTAGAACTCATTTCTCAAATTTAGTTTTTTTATTAAATTTGTCTTTAAGAATTTTATTAAATATATTATTAAAAGAACTGTCTGCGCTGGATAAATAGGTGTGACTATCTATGTTTAAATTATAAGACTTAAGGACCAAAGGTCCGCTAGTATAAACCTTTACATCCTGCATCTCTGTACCGCCAACCTCAAACTTATTTCCGTATATAGATCTCCACAAAAATTGATCAATAAGTTCTAAAACTGTTTTTAACTTTTCTTTTTCCATGATCATAGGAACATGGAGTTCATAGTCTAGTGGATTTTCAAAACCTAACGCTTTAAGTTTTTTATATGTGCCTGAAAGTTTTCTGGTGTATTGAGAGTTGCCATTTAGTTTTTGATATAGGTTTATTTTATTTAATAGGTAACCGCCATGAAAGTTTTCTATTTTGTCTATTTTTTTAATAATATAAAAGTCATCATTCATTAAAACAAATGATTCTGATATCTGATCTGAGTTAGAAATTGTTTTTAGATTTTCTACAGCATTTTTATATTTTGATTCTTTTTGTTCTACATTTATATAATTGCCTGCATACCAGTCAGGTTTGCCACCAACCACCCATATGTTTGAATCTGGAAAACTTTCAACAACAGATCTAATAGAATACTTTAACTCTTCGTTAACGCCTTCTTTACATATATATACAAAATCCATGATTCTCCCATTATAAAAAATAAAGAGGGCAAGTTTTTAAGTTTGCCCTCCTTATCAAAAACAAACTACTTTTTCTTAGCAGCCTTCTTTTTTGGTGCACTTTTAACAGGCACAATCTTGCCAAGAGCATCTGAAATAACACCAGTATCTGGTAATACGCCAAACGCTTTGTCATTAGGATTGAGCGCTCTCAATGCAACGGGCGCTAAAGCAGCAACTAATGCCGTCCATAGATCCTTTGGATCTGTTACGCCAGCCATGTAAAGTGCAATTGCTGAACCAAGAACGGAGCGTCCGTATGATGCCAGCATTGCTTTTGTCTTATCATTAATCATTTTTCCTCCTAGGATATGATTCATTGTTTGTTAATTTGAAAGCAGCAAACAAAATACTGCATTCAAAACCTATATATTTCATATTATTTTTCTTTCTTAATTTCTGGTAATAGTGCTAAAAGTTTTTCAGAGTAGTTTGCCAAACCTTTATTTTTTAATTCATCTGAAACTTCTCTAATTGTTTTTTGTGACTGCTCAATATACTCAAAAGCCCAGTCTCTTGAATCAGAAAGGAATTTAATAAAGTTTTCTTTATGAACAGCATCGTCAGATATACCTATACTATCTTTTACTTGAAAACTTAATTCTTGAAGGGCCTTGTTTTTAATAAAAAGATCATTCAATAACAAGTTAGATTCTTTTAATTGTTGGAAGGTCGCCCAATATGCTATTGCAAATGAAAATGACAGAGTACTTAAAAATATTATAAACAACATCTCCATAGTATCTATTGTACTCTATCTCTAATTACGTGAGTTGCCCAGTAATAAAGACATTTTTCACAGCATGGTTTATTATTTATATTTTTTGTGTCTGTATAAAACATAGAATAATATATAGGATCTTTACGATAAAGGTTGGCTCTATGGGTAATATTGACACGATTTACATGAGATACCGTGCTCCAGAGTGGCTTATCAGTGCCCCACAAATGCCCAGAAACGGCCTCCAGAGCATCTAGGTTAGCCTCATTGCCATCTGTCCTAATACCCCTAAGCCTAGCCTCTTTAATCATGGTATTAGTGTATATACGCAAAGATCTTTCTGCATTCTTCCACATAAGTACTGCTGGATGATTACGCCAAGCACCAGAAGGTGATTTGCCAGAAAGAATTTTTAGAATTTGATAAGACTCCAATATTTGTTTATTTAATCTTTTATTATCTAATATTTCTGCACATTGCTTGTAATCTGTGTAAGGTAAAAAGGTTTGCATTATTCTTTGTCTATATCAAAAATATCTAGATCCGACAATTCTTTTAAATTAGATGCTACCCAAAGAGATAAGGCAGTAAGGAAAGATAATATTACTAATATTAGTATTTTTGTCTTTTTTTTCATATTACTATCATTGCTCCACATCTTGTACATGCATTATAGTTTTTTCCAGTAAATGGACATGTTCCAGCGACAACTAAAGTATGATTTTTTATTTTACAAATGATAATTTTAAATAATTGTTTAATCATTAAAGTCATCATAAACCAATAGTGATAATTTTCCCATTTTTTTTATTTTTTCTTCTAATTCATTTAAATATTTATAAACATTAGTTTTATCTTTTTCATTTAGTTTATTAAGATCTTCCTTACTTATTGCTACTTTACAAAATGCTTTCATATCTTTAATTATAATTTTACAATTTTTTGGTTTTTTTGTTTTTGTACTTATTAAAATTATTTCATTGTTTGTCATTTAACTGCCTCTCTTGTTACTAAAACAATTGCTCCACAATCTTCTAAAGCCTTTTTAATTTTTACAACATATTGCAATGCCGATATTTTTTCATCATGTACCATGTGTAAAAACTTTTTCTCATCTAATTTTATCGTAAGAAAGTGATCATTGTCAATAATCTGCACCCCAAAACCTTTTGGCGCAGGTATAGAATGAACAGCATGTCTCATTAAATCTGTATACATTTTATTCCATAGTTAAAGACTGCCAAGTTTCAGACCAGTCTTTTTTACTTTTATGTTTATTAAATTCTCTTGAAACTTCTCCACTTTCTAGATAAACACCACCCCAAACACCCCATTCTTTTCCAGAAACTCCGTTGGCAAAACATATTTTTCTAACTGGGCATTGTTTGCAAAATGCATCAACACTATATCTAGACTCTAAGTGATCTTCATATTTATCAAAATAAATATTAGTGTCAAGTCCTAAACATGCAGCGTTGTCTTTCCATAAATGCTGCTTCAAAATTAATCCCTATATTTATTCGGTATATTCCAGCCATTACGATCTGGGCTATAAACTCTATGGATGTACCATTTATTTTTTACTCTAATACCCATTGGAGAAGTTTTAGCAATTTCTGATTCTTTTAAATCAATGACATCCCACCCACGCCAAAACAAATTTGTGTTTTTATTTACAATTTTTTCCATAGTATTTAAACTTTTAATAATCATTTCTTCTCCTAATATTTAAAAAGACCAACATCAATATTGTTTGCTTCTGCAATTGAAACCAACTTTGACTTTGGATCTTTTGGACGACTTAAAAAAGCAAAATAATTAATTTGATTTATATTTTCACTTAACCACGCTGGGGCAGCATTATAAAATCTAATTTTTTTACCCCTAGCCTTCATTCCACGTTCTGATAAATTAGAAAACTCTGAAACAAAGTTATTTATTTTTGCTGGACCAGCAGAATAAATGATAAACTCTTTATCTTCATTATTCATACTAGATAAGGCAACGCTCATAGCACGTAAAAATACGTTATAGTCGTTGAACTCTTTAGTCCCTTGTACCGCCACTATCATTCTGTGCTGTCCCCTGTTTTAAGTCATCAAGTATTAATAACATTTTGTTTAATTCTTTTTTTGACATATTTTCAAAGTTTAATATTTTTATTGTTTGTTCATCTACTCTGCCATTAATAGCATTTGCAGTATAAAAAACATTGTTTAATATCCAATATGCCTTGCCTTCAGTTATTACAACCCTTAACATATTTTTTTGAATATGTCTCTGAGATTGAGTAATAGCCTTTGGCCCATCAAACCTTTGTTTTGGAAGAACATCTTTAATTATTTCACACATATCGCTTTGGCGATATCTAATATTTTTTAAAAATGTTATTCTATTTTTGTTTGATATTTTAATTATAGACCATACGGTTAAAGATGTCAAGCCTATAATTAATAAATATTCCATTTTTTTATTTTGATTTTTTAGATAGCCCTTGGGCTGATTGCAAAATAATTGAATTAAGTTTATTTACCTCAAGTTGTATTTTTAATAATTCTAATTCAGTATCAGATAGTTTTTGTTTATAAAATGCTATTAACTGAATAAGTTCTTGTTTTTCTAAATTCTCCATATACACCCCTTATTTATAAAGACTAAAAGCAGATCCTTGCCAAACCTTTTCTACTTTTTTCTTTTCACGCTCTACTATTGCACGACTCCAAGAAAATCCTGCATCTCCACCCCAAGCATCCCACATAATTCTTCCGTTAGATGGAAAATCTGGACCACTAAAAAATCCTTTACCTTTTTTGTCTACCTCATGGCGGGAAAAAAAGGAATACATTCTTTTAACAGTACTAAGAGACATTACTCTACCAGCAACTATATCTGTTGCTCTACCCCAGCCTACTGGAGTTCCAGCACCTTTAGCCTTGCCATCTGCTTTCCATTTTAAAGCACGACGAGCAGCAGCCTTCATGCCAGATGTTGGTGTATATGTGTCAGCCATTCTTTTTATTTTTCTTTTCTCGTTTTAAAGCACGTTTTTCTTTAAGAGTCATCTTAGGCTCTTTCTTTTTATTAGCATTGCCTTTTTGTTCTTTATTAGCCATTTGCTACCACCTTTAATTTATCTTTGCCTGGTTTATATGGACCAAGATCTGCTTTTATTCTACCGTCTTTTCTTAAACGAACAATTCTGCCATCTTTAATTTGTAATGGATTAAAACCATGATCTTTAAAGTATGATCCTGAAGATCTATTAGCCATTATTTTTAAACGGAGTTAAATCAAAAATAGATCCGCCCCAACCCTCTGTGTTTTTGTTTATTGTTTCAGGATCATTGAATAGTTTAACAACCCTTGTTGGTTTTTCTACTTCTGTTGCAAAATCTTCAAACAAATATTTTTTTGTTGATCTTGGGTGTCCTTTTGGAAATAAGTCTAAATCAAAAGGTTTTCTTGGAAATCTACCACGCAATCCAGCCATAAAAGCATTTACTCTGCCCATAGCCCATTGTTCTGCACTAGAAACGCTTCCACGAACTGAAGATGGATTACTTCTATATGCACCAATGCCACGACGATAAACTGCTTGCAATGTTCCTACACTGATTCTTTTGTCGCCATCTTTCCCTTTGTTGTATGCCTCAACCAATTCTCTTAATTTTGATTCAGATGCTTTTTCTATAGTTTCATTCATATCATACATTTTTTCATTATCAATCGGTTCAGAGTTAATTCTTAAAGAACTAACTGGCTTTGCAACACGTCTATCAGTTCGTGTTCTTTTACCTTTTTCATTTGTTGCATAAACTCTAACAACTGCTACAGGATTATCTGAAGATGCTTCTACAGTTTCATTAGTTCCAGGAAGTTTAACCTTACCAGAACGCTCTATTCTTTCTACAACTCCATGTGCAGATTCTGTTTTGTCTGGTGGTTTTGGAACTCCAAAAGTAACATGATCTCCAACAGATACACTTTTTGCTTTTTCTACTTCTTCTATTTTTTTAATAGGAACGCAGTTTGGAACCATGCGTCCACCTTTTGGTTTCATTCCTTGTTGTTCATACCCAACCCAACAGGCTTTAGCCATGTTGTCCCATTTGTCTTCTTCTTCGTTATCTGAGTAATAACTCTTGCTTATTGCGTTATGAGTTATCTCTTCTACAATTTTATCCATAATAGCATTATAGCAGATTTTAGGTGTTTGGATGCTTGTCAGACAGCCTTTTCAGTTCTTCAATAGACCATTTTTCACGCTTATTTAATTTTAACACTTCTGCATTGTCAAAAGACTTAGGCGCAAGAGTAACTATTGGCTCTTTTGCTAAAAAATCTATATCTACATACCCTCTTTCCCATAAAGAAAGAATTTCAGCATTTACTAAATTCATATGATCATGATATAACTCTGGCATTAATTCTTTAATTTTAGGGGTAAAAGAGTAAAGTAAAGACCCATCTTCAGAATCAACACCAGCAACTTCTAGCCCACCCTCAAGAATAAGTTTTTCAATTATTTCATTTTCATCTGAAGTCATATTTTTCCCATCTGGATTAAATATCCTTTTGAACAATTTTTTCATAATTAATAAAGTCCTCTAACTCTCCCCTTGTTTTTGCCCCAGTTATACGATTTATTTCTTTACCATCTTCTAATAAAATAAATGTAGGAACTGACTTAACTTGAAATTGTTTAACTAAGAGTTGTTCATAGTCAGCGTCTACTATTTGAAATTCAAAACCTTCTTTTTTCATATCTTCAACAATAGGCTTTACCTTTTTACAAGGTTGACACCAGTCTGTTGTAAAATAAAAAACAGTTTTCATTTTCCAGACTTTGCTCTAGCCTTTTTTAATACTTCAAAGTCTTTAATTTTTGTTTCGCCAAGGTATCCCCAAGCATAGCCGTCATTAATCATTTTATTGTTAACAGATTCTGATTCGCCATTAACATATACCCAGCCAAGAATGCGTCCATATTTTTCGGAAGAATTCATTTTTTCTGTACGAATAACTACAGACTTTGCATCTTTTAATTGTTTTTTTAAGTATTCTTTAGCCTCAAGACCTAAAACCTTTTCAGCCTTATCAGTTGTACGTGATTCTGGTGTATCAATACCAGCCAAACGAACACGAGATGAAAATAAAATATCAAACCCTAAATCAATAATAACGTCAATAGTGTCTCCATCAACGACATTTTTTACTTCTCTTACATAATATTCATACATTATATTCCCCCAATTGGTTTATTATTTGTTAATTTTTCACGTTCATCAAGAACTTCTACTAAAAAAGTCATCATTTTATCATGTGACTCAGGGTTGTTCATTATTTTTTCATAATGATGGTTACAGAAGGTTAATTCACCTGATAAACCTTTTACTTTAACCACAGCCTGTACTTGACATTTGTCACAACGATCATTAGCATTTAGTATATATTTTTTTGAAACTACACTTGGATGTTCTTTAACAATGCTTCTCATAGTATTATTATACATCTACTTTCTGTTGTCGGTTGAATAGAAACCTTTACCATTAAAAATTGCAGTAGGAGCAGTCCAAACTTTTTGCATAGATTCGTTACAGCATATTGGATATTTATCATCACCAATTGATCTTTCAAACTCAACTTGTGATGAACAAACCAAACATTTAAACTCGTATCTAGGCATTATCCTCCTTTTATAATAGGCAGTTTTGTGACATGCCTAGGTCATATAAGTATACAGGGTTACTGATTATTTAGCAACTTTTACTTTAATTTGTTTTGGTTTTTTATCTTCTGGAACTATACGTTCAATGTTAATATTTAACATACCGCAACAAATTTCTGCTCCAGTTACTTCCATGTATTCGCCTAAAGCAAATGTACGAGTAAATTTACGAGAAGCAATTCCTTTATGAACAACCTCTCCTTCTTCTGTATCATTAGTTTCGCCTTTAATAATTAATGTTGCATTATCCACAGAAACATTAAGGTTTTCTTCATCAAATCCAGCAACAGCCAAAGATAGTTTATATGTATCTTCGTCTACCTTAATAATGTCATATGGCGGATACGCCTGACGTGTTGCTAAATTATGTACTGTATTAAAACGCTCCAATTCACGATTGAAGCCAATAAAAAAAGGATCTTTAAATAGATCCAGCGCAAATGAACTTACCATTTTATTCTCCTTTTCAGCGAGTTTCATTTATGTACCCCCTTTTGGCAGGTACAAATCTATTATACCAAATGTTAGTACCCCCAAGGGGAATTGAACCCCTGTTACCACCGTGAAAGGGTGATGTCATAACCACTAGACCATGAGGGCGTGGAGCGGAAGACGGGATTTGAACCCGCAACATCTACCTTGGCAAGGTAGTATTCTACCGTTGAACTACTTCCGCAACACTTATATTATTTTACCCAAGATCCAAGTAAAAAAACTAATGTTTGAATTTTTGATAACAACAAGTTTAAATTATTATTAACAAAAACTTCTTCAATTTCTTGAGTTGTTTTTCTTTCATAAAAACTTGAAAATTCTGTAATTGTATTAATTAAATTTGTTTCTGTAACCTTTACAATTGTTTCAGAATTATCACTAAATGTTACTGAATTCATTTCAACATTTCCATATGATTTTCCAATTGTATCTTCATAAGTAAAAGATCTAGTAGAAACTGGAATAGATACTTCTGAAGTTGTTACTATGTCATTATTATTTTCTGTAGTATTTTTATTTATAACAGAATTTTCATAAATAGTAAATGTTCCTTCAGAATAAACAACACTCGTATTGTTTTCTGCACTACCTATATAACTTCCTTGTCCAGTTGTGTCGTGTGTTACAGGATTCGGTGCAACTTGTGGAACAACGGTTTGTCCTGCCCATGTGCCACCACCACAAACTGAGGCTTGGCAAACAATAACATTAGTAACTACACCTTGATTATCAAGCATTGCCCATGTTCCACATGGATCTGATGCTGTACAATTTGCATTTGCTTGTGAAACATTAATAACAGAAAGCGTAGATATTAATATTGCAAAAATTAATAACCTTTTTTTCATTTATTTCCCCTTATACGTTTTGTTGTTGTTTAGCATAACAAGTATATCGTTTTTTGATATAAAAGTCAATTTTTATTTTTTTTAGGCAGTTGATGATCTTTAAATTTATTACCACGTACGTCTGTTCCTAAATAATATATTCTATCAGAACCTAAATTATTTTTGTTTGAAATACTTCTTTTATCAGCATGTTCTTTTGTAACAATTATTTCTTCTTTTATTATTTCTTCGCTAAAAATATCATAAGCATTTTTTAACTCAAAAGAATCACAAAAATATCTTGGTATTGGAATCATACCAACTATTGGCGTATTTGGCTCAATAATAATGTTTGTATCTATTAAATCTATTTTTAAATTTAAAGTAAAAGAAAATCTAATGTTATCAGATTCTATAACTCCAGTCATTGGACTAAGTCCAGGTGTAGGAAAATTTGGTGGAGCAATAGTCATTAAATTTATACCAGGAGGAGTTTTTAAAGTTAGCGGAAAGTGAATTGTTAGAACTCCATGACCAAACTCCGAAGTTGGATTAATAAAATTATATTTTTCATAAGGACTAACATCATCATAATATTTTATAGATAAATCTTTTCTATCATTTCCGCCATTCCATAAAACACTAAACCTATATGGTAAACTAAAAACAAATCCCTGCATGTTTCCAATAGAAAGTGGCAAACATTTATAGAAATTTGAAGTAAACCAATCTCTTTTATGATTTTTATTTAAAGGTTTTAAAAATAAATTAATATCCTTTAAATCAAAAGGTTTAAATCCATCTTCTGGAACTACTGGAAAAAAAACAATAGTTTTTTCTGGAACAACTAACTCTGTATCTTGATTAATTATCATATACTTACTACGTCAATAGGTCCCATACAAGATGGGCTAAATTTAATAGCAGCATTAACTGCTCCAACCACTCTTTTACGAGCATCTTTAGATTTTTCTGTTGCATTTAAATAACCATAAGCATATTCTGAACCAGACCCCATGGCTAAATAATCTAAATTATATTTAGATAAAGACATATCAACTGCATTATGTTCATATATTTGACCTTTAATACAAATAATTAAACCAAGATCAGCCTCTTTGCCAGTATCAACCCACCAGTCACTATAAAAGTTTCTTAGTTGTTTAATAAATTTAGTTTGCATAAATTTATCTAAATCTTTTATATCTGGCACATATGGATTAAAATTATAACGAATACGTTCTCCATCCAAAGCCCCAGCATATCCAAGCAGGTATGGACCAAGTTTCCAAACCTTTGGTGCCATTAAAGAAAGTATTGTATTATCGTCAGATGCACCACGATCTCCAGCCATATAGATTTTATTCTCATGGCGAACTACGGCAAGGCAAGTCATGCTACTCCCTATAGAGTTAGTTATTTGTTTTAATTATTTTATTTTTTTCGTACTGCCTGCCCCAAAAAAATGATCCGATCATCAATAGACCAATTACTAATGAGTGCCAAAAATAAAATGTATTCATAGTTCCCCTTACTATATCTAGTATATCAAAACCTTTAGGCTTAGTCAAACACCTTTATTTAGTGATTTTATATCCTTTTGAAGTTAAAAGGTCTATAGCAGCCTGTATTTTTGGATCTACCTTGGCAGATTTAGACGCTGATTCGCTAGACGGCTTTGATGTAGTATTACTAGAATTGCCAAATTTTGGTCTACCAAAGCCTACAATTGAAATCAGTACATTCTTTTTATTTTTCTTATAGGCACGAAGTTTTTTACAAACCTCTCCACCA
>Ga0194133_10003834_pt1 | contig 20899 bp, 13 predicted proteins | sample TA2KigOf40mmetaG_FD_155448 | JGI IMG/M metagenome (GOLD analysis project Ga0194133, IMG submission 155448) | Freshwater microbial communities from Lake Tanganyika, Tanzania - TA2015055 Kigoma Offshore 40m | ecosystem: Environmental > Aquatic > Freshwater > Lake | place: Tanzania: Lake...
AAGAGCAAACACGAGGAGTCACCCGCCTGGTACCGCGTTCAACAGTCCTCGTCCCGCATCAGTGCGCGACTCCTCACTTCGTCTCTTGCGAAGTTGCGGCGCCACGTACATTGCTGTTTTAGGCCTGCTTTCCGCGTCCTTTGCCGCCGATGTTGCCACGCAGCGGACTGAGGGCCAACGCATCGCAGCCGAGGTGCGTGCGCTCGCGCCTCGGGCCAACGGCACCAATACGGCGCTGATTAAACTCCGAAACCGCGGCACCGTGCGCGCTGAAATCCCCGTCACCATCCGCACCACCCTCACCGAGGGCGGCTGGATCACGGACTACCTGAGCGGGGACGGATTACTTTACCGCGTGACCCGGTCACCGCTGACGCCGAGCCAATACCAGACTGGTCGCGTGAACGGCCCCGCGCTCCAACCTGCCGGTAATTTATACATACCATTTGCCGGCTCAGATTTCTGGCTGGTGGACCTAGGACTCGAATTCTTTCACTGGCCGGAGCAGCGGCTGGTAACAAAGGAGCAGCGCCGGGGCGAGGCCTGCTTCGTCCTCGAAAGCAGCACGCCTTCACCACCTCCCGGCGGCTATTCGCGGGTCAAAACGTGGCTGGACCAGGATACGCTGGGCATCATCGTGGCTGAGGCCTACGACCTACGCGGGCAGTTGCTGAAAGTCTTCGAGCCAAAGCGTTTTCAGAAGGTCAACGGTAAGTGGCAGCTCAAGGAGATGGAGATCCGCAACGAGCAAAATGACTCGCGCACGAGTCTCGTGTTCGACGTGGAGGTTCAGTGACCGCCACTACCAGCGCGCCAATACGAAAACCATTGGCAACTGGTGTCCCGCCTGTTAGGGAAACCCCAGAATCGCTTTTTACCCAAGCAAGTGAGCTTGCGGCTCCATTACAGCTAATTTAGCTTGCGCAGCGTTCTGAAGGTGTTGCTTTACGAGGCCCTAGTGTGGGTGTCCAACTCGCGTGAGCCGGGGTAATCTCTAGCCAGATTGGATACCTGCGCACTTTTCATTTCACCGGCTTAAACTGCACGCCATCCAAGATCACGTAGCCGTCGGTGTCCTGGTTGGAGACGGTCACGGTGGTGGCCTTGCCGGCGGGCAGCTTGAATTTGCCGAGCGAGAATTCGCTCTTCGACTTCTGGTCCACCTTCACAGTCTTCGCGGGTTGGCCGGGGATGCTCACGGTCACGGGCACGTTGCTGGCGCGGTTCACGTTGGGTGCGTTGAAGAGGATGATTTCGTATTCGCCCTCGGCCGGAATGCTCGGGGTGAAGATGGCGGTGGCTTCGCCCTTGCCCGAGTTGCTGTCGTGGAAGTAGCCCCGGCCCACGCGCCAGGTCGCCGAGACGGATTCGGACCAATGGCCGGTCTGCTTCGCATCCGTGTCGTCCAGCACGATGCCCGACAGCGACTTCGGGTCAATAAACTTGCCCGCGGGCGCGGCGGCGCGATCAGGGCCGGTCCAGTCGAGCACCTGCTTGTCGGCGCGGAGGCGGGCGCGGAGTTTATCGTAGTTCACCTTTTGGACCGTAACTTGATCATCAATCGCGATGGCCGCCGCCGTGGCCGCGCTCTGGCCAAGCACCATAAAGACCGGTTCCATACGAATGCTGCCGTAGGCAATGTGCGAGGAGCTTAGACAGACGGGGACGAAGAGATTGTCGCACTCGGCGGTCTTTGGGATGATAGAGCGGTAGGAAACGGGATACGGCTTCATCGGCGGCACCTGCACGTCGCCTTCGTTCTCGACCTTGCCGTTTTTCACGATGCGCTGGCAGTTGTGCGAGTCCATGTTGTAGGCGCCGAGGCCCACAGAGTCGGTGACGGTTTCCAGATAGCGGCAGTTCTTCTCACTCATCACGTATTCGCCCACGAGCCGGCGCCCCTCGCGCACGTAGAGCTCGCGGGGCCATCCGCCGGTATCGAGGAACTCGTCCGCCGGGGCACCCCAGCTCTGCATCTCGCGGCGCATTTCCTCGGGCACGCGCGAGTCCGTGGCGAGGAAGGTGCAAAAGCCCCGGATGTAATTCTCATGCTCCTTTGCGATGCGGTCGCGCGTGGCGTAGTCGGCGTTCGGGTAATCGTAGTTGCGCCCGATGAAGTCGGTGCTGAAGCCGCCGTTGTTGTTGATGTCCGTTTTGTGGTTCGGCATCCAAATCGGGTGCCAGAACTGGCCGAGCGCTGGCTTGCGGCCGGCCGCGACCAGCGCTTCGAGATAGCGGCCCAGTAGCTCGAACTGCTTCGCGTCGTAGTTAGCGGGCGGGGTGACGGGCAGGCTGTTGCTCGCGGCCTTGAGGAGCGCGTCCCACTTCGGCTGCGGCATTGCCTGCGGCTTTTGCGCGGGCAGGCGGTTCTTCGGGTCGGTGGTGAAGCAGAGGCGGTAGTTGTAAGCTTGCATGGCCTTGTCGCCGTCCCCGGGCTTGCCGCCGTCGCCCGATTGAATGAAGGGCAGCAGGCCGCTCGCGGCGTCGCCTGGCTTTACATGCGGGTCCACGGGCACGACGAACTGGTGGTGCGGCGTGTGGGCGCGGACGCCGTTGAGCGTCTCGCCGTAAACGGAGTTGGCCTCGCGCCCGACGTGGAAGGAACAGCCGGCCTTGGCGAGCAAATCACCCTCGTAAGTCGCGTCGATGAACATCTTGGCGCGGAAGACGCGGCCGTTCTCCATAGTGATTTCCGTGATGCGCGGGCCGGCCTTGGTCACAGACTGGAGGCGCTGCTCTAGGTAAACCGGCGTCTTCGATTCAGCGAGCATTTGGAAAAATATCTTCTCCGCCACGCGCGGTTCGAAGGTCCACATCGTCGCGTCCGCACCCGTCAAAGCGCTCGCGCCGGCCTGCCCGCCCCGCCGTTTAGCGAAGTAATCCGGAGCAGTCTCTAGCGTCCACGACTGCTCGCTGGCGTAGTGCTTTGCAAGGCGGTGATAAAAGTCTCGAGAGATGCCCCCGATGGCCGCCTTGTTGCCAATATCTGTCGCGCCAAGGCCGCCAGTGGTCAGGCCGCCGAGATATTTGGTCGGGTTGACAATCACGGCGGTCTTGGCCATGCGCGCTGCTTGGACGGCCGCAGCGATGCCGCCGGACGTGCCCCCAAAGATGCAGAGATCTACCTCAACAACCTGAGCATGGGCGACGGCCGAGGATACGGTTAACGCAAGCTGGATTGCTTTAACGCACAAGCTTCTCATCGACTCAGGATGCCAAACGACGACGGGTTTTCAATGCTGTCGGTGCCAAATTACCATGTTGCGCGAAAATCTAAATGACGAGCTTGGGAGCCACGTCCGCTAATGCCGCGCTCCTTCATCTAAGTTGACTAAAGAAGCCATGGCCTAGCCAAGCTTCGGCAGTTCAAACCCCTTCCGGTGTTCGCGGCCAACGAGTTGGTTCGCTTCAGGGTCATCAAAATTCTCAGTCTTGGGGTCAATGCGCAGTCGCTTGCGGGTGCGCCAGGCGATGTTCCCGGCGTGGCACATCACGGTGCTGACGTGGCCGGAGTAGATTTCCTGGTTGAGCGTCTCGCGCTTCCGGCTCCTCACGGCGTCGAGGAAATTCCGCACGTGCGCCCGGTCGCCGACATCGCCGCGGCCTTCCTTCATCACCTTGCCGGCGGGGTCGAAGGCTTTCCAGGACGTGTTCGTGACCAGCATCCAGCCGTTCTCGCCGTAAATCACCGCGCCTTCGCCGGCGTCGTGGAGGCGGGGCTTGGACCACAGGCGCATCTCGTATTGGAGAATGGCTTTGGGATACTCGTAGGTCACAAACTGCGTGTCCGGCCACTGCTGGTCGTCGTCGTGGAAGAACTTGCCGCCGGCGCAGCTCACAGCGTCGGGCAGTGTGTCGAGTCCCATGAGGTAACGGCAGTAATCTATGCGGTGGACGCCGTCGTTGCCGAGGTCACCGGTGCCGTAGTTGAACATCCACCGCCACGCGCTGGTGACGAGGGTTTCGTTGTAGCGGCGCTCGGGCGCGGGACCCTGCCAGATGTTGTAATCGAAGCCCGCCGGTGGCTGACCGTCGGGCGCGAGCTTCACGGGGCCGGTGCGCTCGGTCTCCCACGCGCGGCCGGAAATCACCTTGCCCAGCGCGCCGCTCTGGATGAACTCCCGCGCCTCGCGCAGCCACGGGGCGCTGCGAATCTGCGTGCCCATTTGCACCATGCGGTCGCGCTTGCGCGCGGCGGCCACGGCCACGCGGCCCTCGGCGATGTTGTGGCTGGCGGGCTTCTCGACATACACGTCCTTGCCGGCTAGACAGCCCTCGATGGTGAGCAGCGCGTGCCAATGGTCCGGCGTGGCGACCATGAAGGCGTCAATGCTCGGGTCGTTGAGGAGGTCGCGGTAGTTCTCCACGAGCTTGGGCTTGCGGCCCGTGCGCTTCTCGACTTCCGCGCCGCGCTGCTCGCGGATGTTGGCGCGCAGGTCGCAGATGTGCGTGATCTCGCAGTCCGGCTCGGCGAGGAAGCTGCCCATCACCGAATTGCCGCGCCCGCGCACGCCGATGCAGGCGACGCCGATCTTGCTGTTGGGCTTGGCGGCGGTGAGCAAAGCAGGCGCGCTGACGACGGCGAGGGCGGCTTGCAAGAAGCTGCGGCGGGAGAGAGAGGATTGGGTCATGAGGTGAGTGTGGTTACTAATTTCGACGCGGCTAGGGTAGAGACGGCTTCAATCGCAAACCCATAGGTCCGAGCTTTTAGGTTCGAGCGACGGAGCGTGCATTGGCTGGCGATTGCATTACTTTGCGCTTGTGCGCGTGTCTGTCGTCATCCCCGCATTCAACGAAGAAAAACTCATCGGTGCAACGTTGCAAGCGGTTCACGCCGCGCGCGCGGCCTTCACGGAAGTCGGCTGGGAAAGCGAATTGGTCGTGTGTGATAACAACTCGATCGATGGCACCGGAGACATCGCACGCGCGGCCGGGGCGACGGTGGTTTTCGAGCCGGTGAACCAAATCGCCCGCGCACGCAATACCGGCGCGGCGGCGGCCACCGGCGACTGGTTGGTCTTTGTGGATGCGGACTCGCAACCCAGCCGGGAACTGTTCGCCGACGTGGTGGAAACCATTCGCGCCGGGCGGCATTTGGCCGGCGGCTGCGTGTTGAGGCTGGACTACGCGCCGAAGTGGACGCAGGCCTTTGTGGTGCTGTGGACGGTGGCGAGCCGGCTGGCGAACTGGGCTGCGGGGTCATTTGTCTTCGTGGAGGCAGCGGCGTTTCAAGCAGTTGGCAGATTCAATCAGGCGCTTTACGCCACGGAAGAAATTGACTTGAGCCAGCGCCTGAACCGGCTGGCGCGAGAGCGCCGGCTTGAGCCCATGCGCATCCTTACGCGACATCCGCTCACCACCTCCGGGCGCAAGGCGCGACTCTATACGCCGGGCGAACATCTGCGCTTCATGCTGCGGACGGCGCTAAGTTTCGGTCGCGCGCTCAACCGCCGCGATGCTTGCCCGATCTGGTATGACGGGCGGCGGTGAAAGTTTCTGGTCGCAAAATAACAGTTGCAATCAACCTCGCCCGGGGTGTTTACTTCGTAAGTAGTTACCAATTAGCGCCTACTTCGGCATTCACGCCGGGCGCGGTTTTCCTGAGAGCAGATTATACATTCACCCTCCGTTACCGGAGCCGCAGTGGCACTCAATCGGTTGCCCGGTTCCTAGTTGATTACACAAATTGATTTTATGAGCAGACCAGACCATCAGCAACAGCCGCAACAAAATCAGCCGCGCACGCCGGAGATCGGCTCGGGCTACCTCGAAATCGCCGAGAAGGGCTTCGGCTTCCTCCGCTCCGCCGAGAACAAGTTTCAACCCAAGCCCACCGACGTCTTCGTCACGCCCGACTGCATCAAGAAAAACTTTCTGCGCGAAGGCGTGTTGGTCGAGGGCCGGCTTCAGCCCCCGCATCGCGGCTCCAGCCCGCAGCTCCGCGAGGTGCTCAACGTCAGCGGCCTGCCCTTCAACGAATACACTAAGCAGTCCCGTTTCGAAAACCTCACCTCCATTGACCCCATCGAGAAGTTCCAGCTTGAAACCACCCCCAACCTGCTGGAGACACGAGTCATTGATCTCGTCACCCCTATCGGCAAGGGCACGCGCGGTATTATCGTTGCCCCGCCCCGCACGGGCAAAACCACGGTGATGAAGCAGATCGCCAACGCGATCAGCGAGAATCATCCCGACTGTCTCGTCATGGTGCTGCTGATTGATGAGCGGCCTGAGGAAGTCACTGACTTCCAGCGCTCGGTGAAAGCCGAGGTCGTCGCCAGCTCAAATGACATGGATCTTGAAACTCACGTTCGCCTGAGCCGCTTTATGATCGAGCGCTGCCGCCGGTTGGTCGAGGGCGGTAAGGACGTCGTTGTCCTGTTAGACTCCCTCACCCGCGTAGCTCGCGCCTACAACTCCGTCCACGGAGGCTCCGGCCGCACGATGACCGGCGGCGTGGACGCCCGCGCGCTGGAGATCCCCCGCAAGATGTTCGCCTCCGCCCGAAAGATTGAGGATGGTGGTTCGCTCACCATCCTCGCCACCGCGCTCGTGGACACCGGCAGCCGCATGGATGAACTCATCTTTCAGGAGTTCAAGGGCACCGGCAACATGGAGCTGGTTCTGGACCGCAAGCTCTCCGACCGCCGCCTGTTCCCGGCGATTGACATCCCGAAATCCGGCACGCGCAAGGAGGAGAAGCTCTTCCCCGTGAAGCACCTCGATGCCATCCGCAAGCTGCGCCGTATGATGGTGGACCTCAATCCGGTCGAGGCCATGGAGACGCTCACGAACGCGCTCAAGAAGTTCAAGACCAACGACGAGCTGCTCTCGCAGATGAAGTAGAAAATTGAGTCACTTTCGAAAAAGGCTGGCTTCATGCCGGCCTTTTTCATTTGAAGAGTCTGAAAAAGCGGGGTGGTTTGCCGTTGTCGTGACCGTTAGGTTCATGGACGATACCTATATGAATCGCCGCGCTTTTCTTCACGCCACCGGCGCCGTCACAGCCGCATTACCAGCCTTGGCTGCTGACGCCCGACGCATCCGCATCGGCTTCCTCGGATGCAGCCACTCCCATGGTATGCCGAAGGTGAAGCTCGCCCTCACCTCACCAGATTGGGAATGCGTGGGCGTGTTCGAACCGGACGCGAAGCATCGGACCGCCGCCGAGAAGCTTGGTGCGAAATCGCTCACCGTCGAGCAGGTACTGGCGGCGAGCGAGGTCGTCGCCGTCGAGTGCGACGCAAAGGACCGGCACCGGCTGGCCAAGCTCGCGTTGCAGGCCGGAAAAAATGTCCATCTTGAGAAGCCGCCAACGGTGACGCTCGCCGATTTCCGCGAACTGCTGACCTTAGCCCGCGAAAAGAAAGTGCTGATGCAGATGGGGTACATGTGGCGCTTCAATCCCGGCATCAACGCCGCGTTGGAAGCCGCGCGGAAGGGCTGGCTGGGCGATGTCTATTTCGCGCGCGGCGTCATCAACACGAACCTCACCGCCGAGTCACGCCGCTCCTTCGGCGAGATTGCCGGCGGCACGATGTATGAGCTGGGCTGCCATTTGGTTGACCCGCTGGTGCGGCTGTTCGGCAAGCATGCGAAGATAATGCCTGTCCTACGCCACGACGCGAAGGATGCCGACCAGCTCGCGGACAACTGCGTGGCAGTGTTCGACTTCAAGCACGCTGTCGCCACCATCAGCAGCGCAACCATGCAACCAATGGCCGGTGCGCATCGCACGTTCGAGTTGCAGGGCACCAACGGCATCGCTGTCGTGAAACCCATCGAGCAACCCGTGCTGACGTTGGATTTAGCGAAGGAGGCTGGGCCTTACAAGAAAGGCAGCCAAGTCGTCAACTTTCCGCCCTACCAGCGCTACGGGCCGGAGTTCGCCGAGTTGGCCGTGTGCATGCGCTCAGGCAAGCCGCTCGCCGTCACGCCGGAGGAGGACGAACTGGTGCACGAGGCCTTGCTGAAGGCCAGCGGGATGCATTAACGGAAGCGCCAATCCGCTTGCCCCCGCGCTGGCTTCTCTCTTTAATCCGCCGCATGTCCATCACCTTTACTGCCATGAATCATTTCATCCGCCTCACCTTTGCCGCCGCCCTGTGTCTCGCCGCAGCCAGTGCGCAAGCCGCTGACGCTTGGAAGCCAGACGCTGGCTTCACCAGCCTCTACAACGGCAAGGACCTCACCGGCTGGGGCTATCGTGACAAGGATTTCAAGCCCGCCGAGACGTTCGACGGCAAGTCCAGCGCCAGCGACGAGCGTTACACGGCCAAGGGCGAGTCGCTCACGGTCAACCCGTTCACCGAGGGCAAAGGCCCGCGCCTGCGCCAACTTTACACCACCAAGGAATTTCCGAAGGATTTTATCCTGAAGCTGGAGTTTCGTGCTGCCGTGAACGCGGACAGCGGCATTTTCTTACGCAAGCCCCAGCTCCAATGCCGAGACTACCTCGTGGCCGGGCCTTACAAGGACCTGAAGAAATACAAGGCCCAGGACTGGAACGTCATCGAAGTGGTGGTGAAGGACGGCAAGGCCCACTGCACCTGCAACGGCGAGGTGCTTGCCGAGGCGCTCCAGCTTCCCGCCACCGGCCCCATCGGCCTCGAGGCCGACCGGGGCACGATGGAGTATCGCCGGATTCAGATCAAGGAGCTGCCTTGAGCCGAGCATGGCAAACGGTTTGGAATTGCCGGCGACTTAAGCAGTGGAGTTGAGCTTTTCGAGTTGGAGTTTTTAGCTGCCGCACCCATTACCGACGGCTTGAGTCTGTGGATACACTGCAGAGTATGGGCAGATCATTAATTACTCACTTTGAAATCGCTCAATCGGAGAGTTGGGGTCTGCCACAACTCAAGGGTCGCTCGCTTTTCCTGCTCGTAATCCTGAGCTGTATCTTCTTCGCTTTTCTTCGCCTTTGACGCACTCCTGCCCATCCCGTAGCGTCCCGCCCTGTTTCGATGATAATTGGCACCATCTTTAAGGCCATCTTTGGCTCGAAAAACGAGCGCGAGCTAAAGCGTCTTTGGCCGCTCGTGAAGCAAATCAATGAGCTAGAGGCTGCGCTCCAGTCGCAGTCTGCTGATGCGCTGCGCGAGAAAACCGCCACGTGGAAGGCGAAGCTATCCGCCATCAAGGATAACGCGGAGCTAGCGCGAGCGATCGAGGCCGTGCTCCCCGAGGCCTTCGCAGTCGTGAAGAACGCTTGCCGCCGCCTGTGCGGCACAGACGTGACAGTGCGCGGGCATCCCTTGCGCTGGGAAATGGTTCCTTTCGACGTGCAACTCATTGGCGGCATGGCGCTGCACAAGGGCATGATTTCAGAAATGGCTACCGGCGAAGGCAAGACGCTCGTCGCCACGCTGCCAACCTTCCTCAACGCCCTCACCGGGCGCGGCGTCCACGTCGTCACCGTCAACGACTATCTCGCCGCGCGCGACAGCGAGTGGATGGGGGCAATTTACAAGTTTCTCGGCCTGACCGTTGGCTGCATCTTGCACGATCAGCCGCCAGCTGTGCGCCGCGCGCAATACGCCTGCGACATCACCTACGGCACAAACGCTGAGTTTGGCTTCGACTACCTCCGTGACAACGGCATGGCAACAACCGCCGCCGACCAAGTGCAGCGCGGACATTACTTCGCCATTGTGGACGAGGTGGACAGCATCCTGATTGATGAGGCGCGGACGCCGCTTATCATCAGCGGCCCAGCAGTCGTGGCACGGGACATCCAAGTCTATTCACAATACAAACCCAGCATCGAGGGGCTTGTCCGCGCGCAGCAGCAACTCTGCGACCGTCACATCCGCGAGGCAGAGGAACTGCTTAAGAAGTTCCGTCCCGCCGACGGTTCACAACCACAGGGCGCTGAAGCGCTGGAGAAGGAAATCGGCCTACTCCTCTACCGTGTGAAGCTCGGTCAGCCGCGCTCACCAGGGCTGGCCCGCCTGCTTGAAGAGCCTGAGAACATCAAGCTGATGAACAAAGCCGAGCTGGATCTCCATCTCGACCAGTCAAAGAAGGATCTCTACGCGCAAAAAGAGGAGCTGTTTTTCGCGATGGAGGAAAAGAGTCATGAGGCCGACCTCACCGAGAAGGGCCGCCGGCATCTTTCACCCAATGACCCCGATGCCTTCATGCTGCCCGACCTTGCCACCGCCTTCAGCGAGATCGATGGTGGTGCTGAAAAAGACGCCCGTAAGCGCTTGGAGCTTAAACAAAAGCATCAGGGGGACTTCGAGACGAAAGCCGAGAAAATCCACGTCATTTCCCAACTGCTCAAGGCCTACTGCCTTTACGAGAGGGATGTGCAATATGTCGTGCAAGAAAACAAGGTCATCATCGTGGATGAGAATACTGGCCGCCTGATGACCGGCCGCCGGTGGAGCGACGGCCTGCACCAAGCCGTCGAGGCGAAAGAAAACGCGATTATCGAGGAGGAGACACAGACCTACGCCACCATCACGATCCAGAATTACTTCCGCCTCTACCACAAACTCGCTGGCATGACCGGCACTGCTGAAACCGAGGCGCAGGAGTTTTATGACATCTACAAGCTCGGGTTGCTGGTGATCCCGACCAACCGGCCCATCGCACGCAAAGACCAGAACGACACCGTCTATAAGACTAGACGGGAAAAGTTTGAGGCTGTGCTTAAGGAAATTCAGGCCGTTCACGCGCAAGGCCGTCCCATTCTCGTGGGCACCGTGGCCGTCGAGACGAGCGAGCACCTTGCACGGATTCTCAAGCGCGCCGGCCTCGTCCACTCCGTGCTCAACGCTAAATTCCACCAGCAGGAGGCTGAGATCGTTGCCCGCGCCGGCCAACGCGGGGCCATCACCATCGCAACGAACATGGCCGGCCGCGGCACTGACATTAAACTAGGATCCGGCGTTGCCGAACTCGGCGGCCTGCACGTGCTCGCCACCGAGCGCCACGAAGCCCGCCGCATTGACCGACAACTTCGTGGCCGCTGCGCACGCCAAGGCGACCCCGGCTCCTCGCACTTCTTCATCTCGCTTGAAGATGACCTAATGCGCCTATTTGGTTCCGACAAGATCGTCAAGGTCATGGAACGCGTCGGCCTCGAAGAGGGCCAGGAGCTCGAACACCCGCTCCTCAACCGCTCCATCCAGACCGCCCAGAAGCGCGTCGAGCAGCACAACTTCCAAGCCCGCAAGCGTACGCTCGAATACGACGACGTGATGAACAAGCAGCGGGCCATCGTTTACGGCTTCCGAAATGAAATCATCCACGGCGACGACGTCCGCGACCGTCTCATGGATATTATGGAGGAGGTCGTCCAAGCCAAGGTCGAGGAGTTTAGTGACAAGGACGAAGAGGTTACGAATTGGAATATCCGCGGCCTAGCGGACTGGGTGAACCTCAACTTCCCCATCGGCATGCCCGAGGAGAAGCTGCTCAAGACTGCCGAAGACGCCTCAGAAGCGCCCGTAGCCGGCAGCAGCTTCGAACACCTCAACCCCGCGCAATTCAGCCTCTTCCAACTCGTCGCCAAGGCCGTGCGCGACTCCTACGACCTCAAGATTCAATATGAAGATGCGGAAGCCCTAAAGAACGTCGAGCGGTACATCGTTCTGAGCGCTATTGACAAGCTCTGGCAGGAACACCTCTACAACATGGACAGCCTCCGCACGAGCATCGGCCTGCGCGCCTACGGCCAGCGCGATCCGCTCATCGAGTACAAGGCGGAAGCGTTCAAACTTTTCGACGAGTTGATGGTCAACATCAAGACCGAGATCTGCCACAATATTTTCCGCAGTGCGTCTTCAATGCTCGCCTTCGAGAATTTCCTGAAGAACCTCCCAGCCATCACCAGCCACAACGAGACCAGCGCTTTCGGCGGTGGCCAACCCGGCGCACAATCCCGCCAATCCAGCAAGGCTAGCGACCTCGTCAGCGAGGCCACCAACGAACTTTCCAAGCCCCCACCCAAGCGCAGCGGCCCGAAGGTGGGGCGCAATGATCCGTGCCCCTGCGGCAGCGGCAAAAAGTACAAGCTGTGTTGTGGACGCTGACGCCGAGTAAACGCCGCGCCACTGCGGTCACGACTCTTTGCGCAGGGCGATTCATTGCATTCCCGTGACCGACACCAAACCTGCGCGCGCTGCGACGGCACAGCGGGGCGCAATTTGACCGGCGCTCCACAAAGACGGCGATCTTTAACGAGAGGCAGGTCCAAGCCTTGTCCCCACCGCTGCCAATGGAGATAGGCAGCTTATGGCACGACCATGTCCGCTACAGTCCGGCCCGCCGGGATGAAGGGCAGAACGTGCTCGGTGTAAGGTGTGATCACGTCGAGGATATAAGGCTCCCTGGAGTCGAGCATTCGTTGCATCGCGGCGCGGAGGTCTTTCTTGAACATCACGCGCTCGCACGGGACGTTAAAACCCTTGGCCATTGCCACATAGTCGGGGTAGATGGCCTTCACATTGTCTGGGTCGCCTAGGTAGGTGTGGCCGCGGTTGCCGGCGTAGAAACGATCTTCCCATTGCACAACCATGCCAAGGTGCTGGTTGTTGAGGATGATGGCCTTGGCGGCGATTTTTTCGATGTGCGCGGTGGCTAATTCCTGCACGTTCATGAGGAAGGAACCGTCCCCGTCAATGTCCACGACTTGTTTGTTCGGGCAGGCGACCTTGGCTCCCATCGCGGCGGGGTATCCATAGCCCATCGCCCCAAGACCAGCGCTGGTGAGGAATTGACGCGGCCAAGTGTATTTATACCACTGGCCGGCCCACATCTGATGCTGGCCCACGCCCGTGGTGATAATGGCATCACCCCCGGTCAACTCGTAAAGTAACTCAATGACGTATTGCGGAAGGATGACTTCCTTTTCCTTGCCCACAAGGTGGTCCTTCATGTGCTGGGACTTAACGACCTCCTCGTTGGCCGTGTAACGGAAGGGTGCGCGCGCCTTCCACTCCTCGCACTGCGCAACCCAAGCGGAATACTTCTTCACCAAGGCGCGCTGGCGGAGCATGGCGTTGAGCTTGCCCAGCGCAAACTTGATATCGCTGACAATTGGCAGGTTGGCCGGCTTGTTCTTATTGATCTCCGAAGGATCAATGTCGATGTGGACTATCGTCCCGCGCTCACAAAATTTGTCCACCTTGCCAGTCACGCGGTCATCGAAGCGCACGCCGAGAGCGAGCAACAGGTCCGCACCCGGCTTCACGGCAACCATCGGGTCGGTGAAGCTTGCACGCTTCTGGTATTCACCGCTGACGGCCCAGTTAGCGGCGGCGGAGCCGTGCATACCCAACCAACGTAGCGAAAGAGGGTGCGTCTCCGGGAACGCGCCACAGCCCATAATAGTAGTGGTGACGGGAATCTGCGTGAGTTCGGCAAACTCGCGCAATTCAGCGGCAGCGTTTCCGCTGATAATGCCACCGCCCGCATAGATGACGGGGCGCTCGGACTTTTCGAGCAAGCCGATGATTTCGTTGAGAGCCAGATCGCTGGCGCGTTTGTCGGGATTGTAGCCGCGCAGGCTGATTTCCTTGGGGAACACCGGCTGGGTCTTGGCCTGCTGAATGTTTTTGGGCACATCCACAACCACGGGGCCAGGCCGGCCGGACTGCGCGAGGTAAAACGCCTCTTTGATGATGCGCGGGATGTCAGCAATGTCCGTTACGAGATAAGAGTGCTTCACAATCGGCAAGGTCATGCCGAAGAAGTCAGTCTCCTGGAACGCGCCCTTGCCAATCATTGCCTGCGGCACTTGGCCGGTGATGGCGATGAGCGGGATGGAATCCATGTAGGCATCCGCGATACCGGAAATGAGGTTCGTGGCGCCGGGGCCGGAAGTGGCCATGCAGACGCCAGCCTTACCTGTGGCGCGGGCGTAACCCTCCGCCATGAAGACGCCGCCTTGCTCGTGGCGCGGCAGGATAGTGCGAATCTTCGAACGAGTAAGCGCCTGATGAAACTCCATGCTGGCACCGCCGGGGTAGGCAAAAATCGTGTCCACACCCTCGCGTTCGAGGCACTTGATGAGGATTTCACTGCCCAGCATCGGCGGGCCGACCTCGGTCTTTTCGGGGGCGTGCTTTGCTTCGGCGTGTTCTGCGGTAGTGGCTTTGCTCATGACTTGCGTTTGGATTTGGCGGACGGCGTGTCGCGAATAAAAAACCCACGACTGCTGCCAGCCGTGGGTTCTTGTCGAAAACTTGCCTATGCCCGACAAGGCCCGCCGGCGTCGTCAATTACGACGACTACCTCAAGCAAGACCTGGTCGACAGTGCTAATCATTGCCGACGATCTAACCTACTAGAAAAAGCCGGTCAAGCACGGATTCCGGCTTGGATTCGGGATCCGATACGTCCGCACCTCCGAAAAATCTATTCGCGCCTGCGGGCTGATTGGCTATGTTTTAGCCGTCCGCACCGTGTCACGCATGCAAACTGTATTGTTTTTTAACCTGCTGGTTCTGGCCTTTGTATTATCTCCCTTGGCCCGCGCCGCCACCCCTGCGCCCGATTTCTCGATGGTCCAAGCGCTGTTCAAAAAGCACTGCGTTGAGTGCCACGCGACCAGTGACGCTGAAAATAACCTGGTTCTCGAAAACCACGCCTCACTCATGAAGGGCGGTGACGGCGGCGTGCCGGTGGTGCCCGGCGACACCGCCAACAGCCTGCTGATGAAGTCACTCGAAGGCCGCACTGCGTTGAGTGCCACGCGACCGGTGACGCCGAAAATAACCTGGTTCTCGAAAACCACGCCTCACTCATGAAGGGCGGTGACGGCGGCGTGCCGGTGGTGCCCGGCGACACCGCCAACAGCCTGCTAATGAAGTCACTCGAAGGCCGGGACAAGGTGAAGGTAATGCCGCCGGGCAAGCGCAAGAAATTTGAGCCGTCCGAACTGGCGCTGGTGAGTGCTTGGATTAACGGCGGGGCCAAGCCGCCCGCGATCGCCACCGAGCCGGTGCGCGAACTGGTCACGCCAAAGATTGAGCCACGTGTCACGCCCCGGAAGTCCATCCAAGCCATCGCGTTCACCGCGCACTCGAACGTCATTGCCGTCGCACGTTACCGCGAGGTCGAACTGCGCGACGCCGACACCGGCGTTGTGCGGCATACGCTTACGGGCATTCGCGGTAATGTGAATGCCGTCGCCTTCTCGGCTGACGGTCAGTGGATCGCAGCGGCGGGTGGCGAACCAGGCTTGCAGGGGCAGGCGGCCGTATGGCGAGTTTCGGATGGGAAGCTGGAGCGGCGCTTCGCGGGCCACTTCGACGCACTTTACTCAGTGGCAATTTCTCCGGACGGCAAGGTGCTGGCCACCGGCAGTTACGACCAGAAAATCAAACTCTGGGACACCAACACCGGCGCGGAAGTCCGCACGCTTACCGGCCACAACGGGGCGGTCTATGGCCTTGCCTTCCGACCCGACAGCAAAGTGCTCGCCAGCGCCAGCGGGGACCGCACGGTGAAGCTTTGGGAAGTTACCAGCGGGAGGCGACTCGACACTTTCTCCCAGCCAACGAAGGAGCAATATACGATTGCCTTTAGCCCAGACGGGCGGCGGCTTGTGGCCGGTGGAGTGGATAACCGCATCCGTCTCTACGCCGTGAGCGCAAGCGCGGTGGAGGGCACGAACCAATTGCTCGAATCCAAATTCGCGCACGAGGGCGCAGTGCTGCGCATTACCTTTGCCAGCGACGGCCTGACACTTCTCTCCACCGCCGAGGATCGCACGGTGAAGTGGTGGGACGCCGCGAAACTCATCGAGCGTGGCCACCTCGATCCACAGCCGGACCTTGCCCCGGCAGTGGCCTTCCTCGCAGGCAACGCGCGCTTCGTCGTGGGCCGCCTGGATGGCACATTGCAATTCTTCGATGCGAATACGGGCCGGCCAGAGAAGGTGGCAGCGCGCTAGCCGGGACAGGTTCTTTTAATCCGCGCTACAATTCAGACTTTTGCCCTCGCCGAGTTCGGGGCATCATCACCCTCAGTGTCACCAGCACCGTTCATAGCTTGGTTAAGCGTGCTCGGCTTTGCGGCGGCTAGTTTCTTTTTCGCGTTGGCGGAGACGGCATTGTTCTCGCTGGGCAAGTGGCGCGCACGGCAGCTTGCGGAGCGTTCGCCGAGCGCGGGCGGATCGGTCATGGCATTATTGAACGAACCGCAGGATTTACTCGCCACCATCGTCCTGGGCAACACGCTGGCAAACTGCGCCTTAGTAGCAATCGCTCTATGGATGAGCCTCGAAGTGAAGGGCGAGCATCTCGGCCTAACGTTAGTAGGAACTTTTTTGCTCATCCTGCTGGGTTGCGAAGTAGTGCCCAAGACGCTCGCGGTAAGAATGCCAGAGGCGTGGTCGCTCCGCGTGGCCGGCCCGATGACGCTGTTGGTGCGGTTCACGCGCCCGTTACGACAAGTGGCGCAGCGCAGCAACGAAGCCCTGCTGAGCGTGGCGGTTCCACAATCCGTTACGCCTACAGTGGCAGTGAGCGAGGCGGATTGCCGCGAGTTGGTGGAGCTAGCCTTCCAAAAGGGCGCTCTCGCTGCGTCAGAGAAGGAGACCATTCTCGCCATCATCCAGCTTGACCGACGGACGGCCAAGGACGTGATGCGCCCACGCGCACGTATGGCGGCGATTCCCGTTGACCTGCCCGTTGAAGAGATGATCGCGGCAGCGCGCAAGTTCGGCCACGAGCGGTTGCCGCTTTACGACGAGTCGCCGGACACCATCGTGGGCATTCTGAATTGCCGCGCGTTGCTACTGGAACCGAACAGGGATCTTACGGAAGCCATTGAGCTTCCGTCTTTCGTGCCTGAGAGCATAAACCTGCTGCAACTGCTCGGCGCGTTACAGCGGCAGCAACGCGGGTTGGCGATCGTAATGGACGAGTTCGGCTCGACTGCCGGGCTAGTTACGATGGAAGACATCATTGAGGTCATCGTCGGAGAGATTCGCAGTGAAGGAGAGGCACCGGGCTTTGTCATGGAGAAACTAGCGCCCGGCCGCTGGCGCGTGAACGGCACGATGCGCGTGGAGGATTTCCGCCGTGAATTACCCGACTTTGGCGAACTATCCGGCGTGGACACTATGGGCGGCTTGCTGGTGGCATTGAAAGAGGTAGTGCCGCAGACGGGCGAATCGGCGGTGTTTGGAAGAGTGCGCCTCACCGCCCACGCAGCGGACGACCGACGCGTGCGCGAGGTGCTAGTGGAACTGGTCAAAGACTGAGTTTTTGATGAAACAAAATCTTACAAGCCAGCAAATGAGAGTTGGACTTAAAGTTTCAGCGAAGAAAACAATTGTAGCTGTCGACCATTGCGGTGCCCGAATTAGCGGGGCGTTTTGGAAAGGAGGCAAGTGATGGGCTGGGGGGTGTACATCCCGGTGCTGTTAAGCTTGCTGATCGTCTCCTTTGTCCTCTCCGGCATGGAGGCAGGCCTGCTGGCGCTGAACCGACTGCGCATCCGCAATTTGATGCGCAAGGGCGGCCGGCGCGCGCGCCTGTTACACGGCTGGCTCGAGCAGCCAGAGAACTTCCTGTGGACTATCCTCGTGGGCAATACGCTGGCCAACTTCCTCGCCGGCGGGCTCATGGTGTATGCGCTGCATCGGCAGTTCAAAGATTCACCCGCGCTTTTCGCGGGTGCGACGCTCGTGATGGCGCTGCTGTTTTACGCGTGGTGCGAGTTGTTGCCGAAAATGCTCTTCACGCGTTTTCCCAACCGCCTAACCCTACTGGTCGCGCCGGTGTTCCGCGGCATCCATTTTGCGCTTCGCCCGCTGGTAGGCGTGACTTCGGCCCTGAGCAACGGTTTGTTGCGTTGGACTGGCGGGCAGATCTTCACCGGGCACCTCTTCGCAAACCGCGACGAGTTGCGCCGGCTCATGCAAGAATCTGCAAACGGCATGACCAGCGAGGAGCGCGCAATGATCAGCCGCGTGCTGGATTTGCAAAACCTTACAGTGCGCTCGATCGCAGTGCCGTGGGAAAAAGTTGTGAGCGTGGAGGCTGGTACGCCGATGAGAAAGGTTATGGAGCTGTTCCGTCAACGGCAGTTCACGCGGATGCCAGTGTGTGAGTCGCGCACAGGTCGCGCGCGGGCATCAGGCGTGCTCAGTCTGCGGCGGCTGCTGTTTCAAGGCGAAGTGGACGAGCAGAAACTTGCGGCAGATTACCTGCAGCCGGCGCTCTACCTCAATGAGGAGATGCGTCTGGAGGATGCGTTGCGCGCGATGCAGCGCAGCGGTCAGCGACTAGGTATCGTGCTTGCGCGCGACCAACGCGAGCTAGGGGTGGTGAGCCTCGAGGATATTCTACAGGTCGTGTTCGGGGAGGTAAACTTATGACCCTCGACGAGATTCTCCTCATCACGCTCAAAGCATTGGCAGTGCTAGTGCTGGTGGGGCTGAATGGCTTCTTTGTCGCCGCCGAGTTCGCCCTCGTAAAGGTGCGCGAAACGCAGCTCCAGCCGCTTATCGCCCAAGGCAACCGCCGCGCGCGCATGGCGCAGCACATCCTGCACAACCTCGACGCCTACCTCAGCGCTGCGCAACTCGGGATTACGCTGGCGAGCCTCGCCCTGGGCTGGATTGGGGAACCCATCTTCGAAGCGCTGCTGCATCCCCTGTTCGGCGCGCTGGGCTGGACCGGCGACGAATGGGAGCGCGTGCGCTCAGGTGTCGCTTTCGCGGTTGGCTTTTCGGTCATCACTTTCCTGCACATCGTCGCCGGCGAGCAGGCACCAAAGTCGCTCGCCATCAAGCAACCGCTGCCCACGGCGCTTTGGGCAGCATATCCCCTGCGCTGGTTCTACGTCCTCGCGTATCCGTTCATCTGGGTGCTGAACCACAGTGCGCTCTGGCTGCTGCGGCAAGTTGGCATTCAGGTTGTATCCGAGCACGAAGGCGCGCATACCGAGGAGGAACTGCGGCTTATGTTCGACGCCTCGCAGCGGCTGGCGGGCGGCTCGCAGTTGGGCCGGGAAATCGTCCTCAACGCGTTGGATCTGCGGCACCGTGTCACGCGCGAGGTCATGCGCCCGCGCACAGAGGTAACCGTGCTCAACACCCAGGCAAGCATCGCCGAGTGCTTAGAGGTCGCGGAAAAGACCCGTTTCTCGCGCTTTCCGTTGTGCGAGGGCGGCGACTTAGATCGCCCACTGGGCGTCGTCCACATCAAGGACTTGTTCGCCATGCGGCTGAAAGCGCGCACCGGCGCAGATCTCGCCTCTGTTGCACGCAAACTGATCTACGTGCCGCCAACCGCCCGGCTGGAGCGTCTGCTACAACTGCTATTGGAGCGTAAACTACACTTGGCCTACGTGGTGGACGAATATGGCGGCACCGTCGGGCTGGTCACCTTGGAAAACGTCATCGAAGAAATCGTCGGGCAGATCCAGGACGAATTTGACCAAGAAAAGCCGCTGCTTCAGCGGATCGGCGAAGCCATCTGGGACGTAGATGGCGCTCTACCCTTGCACGAGTTAGAAGAATTGGTGGGCCAGAAGCTCGCTGAGGAGAAAATCACCACGGCCAGCGGCTTCGTGACGCACCGGCTTGGTGGATTTCCCAAGGAGGGCGACCTGGTGGAGTTAACCGCATTCACGCTTCGGGTGGAGGCAATGGACGGACTGCGCGTGGCGCGGCTGCGTGCCGAACGAAGGTCGGCTTCAGCTTGAAACAACGGCGACCAATACCGTTCCGGAAACAGCGATTGGGCCCAAGGACTAAAATAAACGTTACTTCCCAACGGATGGCCTAGTGTCCTGCACGCGCCAAAATTCTTCGGCTAATGGCACGTTGTCCCAACCCGTGTCCGGCAGGGTATAACCAATGCGGCGTAAGCGCGGCAACTGTCGCAGCACTTCAAAGTTTTTCGCTCCGACCGGGATCGTGACTCCTTCGAGCAGTCTGCAGTCGGCCAAGGCCGAAATGTCGGTGAGATTGGTGCACCCCTCAAGCTGAACAAACCGAAGCGGAGCATCCTTGAGCAGTGGGAGGCTGGCGATGCGGGTGTGGGCGAGATTGAGCTGGGTGAGCTTCATGTTCGCGAGCACGCCAAAATCGGTGGCACGCACGCGCTCAGCATCCAAACGGGTTAACCGCATTCCGCGTAACGGAGCAAGCTCAGTCACGGGCGTTTGACTGATGTCTAATGACACCAGCGGCATATCCTTGAGCGGAGCCAAGTCTTCCACCTGCGTCTTGGCTACACTTAGCTTGGTCAAAGGCGCACCGCGGAAAGGGGATAAATCGTTGAACTCAGGCTGCTGTATCACTAGGGCCAAACCGGAGGCCTCTCGCTTCAAGGCGCCGTTGAGTTCCAGCTTGCCGACCACAGCCCGCCAAGCCTCGAAGATAGCCTGCGCTCCCTTGCTTTCACGCGTAGCCATGGCTATGGCCTCCGCGCTGCGTGACTGGCGGCTCATCTCAATGCGCAGTTCAGCGAGGCTCTCCGGCCGAATGGTCGCACGCCCCGCGTTGGCGGCAATCAGGCGCTCGCACAGCCGCAAGTTGCGCACCGTCATGAAAGCCTCGGGGTCTAATGTCAACGCCAGCGCATAGGCGTCCCGCGCCTCGGCGAACTGGAGGAGAGACTGCAGGATGTTGCCCTTGAGGACGTGGAAGCGTGCGTCCTCAGGTTGGAGCGAGATGGCATAGTTGATGCGCGCCAATGCCTTGGGAAACTTCAGCTCATCCACCAGCGACTTCGCCTCCGCATAAAAAGTCGGCGCAGTCTCCTTCAACTCTGCTAACGTGCGCGTGACCTTATTGGTGAAGTGCAAACCCAAGGCCAGCATCAGCGCCAGTGAGATGATACCGAGCGTGAACTCCGTGCGATGGCGCCTGACGAGCAGCAACAGCAGCCGCAGTGCGCTCGCACCCTCAGCAGACGTCGCAAAGCCAC
>Ga0194133_10003836_pt1 | contig 20896 bp, 11 predicted proteins | sample TA2KigOf40mmetaG_FD_155448 | JGI IMG/M metagenome (GOLD analysis project Ga0194133, IMG submission 155448) | Freshwater microbial communities from Lake Tanganyika, Tanzania - TA2015055 Kigoma Offshore 40m | ecosystem: Environmental > Aquatic > Freshwater > Lake | place: Tanzania: Lake...
TAGTGATAATTGTCTTTCCTCCCAACAACTTTCTTCAGTAATTCAAAAAGTCAAACAAGCTCTACTCAATGCTCTCAAGTGTTGAATGAATGACTTAGTTGAGATATTGCATAATCCCAAAATAAACAGTTTAATTGAGTGTTTGAGACGGTCTTTAGAACGAACATTTTATTTTCGGAATGCATCCACCATGATACTTTTATCCCAATTACTTTAGATTCCTCAAATCTAACCAATTTTAGAAATTTTTAAGGAGCTTGTTATCAAAAGTAACGTTTCTTTTTTTAATTACAACCATTTTCTTTGAGACTCTTTCACACGAAATTGTCTCATTTTTCTTGCTTCTAGCAAGAATTCAATGTGATATTTTTATGTACGGGGTCGCCGTGGCCTAATTGTTATGGCATCTGGCTGGAGATCTGAGGGTCAGGGGTTCAAATCCAAGCAGAGGTAGGACCCCAACGGGTCCAACCCTGACAGGGTAGAACTCTGACACCTGGCAACCTTTGACCCCGGGTTGCCACAAAATGCGCAAAAAAGTGTTCCCATCCAGCACTAAAAGTGTCTGAAATGATTATCTTCGTTAGACACTCAAGAAAAAAAATGTCGTTTGAAAATAATATTATTCCTAACAAATTTGGATTAATTTTTTTTAAATTTTCATTGAAGATTAAAGGTGTCAATTATAGGTCATCAAACCCTGGCTTATTTTTCAAAGAAATAAAGGTACTTAAATTATATTTTAAAACCATTCGAATTTAAGCACAAAATACAGAGTTAAGTATAGTCCTTTCAAAAGCTTAAAAGTCATTCAATGGATGTTAAGGAATTGTAGTATTTGAAGTATTCAAATTACATTATGCAAAGCATTTATTTACAGTTTGTACTGCAGTGTGAGTGTTCCAGAAGTGCCTCCCAGGGGCGGGCAATAGTGCAGTAAAACAACCCAATAGACCTAGATGTGCTGCAATAATTAGTTGGATAAGGCGTGAGGTTACGTAAATAACGTTGTAAACAGGGTGGTGCTTTTCATAATTTTTATACCATGGTATACAGGGTTATGTTTTAAGATGACAATTAAGTTTCAGGTTCAAAAAAAGATCCGTAAAATTTGATAATATACTTAAATTTCTAGGTTCACATACTTCTGCCCAAAAATTGAGAAAGGAACACAGAACAGCTGCAACCCATCTAGGCTTTCAATATAAATGATTCCAACTTTTTCCCCATGACTTTGAAGTCTAGTTTCATCTAAAAAGAGAAATGCTAGGCGTATATGATTTTTCGTTGGAAAGTTTCATTGCAGTGTGACCAACAAAAATTCAACGGGTTTGTAGTTTTCTAGATTGGAAAAAAACCCTTAACAGTACTGAAGGAAATGCATGAAGCAGGGTATGAAATTCAGAATCAACCCAAAAAAGTGGGGTCAAAGATTTGCCCTGACCGGGGATTGAACCCCGTCTTCAAGTCCACAGCCAGTTGTCATAACTATGAGCTACAAGGATTCTCGTATGTTCTGTGTCTGGTAGCTAGTCAGGCAAGGGGGAGAACAGTTACCTTGCGAAATCGATTCAGGAGAAATCTTACATGAATTTTGAAGGTCAGGGATTTAATTAATTGTATGTGACAATCAGAAGATTGATTGCCTCAGGCGATATACCCATCAGTGGGATAATAAAAGAGAAATATATCAATGAGATAATTAGCATAATAAAACAGATAATTAGAAAAGTTAATTGATGTGGGAATTAAACAAAATGAAAACATAAAAGTGAAAGGAGAGATTTACTTTATAAATATCATGACACTGATGCTACAAAAATTTTAATTATCACTTAAGAATCACAAATAGTCTTTTCTTAAAATGCAAATAACTCGACGTCTCGGAGTAGAAAATCATTAATTCTCGAGATTGCTAAACACTACCAGAGCCAGATACAAAAGGCCAGTAAGTTTGGTTAGTGAAGTTTGTAATGCGGCAGGAAATAAACACCGTTAAACACAACAGCATCAAGGATCATCCTACCAATCGACATTATTGTGTGGTCTTCAAGAAAAATAATGATCAGCAAAAACAGTTTATTAACGTTTAATAATATAATACCTTTTTCAATTTCTTAGAAAGTATATGAACATTGAGAAAAAACTCATAATTTTGCTGAAAAATGCTTTAATCGAGCAACAACACAAATTTTTTGTTGGTATATTTTCAATCCTCTGATGATTTTAAAAACAATTGGCGAGGAGAAGAATTTTTCATACTCTTTTGGAAAATCTAGCACCACTAATTTAAGTTGAATTTTGTTAGAAGTAAACCATTGAACCAAACAGTTTTACACAACTCTCACCTAGCAGTTTGAATTTTAAATTATATTAATGGGCCTCGAGTAATAACAAGGCGTTATATAACAAGTCTCATTTAAAAACTCTGCCAGTTTGTCCAATATCATGAAATTTAAAAATCCATGGAACAAAAAGTTATCTTTTATTCAAAGCATTTTCTATTGTTTATTCTCTTATTAGTCTAAATGTTTTTAAACAAATGACTGCAGCATTTTTGTATTACATCCCCAAATGCTGACAAAACATAAATCTTACAATGGCGCCTCTATGGCCTGCTACGATCTAGACGGGACATTGGGTAATGTATAAAACTAGAAGTAGGGATTTATCATCGGGTATATGTAAATTCAATTTAGAAAAAGAGGCTTCTTGCATTTTGTTTCTTGGTTGGAAGACCTATCCAAATGACTATACAGAATGATTAAATGACAAGAAAGTAACCCACTGTAAATTTACCAAACTCTTACTATCTCGGAAAGATAATTCCACGTGATAGCTTTTGCATGCAAAAAAGTAGAAAAGAGTTTTCACTATAGTTTTACGAAACTATTTATTTCCTTAAAAACCTAGTCTTTCAATTCTTTTTAACATCGATTTTCGTACTACATGAAAAATGATGGCAAAAATTCTGAGCTGGCAAAAACCTCCGCTTTAGTCTGATGTTCCACAAAAAAGTCCATATCAATAATTCTCTGTAGGGAAACAAAACGATTTGTGGGAAAGAAAAAATCTTTAAAATATTTCAAACTTTTTATGGTAAACATTTTTTAAATAAAAAAACAAGGTAAACATTTTAAAATATCTTATGAACAAGGGATCGCTAAAGCTCATGGTTGTGCAGAAACTTTATTATCCCTCCAGAGCGTGCAAAGCGAGCAACTGAAGCGAACTGCGAATGGAGGATGATTGGAACTTCATACAGGGATCTAGAGGTTGAAATTTGGATTGGAAATTCATTAAATTAATGTAGTGAAACTGGTTGGTCAAATTTTGGAATTTTTGTGTAGGAGCTGACTGAGATATTTGAGTTTAAGTACAAATAGCCATAAAGGTTCTGAGTGAGACCAGATTGTTCTGTTAATTATGGCTCCGCATGTGGTTTTTATGTAAACTTTAACTGAGCTTTAAATAATGAATTTGATTATTTGAACATTTTTTTGAATATATTTTTAAGCACGTCTTGCGACAGTTTTAGTCATTAAGGCACACTAGGTAATTTTAGCTTCTTTTTTTATTTTATTTATCATTTTTTTGTTGGTTACCCCGGGCGGCAGTCGAACCCGGGCCGCCGGGATGGAGATTCGGCGAGTTACCAGCTTGACCACCCTGACTCACTTTAATTTTTGAATTTGAATGTTTGAAATTCAAACTAACCCCAACTTTAGATAATGATAAATGTCAGTCCTTAACAATGAAAAGAAAATTTTTGCTGACTTCATCATACTACAATTATAAAAACACCTAAAAAAATTGTTTTAGAAAAAAATTCCTTTTCAAATTTGTCCTTTTCTCTCTGGAGTAGTCTTGTACTGCAACCCTCATCAATCTTTAGTGCACTGCTTCCAGTAGCCTCCTATTTTTGTATTTGAGAACCATCGTAGACCATAGAAAAGCAAAAGGCAGTGATCAGTTCAAGAACTATATCTTTGGTCAGGAATTTCCTGATAATTTGCAATCTACAGATATACCCATTAGCCTTTCCCATGGCTACGAGTGTTTGTCTGGTCCAATCTAGGTTATGACTAAAGTTAATACCTAGCACTTTAAGTTCAGGGGTTGATTTAATACTAAAATCTCCTATGTTTAGTTCACAAGTTTCATTTAGCCTACTGAAGAGAGTTAATTCAGTTTTACCTTTGTTTAAAACCATTCCTATGTGGTCCAGGTAGCTATAATGTTTCTTCAGGGTTTTTTCCACTTCATCGATTATTTCTTGTCTGTTGTTTCCCCTGACTACAACATAGGTGTCATAAGCATAGGTAATGAGGTCCGCATTGTTTGCTCGAATTACTTTCTCATGATCTCTGCAATAAAGCGAAAAAAGGCAAGGACCAAGCACTGATCCTTGTACACAACCTATTGTTATCTGTTTATAGGTTGATTTGACCTTGTTTATATCTACAACGAACTCTCTATTTGTTAAGAAGTCTAATATGGGTCTCCGAATTTCGTTCGGGAGAAATTCCATAGATTTTTTAAGTACCCGAGGCCTGATCAGGTCGAGTGTTAAGTCAACTGAATACACAAGGCATTCGACACTACTCTCAAACACTTGATTTAGTATAATAATAATCAGCTCTTAAGATAAAGTTTTCATCTTCTTTGTTTCCCAAAGAAGTTGCATATTTTTTAAAATTTACTTATCGAAGCCCACTTTTAGGGGTTGAATCTAAAAATCGATCTAAATTCATTTTCAGTCAAAGAGCAAAAACAATATTTTCGGTACTTTTAAATACAGTATTAGACAGTTTAAAAATTAACATACTTTTTGGTTTATAGTTAAAGTGAAAGAAAGCAAAAGTGAGCAGGAGGAAGTGGCTGAAGAAACAAGGAGAGGGCAGAAAGTTCTGTGTTGTCAAACTATAAAAGCAAACATTTTCACCATATTGATATTCAGTGCCTTTGATGTTAACGTCAGTTTTTCAAAAGGAGTGGGCTGTTGAGAGTGTTTGGCGGAACATGATTGAGTCTTCCATTAAGAAAAACTGTCCCCAACTTTTAAGCTCTTGGATGAACGTACCTAATGAATCGGATGTGATATCAAACCTTCCAACAAGTTTTAGATCAAATATTTTAAATTTCATACGTCTAAGGTTTGATGAAAGATTCAAGTATAAATTAAGATTTCACCAATTCTTATAAAGAAAAAAACTTTAACATTATGTGATGTGAGTTTGTTTTACCTTGGAAAAACTCGTTAGTTAGTCAATGATGTTCTATTCCAAAATTGAACGTTGTCAAGCTTTTCTTCACAATGTTTTGAGAACCGAACATTAAAAGTACCTTTACCAAGCATTTAATATAGATATTGTGGAAATTCAGTGAGACGCAAACACAAGATACAAAATCTTTTACCTCTAGATGGGATTGTGAAATAGACTTGAAGGTTTTTTAATATTTTCGCTGTAACTCAAATGGATTTCAGGAGATCCATTTAAGTTCTTCAGAATCAAATTACTTTTATGCAAAATTAATCATGACAAACGCTTTTTTGAACCACTATGCAGCAAAAAATATTGAAATTGTTTCCAAAAACTTGTTTTGTAATAAGTTTAAAATGTCGAAATTGAGGTCTTTAAATCTATAGTAGAAGTATTAACAGAAAAGTTTTAGTTAACGCTAGGAATGTTCTGATTTGTTGATCACTATATTTATTTTTGAGGACCTTCGACAAAGCCCGGTTGATAAAAATTTCAATTATTTAACTTTTGTTAGATTTTTGTAAGTTGCAGCCGATCTCCAAATACAAATGTAATACTAAAATTAATAACAGATATTCAAATTTCCTTGGGTATTTTCGCTTCAGGCGAACTTAATAAGAGTAGGCCCAAATTACTATCAGTTAATATTGATAAGAATATATTTTCAGGGAACCTTCACCTAAATATTTTCGTAACACATAAACTTGGTTTAATAATCATATAGCAATAGTTGTAAAGTAAGAGAAAACATTGATAACTTTATTTTTAACTTTAGAACGGTGTACAAAATTCATCAAAGGAGGTACTTGATTAATTTTCTCACCTTTATTTGTCAATTATCACCACTTTAGAAAACAATCCGATAATAACATGAGCTTTATTGGTTTTTCAGACAAATCTCAAATCCTTCTTTAAATAAGAATCGAGTTCCGATAAGAGTTGAAATGTCAACTCTCAAATCGAAAGAATATCGCTGTGAAAGCAAGATTTAATTGCTTTTGAGAGAGTTCTCTAAAAAGGTTTAATCGGACAACGATATCAGCAAGAGATCAGGTTTTCAAACGTTTTCTTGATTACAAGAAAAGATTGGTGCTACTTTGACTTTGATATAAGTCACAGGAATGATTTTTTTCCTCAAAAGTGCCCCTTTTTACGTTGATCCACTTTTTGCCAATAAAATTCACTGCGTTCTGTCGTATTACAGTATTGTTAAAAAAAACTTACTGACACGGAAGATTTAAGACGATCAATCTTGGGACAGAAAAATGTTTGCTCATCCAGCCGTTGAAAATATTGCTGGGGTCAAGAAGTTTAGGCGAAAAGCAGATTGTCTTTGTTTGTAAAAATATTTTTTCTTCAGTTATTTCGAAAAAGGTGTATCTGACATAAATTTTGATTTTTATCTCCCTGATTGGCGAAGTCAAAGTAATTTGACACTGTTCATCCGTGATGATTCTATTTTAGTGCTCATGTTTGCAGGTCCTAGGTAGTTGGAAGCTGTTATCCAATTTGAGGATGAACGTCAGTTAAGATGGTGCTATGGGTGGGTGGGTCAAGATGATTAGACACTGTGAATCCATCACTGAAAAATGACATAAGTTTTCATGTCGTTGTTTTTGGTGTTACTATATCATTCCTTCAATGCTTTCCAGGATGAATCTTGTACTTCTCTCATTGCAACCTGGCCAAAAATAAGGCTGTGTAAGCATGGTTGCATGGAGTACCATGATTTTAGGGTGTTTATGTGTTTTATGGCAGTTTATGACAAAATTTGTTCCATTAACACGTGTATTCTGGTGTGCCACATGTTAACAGGGGCAATACACCTGAAAGCGGGAGGATACACCTGAAAGTTGGCATACAGTGTGTCTTATTTTTGGTAGGGAACTGTTTCATTCAAAGTACTCTGACACTAAATCAAGTGAATGAGAGTAGTGTTGACTTTACAACAGTTCTTTTTGACTGAAAGTTGTGTCTTAAAGTCACTTGATTTTTGATTTGACAAATGTGAATAAATGAGTAAAAGAGATAATTCTATTCAAGTTTCTGCACAACAATCAATCCTGACTGAGATAATCATCTACTAGAAATGATTAATTAAGGCAAATCCAGTGGTCAAAGATTTTGCCCAGACCGGGATTGAACCCCAGTCTCCCAGTTCCCAGGCAGTTGCTCTAACCATTAGGCTACAGCGACCCCTTGATTGATTGACAGACAGCTTTTATTAGAAACTACTTGTTCAAATAGTTAATTATTCCAAGGCCTGTTAATTAGTCTAATATGCTTGAGTCTGTATTGAATCAATTGTCTACCGGGTCTGGTTTTTTGATTTGTCAAAGAATTTCACTTGGTCGCGCTTCCTATAGGCTCTTCAAAGTAGCTAGATCTTAGCACCGAGTGGAGTCCTTTAGGATGTTTATCACGCAGAGTTCTGATCACGATGGTGGCCAAGCAGTACTGAGACCATTCGTCAGGGTTTGCACAATTACATCTCTTGGCTAGGTAATCATGTGAGTATTCATAGTTGTAATCATGACAGGCAATTATCAAAAATCTTTAATACAAAGAACAAAGAATTGATATTGGTGTATCAAACAGCATACACAAAGAATACAGTGCCATTGAAGTGTGCAGAGACTGCTTTGAGAAAATGATTTTCTTTGAGATATTTAAAATTTGACAACAGTTTAGCCCCTTTTTTGATAGCTGCCTCTGCCTGCATCGACCAAGATAGATTATTTTGAAAAATAATGCCGAGAATTTTAATGTGATTTTTAAAGAACAATGTTTTGTCACATATAACTTTACTCTATTGGGAAAATTTCCTCTGACTATGCACATCGGTTCTGTTTTTGTCACATTAAAAACCATGCCTATTGACCTAAGAAAATTTATGTTTTTTTAGGATTGATTGAACTCGTGACATGGTATCTAAAGCGGCGCGTGAAGGTACAATTAGAACAATTTAGGCTCGAAGATTGAACCTTGGACACAGCATCTGTTTAGGCTAACCTTTTTTGAGTGTTCACTTCCTGATTCAACTATGAATTTACGTTGAGATAAGAAATCAGCGATGGCAAAGAGTAGGCCTTCACTTAAAGTATCTTAAGAGATCTGGTTTTAGTAGGTCGAATGGCTCTGTGATGGACAACCCATGATTCCATGTGCAGCAGGTTACTGCCCTTTTTCTCTGCATTATTCCCTTTTTAGGAAATGAGTATGTATGTTGTTTCATAACCATATATGTATTGCAAAAGCCAATAAATCTAATGAAAGAATGAATGAAATGGGACTGTTCATAGTAAAAGTAGTATTTTCTCACAGAAATTGTCTGGAAACCTGAAACTAAATTCATGAAACATCAAACTAAAAAAAGTTTTCATATCTAGATTTGATTCAAACTTTCCATCCACAGAAAAGAAAAATTTCACAACAACTAAACAATTATTAGAACATCTTAAGAATACTTTGGAAGCAATCTCATTGACTTTTATGGCTGTAAGCAATTTAGAAGATTAAGTAATGATTTGCTAATGGTATGCTTTTGGTCAATGTTGTTTCGGAAAAAGCTTTATTGTTCGAAACAGCATTTTTTATCCTTTTGGCCTGAGTTGGTTAGTATCTATGAAGGGACATACTTATACTTAGAAAAAGTGAAATAAAATGATGTAAGGAAACCAAACAATCTTATAGCCTATAAGTTAAAAATAACATTTCAAATGTATTATTTTTTTTAAACTACATCAAAAACTTGTACCATTTTTTCTGAACAACAGCCTTTTGTTTAAAATAACATGTGTGTACTCTATTTGAAGGTTTATTTTACAAAACTAGATCTGTTTTGTTTTCCTTCTTCACGTTACTAATTGAGGAAATGGTTAATAAAACTTTTCCCTTTTGAACCTCAAGATCCACAATGTCAATTATAAAAAACCTTTTCCAACATAATTCTAATGGAACAGAATTTTAGAGCTTAATCGAGTCCCAGATCTTACATTTATTTTAGTTTTAATTATTGAATAATTTCTCCTGAACAGAACAATTTTTTCTATTCATTTTAAAAAAAGTTATAAATGGATGAGTAGACAATAGGAGGAAGTATACCGTAGTGTCAAGGTACGTAGAATACTAATCAGTCTCAACAGATCACTCCATTAGCATATTCAGCACGAAAATGTTTATCTGGAAAACTTCATTAAAGTTTAAAAATGTGAGTTGAGATGAAAATGCTTTTTAAAAACTGCTGAAATATTTAAAGTCTCTATTACATAATGCATGAAAAGTCATAAATCTTTAATTGAATAACAAAACTACTTCAAAGCAAAGAGGGAGTATAAATACTAAAACTTGTTGTCTACAGAAACACAATAAAATATTTTGAATCTTTTAGAAAGGGTTAAGGAATTTTTTGCTCCCACACAAAAACACCAATGATGTAAGTCTATTGAACTATGAGGTCAAATTTGCAGATGTAGCTTACATTTTCAATACATTTTACCACAAAAAGAAAAAGTGGTGCATAAATTTAGTTAGGTTAAGTTTAGATTGTCATCACTCATAACAGTAAGTCGGTCTATGTTACAAAAAATAGGCGAAAACTACCGTAAAACATTTCCACCATGAAACATTTTTTACTCTCCAGCTTACACCGTCCATAAATTTCAGCTACTAGTGCTTTCAATCATGCCTGTCCTATTTCCCTTCCACTCAGCTCAGTGTAATGAGCAAAAAATTCTTTGGGCCGAGTTTAGCATTTTCAATACTAATATTCGGTCAATTTTTAAAGGTTATTTTTACTGTGATTATGAACCATCTTTTTGAAAGCATTCTTGACACTTAAGAAATATTAAACTTTACAATTCGATAATTTTATTGTCATGATAACAGTGCAATCATTTTGACGACTTATTAATTCCAAATTGTAAGGTCAAATCACCACCAGGATATAAAAAAGTTTGAAAATTAATTTGAGAAAAAAGAATCAAGCTACTATGCTTAAAAAATTATTCGAATCAAAGCAATAAATCATATACTTATTATATTTCGTGTAGATGATGAGCAATAGCTATGTTTAAAAAAGTAATAAATGTATGTAAATTATTTTTAATTTCCATGTAATGTGAACGGGCCTTTTTCAGTAAAACAATAAATAAACTATTGTTGTGAAAATATCGTCTCGTAAGTTCAAAATTATTAAACAGTCATCATACAATTTTTCCAATAAAACTTTTAAATAGGATAAAAGTTGACTAGGTCTCTTCTTTTTTGTGATGAAACCCTATATTTGCTTTGCGACATTTTCAAAGATATTCATGCGGTAACACTTTTGTACCAGGGGTCGATGTAGCCTAATGGTTAGAGCAACTCACTGAGAACTGGGAGACTGGGGTTCAATCCCCGGTCTGGGCAAAATCATTGACCCCTGTATTTGCCTTAATTAATCATTTCTTTGAGATGATTATCTCAGTCAGGATTGATTGCTGTGCAGATACTTAAAAAAATTATCTCTTACTCATTAATTCACCTTTATCAAAAAAATCAAGTGACTATATAAGACGCAGCTTTCAGTCAAAAGAATTGTTGTAAAGTCAACACTACTCTCATTAACATCTATTAGTGTCAGAATAATCAGTTCTACACAAGCTAAAAAAATAAAAAAATTATTCTCAAGGTTTGACTTTTTGTCATATCTTTGCCTACTACACAAGAAAAAGTTTCAAATAGCTAGAGGAATCGTTTGGAGTTATAAGGTCGTCAACAAGTTTTGCTTTTACAGTTTCTTATGAAAACTTTGGCAAAAAATGGCTTCTGAGATCTCTTTTGGCTGCAAAAGTTCTTCTGTTGCCAAATAACACTTTATCTAAGATTTAATACATGTCGAGATTGATGGCTGGGCTGCAAAAGATCTTTTCAAACCAAGAACTTTCGGAAAACAAGAAGTGTTTCCTCCATCAAGGAAGACAGCCAAAACTCTTCTTCAAATTCCTTACAGGAGAAAGAAGACCTTTTTGAAAACCTACATTTGAAAAGATCCAACATTAAAATACGTCACGACTTTAAATGAATAGTACTCAAGGCTATGAACCAACATTTCAAAAAACACTGGTAATTTCTGATTCTCAAAGGTTGTAGAAAGATGCAGACACATCAAGTAGGACTTTCGGAAAATTTGCTTTCTCGTGTTGTGAATAATTCATATTGCGAGTTTTCTAGAGGTGTCTGGTCTGATCTTTCTCAATAAGGTAGCCCTTCGTGGCTTAGGAGCCTCCGACCCCAAAAAATTCAAATTTTGCACGCTTTTACTGGGAAAGTGCCAAAAGACACCTGAAAACAGGTGTTTTTTAGCGCTAATTTTTTTGTTCGGAGAACTCATCAAAAGAATTGTTGGCTAGGCAAGTATCATTCACATTTATTTTATAACATTGCATTCACATAATATATACGATTCTGATTAATTTTTGGTTTATCGATAATCACCATTATTTTTTTTCTTTGATTCAAGAACTTACAAACGAAACAAAGGTAGGATTGAAATTTAACTTGACGAAGTGATGAGAACAATTCCAAATTAACAAAAGTGAGTGAAACAACACCTTATTAATGCTAAATGATAAAATATTACATCAACCGATGAAATTCTGAATTAGATAAACGCAAAAATTACTATGTCATTAATCGTATATGGATAGACTCAGTGTAATGAAGAAACGAAAAGGAAGGAAAAAAGTTTTTGTAAAGAAAAAATTTTACATATAAAAATTGAAAGAGAAGAAAACCTTCCCCTTTGATTGCAGAAATCCAGCAAAGAGAAAAGACATTCAATCATTCACCAGTGAGATTTTCCAATGTTTGGAAATGACTGTAAACATGAAAAATAACTTTTTTTCACGTTTGATGTATTTTTGTGGTTGATAAATGATTCAATAAATAGAAAAGTAAGCATTTATTACATACCTTTCGTTGTGATGCGAAATAAAGCAGAATTCAACTTAGATATTGGATTTATTTAGTCGTGACATAAAAGAATGAATGACTTTGATCTAACGCAGTTAATATTAATGGCATTTAAAGGAAGCCTTACACACTTATTGAGATGACTGTTAATATTAAACTTCATCTAAAAGATTCTTTCAGATAAGGGTAAATTTTGTCCATCAAAATGATAACCAAAAGAGTGCGTATATACACCTTCTTTTTCTTCAAATTTCCTTTACCGACTAAATCGTTGGCTTTATCCAACCGTGAGTTATTCTACCTGACACCAAAAATTTATCTGTGTAACAAAATTAATCATGTTTTTTTCCGTACCAAGAACAAAAATATTTGAGATTTTCATCATAACATTTTCAAATCTACGCTTTCAAGATTAAAAAGGTGGCTTTGAAGAAATCAAATCGAATAGAATTTGCAAGTCATCAGAGAGAATCAAGTTAAAGTTAGGATTTTCAAATAAGTTTTTCAAATGGCAACAATTTTTTTCCCTTCAAAAATGGTTTGAAAATTGTTTGAACATGTCATGCAAGAAAGGAGAAAAGAGAAGATGGGATGAGACTTTTCTTTGAAAGTATTTTAGAAAAATGGTTCCGTGTCAAAAGCTGCTTATTTGCACTTTGATTTTATTTGACGTTTATTCGCTTTTTGTCATTTTGTCAATCCAACGTAGAACTAAATTGCTCTCAGTTTAATAACCCAAGTTCCAGTTCTTACTAGAATAAATTTTATTTTTAACTTATGGTTTATTGAAACCTTGAACTACTTGGAAATGATTTCTATACCAGACAATCTCACTCTACCGCTACGGCAATGCTAGAAATTCAAAGTTCGTTGGCAGATTCAATTGACAAAGGATTATATACATCTATATACTCGGTTGATATGTCGGCCGCGTTTGACTTACTCAGAATTGCCGTCTTTAATAAAAGCATGAAGGATTAATTGACCCAGGCATTCTGTGGACTATATTGGACTTTCTGAAAAATCGACAGTTCATTGTAAAACTTGGGAAAACCGAGAGCAGCCTTAGATCATTAGACAGGGGCTGCGTCCAAGGGTCGGTGCTGGGACCAGCATTGTTCTCCCTCTACTGCAGAAACTTAAAAAATCACCTCAGAAACTCAACCACAACAAGCTATGCTGATGATTCGTATATCATCACGTCCTCGCACAGCATCAAGTCATTGATCGAAGCAACATCCAACACAATGATAGACCACTTCCAATTCCTTGAGTCTTTAGGAATGGTTGTTAATAAGTCCAAAACAGAGCTGATGATAATGGAGACGGGCAAGAAGAGTAAAGAGATCCCTAAACAGTTGAAGATCCTCGACCAAAACATAGATGTTTCAACCTGCATGAAAATCTTGGGAATTACTTTTGATAATAAATTGAAATGGACTAACCATATGGACAGCCTAGTAAAAAAGGCTAACAGGATGATTTCTGGCCTCAAGATAATCAGAAAAAAGCTCAGTGAGGAACAATTTCTACAGGTTGCTACCTCACAGTATATTGGTACACTATAATATGGGATCTCTGTCTGGTACGACACATTATTGAAAAAGGACAAACGCAAGCTGGACGTTCTACATTACCGCGTATTAAGGACAGCAGTATTGGACTGGCATAGATTGTTTCCCAGAAACATGCTAGATACTTTAGGGCGAGCCAAACCATTGGCATTCTCTAAGTATTCATTGGGATCAATAATCATCAACGCATATACTACCAGGATGCCTGTAAGACAAATGAATATGTTCTGAGAAGAAATTCCGCAACCATGTTCTATGACAACTCCAAGAAATGTATTAAGAACCGAATGATGGATACAATGAACTCAATGGACCGAAATTGGACTGGCTTGAATACAAAGGATAAAATCAGACGCTTCCTAAAAAGAACATTCTTAATGTGATATTGGACTGTGATAATGACAAATTGATCTTAGACAACTAACTTATATTGATTTTATTTATTTGCATTCACAAAATAAATTATTTAAAAGACAAGAATTTTATTGCTTTTTATTTCAGTTTGATTTCACCAATGACTGCTTAACTGCTTTTGCACTGACTCTAGACTAAAACTGACTTACGATTTATACCCTGTAAGCTACATTCATAGCTTGCAGGGAGTGACAGGATTTTTGTAAAGTCTATAAAATGTATCTTGTATCAGTTTATAAGACAATGAGTCCTTAATAAAAGATTTTATTTGATTTGATACCTAATAAACCTGCGCAAAGCACCACACACGGGACTTTCTCCAAAAGCAAAGGTACTTTTTGTAAAACGAACTCGACGTGGAAAATAGTTGACTTTTAAAGAGGGTGTTTTTAGTTTTCAAACCGTACGTCAACGGAATTTTATTCATTTAAAACAAATGTTGATATTTGTATTTGTATTTGGGATAAGCTCTACCGAAATTTACAACTGATCAGTCAAATTATAAATCGCTTTTCGAGAGCGGTGGCTCATTCACATTAATAGGTTCTTACATTAACATCAAAGATCTATTCACAAATTAATAATAAAAAATGAATGTTTTAGAATTGCAACTTATAATGTTAATTGACATTGATGGTTGGACAAAAAGAATAATAAAAGCTGAGGGGTGGGTTTCAGTAAGTAGCATTAAATTTAAGATTCCATTAGTAACTGAAGTAGACCTTCTTTAGATTTTGACGTACCAGGTGAGAAGAAATGCCCTTAGTCTGATCAAATGTCACTTTTTTGAGCATATCCAGCCTGTTTAAAAATGACCAGTTTTGCATGGAAGTAGTTGGCCCATCAACCTCCTTGGGATTTTGTTGAAGAAGTCCCCAGGACTATTCGCATTGCTCGATAATGAATAGAGTTCAGTAGATCATGTGTGTGTTTTTAGAGAGTTTGTTTAGCCACACTGGTGCAGCGTAGTGCATGTGGCCATACAGATGAAAGAGGCTATTTTGGACATGTCTTTCATATTGAGGTATTTCTTTTGGAAATGTATAAACCCCAGAAAGAATAGATTTGGTTAACTTTAAAACCAAATTATGTTTTTGTTCCAGAATTACTAAACCCTTTTTTCATCCCCCTTTACCTGCTTGAAGATATATAATTCTAACTATTTGTTTGATCTGCATGTATTTTTTCTCATGACTGCAAACTATATACCATTAAAAAATATTATAAAAACGTCTTTGGTGCTTTTCATTTTCGTCGATTCCAGCAAAAAAAACGATTTTTCAATTTCTGCAGTTTATCCACAAAAACTAAATGTGCAACAAAAATCTCTTTTATGATCCACCTTCCGATTCAGTGCTTAATCAAAAATTTTCCAATATTCATCAAATGCATGAAGATAAGTCAGCAAGTATTGAGAATGGAAACAAAATCTGAAACATTCGTATTACAGGCTTATATCTTAAAATAAGTTGGTTTTCCAACGAAATGTCTTAAAACCTGGTAAGTCGATCGGAAAATCTATGACAAAAAATTCGGTAGCATGGAATTTTATTGTTGTCGAATTTAGATTCCTTTATAACAAAAGTTACTATAGATATGATCTGATAACCGCTGAAACTTGAGGAGGCTGTTTTTCTTCGTCTATATTTGTTTTAGGATGAAAAGAGCAGTGACAACTAGTCGCATCAATAAGTTGATCTGATCCGGCAGGAATCTGAAGTATTTTTTTGCAGAAAGTTGTTCAAAACATGGCCAGAAGGAGACAAATGACATCAGGATTGATAAGATGAAGAAAGTTTTCCTCAACAGAGTCTCAAATAAGTTTTTGCTCAAACGAATATGTGGAACAAGAGAAAATAATTTTTGGACAATGTAGAATGACGTATTCTCAAAAAAACACCAAATTACATATCGTACAAAGATTGTCGCATTGGATTTTTTGGCCCATGAGGCCAACAGATTGACTCCCACAAGATTATGTGACTTTTAATCCTGTTCCAAAAGACCACCTGGTTCCTTAATAACAGAATAATAGTCTGTAGAACTTTTTGTTAAAAATATCAAAAGCAACTGAAAAATTATTCTTTTAAACTTAAACATCACAGCAAGAACTCTCTATGTAGATAATTATCCTGACTTAATTTGCTGTAGTTAAAAGTAAGTTTTCTCTTTAAAACTACATTTCTCTCTGAAAAAAGGAAATTTTCCTCTCCTTAAGTGAAATATGATGAGCCCCTCTTTGAACATTTACAAATAGCTTTGTTCAAAAAAAAGTTCGAGATTGAAATCCATCTCTTCAGGTTTTGATAATTATATCCTCTGACGGCTGTCTGAAACTTTTCTAGGAATTTGATGCAGGTTAGAAACCAACAATAAAAATCAGAGGAAAGAGGAAAAAGATACGAGTTTGAGTGACACAAAAAAGATCTAGTCAGAGCTAGAGCTAACTTCTATACCGTAATCAAATTATGAATGAGTTTTTGTTTTTACCAATGTCAGATAGCGAAGAAATTTTGACATACAAAATCTTTTCGTCAGGAAGGAAATCTAAAGTGACTTTATATTCATTTCGAAAATTTCAGTCTCCATCATTCCACCGAGTAACTACTGAAATGTTTTAAAATCTCCAATAGTTTAAACGTTTATATACATCGTGACAATTCAAAGACTTTCACATCAAATTGGACCGTTACGAAAGCTCAGCCTTTTCTTGAAAAGCCTAGCTTAATCTCAACCAAAGTTTGGGAAGCTCTAATCTTTCTTCCAGCAAGCCTTGTAAATTCCTTAGAAGTCTGAAAAATGTGAAAACACTAACAGCATGGACGGCAATTTATGTAAAAACAAAAAATAGGGACTTTCAAAAAGAGTGAAAAAGCAAGGTTTTGTGACCCACTTTAGTGTTATGTTAAGCACATCAATTTTTGGACCAGTTCCGGAAGAACAATAGTAAAAATGCAAACGTTGGAGAAAATTTGACAACAAGAATGTTATATCAAACAAGTTCTTTAGATGCAAGGGAAAAAACAGCTTATTTAGTCACAACTTCTATCGTGCAATAACTTTTTCGATTATCGAAAGCAAAATATGTTTCAATTATTTTCTGTTTAACATGAAAATATAATTGATCAACATTATAAGGAGGGTGAAAAAGATGGTTTGTGCAATCCTTAAAATGTAAATAGTTAAATAGGCTGCATCAACATAGCCTGAGTCAATACTGCACAAAATTATTATTATTGTAACAATTTGTCAAACTTGATTCTGACGTATTTTTTCTTTTTCATCTTCTTTACGTCAGATTGTCATGAAACTCACACATATTTTTTAACATTTTGATCCACTTTGGTCACTTGATATTTTTTACAGCGACAACTTTTTCCCCTCAAAGGACATTTACTTTGACTTAATTTATCATCAAATAAGTCTTGGTGTCAAGTTAGGATTTGCCAAAAACCTTTAATAAAAATTCTGAAGGAATGAGGTCTTTTCAATTTGATTTATATTCTGTTTTTATGTTTGAAGAGAGTAAAAGTAATTTTACCATCTTTGAACCTTGAGATTTACATTCTTTCGAAGTTTGATTATATTTGAAGCAAGGTTGTTTTTTCTTTGAATTTCGCTCAACTTAAAAATGTTATCAAAGAAATAAAGTGATAAATTTTTTCGTCACATGTTTTGATGAAGACAATATCAACTGAAGTTTTACATGGAACTTTTCATGATCACGAAGTGGTAAAACTGCTTTGATATTTTGGTCATTACTCAAATGGGGTCGTTGTAGCTCATGGTTTTGACAACTGTCTGAGGTTCGATCCCCAGTCTGAACAGATCTATTTACTTTTTCACCTTGATAATCATTTGACATGATGTTCACCTTAATCAGGATTTATGTTTGTTCAGATCAATTGAACAGAATAAACCGATTCAATTATTAAAATTACATCAGAAAAAAACCATTCCAAAAATTAACACAAGATAGTTCAGGTGACTGTATAAGACACTACAATAGCGTATAGGGATGGTTAAAAAAAAAGTATATACTCGCGGGAATTAAAATAATCAGTTTCTCGACTGACTAAAAAGGGAAAAATCAATAAATTTACTCACTGCCCTTAGTTTATTTTTCGGCAATATCCTGTTGGCTTAAATCATCAAATCACAAAATAAATTTTTCTTGTTGACTTAAAAAAGCTTAGCAAAAGAGCAAGCCACGCTTGAGAGACAAGCAACGAAAAGTTTTTTGTCTAATGATTATCATACAAGTTTGAAGTTTAAAAATGCTTTTTTGTTTATAATTTAGATCTTAAGCTTTATCAGAAAATCGGCGTGTAATAATTTTTCCTGTTGATAAAAACACCTTATACATTAAAAAGTCAAAAAATTCCCAGAATATTTAATAGCAAAAACTGTTTTAATTCAGTCACAAAACGGGTACCCTCCAACAAGACTTTATCAGTTGTTCACAATAAAAATAAATCAATTTTTTGAGCATACGTGAAATAAAAATATCCATTATCAAAAATCATTTAACTTGAGGGTTATTCACTTTAATCCCATTAGCAAGATAATAAGGGTTATCCTTAATTTTACTTACCCTACCAAAAATAAGCCGTCATACGAGGGTCACAAGTGAATGTGACCTGTTCAAAGGCACACTAATAGAGTGCCAAAAATTGTGTAAAAAACCCCCAATAAAACTTGTTATATTTAGAGTGTAACTGAAATGTGAAAATGACTAAAATGGAAAAAGGCACAAATGTTACTTTTTAATGAAAAAAAATGAGGGAATAGCTAATGCATTTATTAATGTGAAATTTAATCAATTAATTGTCAAAGATGTGTTTGCCTTGGCTAAAGGGGTCGCCGTAGCTGAGAAGTGGTAAGCACCCGACTGAGAACGAAGATCTAAAGTTCTGGGTTCAAACCCCTACCCGCCAATGCCAGCAATTATTCAACCCCAGATTGCATAAAAATCAACATGGCACCCTCAGTCAGGGTAATAGCAATCTGTAGTGACCATAAACTTTTTAGCAGGACCATGATAAAGGTGTTGGTCAATCATCAATATTGCCTGAGTCTTTGCTACACAGATTATTATGGCCATCAATATAGAACTAATTTTTATTAACTAGGTACTTTTTCGAATTGCAGACTATTCCAATGAAAAAGTGTGATAAATGAAAAATTTAATTATTAATTATTATTATTATTTATATACATAAAAGCCTTAACGTAACGCGAAAAACGTAACGTTGCGACGCGAAAAACGCGGAAAAATGCCCAAAAAAGCTTAACTTGAGGCAAAAAAACACTGCGACGCGAAAAACAAAACGCAAATCAAGTTGGAAGGGGGAGGGGGCGGCTAAGCCGCCTTTGAACTGCTAGTATATAATATAATACCTCCATAGCTCAGTGGTATTAAGGTGTTAGACTCATGTGCTAGAGGTTCCCAATTCAAAACCTTCTAGGTTAGATGGGCTTTTTAAATTAGATTTGTATTTTAAATTAACATGTGCGGCACTTTATAACCCAATAACCCATAACCATGCCAAAGAGGCAGAAATAAACTTACATTAGTACCCTTTTTTTTCCAAAAAATCATTTTTCTGAAGTATCCGAAAGTGTTGCAGCTTCCTACTCTTTGAACTGAAAGTTTTAGCTTGAAAAGAAACGCATTCTTTGTGGAGAAATATAGAAATGATTACACCGAAAAACCAATATTTTATCACATCTTTTTTTTATTAAAGTTGTTGTTGGTCCAATAGAAAAAGCTGAAGACTGCTTGACATTCATTTAGTTCTGATTGACTCATTTCCTCGAGTATTTTATACAGGTCACAGTTCGTGAATGTAAAGCATACATTAACACAACGTGGAACCAACTCAATGCTATTCGGTTGTGAAAATATAAATATTTTCTACACATGGCTTGGAATAGAGTAAAAAATAATGGATTGAGTGTTCGTGTACTACAAAAGTCCTTTAAAATGTGCTTTTAGTTTTTCTTTTCTAATATTTGACTGAGTTAACAAACAACGCCCTTGATTTTTGGGCTTTTTGAAAGAAAACTTTCACCACTATCAAGAATAACTTCGAAATTCTTTGAGGACCTCTTTTAAGTTTCTTCATCCTCGACAAAGTTTAGCATTGATTTTTAGAGAGAATATTAAATTTTCAGACGTGACCAACTTTACACATTAAGCAACTTTTTTCTTTGCTAACTTATCAAATGAAATATGTATCAATTAGCTTTGCCGGATTCATAAAAATTCATTCTGACGAGACTTGAAAAGATCATGGTGGTTGGCCAATGTATTTACTAACCTTCTGTTTTAGTTTTAAAAGAAGCAGTTCAACACCGACGCTCTGGAAAAAGAACAGTCACTCAAGTTTATTTCCTTAATTTCTACTTTCAAATAGTCATTAAAGTTTTAAAAGGTTATCATTTTCCTGTAAGTTTATCATTTATAACCTTACTGAGATGCGAGAAAATACGACAAAAACAGCAAGGATCATTTTCAACTAAAGTATTTTTCAACAAGTTTCCTCTGTAGGAAATCTATTTCTTCGTACAAGGAACTGATTCATTCACACATTAAAGAAAGAATTTTTCATCTCAATGAAAAATCTAAAGCAGTCAATTTCCTTTGACTTATCTTTTTAATCCATGAATCTAAAGACCCAAAGTATT
>Ga0194133_10003838_pt1 | contig 20875 bp, 18 predicted proteins | sample TA2KigOf40mmetaG_FD_155448 | JGI IMG/M metagenome (GOLD analysis project Ga0194133, IMG submission 155448) | Freshwater microbial communities from Lake Tanganyika, Tanzania - TA2015055 Kigoma Offshore 40m | ecosystem: Environmental > Aquatic > Freshwater > Lake | place: Tanzania: Lake...
CTAAAGTTTGCCACCCCAGCGCCGATACCCGTCTATGAACGGGCGTATTTCGTCTTTTTTCCCGTTCGGAGAGGATGAAACCATGGCCCTAACCATACAAGCAAGTACCCCGAGCACCGCTCAGCCGATTGTGGCAAGACCGGCGGCTGAGGTCGCGCAGGCTCCGCAGCCCTCATCCCCGCAATCGGTACAAGCGAAGCGCCCGATCGTCACACAGCCCAGAAAGTCCGAGATACACATTGACCCCGAGGGGATGCGAAAAAACCTGAAGGAAGCGATCAACCGCATCAATGAAATGGTGAGCGATGGCGGGCGCGGGCTGCACTTCAGCATCGACGACAAGATGAATACGCCGGTCATTCTGGTCAAGAACCGCGAGTCCGGCGAGGTGATCCGTCAGATCCCAAGCGAAGTCGTGATCAAGGTCGCCCATAGTATTGAAGACCTGAAGGGAATGCTGCATAACAAGGCGGTTTGACTACAAAAACTCTCAAGTTTCAAAAAGTACTGCCGATCATTGAGTCCGTGAGGGCTGAGTTCCTCAGGTTTTGAATAGAACGCATTGGACCCTTAAAGGAGAACCACCATGTCCGTGATTAATACCAACCTCAACGCGCTGGTTTCGCAGGAGTCCTCGCGTAGCTCCAACCTGAAGCTGTCACGCTCAATGGAGCGCCTGTCGACCGGCCTGCGTATCAACTCGGCTAAGGACGATGCCGCCGGCCTAGCCATCAGCAACCGTATGACTGCGCAAGTCCGCGGTATTCAGATGGCGATCAAGAATTCGAATGATGCCATCTCGATGAGCCAGACCGCCGAGGGCGCATATGGCCAAGTAAATAGCATCTTGCAGCGTATGCGTGAACTAGCTGTCCAGGCTTCTACCGCTACTATGAGTGCGAGCGACCGTTCGTCGCTGCAGTTAGAAGTGGATCAGCTAGTTGAGGAAATCAACCACATTGCCGATACCACCAACTTCAACAACATCAAGCTGCTAAATGGTAAGGCGAAAGACTTGATTATCCAGACTGGTGCAAATCAGGAAGATAAAATCAAGATGTCGTTTGACTCGGTACGAGCAAACCATATTGGTTCGGATATTCAGCCCTCGCTCACCAGCCTCGGCGGAACTTCGAGTGCGAGAGCAGCGCTCGAAGATGGTGATTTGATGATCAACGGCATCCAAATTGGGGCTAGCTTTGCAGACGATGATCAGCTCTCTACAGATTCAAATGCTGCGAGTGTGGTCGCGAAGGTAGCAGCCATCAACCGTCTTTCAGAGTCGACCGGTGTTGTTGCAAGAGTGAACGAAACAGTGGTGTCGGGGACAGCCATGACCGGCGCAGCTGCCAGCGGCTCAGTCACAATCAATGGTTACACAACCGCAACCATAGCCACTACTACAGATACTTCACTGAGCAGAAAATTGACCGTCGACGCGATTAATGCGATTGCAGGTGCAACAGGTGTAAAGGCATTCGACACAGAGAGTGATAACGGCGGTGTGGTGCTGACTGCAGCAGATGGCCGTAACATACGGCTTACTCTATCAACAGTAACGGCTGCCGGTACCGGTCTGGCTGCAGGCTCTACTACCTATGTAGGCTCGTATCACCTTTACTCGATTGACGGTTCAGACATAAAGTTAAATTCGGATGAAGATACCCTCACTACTAGCCAGACTCTTGGAATCTCCAAAGCGGGTTTGCGAGTCGGTACATTTGCGGCCGGTTCTGCGAGTACAGTGACAGCAATGCGTCTTACGACTCAAGAAGGTGTTGGAGGTAGTAGCACTAACACGGTTGCAGATGTTGCCGGCGTACTGAATGGTGATACGTTGGTTATTAATGGAATTTCGATCGGCGCAGGCATAGCAACAGATGACCAATTCTCCTACCAGACCAGCGGTAATACAACCCGTGGTAGCCAACGTGCAGCGAGTGCTATTGCCATCGCCGCCGCGATCAACAAGCAATCCGATCGCACTGGTGTAACAGCAAAAGCAGAAGCTAATGTGCTTCGTGGTACTTCGTTTACTGCCGATACCTCCCCTCTTTCTTCCGCAACCATTACACTAAACGGCGCTACAATTTCCGTTGTGAGTTATACCGATATTGATACTGTTGTAGATGCCTTTAATGAGAAGTCCGGCCAAACTGGTGTCATAGCAAGTCGTTATGGGACAGCGCTTGAATTGAAAGCCGCTGACGGTCGTAACATCACCATTGGTGCGAGTGACGCTACGCTGGCGAACCTTGGTCTAACCGGTACGGGGTTCAATACCAACGGTGCAATCTCGCTGGTTACCTTCTACTCATCCGTCAAGCTTCAGTCTGATGAGGCATTTACGGTTGAGAGTGGTTACGAGGGTGTCCTTAACTTTGAGCGCTTAGGCTTCCGTCGTGGCACCTTCGGTGGGGCGGTAGGTGATAAAGTCTCGGAAATCAACATCACAACACAGCCAGGTGCAAGTGATGCGCTGAGGGCAATCGATGCAGCGATCAACCAGGTATCAGCTGCCCAAGCATTATCGGGAGCACTGAACAACCGGTTGGATGTGATTGTCAATAATCTGTCCGAAGGCTTGCAGAATATGTCAGCATCTCGTAGCCGTATCTTGGATACAGACTACGCCACAGAAACGACCGAGCTGGCGAAGCAGCAGATTATCCAGCAGGCTGCAACCGCGATGCTTGCTCAAGCGAACCAGCAGCCACAAACTGTATTAGCTCTGCTCAAGTAACCTGCAGCATTTTTCAGCAATGAACCGGGGTGGCGATACCCCGGTTTTTTTGTCCCCAAAAATTATGTTTGATAGAAATCGGGTGATAATCAAGCCAAATTCAGCACTCAGCTTGTTTTCATGACGATTTCTTCCAAATTGATGCACCAGCTACTTGCTGGCGATCCCGTCAGATCCGAGAGCGCTCTGAGTCGCTTTTTGGAAAGTGATGCTTGGCAGTTAGACGATCTTGCAGAACTGGGTGTGCAGCTCGTGCCTCGTAGTCATTTTGCGCTAGCGACACAGGTATTCGCTAAATGGACTGAGGTAACACCTAACAATCCTGAGCCTTGGACCAATCTTGGCTTATGCCTTTCTCGGCAGAAGCGGCTACAGGAGGCAAGAAGCGTTCTCGAGCACGCGCTTGAAATCAACCCTAACTACCTACCCGCCATGAATAATTTGGGTGAGGTGTATCAAGAATTGGGCGAACATGATCTCCAGATGAAAAACTGCCTTCAGGCGGTAAGTAAGCATCCGAATTCAGCGCTGGCTTTCAACAATCTTGGTTCAGCGTTTGTCGAGTTGGCTATGTTCGGCGAAGCCAAGCAGGCTTTCAACAAATGTCTGCTGCTTGACCCTTCCTCATTCGAGGCCCGGTTCAATCTCGCCAAGATTGCGTCTCGGACAGGTGATAGCCAATTGGCGCTTGAGTATCTGGAAACTGCCAAAGCTCAAAATGCGAGTAAGAATCAGCGCCAAGCCGACATGCTTGATCTGCAGCTAGGTATCGAGTATCTGATCTGTGGGCGTTTGAAAGAAGGCTGGGCTCTGTACGAAAAAGGCTTTTCATCTGCGATTCCGGCTTCGCTAGCACGCGGTCCGCAACGACAGTTTTCGGTACCCCTGTGGGATGGGCGAAGTCTCGCCCCGGGCGAGCGGCTGATGATCTGGCGGGAGCAGGGCGTTGGTGACGAAATCCGGTTTGCCGCACTCATTCCCTTGTTACCGCAATCGGTTCGAAATAATCTGGTGCTTGAGTGTGACCACAGGCTGGTGAACTTGATATCTAGGTCGATGCCGGAGGTTAGGGTAAGAGCAGAATCGCAATCGATGAGCGACTTTGATTATCACCTTCCAATTGGATCGCTTCCGCGACTGCTGATGAAGTCGGTAGATGTGCTTCGAGACGCGCCACCCCTGCTAACTCCAGATCCGAAAGATGTTGCAAAATTTGCCGGCAGACTAGCCGAGTTCAGAGGCAAAAAGCTGGTGGGAATTTGCTGGCGCAGTCACAAGCTGTCAGCGACTCGAAATAAGAAATACACGGCGCTTGAGGATTGGTGCAGTATTCTGTCAATTCCTGGGGCGGTGTTTGTCAACTTACAGTATGGCGAGTGCGAAGAAGAGATTCAGCAAATCGAACGAGAGCTTGGTATTCGTATCCTACGTTGGGCAGACCTCGATCTGATGCATGACTTCAGCGGTGTCGCTGCACTGATCGCGAATCTTGATCTGGTCGTATCGATTTCCTCGGCCGTCGTGCCACTGGCAGGTGCAGTATCAGCGCAAACCTTGTGTATGACTTATCAGAATTGGGTTTTGCTTGGTGAGAAAAATGTCTACCCGTGGTTTCCCTCGGTCATGCCGATAGCGGTACCCTACAGTGAGCCAATAGTGACAGCGTTGCCAATACCAGAGCAGCGAGTTCGGGAACTTGTGAGTAGGTGACTGCTTTGCATGAGAGAGACTTAGATTGCCTTAGGCGTATTCACTTGCTCCAATTAACCGAATACTGACCTTTCGGCAAAATACAGAAATCCTAACCTTTGTATTTTATTCGCTACCATAATGAACAAAAGTGCCAGAGTTTTTCAGATCTCTTATTCGCCCGAGATACGTAAAACGCTAGACCCAGGATTTGAGGTGATGGGTGATGAAAGCAATCCTCGGCCTGAGTGGTTTGAATATTGGCATATTCGTAGTTTTCTAAAATCCGAAGTCTTTGACGAAAACACTTTTTATGGCTTTTTCTCGCCGAAGTTTAAGGAAAAAACCAAGCTGTCAGCGGGTAAGGTGTTCGACTACATTGAGCGTCATAAAGAGTCTGACGTCATCCTGTTTTCCCCGTACCTGGACCAAAGTGCACTTTTTTTGAATATTATCGAACAAGGTTGGTTTGCTCATCCGCAGCTCAAATTAATTTTTGAGAAAGTCTGCAGCCGATATTTCGATGGCATCGATCATGAATTAATAGTGACCACTACTGAGAATACGGTGTTCTCCAACTACTTTGTTGCCAAGCCGAGTTTTTGGGCTCGATGGTTCGACATCTGTGAAGACCTATTTAGCATTGTGGAACAAGGTCAGGATCCATTGGGTATCGAAATCGCTGGCAATACAAGATACAAGGAATCAAAAGCATCGATTCGCACTTTTGTTTTCGAGCGCATTGCAACGCTTATTTTATTTTCTGAAAAAAAATGGAAGGTGAAGAGCCATCCATCGCACGAATGCGCCGTGGGAAGAGACCGGGCTGCCAAATCGACGAATTTGCTCTTGGCGCTAGATGCACTGAAAACAAGATTCGTTCAGACGGGGTCAATGGAGTATTTGAAAGCGTATTTCGATATTAGAATCGCCTTGCTCAAGGGGCATACGCCTGCTGAATTCCAGGATCCCTTGATTGGGCCCGCGCACGGGCTACAGGTATATACCGACCATTTGATGAAAAAACTCGGATCACAATCTAGAAGCGATCAAATACTGTCATCGTTGTGATCGTAAGCCGAGCAGTATTCTACGGTTGCAGCTGAAAACATCACGGGTAACAACAGATTTATTCGACTTCATGAGTTGCGAGCCGGTCAGTTTTCATTTGCGTAATAATTCAGCCCAGCGTAACTGCGCTACCTTGGTGGTGTGGTGTTTTGAAATATGGTGCTGAGCAGCTTGAACGCTCGGGAAAAATTGCTCGGGATTATCGAACAGAGTATTGATGTCAACGCTGGCCAAATCTGAGAAATAGTCGCTGAATGGAATATAGGAGTCGAGCAGATCTGCTGCCGTCGGTAACCCCACGGCCAATGCGGTAAGCAAGCGATTCGAACTAGCACCGCTCTTTCGAGGGTCAGAAATGCCCGCTGGGATTACGCAAAAGTCTGACAGACTGGCCGCAGTCAATAGATCCTTTGTGCTCCAAGGAATAATACTGATCTCAAGTTTCCTAAGTCGCGGCACCTCTAGCAATGAGATGTATTGGTCCGGTAACGGATGTAGATTCGTCATTAGAATCAGCCGTCGCTCAACCTGTGATTCGTAGTGGTTCACTAAATAATCAAACAAATAAGGCAGGTTGGTTGCATGTCCAAACCAAAGTGCCGTGCGGGTTTGGTTGTTCCGCGCAGCTGGGGCCTGTAGGGCAACTTCGATCGGGTCGTCGATCATCACCGCTTTGCGGCCAGTATGGACAGCAATATGCTCGCAAAGCCGATTGGACGAAGCGATTACCGTATCGCATAGGGCAATTGCCTCGCGATAGAAGCTAGCTGCAGGAGACTCAGTCGCCATATGGTGATCTGTGTAATCAACAATTACACGAGAACCGACAGCCTTTAACTGCCGCAATTTTTGCATCCAACGTTTAGGGCGTGTGGGGTCAGTCACAAAGTCAAGTTTGCTGACGACCACGGCATGCGCTGGTCGTGCTTCACGCCCATCAGACAGAGTACTCGTGAAGCCAAGTGATAGCGCCGCCCGAATGCCGACGGACGTACGTAGTCTAACGGAAGCGAGATTGCTCTGTTCCAAGTCTTGCAGGCTGCGCGCAGGAACCGCACACAACCACTCTATCGCTGATTTTTTCTTGTGTTTCATTTCTTCGAATTGCCATCCGCTTTCCACTCACGATGGCCAATAAAGCAGAAAGAATTTGGCGTAATTTGATCGAATTCGAATCCAAGCTGTAATACTTTGCGGGATACGCCAATTTCAGCGGCAATGCATTCACCTTTATTCTTGCCAATCGGGAAACCACCCATTGCGTGTAGTACATCGCCTCGGAATGCCCAGCAAAGTGATCGAAGATGCAGGCCGGTATTTCCAGCGTCTATATTCATGGACTGCATCGTCCGTAAATAAAAGTCGACCCGCGGGATGGGTTCACCATTGATGAGGTGATCTGCATCGCACCAATTAAGTCCGCTTACGGACAGTGTGTCCCATGGATGATTCCACTTATGATTCAGGCTCTCGCCGAGCATAGCTAGCTTTGGGTTGGCTAAGAAGCGGGCAATACACGCTTCAAAAAAACCAGGTTGCTTGATGAAACATTCGTCCTGCAGGAAAAAATAGTAGTCTTTAACCGGGCTGGCCAGGAAACCCTGATTCCAGGCACCGATATTCATTCCGATGTTCTCGCGCACAATGGCTCGTCGTCCTGCGAGTGTATGGGTGGTCGGATCTGAATCCGTGTGGTCACTATTTATGACGATAATCGTTTGCTTCTGAAACGAGTCTAGATCAGAGAGAAGGTTCCGCAGGTCATCCGCCGGCCTTGGCTGGTAGAACGATATAACGATTACCAAGTTATCCAAGGCTATTGACTCCAACAGCCATGACATCGGAAGTAGGAGGTTGGTAGACGATCATCCCGAAGCGGTAGGGGCTCTGCGGATTATTGTCTATTTGGCTGGCAATAAACTCCATACGCGCTCGAGGTAACGCCGACTCAACTTGTTCCCTCAGCCAGTCTTTTTCAAAATAAGTATGATTAAGGCCTTGGTATTTTTTTTCATATTCACCCTCAGGGAGGGTGCCACGTCGCATGCGCTCGGCTGCTTCACGCGTCTGTAGATTTGGTAAGTCAAAGATTCCAACGGCACGTCTCGCCTTGGATAACATCCGATGAATGACCTTTGCGGCATCGGATAAAACCAGGTAATGAAACATGGAGTGTGAGATCACCACGTCGAACTGCTCTGAGGTATCTAATTCGGTGGCGTTCGCGACTTCGAAGTGATTGGTCGGAAATACTTTTCGTGCTGCTGCGATCAGGCCAGCCGAATAATCAGCGCCTGCGACTTCGCATTCAACAACTTCTCTCAAAGCGAGCAAGAAAGCGCCGCTACCACAGCCGATTTCATAGACGGATTCCCCGGTTTGAATGCCTAACAATGCGGCGACTTGCCGTGCATTCGCTCGCCATTCAGTCGCACCTATGGCAATTGACCCGGAGTCGAAGCCATTGAGATTGATTAGTTTTTCTAGGGATAGATCTGCCGCAGAATCACCGCCGCGGCTATTCCAAATGCCGTACCAGCGATCATTCATTTTGTGCAATCCTCTATTATTCTTTTCGCACGTTGTCGAAGTAAGGTGCTGCTTATCTCTGAGGTACGGGGAAATACCAGTAGCTTATTCTCATCAATGGGGTTTGAGTTGTCATCTCCATGTACCAGCAAATCGATTTTGTGCTGGATCAGAAAGGCTTCTTCAATCAGCCATGGACTGGGTACTACCGCATCAACATAGCGAATGGCTTCCAGAATCTCCTTTCGGTGTTCAAAGGAAATCTCTGGTTGATAGCCCTTCTTTGTTTTTATCTCGTCATCGGTGGTTAGGGCGACAATCACCCTGCCATGTTCACTCGCCTTTTTCAGTAGACGCACATGACCATGGTGAATGAGCGTTGCTGACATGTCGACCATCACTCGTTTCATTCTGAAAACTCCAAGCTTTCCAGGATATGACCGCGGGCTGCGCGGCCGAGATGTACTTCACCCAAGTGGCAAATGATGCTGCCTTCCAATGGGTAGCGCGATGAGTACAGTACAACTGCAGCGTTATTTGTTGAGACTTTACGAGTCACGTGTGAGCACAATAGTGGCTGGTGCTCATCGGCTTGTGATAGCCAAGGTTTCATTTTGGCGCAGAAAACTTGCTTGTTGATTGCAACGGCTTCACGAAATTCGGCATGTCGGGGTAATACATCGACTAGCGAAAGGATGGCATGGTAGGGCCCTGTCATTCGCTTTTCGCGATGGTTCGTATAGCTTAGATAAAACGAATCATCGTCATGGGTGGGTAATTCGTGGGAAGCGATGAAAGCGGCACCGGTCAGTCCGAATAATCCTTTGCATGAACTATAGGCAATGACCTCTGCAAGTTCATGCCCCGCTTCAAGTCCGATGGAAGCAGTGGCATCCAGCATAAGGCGAGCCCCAAGCCGATCGGCGAGTTGTCTCAGCGACACGATTGGCAATTTGAGCCCGGTGCTGGTTTCGGTAACGCAAGCGACGATCCAGTCGAACTTACCGGTCACTGTGTTCAGATCACGCCAGTGGACTCGCTCGACCTGGCGGACCTTCCCACCAGCAGAAAGTACGTTTGTGGTCATTGCGAGCAAACGGTCGGAATAGAAACCCGTATCGACCACCAGAATACGGCCAACGAGAAAATTCCTGCAAACAATTTCCAAGGCAAGGCTGGCAGATCCCTGCATACGCACCAAGTATGGATGACCACTCATACAGCGCAAGGTATCGAGTACAGTGTTCTCAGCTTCTAAATAATCTTCGTCGCCACGGCCAAAGCATGGCCTTAGCCCGGTAAGGTTTTGGTCCAGCAGGCTTGCCGGCCCAGCCGTGAATAACTGACGCGCGTTATTCCGCCGGGTCACCAATTCAGTCACTGACAATGTCGCTAGATCATCCATGGATGGTTTGTGCAAGAAAGTCTTGGAAATCCTCGCGATATTGGCGCGGAGAGCGGTCCGGTCTTCCAAGATCATGCCGGTTGCCTTTACGGCATGCCACTTCAATGAAGCTGGCACCGTCCCTGGAGAGCGCTTCAAGAAGTACCTTTTGTAATGCATCCTTGGTTTCGACACGAATCACATGGTGGTACCCAAAACCTGATGCGATAGTGCAAAGTGATAAATTTTCTGCGCAGCTGATCTGACCGCCCACTGAATCATGTGCCTCGTTGTTGAGAACAATATGAATCAGATTTGCGCAACGAGCGCTGACAGCTAGACTACCGGTATGCATCATCATTGCACCGTCTCCGTCAATACAGACGATGCGGCGATCGGGTGACGCGTGAGAAATCCCAGCGGCAACCGAAACGGCATGTCCCATGCCTCCGACTACAAGAAAGTCGCGCGAATGCGATTGTCCAAGTCGTTTACGAGTCTCGAACACTTCCCGTGAGGCCATTCCGGTTGTTGATACGACCGGTATATCAGCCGGTAGTGACATCAGTACGGTATTGATCGCTTCTTCACGCAAAAGCTCGACATTCAGCCCACGATGTGTTTGAACACTTGTGCGAGAAAATGCAGATTTACGAACGAGTAATGCGAATGGGTGTGACCGGTCGACTGCTCGCGTAACAGCGTCATGTATGACTGTTTCAGAATCTGAATCAGCGTCAAGAACAAGAAAGGGTATTCCGAGCAAATCTAATTGGGCCGGGGTAATCAGTCCTTGCATTCGGTGCTGAGGTTCATCGTGTACTTGCTTACCTGACTCTTCAGTCTCGCCGCGCCAGCCAACTAATAGCACCATTGGGATGCCATAGATTTCCTCGGCAGCGAGTGAGGTAATAGGGTTAACAATGTTCCCTAACCCGGAGTTCTGCAGATAGACAAGTGCAGGACTGCGCGTGGCAAGAAAATGCCCGATCGCTAACCCAACCGCTACCCCTTCATTGGGGGCTATCTGGTGCCCACCGACCGGCATGCCAACCTCAATCTCCGCACAGACTTCTTTGAGCAAGGAATCTGGTACCCCAGTAGCGAAGTTGATTCCACATCGCTGCATGGCGGCGACGAATGCGAATGGTGAGATCACTATTTTGTCCCAGGGATCAGGTCAAGGATCTCATTGATACTGATCAGATCCTCATCAATCTCCAGCGAGCGACCGTGCTTCAAGATAGCGCGAGCATTTTTTTTCATTGCCGGATAGGCACTACGAAGCATTTGATTGGCATAAATCACCATGTTAAAACCATGATCTTGCAAATCACGCTCGGTCACAGCGTTATAACTGGTCGGAACCGACACGAGAGGAATGCTGGGAAAGTCTTGCCGGAAGGTATTCGCAAACTTGAATACTTCGTCCGGTGACTTCTTACGGCTATGGATCATGACGCCATCAGCACCAGCTTCAACATATGCACGCGCCCGACGAAGTGCATCCTCCATGCCGCGATCAAGAATTAGGCTTTCAATCCGAGCGATGATCATGAAATCTTCGCTGATGAGTGCCGAGCGGCCAGCTCGAATCTTGTCGCAGAAGACATCGGTATCTTCTTGTGTCTGTGCAGTTTCATTGCCGAGAAGACTGTTCTTTTTCAAGCCAGTTTTGTCTTCAATGATTACCGCTGAGATACCAAGGCGCTCGATCGAGCGTACATTCAGCTCGAAATGTTCTTCCTTACCCCCGGTATCACCATCCATCACTAATGGTTTAGTAGTAACTTCGAATATGTCATTGATATTACGAAGGCGCGAGGAGATATCAAGCGCCTCGATGTCAGGCTTGCCACGCTCGGTCGAGTCGGTCAGTGAACTTGACCAAAACCCATCAAATTCACGCCGCTCACCCTCAATCATTTCATGAACAGATTCCCCAATCAGGGCGGAGATCGGGCTGTGCGCTTCGATCATTCGTACCAAAGGCTTTGCATCAAGCAGTCGACGTAACGACTTTCTACGAATGTCGGGAGTGGTACCAATTACCATTGAATCGGAAATAATTGCGCCAGACGATACTCCCTTTGTATAGGGGACCTCAATGAGTTGCCCACCATATTCGCCGAGCGCTTTAATGGCTTCAGCTCTCAACAACGCGTCGGGTCCACTACGCCAGTCGTCGCCATGGAGCATGATGTCAGGCTTATAAGTACGGATATTGTCTGAATAGCTCCAAGTATCCTGCGGAACAACTCGCTTAACACCATAAATACTCGCCACGATATCCCGGCGTTGCTCCCAAGTGAGGTAGGGAAGACGTTTGTGCTGTGCTATAGCACGATCGGTCGTCAGACCAATAATGACATCGCCGTGTTCGGCACCTTGCCTGATCAGATTGATGTGACCATGATGAAGAACGTCGACAGTCAGACCGATATAGACAGTAGGCATATTCAGACTCCTGATAAAGCAGATACTCAGCGACTCAGCAAAAAGTATTGCACTTTGTATTTATTAGACTTATGGTTTACGATTCATCGTAGCTCGATCGCATCAGTCAGCGATCTTTTTCCAGATGGCTCAACCAACGCTACGCCTGCCTGAAATTGATTTTCTAAATAAATGGCTTCTTCAATATCCGATGTCATCGCGATCGCCCCAAGATTCTGTGCAATAAATCCAATAATATTCTCAACCTTTACCAACTGCTTGCTGGAGTGCTTGGGGCGCAATGCGAGCTTGGCATTCCGATGTAGTACCCAAGCAAGTGGAATAGCAGTATCTGAGTGCCATTCCAGATCGAATGCAGTAATGCTTTCGCCAAGAATGATGTTATGCGGTCCGCAGTCCAATGCGACACCATCTACAAGAATCTTGCTCATTGGTCTTCCATTGAGATCGGCCTGGTTCAATTCAACGCCAGTATCGCGGCAATAAAGTTTGAAAGAGCGAATCAAGAAAGCTATCCAGGTATTCACGAGAAGCGTAAGGCGCTCGACATCCTCTTTTTTCAACGCTTTGCTAATCTCGAAGCCCATCAACTGACCATCAAAATATTGGGAAGCTGACTTTTCCTTGTATTGGGTTAATCGAATCAAATCACCAGCTTCGGTAGTGACAAAAATAAAAACTTCCGGAGTACTAGCGCACCGATCAATCGAGTTTTTTATGACAGAAATTTTACCGTTGACTCCACTGAGGAACTTGGTTTCTGTACACAGTGATTTTTTTCGATCTACAGAATAATAGTGTGCAAGCACGTTCGGGTCGTATCGTTCGCCTAAGTCGCGTAGACTACAGGCGATGACGAATGAATTCGCAAAGTCAACCATCAGTCCATTCTTGCGCAGCGACCCCAGAACCATGGACTCGTCGAATACCCGTTCATTTTTGCCGCGATAATCCAGACTCTTCACATAATGCAATAACTCTTCCGCACGGAACTGACGTTGATCGTCAATATCCTCGCTAAAAAGCACTTTAGGAAGTTTATAATCTGGGAAAGCTGCAAAAAACTTCGAGTGATGGAATCCTGCTGCAGCAAGTTTTTCGCGGATCTCGGTGCGTCCCCAGGTGGTAATGTCATTATCGCTATAAAGATCTTGTGGACCATAAAAACGTTTTCCATTATGGTCTTCACCGGCACCATTCAAATATTTGATGCCAATTTTGTTCTCGATTGCAATAATTAACGTGCCATTTGTGTCGAGGTGCCGAAGGACAATATCAAGATACTCACGCTGCCGGTCGGCAGACTTGGCATATTTTTGCGAGTATTCAAATACGCCGATCATCAGAACCCAATCGAATTTTTCCTCGAGATTCAATGATAGGAAATTGTCAGCGATAAATCGGACATTGGGGAATCCTCGGCATCGTTTTGCTGCCACGCTGGCGCGCGCTTTCTCGCCTTCGACTGCGGTTACTTCAGCACCGATCTCTGCCAGGTAGCGGGTAATTGATCCGCAGCCGCTTCCTAGTTCGAGAACGCGATCCCCTTTTTTGATATCAAACGGTCGAAGAACGAGATGGCGCTTGCGAGAAAAATGATACTCGCTAGGCCAGTCTGTCATGTGCCCGATGAATTCATCCGAAAAGGTAGAGCGGTCATTAACAATGGTCGCAATTTTTTTAAGATTATCTTCGACGCCATCGCGATAGCCGATCCCGGCCGAGCCAGGTCGCAAATGGACGCCGATCGACTCGTCAAACACATAAGCTTGTATGCCGCGGCTTGGTGAAATTAGGGACTGTTCCATATTAATCCTTAATGATGTAAGCGGGACGACTCGCAAATGGAAATTTTCGGACGGTCACATCGCGGTTTTTAAAAAATTCGTCAATTCCGTGGGTATCGCCGTGGTAGCTTTGGCCTGATGTGCCTTCACCTGCATAGTTATCGAGCAGAATTATTCCGCCCCGACAGACGCGGTCATAGAAATACTCAAGGACTGTCATTGTTGGTTCGACAAAGTCGATATCGACATTCAGTAGGCTAATCTTCATTCCCTGGTGTTCCTGTGCATACTTCGGAACCGTGGTGACGACATCTCCAGCAATGAGTTCGAAGTTGGCTATTCCCTTGTTTGAAAGGACATCGGAAAGTTGTTCGACGGAGATTGAAGAACCGCCAGCAGTTTCAATCCAGTGCGCGCGTTGTGCCTTATCTTGTTCAAAAGCGGTGTCTGGAAATTCGTCACTGAACACGTCAAATGCGATCAGCTTCGCAGAAAAATTGCTGCCCAGTAGCTGGCGCATTAATGCAAATCGTACAAAGCTGGTACCTTTGAATACGCCGCATTCGACAATTGTCCCGGGAATACCCGAGACCATTTTCATGGCTTCCCAATGAACCGCGAATTTGGAAAGTCGTTCCTCATTCATCATGAGATTAAAATTGGTTTCGGCATCGTACATTGCCTGTACCGAAAAATCGGGCAGTTGGATCATGGCTTCTGTCTTTTTCCTGTTTGAATTCAGTCGTTTAAAGCGGCCGAATCTGTTTTTCGGAACATCACACCTAATTGCAAGACCTTGGGATTTCTCCTAATCACGTTGACAACCGAAAGCGGGATATGTGCTGCCCATGTATCTAGAATTAGAATAACGCGATGTTCGTCCGACCAATGTTCGACCTCGTGTTCAAGAGAGTCATTAAATCCAAAAGCTTTTCCCTCTGACCAGTTTTTCCAAGTGCTTCCAATTCTTATTCTTGATGTGCCGACTGGTGGAATCTTGATGCCAAGGTGATATCTTTGGCGCAATGATGTCGATCCGCGGTGCGCTGCAATTGTCGTGTTTGGGCCTAGAACAGAGATAAATGCGAATCCGAAGGTTAGATTCGGGTTCAGCGCCTCAATTATTTTTGTGGTCTTCGGGCAGATGCTCTGGATCTTCTGATTTGGAAGTCCTGATTTCTCAAAAAATGATCGGAAACTCCAGAGCCCATTTGGATTTGTCAGGCTATCGCTATCGGGAAACTTTGTGGTTTCATTAGTGCAGGCCAATACTTCAGCGATTATGTGTTCGGCATTTGATTCAAGTGTGCACGTGATTTCGTCATTTTCTATAATCGCAGGCGCAGTTCCATGGTAGTCCCAGATAATCTCTCCTGAGTAGCCGTCTAACCTAAGGCGTCCGATTCCATGGTTAAGAGCAACTTTGTCGTAGGCCTGGGTGTTTGCTGCAAGCTTCATACTGTTCAAGCCAGCAGGTGTCGATATTTCAGCAAGTGTCTTTCCTTGAAACTGTAATTCCGAGAGCGCGGGTTCATCAGCGAGCAGTTTGCTTAGCTGCTGGTGTTGAGATTCTATGAGCGAGTGATAATCCGATAGATTCACAATAGTCTCTTTTGAAATCAATGCTTGAGCCGGTTGGTTTTTGTAATGAAAGAGTTCTACTTTGCTAATTTCGAATCTCTTTCAGGTACTCAAACTTTCGAATCTCAAAGCACTGTTTGCAGCTTCGGAGTTCTCCGCTATTCGCGCTAACAAGAAGTTAGCAAATACGTCCGCGGCAACTCCACGGTTTGGTGGCAGGTAATCTGAATAGCTATTCAGAGCTGCCTGATAGTTCTTCATTGCCCCTGGATCAGTCATTTTGTTGATAAGAACGGGAAGTTCTTCCATCAACACCTTGTTGATAAACGGGAACGGAACCGATGGAGGTCGAGGCGGGTTCGTGTCGGGAATCTTCCAATCTATCACTGATATAGGTACACAGCCAACCATGAAACCTTCGACCATCGTCGATGACTCGTCAGAGACGATGCAGTCGACTAGAGCTAAAGCATCAAATATCTTTGTCTTCGGATCAAGGATAGTGACATTTGGCCATTTGCCTCGATGCAAATCTGCCATTGCCTGTACCCGTTCGAGGTGACCCATTCCCTCCCAGTGTTGCTGCTTTATGAAAATGTCTATGGGCAAATCCACCAAGGCGCGGATGAATTTGTCTTGTTGATTATCGAATTCCCATGAAGGTGCATACAACACGCGTAGTCTGTTCCCCTTGAATGCTGATCCGGCATTCATTAGTTGATTATTCCTCCGTAATAAGTCATCAGCTTTTGGCCAACCAAGAGTGACAGCGCCATGCTTTGGCTTGTTTTTTTCGTTCGGGTATTTTTGGTACATGTCTGCCCATGCCCGGTACGGAAGGATGCCGTAGTGGTAGTCACCCCAAGGCTCTTTGTCCCAAAATGCTGGCCATACATTGTGTGCTTGACCAAGGTCATGCAGCATCACGATAGGGCAAGCTGCCAGGTGTGGCCGGTTCTTGACATGGTGACCAAGGAAAAGACCGACGAGCGAGCGTTGGCTGCGGCTCCGATCGATATGTACATCGACACCGCGTGTTTTTAGTGCACTCAGTATTGGGTGCAGTGATTGTTCCTCAATCCAATCCGTCGGGTAGGCGCAGAAGGGGACTGTGTTCATTTTTTATCTTTCTTGTTACTTGTATTTTTCTCGGACTTTCAATTCATGCTACGGCCATTTGTCGCTCTTGGGTCTGCAGATGAGCCTGTTCTTTCAGCCAAAGATCCGCGAAGTCACAATTCATCTTGTGTTCAAACCATGGTCCCCCTAAGGTGTAATGAACCGCTTTTAGCTTGTCGTACTGCGGCGCATACCACCCTTCCAGGTAATTCCAACCTCTATCAAGCTCGCCAATTTCCGAATCATTCAGCCACAGTAAGCGGTGCAGATAGGCAGGCTCGGCTGCATTGACGACATCTGGTGTGAGCGCCTGCACTGCAGGATTAGCGCAGTCGAACACCATAAAAGAGGACCAGTTCTTCCTCGGGTAGGGGTATTGAATGCAGCCATCCATCTTGGATGTCTCTTTTGGCTGGTAGTCGTGCTTGACGACGGACACCGCTTTGGTACGGTCTATTTCATCGACAACGCTTCGGATATCTGTCAGAAACAAGAAGTCGCAATCAACAAAGACCGCATAACCTTGTTTACCAGCCAAGTGTGGTGTCAGGAACCGTGTCAGACTGAATTCAGTTGCTGCAAGTGTGTCTATCGGACGTTGATATAGGCCTCGTGCGCGTAGTTCCGATTGGACGAGTGGATAGACCTCGACTTGTGAGGGGTCGGTGCGCCTCAATATCGAGTGGCGACAAACCTCCCAGGCGGTGTCTTCTCGAGGATCCCAGCCCACATAGACTTTCAGCTTCATTACGTTCCCCATCAGGATTGATGATGAAGAAGCAGCAAATCGCGTGCCAGACGGCCTGATTATCCTCGGGCGACGAAGTGGAATCGTTCTGGCGACATGATTTGCCGTAGTGGCATGGTTTGCGGCAAAAGATTGCCGCTTCGGGAAGCTTCTCTTGCCGATTCTCAGGAAGATTCGCTCTATACACTGTCGTTTACAAGGCCTTGCAGGATCTTAGTGGCCTGCGCAACTGGCGTGCTCCAGTCACCGGCAGTACCTTGACGCAGTAGTACTGCATTTGGATACCAAGGTGAAGCCATCGAATCGAGGTGCCAATACCAGAGAGGTGTGTGCCACGGCAGGAGGACCAATGTCAGTTTTCCGAGGGCAGCTGAGAGGTGTGCTGTGGTGTTCGATACGGTCAGGACGACATCGCATACATCAATTAATGCGGCAAGCCCATCGATATCTAATTTGTTATCGATGGTATCGAGCCTATTGATTTCTATACCTTCGGCTGCCTTTAACTGGGTTCTTTCTTCATTGGTATTCCCGTACTGCAGGTCGATAAAGTCGATGTTTTCCGACTTTAATGCGGGGAGCAGCTGATTCAGGCTGCACGATTTATTGGTACCATGTTCCGTAAGCAAGCTTTGCCAAGATAGTCCGACCAGTAGGCGGTTCGGCTTTTTTAACTGGCGACGTAAGGTTGTGGCTCGCGATTTGTCACAGTTAAGAAAAGGGCTACGAATTTTTTTTAAATCTTGTTCGGATTTGCGCAACCAACGCCCCAGGCTCGCCATGGTGATCTGGGCACCAAACAGGGTCTCACGCTCATTGAACCCGGTAAGTTGCGTCGGCGTGGCGAACATTAGTCTAGGGAACGAGCGACGAAATAGCTCAATAAGTCTTTCCTCGATACAAACCAGGCATTCGATACCGGTCGACTCGAGGTCAGCTAGCATCCCACCATAAAAAATCTGGTCGCCCAGGCCCTGTTCAGGGAGGACAAGAAGAGGCTTGGATGGAATGTGGCCATCCCAGTCGGGTGCCAACCTCGGGAGATTTTCGAGCATCCGGTGACTGTTCCCCAGTTGTTGGTCTAGCCTGCTCTCGTAGAGCTCCCAAGCCTCCGCGAGTCGGCCCTCGGTCAGCAGGGCGATGGCCTTGTTGCTACGACCGACGGCATTTCTAGGGTCCAGCGCAAGAAGTTGATCATAGTATTCGTGCGCCTTGCTGAATTGGTTCAGCTCTTTGTAGATATTCCCAAGTTGCTCTAAGCAGGTAATGTTCGACGGGTCGAGTTCGAAAGCCTTGGTGAAAGCATGGAGCGCATCCTCGAATCGGCCGAGTTTTCTCAATGCATTGCCGTAGTTGTAGTAGGCCAGCGATGGCTTCGGGATTCGGCGGATAGCAGCTGCGAGTAGTCGTTCGGCTTCTACAAAGCGATCTTGCTGAAACGCAGCTACACCAAGCATATGAAGGGCATCTGGCTGCGTGGGAATGAGTCTAAGTACTTCTTTGTAGGCAGCTTCGGCCAACTCGAGATCGCCGGCTTTATGATGGGCTCGTCCCTGTAGGTACAGTCGCTCTGCCTTACTCGGGCCAGACTTTTGCGCAGCTTTCACCCGAAGTGCTCCAATCTGAATTCATCTAGTGCCGCGCGCGCTATCTCGATAACATCTTGCCATTCTCCACGCTGAGTCTGTCGTATCAGAGCAGCAGTGGGATACCAAGGCGAATCACTGCGCTCACGGTGCCAGTACCAGAATAGCGATGGCGAGTTAGGCAGCATGACTAGCGTTGGCTTACCGAGTGCAGCGGCGATATGTGCGGTGACATTAGAAATGGTAACAACGATATCGCAAGCCGAAATCAAAGCTGCCAGGCTATCGATATCATTTTTATTATCGATGTCATCCAACCGCCGAACATAGATGCCATTTGTCTGCTCAAATGCGCGGCGCTCGTCGCTAGTATCGCCATATTGAAGATCGATAAAATCGACCCCCGGTGCTGATAGAAGTGGCGTGAGCCTCTTTAAGGTAATACTTTTGTCTGCCCCGAAGTCTGCGTTCTTACTGCGCCAGGAAATGCCGCAAATAAGCCGCTCCTTTTTTGCGATTCGGCTACGAAGCTCTGCATTTTTTTCTAAATCGGCTTTCAGGTAGGGCGTTTTTACATTGTCGAGCCCTATAGTGCTATCCCTGAAGAACTTACCTAAACTACCCATATGGATTTGGGCACTAAAGACACCATGCTTCAAGCATTCTTCAGAGTCGATGACATCAGGCGATGCAAAGCGTAGATTGGTGAAAGATCTGGCGAATAAGGGTACTAACCTCGGCTCAAGACAGACGGTCGAGCCCGGTACTAGGCGCTGCAGATCAGCCAGCATGCCACCATAGAAAATCTGATCGCCCAGTCCGTGCTCTGGAATAACGAGGATTGGTTTGTCTTTGAATTGTCCATCCCAATCGGGTGCAACACGCTCGATTGAGCGCGACTGACCAACGCGGATTGCCATATCCCAGCGCAAGCGCCAATCATAATGCCCCCAGGCATTGCAGAAATCGCCTATAGTGAGAAGTACTAATCCTTTGTTGAAGTGCGCGTCAGCGGCATTTGGGTTGATTTTTAGCGCAGCATCATAATGCTGTAACGCCGCTTGTATATTTCCGAGAGCAAGCAGTACATTGCCAGTCAGTGATAAAGCATCGGGATATTTTGGTTGCAGCTTGAGTGCATGTTTCAGGCTCTGAAAGGCCTCGTCATAACGGCGTAATCGGTTTAAGGCATTTGCTCGGTTGTAATGCGCTACTGCTGCATTTGGAGCTAGCCGAACGACTTTTTCATAGCTTGCTAGCGCCTCGTCTAATTGGCCGAGTTGCAGCAGCGCACTACCCCGGTAAGAGTGGGCATCCGAAAGCGCTGGTGCGAGTCTAAGTGCGGCTTCTTCAGCTGCAAGTGCATCCTCATATCTCCCTTGCAAAATCAGTTGAAGACCTTGCTGAACGAGTGCTGATGCACGGGCGGTTTTGCCCCCCTTTACAACCGCATGCATGGTGTTAATGGATACCGGCCAGTGTGAGAGCTACGGCGTCTATGACATCCTCCCAACGACCTGAATCCGAGCGTCTGAAGAGCCGTGCGCTGGGGTACCAAGGTGTGGTGTGTGAATCACAATGCCAATACCATAATAAAGCATCATTATTCGGCAGCATGACGATTACTGGCTTACCAAGAGCAGCGGCCAAGTGCGCTGTGGTATTCGATACTGTGACGACGATATCGCAGGCGTCGATCAATGCGGCAAGGCCATCCAGATCATTATGGTTATCTATTTCATCGACATGGTGAATATTGATGCCGTGTCGCTGAACAAATGCTTCACGCTCTTCAGAGGTGTCGCCATACTGAAGGTTCACAAAATTAAACCCCGCTAACTGTAATACGGGATTTAAGGCCTCGAGGCTGAGACTCTTGTCTTCCCCGTTATCAGCGTTTTTACTATTCCAAGAGATACCGCAGACAAGTTTTTCTGGGCTCTTTAATTTATCGCGTAACCCTGTACTACGTACAGAATCAGCTAAAAGGTAAGGCGATTGAATGGCTGCTAAAGATTCATCACTCTTTCTATAAAGCTTACCAAGGCTGCCTAAATAAATTTGGGCATCAAACAGATTCCCATCCAGCTGATCCGAGCTAATGAAATTCAGTGTCATCATTGAGCGCTTAAATAGTGGCACTAACCTCGGTTCAACACATACGGTAGCGCCAGGCACTTG
>Ga0194133_10003839_pt1 | contig 20875 bp, 11 predicted proteins | sample TA2KigOf40mmetaG_FD_155448 | JGI IMG/M metagenome (GOLD analysis project Ga0194133, IMG submission 155448) | Freshwater microbial communities from Lake Tanganyika, Tanzania - TA2015055 Kigoma Offshore 40m | ecosystem: Environmental > Aquatic > Freshwater > Lake | place: Tanzania: Lake...
AGTTTAGCAAAAAAGTTTTTTTTCGAGACATTTATTCTTTTTTGTCATTTATCAAATTCCACTTTTTACTTTTCTGTGAGTTCCTTTGAAGATGATAATTCAGATTTAGGTCATGGTGACGAAATTTATTTAATCTTTTTATTTGCAAGATTTTTTTGTCTTTTTAGATGTGACTTAAAAACATGCAAGATCAGGTCACCCTAATTTCAAGAGCCAGAGACTTGTCTCGGATGCAGCCCAACAGCAAACAGTTGGCTGCAGGCCAAATCAATTTTAAAAGGAACTCTTTCCCACTGAGTTGGGAAATGTAGGGAAAATCATTCATAATGCTGAGCTTTTTAGGAATAATTTTTTAAGCAAGGATATGGCTGAATCAAGAACTGATTGATAATGAAGTTAGAATTCTGATGAGGAAATAATTTTTGACCATTTGAAAATTTGATCATTTTTAACCATAATGGTCATTTTTTATGTGTTATATTTGTGAATAATTGATCTGCCATTTTTAACTTTGAATTGTTGTAAAGTTTTTCTCCAATGCAAAATAATAATCAATTTTAAATAAAACCTGCCAATCAATCAATCCATCAATCAAGTCAGTCAACAGATTAGGTTTTTAGTTACACAATTAAGATTTCTTCTTGAGAATAACTCATTTTTCAAAAATACCATGGGGTTATGAAATGATAATATTCAAACTAATATTCACAATTAAAGTTTTACTGCTGGTAAAAATTAATATTTTGTGGATACCACTTAATTGTTTGTATATTAAATAGATTTTTTATTTTAAGCTTCCAGATAATAAGAAAAAATACACGTACGCTGCTTAATCAGTATTTTCAATTTATTATCTAAAATGTAAAGTTCTTTTTTCATCAACTTTTTAAGAATGCATTTAAATGACAATATTAGATTAAATTGCAAACCTTTGTTCAATATATCTGACATGTCTTTATGAAAAATTAGTCATTCTTCTTGCTAGTACAAGAAAAAATATTGCACTTCAAAATATTTTTTGTCATCATGTCTGTCTTTTTTTTGGTTTCATAACTTTGAATTCTTTGGTATAAGATGATTTGACTAAAAATAACATTTTTGGGTTACTTATTTATCACAATCCAACACCTAATGGTTGAGAAGACAACTTCAAGAGTTCAATTTTTCTTTTGGAATATATAGTAATCATTTTTACTCTGTTTTATTCATTCAGTGATTGCTTGAGCAAATCTTTCAACTAACTCCAGCCAAGGAACTTCCTCTTCATCCTCTCTGTAGCCATCCTCATAAGTGACTGGCTGACAGGAGCATTAGGTTGTCTTGCAACACAAACTGGAGATTGTGTTCTTGAGGCTGGAACACTTCCTACAGGATTATCTAAGCCTTGGTAAGGTCGAGGATATCCATTTGAAAGCCAAGTGTCTGTCCTCAAAGCTGGTGGACTTGTACCATACATTGATGTTTGAAATCTGTTAGGTTGGTGGGATTCCACACGAGTTTCAAGTTGGGGAAAATTATCTTTTTGAGCCTTAATAATGTTCTCCATACTTAAGTTTTCACTTTTTTCTTTAGCTGAGCTACATGTTGCCAGGCTGTCAGGCTCTGCAGCTCTGCTGTCATCATATTCGGAAGGGGCAAGTGACTCACGACTTCCAGAGTAGACAGATGTGTTGGAAGAATAAGAGTCATTGTAAGGGATGATGAGCTTCTTTGCAGGTGATACAGGATCTGTTTTCAGCTCCCCTTGTAATGAGGCAACATACCCCAAACTGTCAAAGAACAAATCGACCTGGTTAACATTGTTGAGTGAGTCCTCAGGTGAAGCTTGTCTGAAGTCATACATGATAGAATCCATCTCAAATCCAACTGTTTTGTCTTCATCGATTGTTGAACATGCAGTTTTTTTGCTAAAATAAAAAGTCAAATGGTTGATTGAGAAATACTATAAGAATTTTATTTTTATAGGTCACAAGTCCTATAATAGGAAAAACTCATATTTAGTAAGTCTAACTATTTAGATTAAAAAAATAGTTGCTCAAGGCAAAAGGTCTTTAGTAACCAAACAGCATTTAATCAACCAACCTTAATGAGTCTTGGGACCCTCTTATGCTGGAATCTTGCTTTTCATAGATTTCTTCAACACTTATTGAATTGCAATGGGCGAAATGGCTTTGAAGAATATGGGAGGCATGAGTTGTTTCTTCCTAAATTTTTTACCACTTAATTAAACTTTTTCATTTTGGTAAATAAATGAATGAAGTATAACATACCAAGTGGTTGTTTGCTTCCCATGATGATCTGCAAAAACTACTTTTTGCTCCAATAGACGGGGGTAAACTGTGAGACTCAGAGAGGGCTGATACACTTTTGACAGTATTTTGGCTGAGAAAGTCATTAGCTCCCAATGAGATGTCATCAAAATGGTCATCTGGTTCTTCTTGTTCTTGAATATCATCAAATGCCTCTCTTGAAACTTTCACAATCCCCTAGAAAATGAAAGATCAATATTTAGCTAATATTTGAGACTTTCACACATGAGTGTTTTATTTAATTACCCCATTTGAAGTCACTGGCAACTGGCGGGCTCTGATTAAAGGTAATACCTAAAAAAAGTGAAAAGTGTATTTTTGGCCTTATTCTTATAGATTGTTATAATCAGAAAAAGCATTAAATCCCAAATAAAAAGTTTCCTTTAAAGAGTCTTTGGCAAAAAGTTCAATTGCTTAAAATCAAAAGAGACTCAGGCAAATTCAAACCCCTTTTTAATTTTGATGGTTCTCTAAAATCCTCCTTCACCGAAGAAAAAGTTTTGCATATCTTATGTGGAAAATCAGTGATTAATTTTGTTAAGTAAAGAATAACAGAATAATGTTTTGAAAATCCAACAAACTTTAAGAAACCTAAATCCAGATTAAAAAACTTCTTTTACAGACTATTGCTATGAAGGAGAATGAGAGTGGATAGAGTCTGATTTCTTCAGCAAAACAAAATCTTTAAATTTTTTCAAAGCCAATTAAGAAAGGAAAGCTCAAAGACCAGCAGCTTGCTCTGAAATTACTAGTACTACCAATAATACACACTTTGAAAAATAAGTATGAATTAATTTGGGTTTGTTATATTGTGATGACCAAGCCAAAAAATATGGGCCTTAAATTACACTGTTTTGCATAACCTGATTGCTTTATTTTTTAGCTTTTTTATCTAACTTTAATAGAAGCATGAGCACTGAGGTTAATGGTAAGTCAAGTTTCCAGCATAAAGTTCGTTTTTATTGATCTGGAGATCAAGAATGAACGTTCAAAAGTTTTTCAAGAGCTTAATTTTCTTAGAGTGTATCAGAAAAACTGTAAAATTTACAATTGCCTAACTGAGCAATAAATTTTTGATGAAGTTGGTTGATAGCCATTTTCCATCAGGAACACAGATGAGATTAGTTACATTATGCAAATAGACATTTGTGCTGACAAGCAAACAAGTTACAACACAAAAAAACTGTAAATTAGCAGTTTTCTACAATTGCTCAAATTTCTAACTTTTAGCTGTATATTGTACCTACTGTGCTTGTCAGTTTCACAAATGTTTGCCAATGTGACTAAAGACTCATCAGTGCCTTTCAGTAAACAACATGCAAATTATTTTCGGAAATCTACTCAAATTTCCCTCACAATATTTGCTACTGGCACTTTACACCTAAAGATTTTCAAAGGTACTCATTACTAGTTACAAAGAGTTGGTGCAAGTGAGTCTGTCAGGATAGGGCCTGTTTGGTGCTTTTTATCTTACATTTAAAGCTAAAGCCAGTCCCAATTATTCTTTGTTAAACTTACAAGACTAATGGTCCACATGGATGATGTCCATCATTTGACTCAATCTAAACTGATTTTAAGCTACCAGAGGATTGTAGAGGGTATTAGTAGTAGTAGTAGTAAGCACAAGCAGCTTTTTTTGAAAAAGAAAACGACACAGAAGAATGCAACAGCCTTTTGTCCTTCTCTAAAAGCTAAATGTCTTGGTAAAATCAAGGCTTGGCACAACAAAGTATCCAGATCTCTTTCTCACAGTTAAAGTATTTTGTGCAAAACTGACTCCTCCGATGTTTATTTGTAACAAACACCTTTATAAGAGTCCCTCAAAGACATATTTCCTTGGCTGACTGTGCTGTTTAGAAGTTTCTTCAAACCAGGGATTGATTAGGTTGTTTGCATCGGGAATCAAACTCGAGATGTTGGGCCAGGTTGACCCAAACTGTGCTATGATAACTCTCACTGTTGGTTAGTTGTGTAAAGCTGAATTTCTGAGAGTGATCTAGAATCTCCACCAGCTTGCCCAAAAAGATTTGGGTCGTACCTTTTTATTGCTGTTGTTATTCTCAATCATGTCAGAGGAAGAATCCAAGTCAACTTGGTTTTCAATCATAGCCCTTGTATTTCCTGAGAAGACAACGTCACTGCTGTTATTGTGACTGTTTGTTGTACCCCCATTATTTTTCAGATTTAAAGACTTTTCTCTGGAAATTGGAGTTTGGGGGATAGATCTTATGGGTGTTGGTGTTGATCCTGTCATGGCAGATGAATCATGTCTTGACTGTAGCTGTTGAACTAGGTTGTAAATATTGTTAGAGGCATGTGATGTCACAGAGTTTGATTTATTCCCAACAATTTTTTGGTGCTGGGATAATAACTCTTGAATGGGATCCTAAAAAAAAAGGAAAATAAATCTCCTAGTTGCCTTGAATAACTGAAAAAACTACAAACCATGTGAACATTTTTTACTGGACTGTTTGCCCTGCTGCCTTTGCCAAGAGAAGGTCTTCTTGGTGTTCTTGTTGGTGTTTGAGCTGCATTAGAGACTTGGTTATTGGCGGAGGGAGATGGTGAAGGGGATGATTGTGGTGCAGGATTTGTTATTGGAGATTTCCCTATTTGTATGTTGTTAGTGGTAGATGTACTAGCCATCCTCTGTTGCTGACCCAACAGGGATTGTCTGCGAATCCCAGAGTTGGCCTAAAAATTAATTTCAAATAGATTGTTATCAGTTATGTGTAAATTACCCAACATATAATGATTCAGTGTAATATGGAAATTTACTGTCCCCTAATTCAATTTAACTAAGCTTGATGTAAGTTACTAAAAAGTCTACAGAAATGGCCGAAATTGAATGTAACTTACCATTTCCTCAAGCCTCTGGCGAGCATCACTGGGTAGTTGTGAGGTATGAGTTCCAGGCAAAAGTCTTCTTGTTCCGATGGCCATGCCAGGATTGGTTGAAGTGGCAGACAGGTTAGTTGTGTGTGATGTTTTTAACCTTGCAGCGCTTAGTTGAGTAGCTTTCAAATCAAATGTCACTCTATTTTCAGTCTTGGAAAGTGTCTTATCTTCAAGACTAACTCCTTCCACACCATCTTTTGGGATATCTTTAGATTCCAAGCCAATCATATTAAGCTTTGTTTTTGTAGTCTCCAACTCAGAGGCTCGGCTACTCATCTGGAATCATAGTCCAAAATAAGTACTTGTTTTCTGGCTTAAAGGTAAGGTAAAATTGAATTACTTGTTGCTTTAGGTCATCATTTTCTTGTTTAAGCTCGGCAAGATTGGACTTCAAGTCTGAATTGACCTTTTCGAAGCTGCTTATCTTTTCCTTCCAGCTTTCAGTCACCCTTTCCAATTGGCTTCGATAAACCTTTGAAAAAAACAATTGAAATTGAAAAATATTAATTATGACTCACTGTTTCAAAAAATTACAAGAATTTTCACTGTCAATAATTTTTTACTGTTTGTGGAATCCCTGGGGGCGAATAAGGGTTTTAGGTGGCAGGGCATTGGTTTATGACTCAAGGATTTCTAACAAAGCCCTGTGACTTTTATACCATTGAGACCCTGATTTGTCACAGCAATAAATAAAAATGTCATGGATAAGAAAATATCTGTAATAAGACCACTCAAAAAGTGATTCTAGTTGAAACATAACCTATTTAAACATTCGAAAATTAAAAAAACCTGTTCTTTAGTAATTCTAATGTAAACCCAAGGAGGTTTTAAAGTTTATGAAACATTATTATGGAAAACTTTTATATCAATGTAACTTGGCCTTTCAAAAATGACATGCAATATGAAGTATCAAGTTAAATATGCTTTGTCAAAATACTTTTTTGTTCCACGAAAAAAAGACATTAGATATAATCCAATACAGGAAAGGTTAAATGTCAAGTTCTAAGAAATCCAGATTATTTTTATCCATGTAAATTATTGGCACGAATCACATTTCCTTTTCAGGCATAATGTTAAAGTCAACCTTTCAGAATTGAATAGTGATATTTCAAATATTTCTCTAGAATTAACCCATGTAAATTTTAACTTTTTCATCTATTGCAAATGTCACAAAATGAGTAACACCAAGTTATCTAAAAAAAACCCTTTGGCTTAATTAGTAATACTGAAAAAGAAATCAGTGGATAATTTTATGAATTCTTTTAGTTTTCTTTGTACTTTAGAGTGTAAAATTATTTCAAAAGAGTATGAAAACTAAAAATCAACATAACTTAAGGTAAAAAACCCTAACACTTTAGAATATCTTTTGAAAAGAGTACAAAAATAGAAATGTCAGCCAAGCAAAGTTACAATCATTTTCATGCTTCCATGCATCAAAAAGTTTCTTCTGAGGAAACCTGGAGAAAGTTTCAGAATTTAACAAAACAAGTGATTCACATGGAAGCAGAGACACTTTATTGCAAAGAAAGAAACCTTGTTACTGTAACTCAATCTAAACACTGTTTAAATGAATTCCATTTGTTTTGAAAGAATCTTATTTTCCCACATATTGTAAGGCAATAATGAATTTTTCTTTCTGATCAATTGACTGCATTGCAGACCAGCCATGAAAAAATGACCATTCATTTCTAGCTTTTTCTTCTTTAAAATTATCTGAAAACTGGCATTCGAAGTTGGCAAAAGTTGGACAAATTCATCAGTGTTGAAATAATTGTCAACAAAATGTGTAATGGAATTATAGAAAGTGAAGCAGCTGTTCATCTAGAATGGGAAAAATGCTATTTAAGTATGAAAATCTACCAAGCATTGGAGTACTTTATGAAGGCATGGTATTGAAATGCCATCTACCAGACTAGCTGTATTTTTTCAGCTTTGAATTTATGGCTCGTGTAAGGTATAAAATTTGGATCTTACCATCCTAACTGTGTAGAACCATAAAAATCTACAAAAAATTGTGCCAAATGGATTTTAAGTAACCTCTGACCTTTATGCAAAAAGTGACTTTGACTTAAAATTTCTATCTGAAAAATATACTGAATCTTGTTTTGTCACTTGGCCTTTATTCAAAAAGCATCCTACTTAAAAGGTATATGTAGCAAATAGCCTGTTTTTTCCATGGGTACAAGCCCAGACCTAACTGGAAGTATGGTTAACTAAAAAGCCTTTGGCCATTTGGTTGTTATTTTGAAAACCAAACACACAGGAAAGGCTCCAGGGGACTTGAGCAAAGGAAAAACTGCCTGTGATTTTTTTTAAATTCTAATTTTTCTAATTTGCCACAAAGATTTTCCTTAAAATGAAAATTTCAAATGAAATATTATTTCTCAAGACTCCTAACTGTGAAGAAAGTGTACTTTTTTGAGACAATAGAAAAAGTTCATAAATTTAGGTGAAACATCATCATATCATCTTTACCTCATTTTCCATGACTGTTGTCAAGAGTTGTCTTTGTAGTTCAATCACATTTGACATTGTGAGTATGGTTCGAATTTTGTCTCTGTTGGGCCTGATTTGAACTGGCTTGTTGCCTTTGATTTCTGCTGGCAACGATGCTATTCCTTCAATAATGTCAAAACGAACTTTTTCACTCTGACCAAGTTTTGAAACATTTAACTCGCTAGTCACACCCTTTAATCTAACAGCCTTAGATTGGCTCACAAAGGGATGGTGAACATTCATTTCACTATTTGCAGCTTTTAAGCCTAGGACAGGTTCCCCTGGGTATCCTCCACTTCCCAAAAGGTTCTCAACTGATTTACTCTTGCTTGTTGGATCATCAATAGAAGATGGTACTGCCATTCTTCCTGGGAGAAGTAGGCCTTTTGAGGTGTGGTGAATCTTCAGTGTTTGAGGCATACCAAAGGTCTGGTTAGCTCCTCGTAAGTAGGACCTGCTTCTCAGGTCACTGCTAAGCTCATTGCTGGGATGATGAGGTAAATGGTTTTCCAGACCTATTCAAAGATCGAAGAGAAAATTTGTGTAAATATCCCATAAGGATCTCAGTACTTTCATTATTATATGAATCTATCTATCCACATCTGATTCCTTTGCACACTTGATCACTGAGCTTTCGCTTTCTGTGTTGATAAATAGGCTTGCACACATAACCATTTCAACTGGTTATTTTTCACTATTCTTAGATGTAAGGTTTTGCAGGATAATAGGCCCTAGTTTTACTTTTAGTATGCAAGTTCAAAAAAGTACTTTGAACATTTTCTCAGACTTTTATTCTAATTAGCTCACTTTCAAAGAATTTTACTGGGTCAATGTCATTCCACTTACAAGAGCTCATAAGGTTTGCTCATTTACGCTCTCATTGATAGTCAATATGTATGAACAGCAGAATAAGCATCCTTCTAGTGTTCTTTAATGGTACAATCACACTCAAGATTTCACTCAGACCATTTGGCTATGAGAATCTTACAAAAGGTTGACAATTCTAAATCAGTACCTGGAGGATGTCTCAGGTTGACCACCGAAATTGTGGGTGCAAGAAGTGTTGAAGGATGCGAGTTTCTGTGCTTCGAAATTCCTTGCAAGATGTGTTCTTGAGATCTGGTTTTCAAAAGATCCCCATTCTTGATCTCTATGCTGACACAACTATTGCCCGATGCTCCATTCCCTTGACTTGAAGATCTCACCGACAAATCACCCTGACTTACAGAGCGAATCGTTCGCCTGAAGGATACATTCATTTCAATAAATTCTTTGAATTTAAAGTGTGTGTGATTAAGACTAACCTTATCCCTTCCTCGCCACCTCCTGTTCTAATATGTACTGAATGAATGATTCCAGCCTCATCTTCTCTCCCGACAGCAGACTTTTTGCTTTTTGATGAGTCAGTAGATGGATTCCCTGATGAAGTGAGCCTCATTACTTGACCCTCCAACTCACCGAGGCGACCATGAGCATTGGCATTTTCTGACTCCAGCTCTCCTATTCTTGAGATCAAGACTTCACGTTCCCGCCTCAGGGTGTCCACCTCAAGCTCCAGCTTTCGAGTGACCTGTGAAAAGTAAACTCAATTAAAGCCTTAGGTTACCAACAAGGTCTTTGTTAGAACAAAAACCCACCTGATGATTAGATTCTGGTGGCTCATTTTCATCAATCACCCTCAGGGTTGAAGGATTATGAGGCATTCGAGGTTGAAGGCGTTGAAGGTTGCCTTCAGGAGGAATATTGTCAGGCTATTTGAGAAAGGTGAGAAGTTTTTCAATATCATCCTTGATTTGATTTCAAATCGACTTGATCCATCATTTAAAAGATATAGAGACTTGTACTTTCTCATGTGAAAGTTTCTTGGCAAAATATTAAATAAATAGTTTTTTTACTTTTGCAAAGTCCTCAACTTCATTTCTCAATCGCACAGACTTTCGATGGATGAGATCAAGTAAGACCATGAGTTCGTCGTCATGTTGAGGAAGATGTGTTCCATCTGAGCCTGGAGACCAATCCCATCTTGGTGCAGGAATGACTACTGCACTTCCACCAGATGCAGTTTCTTTGCTGGAACAAAACAGGGAAAACATCAACCAATAAAAAAATTTACTGCTCTGTAAAGATTATTTCAATATAAATTTCCCAATCAATTAGGGTGGGTTAAAAATCGGCTGGTCTTCCCAACTATACTTTAAATTAAAATTTTTCATAACCAGAAAATAGCTGTCTTCATTCACTGATGTTAAATGAATTTCAGAATTATGAATCCTTTTGCCATTTGATCAACAAACCTTGTTTCTGTGCTAAATCCTGAATCTGCTGCCAAATGGTTGTCTGGGAAGTTTTTCTTGCTTGCATTGCTGCTCTTTCGAAAGCCCCTTGAAGTTGACATGCTAGTGCCAACATTTGTGCTGCCTGGGACACCATTGGCAATGAGCTGACCTGTGTCAAGGCCAGTCCATGAGGGTTGAGTTTCGTCAGAACTAACAACATCAACGTGTCTGTGTAAGTCAAATTATTTGTCACTTTTTAAGGTTCCATCAATGCAGTGGACCTTGTGCCATTAATTACCTTGTAGGTGAAGCATAAGTTTGGGAATGCCCCAGGAGGTATCCTGACTTCTGCTCCCTTTTGGTCACAGTGTGGTTTTGGGTTACTCTGGTCGGCTGCTGCAATGTGGTTGGAGATGGAAAACGGCTTTGCAGATGGGGAAAGGTCTCCAACAATGCATTTTTGAACTCGAGAAGACTGCTCACTTGATTTTGGAGCTCCTAAAAAGAATTTAAAGTATGTCAATACCTTGCTAAATACTAAGAAATACTTTAGATCTATTATAAAAATATCAAATTTTTATCTAAGGAACAGTCAAGTATATTTTCAATGATACTATTTGAATATTCATTTGTTAAATCAAAAATTAGTGCACAGATTAGCTGACAATTTTTGGCTTTGTCAGAAAGCTTTTTGATAGTTGGTTGGGTTCCTATTAATTTCACATTTGAGTATGATATCCAGGGATACTCTTGCCAAAGCCAAAAGCTATAGCAGAATCAAACTTACCTATATAGGGCTACAGGCTAACCATTCAAGCAAAATAAAACACTATCTATATATTCTAAATATGAAATTTTATTCACAATTTTCAAAGTGTCAATCATTATATTATTGTATCCTTCAAGCCAGCAATTACAATATAAAAAGTCTAGATCTTCTCTTTGGATATTTTTCACAAAGTCTATATGAAAATGTCAGTTTCCATTAAATCCTTGAAGTTTTTTCCCAAAAAAATGATACTTCAATGTCATCACAATATTTTTATTTGAGAAAAGATATTTTTTCATTGAATGTAGAAGAAAAGATTTGAATCATATTACATTTCCTATATTTACTTTCAATCAAAACCTTCTCATCAAGATTGAGAATAATTTAATATGAAACTACACATGGTTGATATGAAAAGAAAGTTTCAAACAAATGATAGCATAAATCAACCCTAAAGTAGCTATAATTTCATTTTGCAATTAGCCTTTCTATGTAGCAAAAAATTATCAGCAAAAAAAGAGCCTTTTGATAAAAGCTTTTTGAATGTAATTGTACTGAAACAAGTTTACAGTTAAATCTAATTCTGTGAAGGTTCTGTTGTCATTACTTACAAGTTTGGAACATAATACAAATTAATCTTGACATTTGATTTCAAAGTTGTAAAGACATGTTATTTTTCTCTGCAAATATCTACTTTTTGAGAATAGCTGACAAAAGCAAAATCACACTGCAAAACAAGCAGAAATGTATCAATCAAAATAAAAATCACACTGTAACTGTGATTGCTTATGAAAGGTACTTTTCAGATAAACCTCAAAGCATTTCGAATTGAATATGCAAAGCAAAAGTTTTAGGCACTATTTAAATTTGAGAATACTTTATTTCAAGGCCAACGGAAACTAGTTCTAAGTTGCTTTTGTATAATGTAATTATGTTAAGAAATTATAACCTTTTAGTATTATGGGCTATAAAGGACAATGACACCTTTAAAGCTTTGTAAAAAAATTTGAATTCTCACAGAAAATGTTTGATTTCGCATGTAAGAGATTGTGATTTATTATTGAGTAAAACTTTTCATGCATGGAAGAACCCTAGTAAGCAGTAATTTTTTATACATCCTTCATGTTTAAGATTCTTTTCACTTGAAATATAAGTTGTCTTGTACTGCAAAAGGATCCTTAGGAAAATTGCTGATTAGACCATTCTACAAGTATGTAAGTCTTTAAACTCTACTTACTGTTACAAAGAATGATGGAACAACTTCACTTTGGTAACTGTAGCTTATGCCCGAATTCGATCTCTTGCCAAACATGGCAGAAGATATCTCAGTGTGGAAATCATGGTCCTCAAACACATTGACAAAGTTACACTCCTGAATTGTTTTATTATTAAATGAACACACACTTTTTAAATTTGATTTTGGGAACATATATCATTCAAAAGCTCCTTTGAGCCAGTGATATGTTTATACAAAGTTACTTTCAAAGATGGTTCTCTAACCATAGAGTTTTTCTCATGAAATGACTCATTAAAATGTAATTTTTTTAGGGTTATCCCTCAAGGTAAAATTTGTGCCACCAACAATCTGAGATCCAGGTTATTGCCACAATAATATAAAAAAATATGGTTTCTGTTCAGGAAAGGATCTTGGTACCAATAGCTTATCAAGATTAATTAAAGCTGCTGAAAGGGTCCAAGTTTGTAAAACACAAAAAGAGCTTATCACTTTAATTATCCCCAAAAATCAAAGCAATGAAAAAAGTGTGTTTTCAAATATAATTTTGCCTGTGATGAGTCTGTCTTATGATTGTTGGGCCATCGATTCATAGATTCACTGATTCACACATAACAAGCACCAAACTAAATGCTGAGCCTTTTTCACAAATCACTAAATTTGATGATCATTTTTTGTTTCATGGTCTAATCTTCATGGGTGGAATGAACTAAGTCAACTGAGAACAGCTGGCATAGATTCTCACACTAAGGCTGGCTTGTTTGCCGCACTCGCAGTTGTCATTCCACAACTGCAGCACCAGCTGCCACTTCAAACTCTCTCTCTGAGACTTAATGTGTTTTTTTTACTTTTCACATTTTTTGAATCATGTAGCTCATTATAAAACAAAAGGTTATGAGGATTCAAGACACTGTCTTTGGGACTATCAGATTCTTAAACTTGATCAAATGAATAAGATTAAAAGAACAATAACTTTTACTAGTGGCAAATAGGCATGGCTAACACCTTTCCATGAGTCACCACAGGATGTTATTCTGAATGAAAGAGATCATTTAAGTTTATTTTTTGTAGCCATGAATGAAAGATTTGATTTGGAGTTGCTCAAATACTCATCACATAACCTTTTGATATTTGGGTTTTTTTTCAAGACAATTCAGTGAGTAATTTAAAAGCTCTGATAGAATTGAAAGATTTTTACTCAGGGTTTAGATGGAATTGATATTGTTTACAAATTGACATGATAGTGTAAAGAGCATTTTAGACTCAGTTTATTAAAAATCACATTGATGAGCAGTTTCTTAACAGAGTGACAATCATTTACAACCATGAATGATTCTTTTTAGTCCAAATATGAATGACCTGGTTGGGATTAAACCCTAGAACACAAGATTCTGAAATTTTCTATCCTTGAATTTCATCTGTTTCAATAATTCCTACATTGAAATTATCCATTCAACCATAAACTTGGATTCCACGATTCGAAATATGATTAAAATCTATGCTTGTATGTATTTTAACTTGATTCCAAGAAGCAGATGTGACAATTTCACTTATTATCTTTTTTTTGAAAACTCTTCAGTTCATCAGTTGTGTTCATTCCAACTTCCTTAGTCGAGTAAACTTCTTTGACAGGTGGGAACAAATTAAAACCATAATATGAAGAGTGTGATTTTGAAGAAAATTGACATTACATCCAATCCAAAATTAAATAGGACCGAATAATAAAATCAATGTTGGTACTTTTTACATTGCTTTAATTAATATACTCCAATTCTGAGATCTATTCAAATGACTTTATACAATTACAATTACGATCGTCTCCAAAGGTAAAAGTGTGCGAAGAAAGGTAAGCATATAGGCGCCCATTCTGATCATGGAAAAGGGAATCACAGAACGGGTGTGTATACATATAGAGTCCCACAAACATCGGAAAGCGACCAGAACTATAGAGAGGTTTACATTGCAAACATTGCCTGTGCCTGTTTTGAAGCCCAGATAATTGCTGATACTTGCTTTTCTGTGACAATCCCAAATTTTCTTGTTAAATATAAAGTTATGTAATTTGTAGGACTAATAAGCTGATGATTATGGTCATACAAATTTTGATTGGGTATAATTTTGAAGAATTGCGGCCATTATTTGAAGTATACTAAAGTAAGGAGTTCTTTTCAGCAGAACTTATGGTCATATTTTCTATTTTCCAACAAAAAATAAATTTGAATTGTGCTGGCTTGACAACATTCAATCAACTCATTATCTTATAACAATCATCTAGCTAAATTCTTGAATTTTGTTGTTTCTTACAAACAATTTTGAAGAGAACTTTCTAGTAATAATCAGTTAAAGCTGAATAATGGTCTGTAATTGATCCTCAACCTCTTTTCATAATTCACAAATAGAAAAACAATCAATTCAATTAATTTTTAGCATTGAAAACATAACATTTTAACTAAAAAAAAATTTGAAGTATGCCTTGCAACTTTCTTGGTCATTTTTAAGGCTCACTGGGTGGTTTTGATTTTTGTTTGTTGGTTGGTTACTCTGAGCCGGAGTTGAGCCCAGGCTGCCCGGATGGAAATCTTGCAAGTAACCAACTTAACCACCTGGACTATCAATAATAATCATCATCATAGTTATCTGGTACAGTATAGACTCAGGCAAAGTTGCAGCCCATCAACAACTTTAGAAACCATATAACCATTTAATTATGTCCGTGGTCACTGCAGATTAACATCACCCTGACCGATGGTGTCTTATTGATATTTTTTGCAATCTGAGGTTGAAAAATTGCCGGCACGGCTGGAAATTGAAACCACAACCATAGATCTCAGTTCTCAAATAGGTGCCAATGACCACTCAGCTACGGCAAAACCTATCCTCCACAAAAATTATCTTTTTTACTTTCAAATCTGTACTTTTCTAAATGCATAGATGATAATTATGAAATTATCAAATCAGTTAGTCTTTTAAAGTTATAAAACAAAATGAATAAAATGCCTTTTGTCATAAAGAGGGGCAAAATTTGAGGTGGGAATCCTTTGCAAAAACTTTGTTTTTTAGTTGAAAACTAAACCCAGTTACAACCTCCTTAAAACCCAAGACAGAACCTATCAGATGAAGAAAAAAAGGGTTGCTTGTTATTTCAGGCTTATATTATGAACATGTCTTGTTGTTTTACCAAAAACCACACCTCATTAGTTTTCCTAAATTTCAAATTATCAAAATTACTTTTTAGCACTTTCACAAAAGTCTGAGTGGCTTCAAATTTTATTTGTTGGGTGGAGACAGTATCTGCATAAATTTGAAACTTTTTTTCTGGAAATATTAAACATGCAGCATTTTCAAGCGTTCAATTTTCAAAAATTAATCTTATGTGAAAATCAGCTCCTTAAAAAAGACTGACATCTTTGTATATAATATCTTTGCTTTCAAGGAGACATTTTTACACGTGTTGAAATCTGATCTGAACACTTTTTACTGTCAATTTTTAAATTGTTTGGAGGACAAAAAATAAAGTGAAAAAGGGATGATTAGTTTACCTAGCCAGACCAATCAGTGGTTGAGCAATAGGATTTGGAAGCTGGCCTGAGAAATTGATTGAAAAGTTGCAGAATGCAAAAAGAAACTAATCATTACAGAGACTTTTTGAAAGAAAATCAAAAGAAAGAAGTTAAAAGTGAACACAAAAAATCTTTGAACATACAATTTCCTTCAATATCTCTAGTAAAACTAGAGTCTGAGGATGGGTAAATTGGATTGTTCAAACGACACATTAGCCTTTTAAAAATTCAAATTAACTGCGGAAATTTTCAATATTTTTTCACATCAGATGATTAAAGTAAATCATGTATGCAAAAAGTGCCAAAAAAATAATCCAAATAGCGAAGACAGTATGTCGGGAGGAGTTGAACCGAAGTTAGAAATCGCGATCAATGACAAGATGAGCAAAAATCCCAGTGTAGACCTTCCCAATCAAGAAATGAATCAATACTGAACTGTTTGTTGATAGTAACACGAGGCTAATATATACAAAAAGGTGATAAGGAAATGGATCCATAAAACATGGAACCTCTTAGAAGAGGGCAAAACTGAAACAGGGGGAAAAGAAAAGCGGGAATTAAAACAAGGGCAGCCTGTTTGGAATGACTTACAACTAAAAAGTGGAAAATATCGAAGTGCCAAAAATAGGGTATTTGAGCAAATACTACGATACAAATTTCAAAATGCATTTTTGAAGTGGTAAAAATTTATCAGTCTTTCAAATGGTTTTTGGTCATATCTGCTGGCGCTTCTTATTTCTGTCATACTTTACCTAGCAAACCATGAATGTTTGCTTCACACGAAATCAACTGATTTTCGTCTTTGAATGTAAATGTCCCACTTTTATTTAGTGGTGTGTGGGGTATACTTAGCAATAAACTGAGGTTTTTCAATGTCTTTGAATGGCTATTAGCAATCTTTCAAAAATGATGTAACTTGTTAAAAAAAAATTATCTTTCTGGAAAGAAATTCATTTAGGTTTTGTGTTTCTCTCTTTATCTTTCTTAGCAGCTATGATAAAAACATTTTGATTTTATTATAAAGATCTATTTTGAAGGTTAAGCCCTGAAAGACATTTGAATGTTTTTGATTGCATTTTTCTGAAATCCAATCGAGAAAATTTGTATCAAATTTAACAAGTTTTTTTTTGTGAAAAACACTAACATGAACATGAAAAACAAAAACACAATCTGGGAATCAATCTTGTTTTTGTGAACAGATCGATTTGATAAAGGAATATGCAAACATTGGTCGCTAACTTTTCAGTTGTTTACTTTCACAAAAATTACTTTTTACCTTCTTAAATATAAGCTGAAAGGAAAGAAAAATTTCTCATGCTAGCTGAAAGGGTAATTTTCAGAAAAACTGAACTATTTACTACTTTATATTGAAAATTTAAAGATTGCTTTTCATTGCTGTTGTCTTGAAAATCATTGCTTGATATCCTCACTAAGACTTTATGCCTTTGATGATTTTTTGTAGCCTGATCTGAGTGATATCTAATCCCATCCTCAGATCAAACCTGAGTCCATATTTTTTTAATTCTAACATTACACATTTTGAAATGGCAAATATTGAACTTCTTTTGCCTTCAGATATAGTCAGCAAATCGCAATTTTTATCATGAGTCCCTAAACCTCATTTAATATTTTTTTTGTGATGGTGATGATGATGATGAAAGCGCAGGTCCAACTTTGTAATTTCACTTCATTTTATTTGATGTGCAAAGCAAAGTCCTCTGTTACACTTGCTTGGACAAGCAAGTCACGCTTCAAGGAGTATTTAGGAAAATCAACAACATGAAACACCTGCAGACACCACGGAAATGTGATCATAAATTTGAAATCTTAGTGAAACAGGAAATGTTTCATTGATATGTAGTTATATTGTGCCAAAAAAAATAGTTTTTATTGTCAATAAATAACTGGACAAATCAAATTATGATCATCAATAAACCATTTTTATGTGTTACTTATTAGCATAGAAAGGGCATATTTTTTAATGAGGTTTATCAGTGCCAGGTCCAAGGCTGCCATGGCATCCCCACTTTATCCAGACTAGGGGGTATCATTGTGCAGCTACAGCAAAATCCTGCAATTGAAAACCTAAAATCACTTGCTTACCTTGATAGCTACGATAGACTTTGCTTGTTCATGAATCAGAGTTTGCAGAGGTTCAACCACCTTGGTGGTGTCTCTGACCCTTGGATGGTGATCCATCCGAGTGCAGGCAGTTGGCAATTTATTTCCAAGATTCTCACTATCAAGATCAAATCACAAATGTTGATACCAACCATTTTTGAAGAATTCTGTCCTAGAAAGTGACTGTTGGGAACAAGGAAACCCTGTTTTGTTGAACCTCAATCATTCTTCCCTAGAATAAAAAAAATTGTCTGCTGAGAAAAAACTTAATGCAAGATGGCGCCATGTGGAATACATTTTTCATCCATTACAGCCATCTAGCGGTTGAAATTGTATTAAAAAGAATGAAATTTATTTTTGTTTTTTATAAAATCATTTTTTATTTTAACAATTATTTATCAGTTGTACATGCAACCTTGACTTTTTTGTATGCTTTGCGAGTTAGTTTGGATTTCTCTGTGATCTGTATATTTCTTCTTAACATCAAACTCTTGTGTCTGTACCTTCAAGTGTTCAATGGATCTCTCACAAGTGGCAAGTATTGTCCTCTTGAAGGCCTAGCTCTTTCAAGGCCCTTTCTTTTCAACTTTTTTCAGGTGAGCTGCATTCTACCCTCCATAAAAAGAGTGATTCCCCTTTTTCAGCTCTTTCTGCTTTCCCACATCAATCAATGAATCATCCCACTTTAACACTTGACAAAACAAAATTTAGAAAAGCAAATCAAGCTAATTTATGTTTGTCTTTAAATCATTACCATGAGATTTTTGTACCCTTTGTCAATAAGTGAAATACATTTCTTTTACTGCCAAGTTTTACTGAGAATAAGTAATAATGCTTGACCTTATAGTGATATTAAATAAATTTTCTTACAGTATGTGGCATAAAGCCTATTTGAAAAATTTCAGTATAAAATAAAATAGTTTCAATTTACCAATTCTAAACCTTTAAAAAATCAGTAGTTTTAAACATCCTTGCAGCCCATGCTTCCTCCACTGAGAGATTTTTACCCTTGGCACAGAAATGGTACAATTTTCATCCTCAAATTTTCACTCTGAAAGATGATTCTGAGGATCCAAAAAGGGCTGGTCTATCAGGTAAACATAGTAAAAGATTTTTTTATTTCTATGCAACCCATTCATTCATACCCAAAGATATGTCTCAAACTATTTAAGTTTGAGTGCACAATTCGCGTATTGATACTGAACTAAAAAGGTTTAATGGGCTTTTTTTAATTTGAAACTGAAACACCTATATCCTTTTTCAACTGTAGTGTTCCAGTTGATCAATTTTGTTGGAAATTGTCCAATAAAATGATTTGACTGTCATTTAATACATTGATTGTTACTGGTTCTATTGAAAATAGAAATTCATAATAGCAAAAACATTTTCTTTTAATGATATAAAAACAATTTTCAGATGATTATTTCTTTATTTTGCTGTTATTTTAGTATCAAATAGATAATGTACTTATTCTTTTTGACATATTATTCGGTCCTTCATTTAAAAAAGTTTCAATTAAAAGTGGCCAGTTGAAGAGTTCAATGAGAAACTTCAAATCAAGTTATTTAGTTTGGTAATTGGGTCTGTTACCCTTGAGATCTTGACCATTTTTTGCCAAGAATTCTGGATTTACTGATTGATTGGTTAATAAAATTCAAAACCAAGATGTTATAAAGAAGTTTGAGGGATTTTTTTTGTATTTCTTCAAAACCAAAATTGTGTCCTCAATGTTAAGCTGCAGAAGCAACCACTCAATAAATAAATAAAAGAATTCTGCTTTTGGAGGGACTCTTGCTGCTCTGTGCCAAAACATGTAAAAAAAATGCCCAATTTATTATGGTACTTAATACTGTCAAGTGTCTACTATAGTCCTCAGTTAATTCAGTAAATCTGGAACTAATGGGGATAAAAAAGGGTGTAGCATCCTGCCAATTTTTCTTACTCCTTACAATTTAGGTCTGACTGACCTAAAAGCTAGATTTGGAGTTATGGCAGAGGCATAACAAGTTTCAACCATTTAATCTATTTTTAAATATCTTTTTATATGGTCCAATACTTCTGATTTTTCATTTTTCTATCGGAAACAAGGCTAGGTTTTTTCATCAGAACAGAACTGACTTCAAGGGCCAGGTTGAGTTTAAGTTTACAATGTTTCAACAATAAAGAAGTGAGTATGGGCTTTCATTTTTTCTATCTTTTGTTTTCAAATCATCAATCCTTAAAGCTCAGAAGATATGTATTGAAATTAATGTCTATATAACGTACTTGGACAAACTTTTTTAAGCTGAATTAGTCAAAGGCCTTGCTTTACTGATCAGGGCATCAAGCTGAATGAAAATATTGTCTATCAACCCTGAGTAAATTTGAGGTAAGGCATTTTAAGTTATGTAAGATTGACCTTTTCAACTTACTCTTCATCTTCTTATATACTGATGATAAATAAGGAGACAGATATTCTTTTTTTTAAGAAATATTTTATTTTGTGCGTTTTCAGTTTCTCAAAGTTGAAAATCATTCAACAGTTAAGCCTTTTACAACATTACTTTGCCAGAATTTGTGTTTGAATGTAACTGAAAAAAAGAGTTCCTTCATGCATGACAGTAATTAGTTGTCAGTGCATAAGCTTTGGCTTTGAACCATATTAAGCTATATCAATATCTTTTATTCAAAAAATTAAGTTTTTTGAGAGGCTCATTGAATGAAAAAATTAAACTTACAGTTGAGATTTTTGATGAGAAGCATTTCAAAAAGCTATGTGAAACTTTTGCAACCATGAACTTATTCAAAAGCTTTGTCTCACCAAATAAGATAATATATACTGAAAAAACTTATTTTTCAAAAAAAAAATTAACCAGCTAGGTCTTTGATAGATTGGCTGAATAGCGCTTTTAGGTTTGTAGTCAATATTTTTGATATGTGTAATCAATACTTTTGATATGCAAATATTCAATAATTTTTTTTGATACGATAAAAGTAATAATTTCAGGCGAAGCAGCAATTTCAGTACCCTGTATTTGACTATTCAAGTAAATTTATATTTAACCTGGAAAATCACAAAAGAGTTAAATTAAATTTAGATAGAAGATGAACACCTGGAAAATAATGAAAGAGTTGACATCTTTGAGGTGGTCTTTCAACATGAAAAATGTTAAAAGAGCGGACAGCTGCGGGCAATAAAACTTGGTTGCACTCCTTCTTGAAAATGCAAAAAA
>Ga0194133_10003840_pt1 | contig 20874 bp, 26 predicted proteins | sample TA2KigOf40mmetaG_FD_155448 | JGI IMG/M metagenome (GOLD analysis project Ga0194133, IMG submission 155448) | Freshwater microbial communities from Lake Tanganyika, Tanzania - TA2015055 Kigoma Offshore 40m | ecosystem: Environmental > Aquatic > Freshwater > Lake | place: Tanzania: Lake...
CCAACTTTTCTTGGTTTCTTAAAATCAAGTGGTGGAGCCTCAAAAAGGACCCTCTAAGGTTTATTACTTCCTTTAAAGAGTAATTGGTGCGGATGGGGTAACTCCCGCCTAGTTTCTTGCTTCTAGTTAAAGAGCAAGTGGCGAGCCTGAATTACCAAAGGTGGGTTGCATAAACCCACCTTTTTTAGTATAATTAAAAATAAAAAAAACAATAAATGATTTCGTTTAACAATCTTGGTAATCTTGGAAGACTCGCTAATCAGATGTTTCAGTATGCCTCCTTAAAAGGTATTGCTAAAAATTGTGGTTATGATTTTTGTATTCCACCTAAAGAATTTTTTGGTAAGAATGATTTAAATGTTAAAAGATCCGATGTTGCATTATGCGATTGTTTCAATCTTTCTGCCGTAAAAAAAGAGATTGTTATTAATCCTGTAGTTCAAGAAAGTGGATTTCATTTTGATGAAAATATATTTAATAACTGTTCAGATGGTGTAGATTTATTGGGATATTTTCAAAGTGAAAAATATTTTAAACATATTGAAGATGAAATTAGGAAAGATTTTACCTTTAAAGATGATTTGTTACAAATTTGCAGTTCTTTTATAAAACAAAATTTTCTTTGTAGTGATGTAATATCATTACATATAAGAAGAGGAGACTATGTTTCTAATCCAAATCACCCTGTTCAAACTTTGGAGTATTATAGGGACGCACTAAGTAGAATGCCAGACTTACCTGTGATTGTTTTTTCTGATGATTCTGACTGGTGTAATCAACAGGAATTATTTTCTTCTGACCGATTTGCTATTTCAAAAGGAAATTCTACAGACGCAGATTTATGTTTAATGTCGTTGTGTAAATATCACATTATTGCAAACAGTTCTTTTAGTTGGTGGGGAGCGTGGTTAGCAAATAGCGAAAAAGTGATTGCTCCTGAAAATTGGTTTGGTGGAGATTGCTCTAAAAATAATACAAAAGATTTATATCTATCACATTGGAAAACTATTTGAGAAGTATAACTATGGATTTTACTTTTGGTATTATTACTAATGGCACAGAGGATACTAGAATTAATCAAATTATTGATAGTATTGAGAAGCAGAATATACCCAACTATGAGATTATAATTGTTGGTAACTCTAAAATTGTTAGAGATAAAACGCAAGTAATTGAGTTTGACGAAACTATACTGCCAGGATGGATTACAAAAAAGAAGAATATTATTACAGAATTTTCTCAATATGAAAATATAGTTTATTTGCATGATTACATCGAACTCGGTGATAACTGGTACAAAGGATTTTTGAAATTTGGTGATAATTTTGATGTTTGTATGAATGTAATCACTAATTGTGATGGTACACGATATCGTGACTGGTTTATTTGTATATGGGATAATCCAATTATAATGGACATTGCTGGACCTGAGAGAAAATGTTTAATTCCATATGATGAAAACAGATTTAAAAAGCATATGAAATTCTCAGGAGCATACTGGGTAGCAAAAAAGAAAGTTATGATTAAAGTTCCACTCGATGAGAGATTGGGGTGGAATGATCCAAAGGGCGGTGAAGATTATGTTTGGTCCAAAGAGATTAGGGAAAAATATGAGTTTAGTATGAATTCTTACTCTGAAGTCAAATTGATCAAATCTGGTAAGGATAGAGTTTATGGAATTGCAGATGAGGAAACGATCAAAAGATATGAAGAGGCGCTGTTATGAGCAATAGAAGTGTAATCTACTTTCATATAGCAGCAGTCGGGAGGTATCAAAAAATATTTGATGAAATATATTCTCAAATTAAACAGTCTAAGTTAATTGATCGTATTGATTTTATAAATCTTTGTATAGTTGGAGATCATAATTTAGTTTATGAACACCACGAAAAAATTAAAATTCATGAAGATTCGTGTGTGGAAACTGGAGAATTTTTTACTCTGAACTTAATTAAAAAGTTTTCTGAGGGAATAGAAGAAGAATATAATGTCTTATACATTCACACAAAAGGCGTAACAACTCCAGATAATATCTGTATTGATGAATGGCGACAATATATGACATATTTTAATGTTAATCAATATCAAGAGTGCTTTGATTCTCTTGAAGAATATGATTCTTGTGGTGTTGATTTAGTTACTGAACCGGCGGTTCATTATTCTGGAAATTTTTGGTGGGCAAAGTCTTCTTATATTAAAAAATTACCGACTATTGATGAAATCAAATTTCCAAAAACACCTCCTATACTTTCTGTACGACATAACTGCGAATTTTGGATTGGTATGGGGGATGGATATTTGACGAGTCTTTGGAATTCCAATATAAATGTTTATGAAAGACATCTTCATAGATATCCATTATCAATGTATTCTAGTTAAAAATTATCATGACATCAAAAACTCCACTATTAATTTATACACATTCTGATTGTGCATTTATCTGGCCCGCTCTCATTGGCCAAGTTCAAAAATATGTAAAAGACGTAGAAGTCCACTTTGGATACAATGATACATTGGTAGATATAACTCCTTATAATATTCCTAAAGATTGGATTCTTCATACTTATAATGATGAGTTGATATGGACTTCAAAAGTTAACCAACTTTTAAAACAATTTAATAGTAAGTATGTTCTTTTTATTCATGAAGATTGGTTACCAACAAATTATGTGTATGGTGAAGTTATAGATGATATGACTTCTTTTATGGATCAAGTTGCGTGTGGTTTTCTTTTGAGCTATGTTAATACTGATAATGCCAGGGTTAGTAGCAATAGACTTTTCGATCCAAACGCTGCTGAAGAACTAGGGATTAAAAGTAAATATGACGGATTTTATTTTTATAAGGAAGACAGTCATATTTTTCAACCAGCTTTATGGAATAAATTTGTCTTTGAAGAGTTTACTGATAAACTCAAGAAAAGAAAAAATCAGAACGAAGATCAGGACTGTCTCGCATTTATGCGAGGTAAGAATACTTATAGTATTCAGGGTGAAAAGAATATTGCAACTAAGAGGACTACAACATCATTATTTTTTCCACATATGCACGCCTTGTCTGAAGGACTATGGAACTTTGGAAAATATTCCACTCTTAAGCAATTACTAGATGAGTATGAAATAGACACTGATAGTAGGGGCATACATACATGGTGGGAGTTAAATTGGGAGTAGAGATCAGTTTAATTTTTTAAAATTGTAAAATTGAATTCGTAACAAAATGATTAGCATTAACTATCTTGCACATGATCGTTCTAATAGTTTTTGGAACATTACAAAGCATTTCTTAAATCTAATTAAAGAAGAAAATAAATCGAAAATTAGAGTTAATATTCTTTCCACTCATACTACAGATTTTGAGAGACTTAATGGCATAGAGACAAATATAGTTTTATTCAATTCAGGATATAATTATATGCCAAAAGTAGAATATGCACTATCTCAAGATACAAAGTATTCTGTAAAACTTGACGAGGATTGTTTTATCGGAAACCATGTATGGGATTATATGATTGAGAATGTTGATCTGTTAGATTCCGATGATAACTTTATTTTGGCTCCACTACTTTCTAACAATATTCCTCTGGTAGATCAATTTATTGAATCTTTTGTTACTGATGAAACCGTAAAGGGGCAGATTTATTCTAACTTCTTAAGAAGAAATATGCCAAATGGTCTTTGGGGTGTGGACTATTCTCCACTAAATGCTCACACGCTTCAGGCAAGTTCATGGAATTCATCTGCTTTTTATGAAGGTGTTAGTAAAATTGATCACTATTATAAAGGTATTCATCCTATTCGTATCTGTGCAGAAGCTCAAATAATATTAAATGATTATATTATGGATAATTTCCATAAGATAACTGACAAGCAAGATTATTCTATCGAAGAATTTTCTTGCCCATATTACACAAACAGTGTCTTTTTGATCAAGACCGAGGATTGGAAGAGAGTTGTTTTAACACCAGGTTCTGATGGATTTGATGAAGTGCCGTTTAATAATTTTAAAAATGCTTTCAATAAAAAAACTTTTTATGTTAAAAATGGATTCTCAATTCATTTGACTTATAATACTATCCATAATTCTAGTCATAATGTGTGGGGTATTGGTATGACGAATGGACTTGATTATGAAACTAATCTACTAAGACAAATTTATAGTAAACTAGGATGTTGATAACTATGAAATATAAAGAGAACTTAATCAAATACTTTAAAGTATTTTCTAATAAAGATATTGATACACTTTCAGAAATGTTTTCGGATAATGTACAATTGAAAGATTGGAATATTTTTGCCAGTGGAAAAGAAGAAGTAGTCACCGCTAACAAAGGCATTTTTGATAGTGTTAATAGCATCAAAGTAACGCCAGTCAATTTTTACTCAAATTCTGACACTTCTTATTGCGTTCATATTTCAATACTTATCAATGGTGAAGAAGAATTAAATGTAATTGATGTTATTGAATTCGATAATACTGGATTAATTCAATCTGTTTCTGCTTTCATATTGGGTGATTAAAATGGAATTATGTGTTAAACCTTGGGGTTCTTATACTAATCTATTAGATGAAGAGTATACAAAAGTCAAAAAGATTGTAGTAAATCCTGGAGAAGCACCTAGTTATCAGTATCACTTTAAAAGAAGTGAGATATGGGTGATTGTAAAAGGAACAGCACAAGTTAAACTTGATGATGAAGTTCACTATTACAGAGTTGGTGATGTTATCTTTATTCCAAAAGAATCAAAGCACCAGGTTAAAAATACTGGAGAGAATGATCTTGTTTTTGTAGAGGTTCAACTTGGTGAATACTTTGGTGAAGATGATATTGTAAGATTGGAAGATAAATATGGCAGAGTATAAGATTCTTTTAACAACAAGTGGACTTGGTTCTAGACTCGGAAATCTAACTAAGTTCACAAATAAGGGTTTGGTGAGAGTTGGTGATAAGGCAGTTATCTCTCATATCATTGAAACCTATCCAAAGGATGTTGAGTTTATTGTAACTCTTGGGCATTATGGATCTCATGTTAAGCAATATCTAACTCTTGCACACTCAGATCGTAATATCACTTTTGTTGAAGTTGACAACTATATGGGTGAGGGTAGTAGTTTGCTTTATTCTATTTCATTGTGTGAAGAATATTTGCAGTGTCCATTTGTCTTCCACGCTTGTGATACATTACTTCCAAAAGACTACATTTCCTGCATTGATTTCTCTACAAATTGGACAATAGGTGGAGTCGGAGATAATAGTCAATCATATAGAACGATTAACTGCGTCAATGGAAAGATCTCATCCATCAACGAAAAGGGTGAGCAAAATTTTGACTATGTGTATGTTGGCGTTTCTGGTGTAAAACAGTATGATATATTTTGGAATATTTGTAAAGAAACTCTTAAAACAGTAAGCACCAGTGATTTGAGTGACTGTCATATTATTCGTAAAATGAATGATTTCTCTGTTGTTGAAGTTGATGATTGGTATGACATTGGAAATATTGACGCACTCAAAAGAACCAGATCAAAGATAAGGGGAACAGTTAATGTTCTTGATAAAGAAGATGAAAATATTTTTATTTTTGATAACTTTGTGATTAAGTTTTTTCATAATAAAAAAATTTGTTATGATAGAATATTGAGAACTAATAGTCTGAAAGGTCTAGTTCCAAAATTGTTAGATAGTGCAGAAAACTTTTATAAGTATGAATATGTCAAGGCGGACTTGTTGTCTAATGTTATAGACAGAAATAAGTTTACTAAATTATTGGAGTGGGCAAGTATTAATCTCTGGACTGCAAAGCAGCAAAAAAATTTCCATAGTGATGCACTTTCTTTTTACAGAGATAAAACTTTATTAAGAGTTGATAAATTTTTAGATAAGTATAACCTAACAGATAGTATTGATCATATTAATGGAGTTGAAGTTCCTAAAATCAAAGATCTTATTTCTAGGATAAACTTTGATAATATCATTGGATCTTATGCAACTGGATTTCATGGTGATTTCATCTTAGATAATATTTTAATCTCAGATTCATTTACGTTAATTGATTGGAGACAAGATTTTAATGGTATAATTGAATCTGGAGATATGAATTATGATTTGGCAAAATTAAATCATAATCTAGTTCTTAATCATGAAATATTGCATAATAATCATTATAAGATAGATTTTTCAAAGCAAATAACTTGTGATGTATATGTCAAAAAATCTTTAATTGATTGTAAAAATATTCTCAAACATTTTTGTGAAGAAAAAAATATAAATTTTAAATCTATTGAGATTCTTACATCTTTAATATGGTTGAATATGTCACCTCTTCATGAGCATCCTCTTGATATGTTTTTATATTATTTTGGAAAATACAATTTACACATTAATCTAGGAGATTTTTAAATGGAAAATACTGTTTTAGAGCAAGAAGAAAGTGGAGCATCTATTTGGCAAAAACAACTTTTACTTGCTCAGTTTTCTCATGTTGCTTCAATAGTAAGCCCAGAATATAAGCATGTTCTTGAATTCGGTGTTCATGAAGGTCGAACAATTAAAATTATGAGAGAGAAACTTGGCGACTCATATAAATTTTTTGGATTTGATTCTTTTATGGGTCTTCCTGAAGATTGGGAGGGAACGGATCTTCGCAAGGGTCACTTTAGCACAGAAGGAGTTACTCCCAATATTGATGGAGTAGAAATATTTGCTGGTTGGTTTGAAGATACCATCCCCAAATACTTAGAAGTCGCAGACACTATCGGTCTTCTTCACATTGACTGTGATTTATATTCATCGACTAAAACAGTTTTTAAATATTTGTACGAATACATTAAAAAGGGAACAATTATTGTTTTTGATGAGTGGATTTATAATTACAATGAAAGTTGTTCGGATCATGAGCAGAAAGCTTTTTACGAGTATGTTGATGACCATAATATAAAATTTAAATTTGTAGATTTTCAAAATCATCCTGAAAGAAAAATTATTAAAATCCTATGAGGTTTCCAAAATATTACATAGGACCAATGAGTAAAAATGTTATTGATTGTGTGATCGAACACGGTCATAAACATTCTATTGGACTTATACCATCAAGAAGGCAAGTTGATTATTGCGGTGGATATGTGAATAATTGGAATACTAAACAGTTTAATGAATATTTAAATGGTAAAAAAATATTATTGTGTAGAGATCATGGTGGTCCAAAACAAGGACTTAAATCTGACGATGGATTAGATTCTTTTTCTGATGACTGTTTAAATTTGGATTTAATACATATTGATCCATTTAAAGATTGTTCTTCCATTTATGAAGCAGCAGAGAGAACAATTTTTTATCTTAAGTTTTGTTTTTCAAAAAACTCAAAATTATTTTATGAAGTTGGAACAGAGGAAGCAATTTTTAAATATGAACCAGATCATTTAAATTGGTTTCTTTCTTTATTGAGAATATCTTTGACCGATGAAGAATTTGCTCAAATTAAATATGCAGTGGTTCAGTCAGGGACTAGTTTAGATTTGCCAACTAGAACAAACACTGGAAATTTTAATAATAAAAGGTTAGAAAATTTTATCAAAGTTGTAAAAGATTTTGGGGTAATGAGTAAAGAGCACAATGGAGATTACCTTACTGATTCTTTTGATATTGAAATGAGATTTGAAACTGGACTTGATGCGATTAATATTGCACCAGAGTATGGGCAAATTGAATCTGAGTATTATTTGGAGGAATGCAAAAAAGACAAAATACTGTTTGAACAACTGTATCAAATATGCTATAATTCAGGTAAGTGGAAAAAATGGATTTTAGACATTGATAGAATTTCAAAAGATCAATTGATATTAACCTGCTGTCATTATATTCTATCCGATACTAATTTCAATGACAGGATAAAATCTTATTTTCCCATGGCAGATAAGATAATACAGAAAAGAATTAAATCTAAACTTGGATTATTAAATGAGCAAACTAAAAACTATTGCATTTGATCTTGACGATGTAATTTGCTCTCGTCCTAATGGATATGAATATCTAGGTCCAAACAAGTATGACTATTGTGAACCAGACCAAAGTATTATTGATCTGGTTAATTCTTTATATGAGGGGGGCAATAAAATAGTCATATATACTGCAAGAGGAATGTCTCAATATAAAGGAAACGTAGCACTAATTTATAGTGAGTTGTATTCCAAAACAATTCATCAATTAAATGCTTGGGGTCTAAAATATAACCAACTCATAATGGGTAAAATTCATTATGATCTTTTTATTGATGATAAAGCATTAAATTCTTCTGATATTACATACGATAAAATTACAAAGTTCATTGAATAAAATGTCTACAAAAAACAAAGTTGCTTTTATTATTCCTGTTTATCCACCTCATTACGGATATTTAAATTTTCTTAATGACCTTCCAGATGATTTAGATTTTGATATTTACTTCATTTTATCTTATAGAGAAGATTTTGATATTTTAAAATCTCATAATTTAAATCCAGTATATGAAACTATTTTACTAGACGAAGAATTGAATCATAGTTTTATTTCTAGCATGATTGATTCTAGAGTGATAATTATGTTTAAAAAACTGTACGCAATAAATCTTCTAAAGGATCAATATGAGTATATTGCGGCAGTTGATTCTGAAACTGAGTTTATATCTGTAAATAATGTATATGAAAAATTTAAACAATTCTGTGATAATAAAAAAATATATGGATCCTCTGTAAATGGTTCCAGAGGTAGAGGATTAAAAGAAATTATAGAATATTCTGCATTATTTTTTGAAGATAATATTGAGGAATTGAAAAGTAAGACATGTGGGTTAACACACTATTTTTGGTTTTCTGATATTCCAATCTATGATACTAAAATTGCTTCAGAATTTCTTGAATTTATAGATTTTAAAAATTATGAAAAATTTGTAAATAGAGTTTGCTGGTGGGTTTTTGATTACATATCATACGTCTATTACTGTATTCTTTACAAAGATTATCAATTAGTAGATCTAAGAGACCATGGCATTAATAGAAATTGGAGCATGGAATCCATGCCAATTGAAACTTATTTTGAGGTAATTAAAAAATTATCATATAAAACAATGTGGTTAATACACGATGCTTATCATGATAATAAGCATCTAATAGAAAAAGATGATATACTTATGACATATCATAGAAATGATGGGAGAACTCATCTTATGGATGATTGATAGTACTATGAATAAGTTAGTAATTTTTGACCTTGATGGGGTTTTAATAGATAGCAGAGAAATGCATTATGAAGCACTCAATCGCGCCCTTAGAAATGTTTCTTGGGATTATGTAATCAGTAGGGAGGAGCACTTAAGTTCATATGATGGTCTTCCTACATCTAGAAAACTTGCGATGCTTACTGAGAAGAAAGATCTTCCAGTTGAAAAGCATCAGCAAATTTGGGAAGATAAGCAAAAAGCAACTCTTGAAATCTTTTCTCATCTAGAGCATGATTATGAGTTGATGCATTATTTTCAGCAACTAAAGCACAAAGATTATCAAGTTGCTGTAGCAAGTAATAGTATTCGCAACACAGTCAAATTAGTCTTACTTAAATTAGGAGTATTGGAGTTTGTTGATTACTATGTTAGTAATGAAGATGTAGTTAAAAACAAACCTTTTCCTGAAATGTATTGGAAGTGTATGACCGCATGTAATGCACTTCCAAAAAATACCATAATCTTTGAGGATAGTCATATTGGTAGACAGGGCGCTCTTGATAGTGGAGCACACTTAATTGCGATTGAAAATAGAAATGATCTTGATCAAGAAAAAATCAATAAAGTTTTTAAAATTTTCTCAACAAAAAGAACTACAAATATTCCTTGGAAATCAGATAAAATGAATGTCCTTATTCCTATGGCTGGAGCAGGTACTCGTTTTGCAAACGCAGGGTATACCTTTCCTAAACCATTGATTGAAGTTGATGGTAAACCGATGATTCAAGTTGTAGTGGAGAACTTGAATATTCAAGCAAATTACACTTTCATTGTTCAGAAAGAACACTATGAAAAGTATAATCTACAATACCTTTTAAATTTGATTGCTCCAAATTGTAACATCGTTCAAGTTGATGGTTTAACTGAAGGTGCTGCTTGTACCACTCTACTTGCAAAAGAGTTTATTAATAATGATGCTCCTCTTGTGATGGCCAACTCCGACCAATTTGTTGAATGGAATAGTAATGAATGTTTATACGCATTCAACGCTGATGGTATTGATGGTGGCATTGTGAGTTTTAAAGCAACTCACCCTAAGTGGTCTTATGCAAAGATAGGAGAGGATGGATTTGTTTCTGAAGTTGCAGAGAAAAAACCAATTAGTGACAATGCAACTGTTGGTATCTACTTCTGGAAAAAAGGATCTGATTACGTGAAGTATGCAGAACAGATGATAGAAAAAAATATTAGGACAAATAACGAGTTCTATGTTTGTCCCGTATTTAATGAAGCAATTCAAGATGGGAAAAAGATTCGCATTAAAGATATTGAAAGAATGTGGGGAATTGGAACTCCCGAAGATCTTAATTATTTCTTGGAGCATTATAAAGGATGAAACTCATAGCACATAGGGGTAATATCAATGGTCCCATTTTTTCTAATGAAAATAATCCGCAATATATTGACTCTACAATCAAATTAGGTTATGATGTTGAAATTGATCTTCGCTCAAAGGAACATAAATTTTATTTGGGTCATGATGAACCACAGTATCATGTTCCCATGACTTGGTTAGTTTCTAATCGAAATAAACTTTGGATACACTGTAAAGATTTGGATTCGCTAACCATTCTCTCCAATACTTCTGTAGATTTTAATTATTTTTGGCATCAAGATGATGATTTTACTTTGACAAGTCAAAACTATATTTGGACTTATCCTGGTAAATCATTCAATTCTAAATCTATTGTGGTAATGCCAGAATGGAATATTGCTCTTGAGCAATTTGTAGATATTTTAAACTATAAATGCTTTGGAATCTGTAGTGATTATGTAGAAAAATTAAAGTAAAGGTATTTTATGAATATTGAAACCGTAAAAAAGTTTTGGGATGATCGCCCTTGTAATCTTAGACATTCTAAAAAAAAAGTAGGAACAAGGGAATATTTTGATGAGGTTGAAAAGAAAAGATATATAGCAGAACCTCATATCTTAGAGTTTGTTGATTTCAAATCTTGGAATGGTAAAAAAGTTTTGGAAATTGGATGTGGAATGGCAACGGACGGAATTAACTTTGCCAGAAACGGTGCAGATTATTGTGGGACAGATTTGTCTGAAAAATCTCTTGAACTTGCCAAAAAAAGATTTGAGGTGTATAATGAAAGGGGAAAGTTTTATAGTGGCAATTCTGAAGAACTTTCTTCTTTTGTGCCGATAGAAATATATGATCTACTGTATTCTTTCGGTGTCATTCATCACAGTCCATGTCCAGAAAAGATTATTACAGAAATTAAAAAGTATATGAATGGGAATAGTATTCTCAAGATTATGTTGTATGCAAAAGACTCCTGGAAAAACTATATGATTGATGCTGGTTTTGATCAACCAGAAGCACAATATGGTTGTCCAATAGCGAATACATACACAAAAGAAGAAGTTTCAAATCTTTTAACTGGGTTTGATATCGTTTCTATAGAACAGAATCATATCTTCCCATATCAAATTGAATCATACAAAAATGGTAAGTTTGAAAAACAACCCTGGTTTGAAGTAATGCCCGATAAAATTTTTAACGTTTTAAAGAAAAAACTTGGATGGCACTTATTAATCACGGCAAAATTACAGGAGACCTGATATGACTAGAAAATTATCGACAAAAGTTTCCATGATTGGTGTTGGAAAACTTGGACAGGCATGTGCCGAAGTCATGGCAGAAACATATTCCTTGGTTGGATATGATATTTCTCCCAGAAATCCAAGAAACTTTAATATGGTTGGGACTGTTAAGGAGGCGGTAGAATTTGGAGATATCATTTTTATCGCTGCACCAACTCCACATGATCCAAAGTATGATGGTCGTAAACCAACACATCATCTACCAAATAAAGATTTTGATTATACCATTGTTAAAGAAATTTTAACCGATGTAAATCAGTATTCTAATAAGTCCAAACTTGTTGTTTTAATTTCTACTGTTTTACCTGGAACAACTAGGAGAGAACTAGAACCACTAATTACTAACGCTCGTTTTATCTACAATCCATATTTGATTGCCATGGGAACGGTAGGTTGGGATTTTTCTAATCCAGAGATGGTAATGATTGGCACAGAGGACGGATCTGAAACTGGAGATGCGAAAGAACTTATTCAATTTTATCGTCCTATGATGAACAACGATCCTCGTTATGTTGTTGGAACTTGGGATGAATGTGAGTGTATTAAGATCTTTTATAACACATTTATTTCTGCAAAATTGAGCTTAGTAAATATGATTCAGGATGTTGCCGAACGTCAGGGTAATATTAATGTTGATGTTGTAACTGATGCACTTAAGAATTCCAATCAGAGAATCATGGGTCCTCGTTACATGAAGGCGGGTATGGGAGATGGTGGAGCCTGTCACCCTAGAGACAATATTGCTCTTCGTTGGATGTCTGAGAATCTTGGTCTTGGTTATGATCTTTTTGATGCAATCATGGAGGCAAGAGAAATTCAAGCAAAAAATCTTGCTGCAAAATTATTAGAACCTAAGTTACCTGTAGTTATTATTGGTAAGGCATATAAACCACATGTTCATTATGAAGATGGTTCCTATAGTATCCTCGTAGGAAATTATGTAGAAGAACTTGGTGGAACTGTGTATTATGATGATGAATACACTGGAGATAAACCACCTGTAAATCTTGGAGCGGCATCATATCTTTTAGGACACGATCCAGATACAACATTTTTGGGATGTTTAGACCCTGACCCAGATAAGCAGGAAAATTCTATTTTTCCAGAGGGATCTGTCATTGTTGATCCTTGGAGAAAGTGTCCTGATATTGTAGGATGCACTGTTATTCATTATGGAAATACTCGTTTCGTAAAGTAAAATGTCTATAACTTTAACTACTGGTTCAGATGGATTTTTATTTGGTCCTGCCAATGCACTTGGGATAGGAGCTGTGTGTCAACAACATTTGCTTTTATTTTGTATAGCAAAAGATTTGAATGTTGATATTTCAATATCTCCATATAAAAATATAATTGGATACTCTAGTTTTGGGTATTCTGCAGAGGAATGGGATAAATCATTTACTGACTTTTTTAAGTTTCCTTTTGTTGATGATTTTGATGAACAAATGGATTTTAGTGGATCTTATGAAGATTTAAAAAATGGATTACTTTCAATGAAAGATAGTGATAAAAAAATTTTGGTAGATCTTTCAGTTGAGACTGTCAGAAATATTGGCCAATCAAATTTGGATAGATTTTTTGAATGTAGATATTTACAAGATATTAAAGATAATTTGTCTGTAGAAAATTCATATTTTTCAAAAAAAGATATTAATATTTCTTTTCATATAAGATCTGCAAATTCTGGGGATATTGCATCAGAAATATCAAATTCAAATAGAGAAATTGTAGATGTATTTAATAATTTTCATAGGTACAAAAATATAATTTCTTTTATAAAGAATAATTATCCAACTCAAAAGATAAAAGTTCATGTTCATTCGCAAGGATCTGAAGAAAATTTTGTTAAATTTCTTAGTTTAAATAGTGATGATTTGGAAATTGTCTTGCATTTAAATGAACATCCAATAAATGACATTTATCATATGTCTAATGCTGATCATTTGATCATGGCAAATAGTTCATATAGTTGGATAGGACATTTGTTGAATTATAATATTTCTTATGTAAGAGATAATTTTTGGCACACCGTTTATCCAAATGCGGTAAAAATAGATTATAATTACAATATAATTTAAAAAATTAAACAAATGAATAGAATAAGTGATTACTCTAAATTAGAAACTAACATCATTAATTGGCTTAGATCATATGCTAGTCAATATGATATTAAAGCGTTTGTTATTGGAGTTTCTGGTGGAATTGACTCTGCAGTTTCCTCTACGCTTTCTGCAAAGACTGGTCTTGCGACTTATGTATTAGGTATGCCTATTCATCAAAATAGTGAACAAGAAATACTTTCTGATGAACATCTAACTTGGTTACAAACAAACTTTTCAAATGTAATTGCCAATAAGTTTGATCTATCAAAAGTTTTTAATACATTTGAATTCACTATGAGAGATTTTGGTAAGGATAAACTTGCACTTGCTAACAGTCGATCACGCCTTCGTATGATAACTTTATATCAAGTTGCTACAACCGTTGGTGGTATTGTAGTTGGAACTGGCAATAAAGTGGAAGATTACGGAGTAGGATTTTACACAAAATACGGTGATGGTGGAGTTGATATTGCTCCCATTGCTGATTTGTATAAAACAGAGGTATGGGAACTTGGAAAACACCTTGGTATAGATGAACGAATTATTAATGCTGCCCCTACAGATGGTCTTTGGGATGATGGAAGAACTGATGAAGATCAAATTGGAACTTCTTACGAAATGCTTGAGTGGGTAATGGAGCAAGGTCTTACTGAGGATCCAATGTTCTTAGATGCTGAACAAACTGTTGCCATAAATGTGTATCAAAAATTTAATAGGCAAAATCAACATAAAATGCTACCTATCCCAACGTTTAAATTAGTATAATGATGGAAAATATGAAAGATAATAAGACTAAAGTTTTAGACTTTGTAAATAATAAATGGAATGGATCTTGGGAAGAACTAGAAAAGTTCTCAGCTTTGTATCAAGGGAAAGGTTGGGGTGGAACCATAGAAGATGAAATTGACTGTTGTCTATCTTTGTTGGGTAGTGATCCAAAATTAATTATTGATATTGGATCTAATATTGGACTTTATACTCAAGTATTGTTATCAAAGTTTCCAAAATCAACTTATTTTTTATTTGAACCATCTAAAAGTAATGTACAAATTTTATCTGATAAGTTTTATTCCTTTGATAGTGTATATTGTAGCTCATATGCTTTATCAGATGAAACTACATCAAAAACTTTATATTCGGATAAAGAGGGATCTGGATTAGCATCATTATCTAAAAGAAGATTAGATCATTTCAATATTTACATGGATGTTGCTGAAACTGTTGATACAATAAGATTTGATGAGTTTTTAGAATGTGATGATATTCCTGACATTCCAGAGATCATAGATTATGTTAAAATGGATGTTGAGGGGCACGAACTTTTTGTTTTGAAAGGATTTGGATCTATAATTAATAAAGTTAAGTTAATTCAATTTGAATTTGGCGGATGTAATATAGATACAAGAACTTATTTTCAAGACTTTTGGTATTTTTTCAAAGAGAATAATTTTTCAATTTATATCATAACACCTCATGATGGTCCTAAGATAGTTAATAATTATCAAGAAGCACATGAATTTTTTACAACAACAAATTATATTGCACTGAATAATAAACTTTTAAATAAATGAAAATCTGCATTCTTACTATAGCAACAAACAAATATATTCAGTTTGTTGAAAGACTTCTTGATAATATTGAAGAGAACTTTTTGAATGGGCACGAGATTGAATGTCTTTTATTTACCGATCACGAAGTAGAAGCATCTGATAATGTTAGGGTGTGTCAGATTGATCACGAACCTTGGCCAATGCCCACGCTAAAAAGATACAACTATTTTGTAAAAGAGAAAGAGTTTATTTCTCGGTTTGACTATTGTTTCTATTTTGATGTTGATATGGGTTTGGTGGATAAAGTGGGTGATGAAGTTCTGAGTGATCTTGTTGCCACGATGCATCCTTATCAATCTTTCTACCCAAAGGAACAAAGATCTTATGATAGAAATCCTAAATCACTTGCATATGTTCCTGTGGGTGAAGAACCAGAGAACTATTATGCTGGTGGTTTTAATGGTGGATCGACCAGGAGATTTCTTGAAATGGCAGAGGTTCTTGCAGACCGTGTGACAAAAGATCTTGAGAGCGGTGTTATTGCCCTCTGGCACGATGAGTCGCAGATGAACCGTTACTTGATTGATAATCCACCAACGCTTAGTCTGACGCCTTCCTACTGCTTTGCTGAGGAGCAGATGAATAATTCAGATTATCCATATGAACCCAAAATCATTGCCCTAAAGAAAAATCATGATGAACTTAGATCTTAGAGAAATACCTTTTTACTACGTCAATCTTGAAGATGCGGTAGAAAGAAAAGAAAATATAGAATTAACTTTAAAGAAACTAGGAATTAAAAGTATTAATAGAATCAACGCCACTCGTCACAGTAATGGATTTGCAGGTTGTGCTCAGACCGTCAGTAATTTTTTACATGAAGTGACTGACAGTCCTTTCGTTTTGATTGAAGATGATATTGCAGTTAAAAACTGGGAACCAATTCTGGAAGTTCCAGATGATGCAGACGCTCTTTATCTGGGTATTTCTGGATGGGGTAGAATGAACGGGCATTCTGGACCCTTTGTTCAGTGGAAACATATTGGTGATAATTTTCTTCGTGTTTATAATATGTTAAGTGGTCACGCCATTGTTTACCTCTCTCCCGAATGGATTGAAATGGCAAAGAGATGTTGTCATCACGCCGGATATATCATTGAGAGTTACTATGACATTCAAATTGCTGAAGTGCAAAGATTTTTCAATATTTACGCTCTAGACGATCCTTACTTTTATCAAACTAGTTCCGATGGGAATCAAAAAGTAACTTATGAAAAACTTTCCAATCAACAATCTTTAGAGTGCTTTTCTTATATGCCTCAATTATTTTTACCTGAGAGAATTAACTAATCAATGTACATAGCGTCTTGCCCTCTTAGAGTTTCTTTATTTGGTGGATCTACGGATAATCCATGCTTTATTGAAAGATATGGTAAGGGATCTGTGATAAGTTTTACTTCTAACTTGAAAACTTATATTACCTTGCACGAGGATAAACTAGGATACAATATGCAAGGTCGTAAGTATATTGTGAACTACTCTAAAAGAGAAGAAACCCAGTTTATTGGTGATATCAAGAACGAACTGGTTCGGATTGTTCTTAATCACTTTGGTTGTTTTCCTCTGACAGTTAGTATGACTAGTGATGCATACTCTCAAGGTAGTGGTCTAGCATCTTCGTCATCTTATATTATTGCTCTTATTAAATGTATTTCGATGTTCAACGAACTGCATTTAACCGATGTTGAGATTTGTGAGTTAGCACTGGAACTAGAACAAGAAATGAATCCATACTGTGGATATCAAGATCCATATGGTTGTGGTATTGGTGGGTTCAAGAGAATTGACTTTGAGAGAGGTGGTATTATTAAGTATGACTTTTTATCAACAGAACTTTTCACATACTATGATACTCACTTAGTTTTTACTGGTGTGACTAGGAATTCTAAAAATGTTCTTCAAGATGTAACTGCGAATATTGATAAGTCTTTGCCTTTACTTCAAACCGTAGATAAAGCATATGATGCTTTAAGAAAAAAAGACTTTGATGTTTTCTTAGAGTTACTAAACCAAAGTTGGGAACAGAAGAAGGCAACAAGTTCCATGATAACTGAGAATGAGCAGATTCAAAAAATAGATCAAGTTCTTTCTAATAGTGAAGAGGTTATTGCTCATAAGTTATGTGGTGCTGGTAACGGTGGATTTTTCCTTGTATTCTCAAAACCAAACACCTTGAAAATTCCTTATGAATGTATTAGAGTAGAAGTAGAATCCAATGGAGTAGTTGGGCGTAAGTTATGAATCCATTTCTAGAATATATTGAAGCACTCCAAGGTGCTCATATTGAAGAGGAGTTTGAAAAGTTTTGCCGAGCATTTGATGCATATCAGAGAATTATTATTCTAGGTAATGGTGGAAGTAACTCTGTGGCATCTCATATCTCACAGGATTATATGAAGTTTCATCGGAAGAGGATTTCTATTCTTTCCGATCCTTCTATGATCACAATGCTCACTAATGACTTTGGATATGAGAACGCATATCAAAAGTTTTTGGAATATTATGTTGAGCAAGACACTCTTGTGATTATTATGAGCTCTGGTGGAGAATCAAAAAATATGCTAAAATCACAAGAATGGTGTGAACAAAATAAAATTCCTTATGGAGTTCTGAGTGGATTCAAATTTGATAATACTCTGAGAACCAATGCAACTAATGCCCTTTGGAACTACTATATTAATAGTACAGACTATGGTGTTGTTGAATGTGTCCACCAAATCTTTCTTCATGGAGTTGTATGAGATACTGCTTTGATATTGATGGAACCCTTTGTCATACACCAAACAATGAAAAAGGAAAACCTGATTATGAAAATGCTCAACCATTTCCTTTTATGGTTGAACAGGTTAATCGATTGTATAGTGAAGGAAACTATATCATTATGCAGACTGCCAGAGGTAAAGGTTCTGGTATTGATCACACTGAACTAACTAAGAAGCAGTTGAGTGATTGGGGATACAAGTATCACGAACTATTTCCAATGTTTTGTAAACCAACTGCAGATATTTTCATTGATGATAAGGGGATTAATTCACTTGAGTGGTCTGTTCAACAACCCATAGTAAAAGGTATAGTTGCTGGTGCTTTCGACTTGATACACCCTGGATATGTTAGAATGTTTAAAGAGTGTAAAACTCATTGTAATCATCTCACCATAGCTTTACATGAAGATCCTTCTTTCGCTAGACCTCATAAACTATCTCCAGTTCAAAGTCTAGAGGATAGAAAGGAGATATTAAGAGCAATTAGATATATTGATGACATTGTAGTTTATCAAGCAGAGGATACTTTCCTTTCATATCTTGAAGACTATGATATTAGATTTTTAGGTGATGATTATCTTGATGGTTCTTACACTGGAAAAGATAATAAAATTAAAATTGTTTTTTTGAGTAGGGATCATGATTATTCAACTACAGAATTAAAAAGAAAAATTGTAAAATCTTGGAGGTAAAATGAAAGCATTAGTGACTGGTGGTGCGGGATTTATTGGTTCACACATTGTAGAGAAACTTCTCTCTATGAATTATGAAGTTATTGTGATTGATAATGAATACTCAGACAACGAACAATTCTATTGGAACGAAAAAACACACAATTACAAATACGATATCTGTGATTATATTCATACTCGTCCTTTGTATGACGGAGTTAATTATGTCTTTCATTGCGCCGCAGAAGCAAGAATAGTCCCTGCTATTGAAAATCCCATCAACGCAATGAACATTAATGCACTTGGAACTTGCACGGTTCTTCAATGTGCTCGTGAAGCAGGGGTAAAAAAAGTTATGTATTCTTCCACGTCTGCTGCTTATGGACTTAACCCCTCTCCAAATATTGAGACACAACCAAATAATTGTTTAAATCCATATTCAGTGTCAAAAGTTGCTGGAGAGGAACTCTGTAAGATGTATACAAGTCTATACGGTCTTCCAACTATCATCTTTAGATATTTTAATGTTTATGGTGAAAGAGCTCCACGTAAAGGTCAATATGCTCCTGTAACTGGTATTTTTCTTCGTCAAAGAGAAGCAGGGGAAACACTAACAATTGTTGGTGACGGACAACAACGTAGAGACTTTGTTTATGTGGGTGACATTGCTAATGCTAATATTATGGCTGCAATTTCAAATCCAGACTATGATGCTTATGGGCAAATTTATAATGTTGGAACTGGTACAAATTATTCTATTTCGCAAATTGCTAGACAGATTTCTGATGACACCATAAATATTGCACCAAGAGCTGGTGAAGCAAGAACCAGTCTTGCAAATATTACTAAGATTAAAAAAACATTTGGTTGGGAACCAAAAATGAAACTTGAAGATTGGATTGGATCTCACTTATGACTGTTCAAATTTTTACATCTGTAGTTAATAGACCTGATTTTGTAGAAATTCAAGATAAACTTTTTCGCAAGTATATAAAAGATGAATATATTTTTAATGTTGTAGATGATTCCCCAACTGTTGAATTGTCTGAACAATTTAAAAATATTTGTGAAAAAAATAATATTGTTTACTATAGGAAAGAACAAGATTCAATTAAAAATAATGAATCTGTCCTTAAAAGTAATGTACATGCATCTATCACTTACAAATGGACTTTTGATAATATTTTACTCAAAAAACACTCTAATTCAATTATTTTGTTTTTGGATTCTGATATGTTTTTATTTGATGATTTTAGCATTACCGAACACATTGGTGATTTTATAATGTCTGGTTTACCTCAGACAAAAGGTAAAGTAAAGTATATGTGGAATGGTCTAATGTTTTTTAATATGCCTAGAATTGTTGAGATTGATACGGATATTGACTTCTCTGATGGTATTGTTGAGGGGGAACTGACAGATACCAATGGGCATCTTTATTATTACTTTAAACGTAACGGGATTGATTTTAAAGAAACTGATGTAATATATCCTACTCATTTTAATAATATTGAAATCCAGAATGATGAAATTACCAGAGGAATTAATTTTGAATTACATTTAGATGGAAAATTTTTTCATTATCGCGCAGGAACAAATTGGCATACTCCAAGTAATTGGAAATCAAAAGAGGATCCATTGGTGAAGAAAGCAGAAATTTTTAACAAAATTATAGGATATTTTTTAAATGACTAAATTTTTGATCATCACTAAAAATAATTATTTTTGTATATGAAAATTTCTTTTATTGGACCTGGAGTGATGCCCATTCCTCCCACTGGATGGGGTGGCATAGAGCATCTCATCTGGGATATGAATTTATCCTTAAAAAAGTTGGGTCATGAAATTCAAATTAT